>Ga0247758_1000492_pt1 | contig 34777 bp, 53 predicted proteins | sample UWRJL156409C4_FD_180950 | JGI IMG/M metagenome (GOLD analysis project Ga0247758, IMG submission 180950) | Plant litter microbial communities from Arlington Agricultural Research Station in Wisconsin, United States - UWRJ-L156-409C-4 | ecosystem: Environmental > Terrestrial > Plant litter >...
TAGTGTGTAAGTGGTTGGGCTGGGGGAGCGAGAATTGTGGTTTTGGCGGATGAGTGGTCCTGCTGGATGGCGAGGAGCATTCGGCTCTCCATGGCTTGGATTCGGTCTTGCAGCTGGGAGATGACTGTGTCCTGGGATGTGTCGAGGGAGAGGGATAGGTTGCTGAGCTGGGACCGAACTTCGTGCTGGGACTGCTCGAGGGAGGTGTAGATCCCGGTGGACATGGATCTGGCTGTGTTAGCTTGAGTTTCAATGGCTGGGGCGCGGGTCTTGCATGTTCTGTGTGATGAGAAGGCGGCAGATGCTGGACCGGACGTAGCCCAGTTCCTTTCTCAATCTGGCCACCTTCCGCGAGTGACGAAGCCAGAGGAATTTGCGTTTCTTCCCAAGCTCGCCGACTCTCTCTATCATGGACAGTGTTTCCGCATCGTCCGCCACCGTTAAGCCGTCCACGATGGCCTCGATGCGTCGCAGTGCAACACCGCCTTCGTCGACGAGGCGTCCAAGCTCAGACTGTTCAGTGGGTGAGTCCGGAAACCCCTCCTTTTCTAGGGGGAACACCTTGAACTGAGTGGATTTGAGGTGTAGCTGGATTTCGCCGAAGAAACGCTCTGTGCGAGTAAGGTCGTCCCGCAAGTTGTGGAGATCGGCCGGGGCATCTCGCCAGGCGGTGGACAATGCCCAGAGTTTGGAGCTGGCCCGGACAGCCACGTCTGTGACGCCGACAACCGCAAGAGCAATCTCCATTTTGGAGAATACTGAGTTGCGATGGTGGTAAAAACTTCAAGGTCCCGTCTCTTGGGAGTAAGGTGGAGTATTGCGGTTGCCAGCGTCTGCCATGTGTCAGTCAACCCTTGGGTCCTTTTGTAACTTGAAGAGCTGCGTGGTCCACCGGCCAATATTGACAGGGCGGTAGGGCCACACAGAAACATTAGCCTGCGATCCTACCAATACACCCAATCATAGTGACGGAAACGATGCACAGCTTCGTGTGGACCGCTTCAAATTCTTTGGTACATGCGAGCCAAAAAGACCGATATATGTCGTTTCGATGAGGCACAGCACCGAGAGTACCAGGTATTCCCCAAGAACACACGCTACAGGCCGTGTGCCAAGAGCACAGCCACGCAGAGCGGGATTAACCGCCAGTAGTTGCGGCTATTAATGGACTTTGCCGAACTTCCTGGCCACTGTTAGCGGTCTTGGCACAGGGATCCACGGCAGCTGGGCCGTTTTCGGGGTACCATCCGTCCCGGCCTGCATTCAAAGTGCAGGATCCGATCTGGCTACATTTTACCACAGAGCCTCTGCGGCAGAGGTAACACGCATTAATCCATGCTGGCGTCTAAAAGTGGCGTAGTTCTAGGGGGGGAGGAAAGAGTGGGAGTGGGAATGGGAGACAGTTAGTTACGTACAAAGGGCTAAAAGAAGACGTCCCCTCAGTTTGTATGACAGACACCACTTTTAATGTCAAGACCATCTCTGCATGTTACTGTCCCACGAGATAAACCGCACAGCAATTTTGGCATTGAAAGAGCCGGGCTCCGACAAGTCGTACGAAGGACCTCTGAGCGGCCCGTCAACATTAGGTACAGTTGTATCACCGCAGATGGGCTGCCTTACCCTGCATGAGCTTAAAAGGAGTAGATGTGAGAAATGGAGGAGATGCAGCTAATTTTGATCCTTTCTAATACCAACCAACCAGAATTGTTGTCGTGGACCAAGGCTCGGTTTCCAGGCAGCATCAGCCATGTAGAACGATACCTTCACTTTATCAATCCACATCCGATTAGAGCTAAATAGCTTGTTGAGGTCTAGGCGCATGAAATTCCACTGCAAGTTCTAGATATCACTATGTTTCGGAGGGGAATCCCTGCCAGGAGTGCTTGACCGGTGCCTTTGGCGCTGCAGCGTGGGATGTGGCTTGCACCCCCGCAGCTGAAGATCAAACGAGGCAAGGCGGAAACGCAGGACACGCAACCCAACACCTCCAATTGGAGCATCTCATGCCGGCATTGAGGGCGATGGGTCTAGACCTTTCCCCGTAACGGAGTATAAGTCCAAGAGTTTCCGAGTGTCGAGCTGTCGAACTTGCCCGAAGAAACCACTGAGTTCCCGTCGGTCTGCTCTCTGCGAACCCAAACCTCATTTGCCATTGCCTCCATCTTTCATCGTCTTTCGACCAACATCACGCAAAGATGTCCATCCCCCTCCCAAAGAACCCGTGGTTGTCACCGGTATCAAGGGCGAGTACTTTCTGCCACTTTAGGAGACCAACAACTAACACGTCGTTTAGGTCCTGTCGCCCCCCGTCTAGAGATCCGTGATCTCATGCGGAACAAGCCAATGTGGTATCTGTTCCTCAAAGGCCTGCAGGCATTCCAGAAACAGGATCCCAAGTCCGAGCGCTCATACTACGCCATCGCTGGAATCCACGGTGCCATCAGCGGCACCATGAGCTCCATCGCCACTGCTGCCTTCGAGCCCGTGTTTTGGCTGCATCATTGCAATATCGACCGTCTCACTGCCATCCACCAAGCGATTCAGCCCAGTCAATATATCAGCGATAAGGGCCAGGAGCTGGGAACCAGCGGCAGGAATTTTGTCGCCAAGATCGGTGACGTGCAGAACAACAAAACGCACTTGAAGCCACTCTGGAGAACTGCACCTGCAGCTGCTGACGCAGTGAGCGCCGCCAAGTACGACGCCGTCTTTTGGAACTCGCAGCAGGTTGAGAACACCGAGGTCTTTGGCTACACCTACCCTGAGACGTTCGACCACTTGACCGTCAACGATACAAAGAAGTTCATAGCCATCGTGAAAGCCCACGCCGACCGCTTGTACCCTGCCGACATCACGCCCCGTCTCTTTGGGGGCATGTTCGCTCGGATGGCCGTTCATGAATCCATTATGGCCCAGGAGCCGCTTATAGCTGCTAAGATGCCTGTGGTCACTATGATTGAAGAATCTGTTGCTGAAGCCGAGGCCTCAAAAGCCGCCGAGGACGCTGAAGCTCCTGCTGTTACGCCTGAAGTAGCCCCTGAAGTCGTCTCCGAAGTCGCCCCTGAAGTCGCACCACTTGACATCGAACTCCTTCAAACCACCACCGCCCCTGAGGTCGCACCTCTTCAAGTCAAGTCACAGCATCCGAAATCATTACCTCGGAGCCCAAACCCGCCAGGGACCCCACCACCCTCCTCTCCGTCAGCAACACCTACAACGACCGGACCGTCAACATCCGCGCCACCAAGCACATCCTCGGCCAGCCGTACCAAGTCATCATCTTTGACGGGCCTTTTAATCCAGACTGTAAGTGATTCTACCTCTTCTTTCCCTCCTTTCTCTCCCAGATCTGCCTTCTATTCATCTCCCGTCATCAAAAACCCTCAAAACCTTCCCGTCATCCCAAATCCCCACCGCTGACATCCACCTCGCACAGCCACCCGCTGAGCCTCAGAACACAACAAAGTCGACACCGTCTCCATCCTCGGCGCCGGCGGCGACACTGCCTGCGCCAAGTGCTGCGAAGACCAAGCCAACGACCAATCAGTGGCCGGTGAAGTCTCGCTCACCTTAGCGCTGATCTAAGACTACGTGGAAGGGGAGATCGAGAGTCTAGAGCTAGAGCATGTGGTTCCGCATTTAAAGGATCATTTGCACTGGAGGGTGTTGGTGGATGGGGTAGTGGATGTGCTGCGGGAGGAGGTGCCGGGGCTGGTGGTGTGTGTTTCGTCGGCGGAGGTGAGTTTTGATGAGAATGGGATTCCGAGGTATTCGACAGAGCATACGGTGTATATCCGGAGATTACAGACAGGAGGCCGGCTGGACTGAATGTTGGGGAGGAGGCTTAAATTGGAACTGAGACCGTGGGTCTATTGAGCATCTAGCCATTCTTATCGCCAGGGAGTCTCCCAGGGGCTTACCTCCAAACGCCCTTCCCCTCTTGGCAAACCAGCGTTAAAATTCATCTCAAAAACCTGAACCCTCTCCTTCTCCCAGCACGTGCACTCAATCACCCTCAGACTCTTTCTCCGACTTCTTCTCCGCTCGTGCAGCAGCCCCACCATACCCACTGACCCCATGCTTCGGACTCCCATCCCGGTCCGAGTCCACGCGCAGATCGAGCGCATTGGCAAGTCGACTGCTGTGCGGGCCGTACGTCCCCTTGGGCGCGTTGAAGTTGACGTCGGTCGCGGCTTTTGGGGTGAGATCGGGGGCCGTCATCGTGTCAGATCGGGTTTCGGTCCGGGGTTGGGCGGGGGCTTCGCCGCGAGGATGATCGAGCTGACTTTGGCCGGGCGGTGCATCGGCGTAGGGACCGCGGACTTTGGGGTCGTAAGATGGCGCGGTGGCTTCCTCCCGCTTTTTCGGGTTGAGGGCCTCTCTGAGGTTCTCGATGACCTCCGACATGATGGGAACTACTTCAGGGTTGGATTTGTTTGCTAGAATGAGGTCTGTTGTTATTCTTCGGGCAGAGAGCTCGCTGATGTGGGCGGTTTCGATTTGAAATCTGGAGGTCGGTCTCGAAGGGTTGCCGAAGAAATGGCAACTGGAGCTCTGATGTCATCACATCGTGAATTGCACCCAATCAGACGATGTGCTCGCATCGCTGTTGCCCAGCATTTCCGCGTGTCGCAACGCTCCACATGATGTCACATGCGCCACCAAACTTGTGGCTGCTCTTCAGGAAAGAACAACAAACGGCGACCCATATCAAAATAGCATGGACAGTCTCCTCCCGTCCGTGACAGAAAAGTAATGCAGCAACTGTCTTCGGAGTCATCTAAACGCACTGCTCTGTTTGCTTCACTCGTGGAACCAACAAGCTCTGACACAATCTTCGCGGCATTCGCCGAGACGCGTCTGGCCGGCTAAGTCGGCAATTAACCACTAGTTTCTTTCCAAACAACTGGTCCTCATTCCACCCGCGTCAGGCAATTATGGGATCAACTACGGGAAGGATCAAAAATGACAATGCACGCCAGAATACGGGTCACTAATTACGCCGCGCCCCATTCCCATACCACCTTGTGCCACCAACGACCCCATGCCAGCGAATTACCGCCGATTTGGGCCCTCAAAAGCTGGCTTGGCAGGGCTGTGTGGTGGATCAGGCCACTGTCCCATGCACCGTTGCAGCCTGCGCCGCTGCAAATCTCATGCTGAAAGGACCACAACAGGAGACTGCAAGCGGCGCGGCATTCTTTGTAGTGGAGGTATAAGAGCAAGTGTCCTCGCCTCCATCGCCCGCGTGGCAGCCACATCAACGTTTGCCATTCCCGACGATCACAAAGACGACCGTCGAATCAACCCTCAAAATGGAGAAATCGAACCCCGAGACCACCGCGCCGCAGGCCACGCTTGCCCAGAGCCCTGCCGTCGAACCGCCAGCGTACTACGCCAATCCCACGACCAGCCCGGCACCACAGGGTGAAATCCAGCTGGCGACACCGCAACAGCAACCCTTTCAGCAAGATCCCATCCAGCAGCAGCCCCAGCAGCACATCCCCGACAACTACGCGTCGAAGCAAGCAGAAGCCATGAACCCCAATGCCGTCCCGCTCGTCACGCCCGTCAACATGCTCCAGGGCGAGACCCCGCAGTACATCGACTGCCCGTGGTGTTACCAGCGCGCCCTGGTGACGATCGAGCGTCACGGTTCCTCGATGCAGATGTATGCTCCCACTTCCACACCCTACCTCTTCCCGCCAGCAGCGAAAGCTAACCCCCCGTAGGCTCACTGGTCTCGTATGCTGCCTGATTTGCGTCTGCCTAGCCTGCGTGCCCTGCATCGCGGGCTGGTTCGAGGAGACCGAGTACCACTGCTCGGCATGCAAGAAGTTGGTCGCGAAGCGGGACGACAATGGTGCGATCCACGTGTATGGGCCGCCAGTTCTGGTACCCTCGAATCTGCCAGCAGCGCCGCAGCCTGTGCATCCTGCACCAACGCCGCCGCAGCAGCAGCAGCAGGAGCAGCCGCCGGTGAAGAATTGAGGGATAATGGAAGCATGAAACGATGGAATAGATACCCAGGCGGTGATTGGCGTGCCCGCGAGATTTGTCGGTTGTTATATATCGTAATAATATTCATTGGCGGATTGAATTGGCGCATATAATGTGGTGTTGCTAGCGAGGATGGCGTTACTTCCGCATCACCTGCCTCAATCAGGTTCGGCGAGCGTTGCGGCAGTGAGTCATGCGGCGGATAATAACCTACCAGTAAAATTTCAGGGTGTTGAACGCAGCCGACAGCAACTGATCCAATATGCTGGAACCGAATCTATGAGGAGCAAGTCATTTAATCACCAAAAAACCTAGGTATCAAGGCTTCAAACCCATAAATCCATCAATCCAAACACCAAGCCCCTTACTCAAGACAATCACAACTAACACCATCTCATCCAATCTCAACTCCCACACCCAACCACACCCCCAAAATGTCCGCCACCTCCCCCTCCCGCCCCGACATAGTCGCCTTCATGTCCCTCGCCTCCTCCGCCCTAGGCCACCCCCTCCCACCCCCAAAAGACATCTTCGACTTCGCCCACGGCAGCGACCGCCCCGACCTAACCGACCTCTTCCTCCAAAACGCCATCCTCGGCATCAAATCTGCCACCACCTCCTGGCCAATCCCCGACCCCCTGCACTGGGGCGTGGGCGACTACTCCGTCATTCTCGACAGCAAGGGGGCACCCGCGGCGGTGATGCGGACGCTATCGCTGGTTAGGTGTCGGTTTAGGGATGTGGAGGAAGAGTTTGCGCTGGCGGAGGGGGAGGGGGACTATGAGGAGTATCGGGAGGGGCATCTGAGGTATTATCGCAGTCAGGAGAAGGCAGGGGGGGAGAGGTTTGGGGAGGAGAGCTGGGTGCTTTGTGAGCGGTTTGAGGTTGTTTATGCGAGGGAGGATTTGAGAGGGGAGGGAAAGGGGGGTCCTTGAGATGGGGTAGAGGAGGTTGGAACTTGGAGTGAGTGAAGGGAAAGAGGTATTTGTCTTCCTTCACAATGGGCTGTTTAATCTTAGCCCGGTTTGATCTTAGGTTCATGGTTGGGTTATCCCGGGTATTCGCCATTCCTGGCAGCCAATTATACTGTGACCAACGCCTCCCCGAATGCTAATGAAATCTCTGGCAATGAAAGAAAGGCCTAAGAATGTGAATAAGACGCCAACATACAATATGCAAACCGCATGCTTTTGTTGTGGCGAAAGAGTAGAAGGCGTCCAAAGAGTGTTTTATCACAATACCCTGAACATAGTGCAAATGGACATTTTCATAGTGAAACTCGTTAAAGATAGCCTCGGTGGCTGGGCCGAAGATGTTTTCAGCTACTTTCATGACCAGGTATACAGGGTGACGGGGTGAAATAGGGAGATTAAGTGACGTTTTCATCTTGATTTTCTATGTACCTAGGTGAGCAGCCAGAGTTTGTTGTTCCTACCTATTATGACGGAGGTTGCCGCTGTACCTAACCCTCGAACAAACGATGACCAGATACTCCCGCAACTCTTTTTCAGCATTCATCCCTTCTGATTTCCCCCGTACGCAGCTAGTACGTGAAAATCTCCGCCCGGGCGGGCGGGAAGCAGCCTTCTCTGATAGAGATGGGACCATTTTCCCCTTTTGGTACGTTGCACTTTGCCCCTATTTTGCACATACTTAAAGGCTGACTTCCTGGATTCCGTTCTCGCATCAGGTCTACTGTTCTGATGATGGTAGCGACATGGGGACTGAGATACAAGTTAAAGTATTGGTTACCAATCTCGGTCTAGTTCACAGAAACACTTGGGATAGAAGATCGGTTCCAAGAATCCATAATAGAACGAGAATTATCGGTCACCCATCTCTTCGTGATACCATCTCCCGATCAAATCATCGAGATGACTTTCTGTGTCACGGTCACATCCGGAACAGCCGTCAATGGCAGGGATATGGCCCGTGCGCGCTGCGGAACACCAAATGTCACCAGAGACAGGAAATATCAAGCGGCATCTGGGATGCTTGAGACATATTTTGACCACCAGCAATCGGTGGCTGACAGGCACGGAGCGGTGCAAACAGCTGCAGCTCGCAAAGCAGCCACTCAAGTCACGAGTAGTGTATTGTTGAGGGAACTCAGGTGTTGACGAAGACGGGGAAATGCAAACGCAGTGGGAATTAGGAACAATACCAAGCAAGCGCCACGTCAGTTTTAGAATAGGAGAAACCCCCGTCTCTTCCGTGTCATGAGCTATGTTTTCGATGTTGGAAGTCACAACTCGCTGTCGGCCCTTTCCTTGTGGGCTTGGTTGGAGTTTGCTCCACCATGCAGCTGCGAGACGACAGGCAGGCGGTGCCAGCTGGCGGCCTAGTCGGCTAGGCCCGGGGTTCGGAAGCACAGCATGCTTCCGCGAATTTGCTTGCAATACCACGGAGACGAACCTTCGTGCCACACACCAAGTTCGCTGCCGCGCCGCAGTTCGAGACAAAGCAAAGTCCCAACAGACGGCCACTAGGCCATCAATGTTCAAAATCTGGGGCAATGGAGTCGCTACAACGAGCTGCGCGCCGGCGCGCTTGTTCTCTATCCCGCTCGCCGAACCACCGCACCGAACCACTGCGAAATGGCTGAACGCGCCTCGAAACCCTCGTCCGCGGCGACGACATCACCACTGAACCAAGTCGGCTCCCCGAACAGCGACAAGAGCACTTCAAGTGCCGCGCAGTGGTCCCTCGACAACCCGGGCGCGCCAATTGAAGTCGACTCTGTCCTCCCCGATGACGAAGGGTTCGATGGCAACGCGACTGACGCTGTCTCTGGCGCGTCGACGAGTATCTCTGAGAGCGTGCGCGACTCCGCCTCGAGAATAGCCGTCGGTACCACAAGTTCCGCGAGGGATCATATCACTTCCCCAACGACGACGCCAAGCAGGGCCGCGAGGACATGAAGCACTCGATGATCGTAACCCTGTGCGACGGGAAGCTCAACTCGCGCCGCTCAAGAACCCGCAGGCAGTTCTGGATGTTGGGACAGGAACAGGGATCTGGGTTGACAGTACGAGTTCCCTGCCGGTTCAAGACAGCTGGGTAGATGCTGACACGCACGGTATTAGTGGCAGATGAGTACCTCAAGGCGGACGTGCAGGGGATCGATCTGAGCCCCATCCAGCCTGAGTTGGTGCCACCAAACGCCCGCTTCATGTTCGAAGACGCCGAGTCCACTTGGGTGCACAAGGCGGACAGCCTCAACTACATACACATCCGGCACATGACGAGCGGGATCAAAGACTGGTCCAAGCTATTGGCACAAGCATACAGGTGAGTGGGCGGCTTGGGGTCGACACGGGAACAACGCTAACTTGCCGCTACAGGACCCTTAAGCCCGGAGGCTGGATCAAGCTGCAAGATTACCGTTTTGTCATTACGTGCGACGACGACAGCATGAAGGAGGACGACCCGGTCGCGGAATGGCTCGTCAATATCAAGAAAGCCCTGGCGGTGTTTGGGGTCGACCTCCTGGCGATGGGAGAGAACCCGGGCAATTCGCTGGCGGCAGGCTTTGTCAATGTCGGGGAGAAGTCTCTCAAAGTACCTCTGGGTGTCTGGCCTCGCGATCAGAAGATGAAGACGGCTGGGCTATACAACCGCTGCATTGCTCTCGACGGGCTTCAGGGCATCATGTCGGACCCCTCACGCGTGGGTTCCGGTGGACGGCGGAGGAAGTTGAGCTCTACCTGGTCGGCGTGAGGAAGGGACTGGTGAACTCGCGGGTCCATTTCCATCTCCCCTTTTATGCGGTTTACGGACAGAAACCGGTGGTATGGGCATTTGCATGGTACCTGTTGGGGCCGTCAAGGTGTTCTTGTCTGCTCGCCGCGCCAATCGATATGCTTTCCACTCACGAGCGTTAAATTCTCGTCAAGATCTCGAGCAAGCGGATGTGATCTCATGGCCCCGAGTGCTCCAGGCCAAGCGCGTCGGTCGTCCCGGAGGAGGGGCGTTGGTCAATCCCCCATGGCAGGGTGTTGCCTGCAGTCGCCAGGCGTGCGGGGATGTCACTGGACGGGCCACGTTTACCACCGCGCAAGCGTCCTGCAGAGGCCTGCCATTTGTTCGCCGCATTCGATATTCTCGCGCGGGGCTTGCAGCACTCTCCCATCCTCCACACCCACTTCGTATAGTTGCGTCCGATCCTTACGCTCGTGAGGGCTTGCGCTAAAAGAGATACACTCTAGCTAGTATCTTCCCCGCCATATACCGGTCGCATGCGTCAGTCCGCGAGCGCAAGTCCACAGGGCACGGGTTGAGGTTGCGCCGATGCAATAAGGAGGCCACTCTGGCTTCGACCGCCTCGCTGGGTCGTGTACGTGTTTACTTCACGCACGATACTCACAGCCCCTTTGCTTAGCCCCTGAGCTGCATCATGGCGTCGATCAACCGCATGACGGCCCTTGCCAAGGAAATATCAGACAAGACTACCATAATCACCGAGTACCTCACCTCCAAAGGGTTGGAGGCAGCGTCGTATGACGTCGATGGTCTTGCCGAGTTTCCCATCCCGCCTGATGAAGAGGTGCCGTTCAAGGCCAGGCTCGACCTGGCCGCCGCTACGAAAGAGCTATATGATATTTCTGTTGGGCCCAAGCAGGCGGTTCGGGATCTAGCTTGGGATGTAAGCTCGTGCTCCATGGTCCGCTACTAGAGGACGGACCTGATGAAAGGCAGTGCGCGAACAACGTCTCTTTGCATGCGATAAATGACTTCAACGTCGCGCAGGCTGTGCCTCTCGAAGGGACCATATCGTACGAAGAGCTGACCGCCAAAGTCGAAGCGCTTAACGATGGCCTACCCATCGGGGTGCTCAACCTTCGTCGCCTTGTCCGACATGCTATGACGAACCGCATCTTCTACGAGCCAGTCAAGAACGAAGTTGCGCACACGCGGGCGAGCCGTCTACTGCTTGAGGACGAACCGGTCAAAAACTGGGTCGGCTTTATATCGGCCGATGCCTTGCCTGCTATGTCCAATGTTGTCAAGGCCATGCGGAAATGGCCCGCGAGCGAGGAGCCGACTGAGACTTCTGTCAATCTTGCCTTTAACCACAGCTTGTCGTGGTTTGAGTATCTCGCCCAACACCAGGTGCGCAACAAACGGTACAACCTTGCGATGCGGGCACACGGCGATAACGCTGGCTATGCCGTCGAGTACGTTGTCAAGGGGTACGACTGGGCGAGACTGGGCGATGCGACCGTTGTTGACGTGAGAATCCGCGCGTCTGCCCCTTTCGCGCGCTAACTGACATTCTGTAGATGGGGGGAAACCAGGGCTACGTCTCCTTCGCCGTTGCCGAGGCCTTTCCTAACCTCAAGTTCGTCGTGCAGGACCAGGCCGTGACGCGGACCCCCGAGACGATCGGCACAGTTCCTGGCCACCTCGCCGAGCGCGTCGCTTTGACGACTCATGACTTCTTCACGCCGCAGACCGAGGTCGCCAAGTGCTACTTCTTCCGCCACATCTTTCATGCCTTCTCAGACAAGTACTCCATCAAGATCCTGCAGGCGCTAATCCCGGTACTCCGCAAGGGCAGCCTTATCATCGTCAATGACGGCGCGCTTCCGGAGCCTGGCACGGCGAGCTACCTCGACGAGCGGGCGACGCGCACGATGGACATCTTCATGCAGGTCACGGTGAATGCGCGCGAGCGAGAGGCGGATGACTGGACGGGGCTGTTCGCACGGGCGGACAAGAGGTACCGCGTTAATCGCGTGTGGAAGCCTGAGAGAAGCACGTTGGCTTTCATCGAAGCCGAGTGGACGGGCGAGTAGTCTTTCTTGAGGGAAGACGTCTCATCGCGGAGATTGATAGCCCGGATTATGCACCACTGAGCTTCGTTCCCCACCTTGCCGTCCAACCCCGGTGCCACAGGATTTGCGTGATCGATCATCCGTGTGGCTCGAACATTGGCACAGTAGAGAGCTCCGCGCGGCACCCTAAAAATGGACAGCAGGCATCGCACGTTTGCGGGACTCTGGGCATGCAAAACACACTCCGGGTTCCATCTCTGGACCGATCTGGAAGTTTGTGTGCAGCCCATGGTCGCATTGATCCGCTGTATGGCCCAAATTGCGCCGTGGGGAAAATAAGCAAATCTCGGCGGCCAAACCAGGCCTGGGCGTGCTGGGCTCCCAAGGCTGAAATTTCAGCGATTTCGGCAGCTGTCGAATGACGCCGCGTTGAGATCCTGACAGCGGGGATGGCGGGGCCACGTCCGTGAGGGACGACAAATGGGCACTTACCAGCTTCTGTTTCTGGCTGTTTCCCGGTGGAGTTGTAACGTGTCCCGTCTCGCCAACTTCTGCTTGCGGCCCAGCACCCGCTTGTTGCACGTCCAAAATGGCCCAGCTTCCCGAATCGTCCATTGTCGCGATGGACCGCCCGGACTCGCCGCCCACGCCGCCTGGCGAGGCACCTGCACTGTCAAGCACCTGCACTGTCAGGCAGGCAGCACCTCGGGCGCCCGAAATCGGAAGACGTCGATGATTCTGGCTGGTCACCTTGGCCCCTCGGCCGTTTTTTTCCTGCTTGATGCGGCCCTTGGATTGGGTCGCTGCCATGTCTGCGCCCTTTGCCCCTCACCGCGCAACCCGCGGAAAGAGCTCCCTAAGAGATCCCGGCCCCTCTTCCCCTCCTCTCCCCCTCCCCCTCACACCATCGTGCCTGCCACGCGCACAGCTGCCACTGCCACTGCCGCCGCCCAGGGCGTCGGCCTGCCTTTCCCCCAAGCAGACGTAGCACCCCAAGCACGCAAGCGGCTTCGCCTGGTGCGGCTCCGGACGCCCAGCTCCCCGATCGCACTTTCAACTGCCAGCATCCCGGTCGCAGTCGCAGTCCCGGCCAGGTTAGGCCCTCGACCGAGTCCTTCATAGCGGACTGACCTTATATCCGTCGGCGCATGCAGTCGGCACCGGCGTCTGATTGAGGCATAAGCACTCTCCCGCGCCCGCACCGCACCCCGCGCGCTGGCATCGGCACGAGATCAGTCCCTCGATCTCTTGGCCCTGCCCCGTGCTGCCCTGCCCGAATGGCCTCGCCGACCGTTGGCAGCGGCCCGCCCTTCCAGGCCCGGCAGTTACTATTCCCGCGGCCGTCCGCGTCACAGCGGTCCCCGTTGCGCTCTCACGCCCCCTTCTCGTCGCTCGAGCAGCTCCCAAATGAACTACTGCTGCCCATCGCCGCCGGGCTGGTGCCGTCGGCGCCGCTGACGACGCGCTTCGCCCTGCGGCCCACCGGCACCTGGGAATTGCGTGATGCATCCCACCAGTGGGCCGACTGGCTCGCCGGCCACAACTCGCTCCTCGCCTTCGCCCAGACCTCGCAGCGCATGGCCGCCATCGCCAAGCCGCTGCTCTACCACACCCTCGTCGTCCGCGATGCCGCCGCCCTCGTCACCCTCGCGCTCCGCATGCAGCGCCGCCCCGAGATCCGTCCGTGGATCCGGGAGCTGACCTGTCTCGCAAACATCACCGGCGTCATCACCATCGACGACCTGCATCGCGAGTGGGACAGGCAGAGTGGAGGTACGAGCCCAACAAATGACTCATGTCACCCACGGCCACCGTCGGTTATTAACCAGGCGCCAGTGAAATGGGCGACCTCCCACCACGTCGGCAGCGACAGCACCATCGGCTTGGCGCTGTTGGAGAACATCGTGCTCAGCGCCCCGAATCTGGCAGACCTTCTCATCGCCTTTCCGGACCACGAGCTGCCCAACCCGGAGGTCGACCCGGGGAGTCTGGATCTCCTCGACCCTAGCATCCGGGACACCCTGTTGCGTTATGTCACGTCAGACACGTCGGCAGCAAGCTTGGATGAGATGCCGTTTGCCTCGTACTTTTCCTTCCTCGAGTCAAGCAAGGTGGCCTCGCTACGAATCTACTGCCACAGGGAGGAGCTCGACCGTGAGCTCTCATTCTCACGAATCCTCTCCGACTGCGCTGTCAGAAACCTGGCGGCATTTACGCATCTGAAGACACTAGAGCTGTGTTGCTCGTCGTTCGGAAAATACACCAATGGCGACATGCTCCTACCCCCGCTGCCTCACATCGGGAATCTTCGTCTGTACGGAAGCTACCTGCATGAGCCTAGGCTGGTCGCCATCTGTCTTGCCTGTGTTAACCTCCAGACCCTTCTTGTCCACTTTGAGCGGAGCACGATCGACGAAGACCGCGATTTCTTACCCGAGGGCAAGACTCTCAGCGATGCACTCCTTGGTCTCGCTCCCACACTACGTTCGCTGGAGTTGGTCGCCCTACCTGAAGGGCACTACCTCACACGCGGGCGGGAGCGTCCCCGAAAGCCAGAGAACCACCGTCTCACCTGCATACCCGACCTCACGAAATTAGAAACCCTGACGCTCGACTACCGGGGCGTCTTCGGCACACTGGGGATATTAGAAGAGGACGACGGCGAACGGCTATGCCAGCTTCTCCCGGCCTCACTGCGAGATTTCACCCTAGTTTGCGAGTGGGGGACCGTCAAAGACTGGAAGCAGGGCTACCTTGCCAACCTGGACGTGATGCTGTATGGCGTGGAGTGTCTTTGCACGAACCCCTCACCACGGCTGTCCAGCATATCCCTCGCGATACACTCGTGGCCTGCCAAGAGCCGATTCCATCGGCGCTTCAGCCGCGAGATGGAGGAGGCACGGCGGCGCTGCGCCGGAGCTGGTATTGGCTTCAAGACTTTTGACCTGCTGCCGTGCTACCAAGACGAAGATGATCTCGAGCCTAGCGAAGAAGATGAGTATGACGATAATGAGGGTGAGGATGAGGAATATGAAGGCGCCGTCGATGACGACGACGAGCTTGAGCTGGAGGAAGAGGATGAGGCGTCCGAGTACTACTTCTCAGGCGACGAAGAGTCAGACCCTGAACGTGAGGCACGAAGGCCAAAGACGTTTGAAGCATTTATTGAGCAGCTGCCCGAGGACCATGGACATGGCCTGGATGAGCTGTTCTATGCATACCATGAGGATCGGTGGGATGAGTATCTGTTTTAAGAATGCGAGATACCATGTTTATTTTGATGCCTGATATTTTCTGCTGTTAGGTTGCGGGGGACTTTGCTTTCATCCGACGTGTCGAACGGATGGCGCCGCCTGCTCGTCATGCAGCCCACCCCGGGTCGCAGATGACGAAAGGTTCCATTCGGACTGTCATCGAGTCTTGGCTGCCGAGAAAATCCCCGAGAAACCATCACCTGACCCGACCATCCCGGAAAGAGACATCGCGAATGTGGCCTCCTGTTTGCCCTTCGACTCGCTTACCCACACATCCGATATGGAGGGGTGCCGCATAATCCCCGGCAGTAATGCAGTGGCCTCCCACTGGCCGGGCTAAGCCCGCTGCCTGCAGCATGGACGCGTAGAGGCTCAACCCTCCGAATATACGCCACCGAGGACACAAATGGCGCTGTGTCACTTCGGCTATGTGCATGGTGTGCCTCCTATGCCTCCTGTAAGGGGTGGATGGCGATGCGATGCGGGGAGCGATATTGGAATATGTTACATTTGCCCTCCTTGGGGATCGTGATGGAGGGAAGGGCTACGTCGCCTCATTTCGAGTATGTTCGGTGCGGTGGGGTTCTGCTTGCTGGTGGTTCAATGACACTGCTCCGATTGCTTGAACTACTTGCCGTACGGTATGTACACCAAACAGAGTATCAAATCGTGGAAACGTTAGGGCCGGCTGTCAAGGAGAGGACGAAGACACTCGGAGGCCGGCCACCGATGCCTCCATCGCTGCGGCAATGTAACGATCGATTGCTTGGCTTAGCTTGCCGATGCCCGCCCGCCTGCAGCCATGGGTCGGTAAATGCCGAGGACTGCAAGATGGTGGGCACAGTCTAGACCCCGAGTAGCTCTCCTCCTGCCGATCCCTACCTGACATGGACCAAGGTCGCTGCACCTAGGGTATGGGGCACATCCAAACTCACTCTCGCTTTCTGCCGAGAATTGCACTAGAGTTCCGTCCGGGATGCTTCCAGGGCAGCATATGGGGACTTTCTGCAAATGCCGGGTGCAAGTGAATTCGGGTGGAGCAGAAGGGAGGGCTAGACCCAGCGGGAAGCGAGAAGGCTCTCAACCCAGTGTCGATGGAGAGCAAAGGAATCTTGGTTCGCTGGATATTTCAGTGGCCTGTTCTAGTGGCAATATACAGACCAAGTTACGCAAGCAAGGTCGGGGACTCGTCAATTTGCGTGCGTCAACGCTTTGCAAGCTATGGATGGGGTAATGAGGGAAGGGGAGGATCGCTTCCCCGCAATATGCACCCCGGCTCGATATGGACGACAGGTATAGGCCCGCGGGTAAATATCAACAGCAGCCACTGGAAACAACGATTCTAGGGAGGCGAACTAGTCGACGGTGACCGTGCCGCCCTATCGGACACCGCCCCGGTGACTGCCGACGAGTAGTCGTCCAGTCGGGGCATTTGGCGCGGAGGACCCGCTCCATCAGCACCAAATTATCGTGAGGAAAATATTTTCTTTCTGCGTTTTGCCGGTTTCTGCCCTGCTGATGACGGAGGCGAGCCTGGTGTTAATTAACACGCTGTTATAGCGATGGCGAGCGCCATCCGCCAAGCGGGCTTGCCCATGGGCCAAAAGCTTGCGAATGCTTGTAATCACGTCCCTGTTCTGGCCCTGTCATGCCCCTGGTTGTCTTGTCGCCCCCCTTCACAGCGCTTCCCGCAGCGGCAGTTCGAGGGTCTCTGGGTTTTCCGGTTCCCTCAATAGGGCCCTGGTTTCTGGGAGGGCTCATCTGTTTGATATTGCATGGACTCCGCATCCGTCCCTTGGGCTATTAGCCTCCCTTTCCGATGCTAGTGCCGAGCACAACTTGCTCGGATATGTAGTCTGACCTTCCCGCATTCGCCAACGGAGCCTGGGTCTGGACACATCCACACCACAAGCTTTAGGATACGACTAAGCTCATCTTGGCTTCAACAAGTCCCAAACGGCGGACGCGCCGGTACGAACCTACGGGAGACATACATTCACGATGAGGTCCGACATGGAAAATGGCCTCCGGCCGCTCACACTGCTCGTGGCAGCAGCATCGCTCGTCGCGGTAGCAAGAGGCGCCTACCCCCTTACGACTGACTCCAACTGCGGCTGCTACATGACCAACGCCACACGATCCAACTACTTCGCCCACCACCAGTTCTTCGACTTCCGCTCCCTCACCCAGTATGTCAACGTCACGAAGCCCATCACCAAGTGGGAGGAGAACGAGCGCGCCGAAACCACCAGCCCCTACTTCCGCTCGCGCCAATGGACCGACGCCTGGGCCATCCAAAACTGGAACAACACCAACCTCCTCAAGCTCAACAACACCGACGTCAACGACGCCACCGTCAAAATGGTCAACACCCCCAACAACATCTTCTTCGAGCGCGACTCCAACGGCGGCAACAACGCCAACACCTTCATGACCATGCGCACCATCCGCCACGACGGCTTCCAGTCCTCCTCCGAATTCGAAAGCCGCTCCTCGGGCTACCAATTCCTCTCCATCCGGATGTTCGCGCGCACCAAGGGCGCCCCCGGCGCCATCACCGCCATGTTCACCTACCGCCCGCCACCCACACCGCACAACATGGCCCTGGTGCAGGAAGCCGATCTGGAGATCCGCACACGCGATCCCCCCACCTACGTGCAGTACACCAACCAGCCGTCATGGAATGCCACCTCGGACATCCCCGACGCCACACGCAATGTCTCACTCCCGGGCGGCCGTCGCTGGTCCGACTGGGCGACCTACCGCATGGACTGGACGCCGGGGAGCACCACGTGGTTTGTCAACGGGCAGCTACACAGCACGATCTCATTCCAGGCGCCGCGGGACCCGGCGCAGGTGATGTTCAACTCCTGGAGCGACGGGGGGAGTTGGTCGGGCCCGATGAAGGTCAATGACCAGGCGTCGATGCAGATTCAGTGGATTGAGCTGGTGTACAACAACACCGACCCAGGGAACGTCAAGACAGGGCGGTGTGTGAACGTTTGCAGTATCGATGAGACCACGCGGTTGGGCACCCCGGTGTTGATGACGGGGAATGCAGGCGGTCAGTACCCACCCCCTACCCACTCCTGGCTTTGTTTCGTGGTCTTGGTTCGCCTTCTCTGGTGGAGCGAGGGAAAAAGGGGCATGCTGACTCGCTGAGCAGGGCAAAATCCGTCGACGCCACAGCAACCGAGGCCGTCGAATCCGTCGACACCGCAGCAGCCTGCGCCGGGAGGGTGTACGTCCAAGAAATACGACCAGTGCGCCGGCAAGAGCTGGAATGGGTGCAAGAGCTGTGCGAGCGGCACGACGTGCAAGTTCCAGAACGATTATTACTCGCAGTGCGTGTAGCCCAACGGAAGTTTGGGGCTGGACGGGAGGGGGGGCATGCATGGAGGAGCGAGCGAGACTTTTCGTCTTTTTCAGCGTTGTCCATGTGTTGTTGGTGGGGTGGATTTGCTTCTATCTGTTCTCATGGAAACGGAGTTTGATATCACAAAACTGACCTTCCGAGGCGTGTTGGCTGCGGGAGGCGATATACCCTGAGATTTTGCTTTGGGGACCGCCCTGGAAATACTTTTGGAGCAAAGTAAAGCTGGCGGCCATGGCAAGATGAGCTGTGGGATATGAAAGGAGGTTCGTCATTGCCAAACAGTACATATATGGCTTGTAGGAGTGTGTATATTGGACTACATTGCCTGTACTTCGTAGTGACTGAAAACAAGGTATCGAAAGTCGTTTCCTGCTGGCTTTCTCTAAAATGTCATTTGGTGAAGATGAGCCCTCTAAATTATGTGCTTGCTACGATTGCCAATGGACTAGGCTCTGGGTTCTGGTCTAGTTCAGTGTTGAGCTGAAACTCTTACTCGAAAACGGCATTTTGCGATGGAAGGACCCAGTTCAGAGAACTGTGGCTGGTCTTTTGCATTTGACTTCTGCATGGTGCTTCTCTATCCCCCCCTATTCGCCAGACGGGACAGGCATCAAACAGGCCAAGCCATGTCACAACCTGCACATGCGGTTCAACCCAGGGGCTAATGCACGAAACTCATGGGTCCCCCTGACAGGACTTGGAGATACTCCGACGTGAGCCATTTATCTTCGCAGGGCAACAGTTCACCCCGCACACCCCCAATTTTCTAACGATTCCTCGTAAACAAGCACCGAGCACTAAGACATCGCGGAGTCTAAAAAATGGTGAGCGCTGCTACAACACTCCTCGTGATCAGTCCGGCAGTTTTCCTCCTGTATCTCCTTTCGCTCGCCATTCGCCGATTGATCTTTTCACCACTAGCCAAGTTCCCCGGTCCCCGACTCGCAGCGTTGAGCAACTGGTACGAGTTTTACTACGACGTGAACCTCCAGGGTAAATTTACGGCCCACATCCAACAACTCCATAAGAAATATGGACCCATCGTCCGCATCACACCTACGGAGCTACATATCGACGACCCGGACTACTTTGACACGCTCTACGGCCGGAGCGGACGTCGCGACAAGTCCGCATACTTTGCCGGACGCTTTGGTGGCGCCAGCGACAGCTTTTCCACCATCGACCACGACGTCCACCGGATGAGGCGAAAAGCCATCAGCCCCTTTTTCTCGGGTGCCAAAATCACCGACTTCCAGCCTGTGATCCGCGCTAAGATTGACAAATTCTGCCAAACAATCAGCTCCTACCACTCCGGCAAGGTCATCCCCCTCAGCCGAGCATGGATGGCCCTGACAACCGACATCATCACCGAGTACGCCTTCGCCAAATCCTACAACCAGCTCTCCTCGCCCGACTTCCGCGACACGTTGCACGAAGCCCTTGTCGCAATCTACACCACCGGCCACTTCGCGCTGCATTTCCCCATCGTCTTCCCCATCCTCGACCGGCTCCCGGAGTGGTTTGTCCGCGCCACCCAGCCCGATGTCCTCCCCGTCGTCGGCCTCCGCAAGGACCTCGCCCGCCGGATCCGCGAAATCGCCCAGGGCATCAACAAGTCCCACGCGACAGTCAGCCACCCAACCATCTTCCACGAGCTGCTAGGAAGCGACCTCCCTCCCGCTGAAACAACCGACACCCGCCTCGGCGACGAGGCCCAGCTGATCATTGCCGCGGGACTCATCACCACCTCCTGGGCACTCTCCGTGGCATCCTTCCATCTGATCGACCAGCCCGCCATCACAGCCCGTCTGCGCAAGGAGATCCTGTCCTCGCAATCCCAGTCCCATGCACCAACCTCCCGCTCTCGGCCCCTGGACTGGCACCACCTCCAAACCCTCCCTTACCTAACCGCCATAATTCACGAATCCATCCGTCTCTCGCACGGCATCGTCACGCGCGACCCAAGAATTGCACCCGACACAGAGCTGGAGTACCGCGAGTGGGTTATTCCGAGGGGGACGCCGGTGTCGATGACGACGGTGGATATTTTGATGAACGAGGACATCTTTACGGACCCGACCGTCTTTCGGCCCGAGAGGTGGTTGGAACGGCCGGAGCTGGAGAGGTATTTTGTGCCGTTTGGGAAGGGGTCGAGGCAGTGTTTGGGGATTAAGTAGGTTTCATTGCTGTTCTGTCCTGGTTTGGTTGGTGGCTAACTTGGGTGCAGTCTGGCGATGGCTGAGCTTTACTTGACTATTGCGACGGTCTTTACGCGGTTTGAGTTTGAGCTCTTCGATACGGATGAGTCGGATGTGCGGATGGAACATGCGTATCTGGTGCCGTACCCGAAGTGGGAGTCGAAGGGTATCCGGGTTGTGGTGAAGAAGACTCTCTGAATGGTTGATCCTTCGACGCTGCCCATCTCCTCCGCTAGAAGCTACTATGTTGTCAGGGCTAGTAGTGGAATGCGGTTTGTGTTAGAAAAGGTCTTGCGTGTAACTATTTTAAGCAGAATCCTGTTTTTCAGTGCCACACCTGACGTTGGATAGAAAAGGTCTTGTCCTAGGGACTTTGCCTAACAAAAAGCTCACCCCTAGTCTATCTATCACCTTTGGTAGGTCTATTCGCAGGAACACAGCGAGCCTTTGCATATCACTAGGCCTCTATCAATTCAAATTGCGTGGTGCATGAACCAATACTAGGCGTGTATCGATGGATAGGGAGCGATGTTGTTTACTAGTTACCTTAGAGGCTTAATTGAGAGGGTTGAGAGAGGTAGTCGAGAACTTCTTTCAGCCGAAATCATGGTTTGTCCGCCACTTTTGGGCAGTTGCCATCTCCCACACCACGGGATCCCTTAAATCCGAAAACACTTACATTCGTACGGCAGGTTTGTATGGCCGACTGTTAGAGGTCCGAACTGTAGCTAACAGTTCGACTGCGAATTTAACAGGATTGGTGTTAGTGTTCCACTTGGCTAAAGGGATTCCGATTTGTGGAAGATCACCCCGCCCCTCCCATTGCTTGTTTGTTGCCCCGTTCTCCACTTTCTCTCCAACCACTTGCAGGTGCAGGCAGTTGATGCAGTCAAACAACTCCTTTTCGAGTCTCATCGCAGGCCAATTTTGACAAGCTCATTCAACTTCAGTCGAGGAGCACATCACCGGCAGACTCGGGTCGTCATGGGGCTTGGACCACATGTCGGTGGCCCAATGTTGGCCCCGGCGCAGCTTTCCTGCCAATCATTTTGTGGTTGGTGAGTTGGATTGGGCTGCAACGCAAGTGTGCCATGCAGAGCTGCAATGCCTGATCGACAATTGCGCACCCCCTTTTTGCATGGCGCTGAGCAGTTCCATCACCTCACCGAGAAAAGCTATGCATGGAAATCACCAATCCAATAACTACGGCGAGATGCACCTGCAGGGACATGTAGCAGCGACACGACACGACGAATGACACGTAGTGAGCAGGAGCGGTGCTGTGCGCGAGCGATGGTGTTTGGACCATTTCTGATTGGCACACTCAACCCCAACAAGAAAGCTTGAGCATAACTAGTTCTTGGTCCCTCAATGACACCGGGCCGTCTTCATAATTAAGACAAATGCAGATAGTGTACAAATATGTGACCCTCCACAGACATAATACACTCCCGCTGCTCAATTGGCACCCCAAGACTCATCGGTGTCTGTTTGTCCCATCGAATTGGTTGTTGGGGAAATCACCGTGACCGCCGAGTTGACCAACTTGGATAACCTCGCGAGCCGTTCGGAAGCATTTTCAGGCTGTGACTGCAAAAGTCGATCTTGTATTGATGAAGTGTCATAAATGTAAGTGTTGAGCATAGAGACAGCTGTGGTGCTGACACTGTCAGTGATGTAAAGTTAGCGCTCGGTTTTGCACAGACAGGGGTGAATGACCGGTTCAGAGAGGGTGTGGGGGACCCAACCTTTTGGTGGTGTCGCTGTCAGTGGTTGGGTCCATTGGCACAGTAAATGATCTGTGAGCTTTGGAGATGAATGTCGTTTGACCGTAAGGTAAGAGTAGTTTGAGTATCGGAAACCGGAGAATGTCGAAGGAGTTCTTAGATTTCCTCTTTTCATGCCATCATCAGGGAGCCTGCGGGCATAGCGACCTCCCCAATTTATGGCACTCATGATATTGGCCGTTTTGCCATCTAATTACGCGAGGAAACTATTCAAGTTTCAATTGTTCAACGAGGCCCGAACAACAGACACCATTCTCGATGCCTTCATAAACACGTTGCGAGGTGTCCTTTGTCCACTGCGCTGGGAATCACAATCCTGGGAGCCGAATCCCAAGATCGATTTTCCCAGCCAATGTCATCGCGCACCAGCGGGGCTTGGTGAATGCCACCACGCACTAGTGGGGCTTTTTGCAGCATCAACAGCACATTGTTTCAAAAACGTGGCGTTTCCCCCGAGTTCAATTCTGGGATTCTGGGGATTTGGGGAAAGAACGATTAAACCAATCAGATCGGGTGGAACACATGCCCTCGTGCCGTTGGGCACCTTCCCAGAGCCTCACTGCGTCGCTTCTCTCGATAAGAGGTACCTTCTTGGTGCAAGCACCGGCTTTTCTCTCTTCGACATCATCCCACGCACTGTTTTTGCCGCACCTGGCCGTCCAGAACTTCCGAACCCCCATCCGCCCGGGAACATCCCATGTCGCTAAACAACGGCGCGCCCCCGGCGGGATGCATGGGAGAATATCCCGCCCATTGCCCCTTCCCTTCCGGCAGGCCCCAAGACGGCCAAGTTCCACGGCATGACACTTCTTTCCAACATGATCACGCCACCGCCTTTTCACAGCACGATGGTCACGGTACGCACGCCGCGGCGAAGCGAGGAGAAAATGGTGCTGCATCCAAAGCTGTCAACCACTATGATATGACGGGTGCTCATCCCTTTCCGCCGCGCTATAGCAGCCCGTCGCCCGCTAGCACAGCGCCCAGCTTCATTCATTCTTTTGGACCTAGCGGCCCCATCACGCCCAAAAGTTCCATCTCGAGTTTCCAGACAAACCCCGGGCCCTTTAGCTCCCCGGCAATGGACCCCTGCCGTGGCCGGGAAACACCCAGCCCGCAGCTCATTACCTCTAGGGCGCAATCACCGTCCCTCGGGACCCATTTCCGCCCATTGTCCCCGGCTCCTGGCCCGGTCAGGAACATCCGGCCCAACTCTCCTCGCATCCACAGGTCCCAGTCCCCCTTTGCCCCGCCCAGGACGCAGTCCCCAAGGTCCGGCTTCAAGACGCAGCCACCCAGAAGTCGACCCCAAAGTCCAGCAATTGGTAGCAGATCCCAGGCACTGCTAAACGGGTTGATCGGCCAAGCAGCTCGACCTGCCAGCCGAGGTCATGGCCCCGTCCCAGCGAACGTTGACCAAGCTTTCCGCCACCCACTGTGTCAAATGGAACCATGGCCTGTCGGCGGCTACGAGGGTCCCAACACATCTGCAGAGGAGCCTTCCCCACAATATAACAAAGACGGCCAGCTTGGAGTGCTCCAAGCCTACCTCCCGATGGATACGAGCATGCACCTCTATGCCCCCAACGTGTCAGATGAGCATCCCAGGCCGCACGCAGGTTCCACATCGCCGCCCTGCCCGGAAACGACAGCACAGCAAGATGAAGACATGATGTGAGTTGGAGACAGTTCAGCCACTCTTCAGTACATTACTTGGCTGACGATTTTGCAGTACACCCAAAAATTCTCCCGAGAGTCAAGCATCGCCACTCTCGCCAGACTCCGACTCCCAAGACGACAACATGACAGCTTGCCTCAACACCAACGACTCCTCGCCAGCGAGCGACAGCAGTGACAGAACTCAGACCTCGAGAGCAATCAGAGTTCTAAGAGCGCTTTTGTTCGAAGAGTTCGATATCCGTCTTGGAATATCTGAGCCGTCCGAAGACGTTGTCGACGCAGCGACTATGTTGCTAGAGCGCATCTCACTCTCCATCCGAGAAGACCACAGCCGGGGCTTCCTTGTTCCGATTGACTCTGCTACAGGATCGACCGGTACCTCTGGCATATCAACAGCAGCCGTACAACTCGCATCCACAACAGGGAGTAGTAATACCGCTTCTGCAACCAGGAAGCGTGGGGCTACCGGTATGGGGGACGATGATGGCGGGGAGGACTTGCAGGATGACGATGAGGAAGGCGGGGGGGTCTCCATTGGAACCACCAGTCCAGGAACCAGGAAGAAGTCCAAGGTCCAACAGTACCCGTGCCCGTATCGGAAGAGAAACCCGCTCCGATTCAACATTCGAGAGTACGAGTACTGTGCCAAGGCGCCATTCAAGACGTTCTCCGACCTGAAGTAAGCCCTTTTTCCCATCGGCCGTGGACACCCCTATCGGCCCGTAACGTCTAACTCACGGTAGAAAACACCTCAACAAATACCACCGCCAGCATCAGTTGGAATATCGGTGTATCCGATGCAATGAGCCATTCCCAAGTCGTGAGGAGTTGGCACTGCACATGAGACAAGACAGATACAGGATGTGCCAGGCCAGCGAACTAAATCCAACCACAGATGAGACCGTCAGTCCAAGCATGGAGAGGAAATTGCGTAGCAGGGCTGAGCATTTTGATTGGAACACTCTCTGGATAGGCCTGTTCCCCGAAGACAGGCCCGAGAATATTCCGGACCCAGGTGGGCTTAGACCTTCCATGGCAGTTTGACACGAGGGGCTAACAAAACATCAGATTTCGAGCCTCCTGTAGAGCTGTTCGAGGTTCGCCAGGCATTCGAAGCCAGTGTTCCCAGTCTCCAGACCCACATTTTCTCAGTGTTCGACACCACCGGGCTTTCAAGTGCTCTTTCCGCTACCTTCGAACAGAGTCAAGGCATTCCCGGATCCATGCACTTCCAGCCAGCCAGCCCCGAAAACATTGTCAATGAGTTCAAGGAGTTCATTAGCGGGGTTTTCCAGAAAGCTCAGACAAAGGTGTCTACCAGCTTTGTGAACATTCCGAGACAGACCGACCAATCTCCAATTGACCGTCCTCTTCAGTCCCCAAACGACACCCCAAGCCCTCAAGCCAGGCCCAGCTCGAGGCCATCCGCAGTGGGCGTAGGAACGCCTTCTTCCATGGCAAGCCCGCGGACCCCTCCAATCACCAGTCCGGCAGCAACCTCCACTCCTCGCCCGATCGCTCCACGAAATCAGGGTTCGTACACACCAAGGAGTGGGAGTGGCGCGTCATCACCAGCTTCGTCATTTCGACAATCTAACAACGCTTACCTCGTTTCTCACATGAACCGTCAACATGCCCTCTCCAAAAGAAGCACCATCATTGAGAGCGCATCTGACCAGAGCAATCAACGGTTGGAGCCTCTGTCTCATCCGCCCACTATGACTTCACGATTTCCCGACGCCCCAGGATCGGTACGCCCTCTTGCGCCTTTCCCGTCACCGACACGCACCACCCCGCCTCCGACACCTAACATGTCACATCTTGTTACCAGCAACCCCAGCATATCCCTGCCGCGTGAGCAGAGTCACCCCTATGCATACGCAAATTCGCAACCGCACCAACAGCCGCAGGCTCACAATTATCTACACCCCAACAGTGACAACGGCAACAATGGCTCTGGTGCTGACGTCATAAGTCCCGGATTCTCAGGGGCCAACAACATGCCATTTTCGCCTCCGGACTCAAGGATGAGTTGGTCAGCAGAATACCCCAGCCTGTGCCAAAGCGATATTGACAATTACCTGCGTGATATGGAAGCCAGAAATGCGGAGAATAGCCAGAGCATAGATAGCCTGTTGGAGCCTGGGAGGCAGACGAACTGGACGTCAGGTGGGGCCGGCGGTTCCGGCATGCCAAGGCACGGCGGTTCTGGATTTGGGGGGATGGGAAATCGGTGAACTTCGTGGGGTTAACATGCAGTGAAATGCCCCTTCGTAGTCGTATGATTATAGATACAAACCAATATATCTACCATCGTGATACCATTGCGTCACAACATTTGTCTGTCTAACTGTGCGTCGGAGTTAGGCAGGGACGGAAATGCAGAAAATATACATTAAGGTAGATATCTCGCTTGACCATCTGAAAATGAAGAGTGATAACAAGGTCGTCTTGATATTTCATCACGCATCATTCCTCAAGGCGCAAAGGCATAGGTACGTACTCGTATATAATCCAATTGTGAGTTGGAGACTTTCATAATACTAAATTTTACGTAGTGATCTTTATCCGCCCGGGTTCATTGATGAAACCCTCAAAAAGTTGGCTCCCTTATTTCCACAAGACCGAAGCGACACTAGGGCTTGGTTCAAGAAGCGTAGTCGGGCGTCAAGCGCACCACTGGATTGCCACCTCGTCAAGTGTAGGATACTTGGAGCTGAGGAAAGGCAGTTTGACACTTTGCGATTTTGGCACGACCGGCTGGCCGTGTTAAAGCAGGTATATAATGAAGCTCGACCCCAGTCAATATCGCAATGGTGGTACGACCATCGTCACCCAACCGAGTGGTATACAATTTGGACGGCTGGCTTGGTCATCTTGCTCACAATCATCTTCGGTTTCATCCAGTGTATTCTCGCATCAATTCAGGTTTATATAGCTTGGAAGCAGTGGACAGCTGGAGTAGAATGGATCTATGTGGCACTCCGTACGTCGTCACCTAGACCTGCGCTGTCGGAGGGAGACTACTCAAATTACTTATAATCCAATGCCTAGGTTCTCTTCAGCTGGCAGCACCTTTAAAGACACTTCTACAGCTTATTGTTGTACCCTAAAGTTTCCCTGAGCAATTTCCATGTTCGTGCGTGATCCTGAGCCGTTCCTGAGCTAGGGTGAGCTATGGGTGAGCCTAGCTTGCACAGTCGTGTGGCCCAATTTTGGACCCTCGACTAAAGCTGCCATCCGGCCGCTGGATTTCCAGGGGGCTTAATTGGAGGCTCCCAATAAGTGGAAAATTAGTTATCCGCAGCCTCTTATTGGCCAAGCCTCGATAAGAAACTTCAGCTCCACCGGGCCGTTGGCTCCTTTCGCTTCCTCAGTATCAAAAACCTCACACCGAAAGTGCTGTCACCACCACACCACCATTATGAGCCAATATTGGAGAGCTGATACTAAGCTCTATCCCATATGCAGCTGCATTAAAATTCCCGCGATGGGTGTGGACCAGAATTTTGAGCATGGCTCGGTGCTAGAAATTTTGTGGGCGGCACGAAACGGCTGCCATTTTTGCTGCCTGCTCACCGATGCCCGACGACTAGAGCCTAGTATGGATGACGACTACCACGTGGGCCTTGAGAAGCGGCATACTCAACTTTTCGCCGCCGTCTTCTGTCGCGGGCTACTACAGAGTTCATGCTGCGTTCCCCCGTGCAGTCAAACGATTCCTTCGACGGTAAGCTGCCTCTAATATGATGTTTTTGACTAGAGAACTTAGGGTATTAACCTAGCCGCAGATGCGCGCGGCTTTGAGACGGTCCTTCCGTCATCCGGCTATGGCATGGGAAGCAGGGCAAACTCGCACGAGCTTGCGAGAATGTGTCTGGCACGGTGTATAGGAGAACATGACTGTGGCACGCGCGCAGATGGGTTTTTTCCGACACGAGTCATTGACATAGGGGGAGCAAACGCGGACCGGCTACGACTCTATACGAACACTGCAGCTACGAGTCCTGGGAAGTATGCCGCTCTTTCCTACTGCTGGGGCAAAACTACATTCATCGGAACCACTTCGGCAAACCTCCAAGACCATCAGGCCGGTTTTTCTCTATCGTCCCTACCATGGACTCTTCGCGATGCTGTTCATCTCACCCGAGAACTCGGGCTGCGTTATTTGTGGGTGGATGCGTTGTGCATTATGCAGGGGACCGATAGCCAAGCACGCGACGACTGGAGAAGCGAGGTGAATCAAATGGGACGTGTGTATAGCAGTGCTCACATCACCATCTCCGCCGCGGCCGCGAGAGATTCCGACGGCGGCCTCTTCTCTAGAGGCTGATGCCTGTTGCCCTGTCTAGGGAAGTATGGTGTGGTGGCCGTGTACTGGCTCACTAGAGAGCGCAACTTGGGCGGGGAGCCCATCTATAAACGCGCATGGACGTTGCAGGAGCACCTACTCTCCCCGAGGATCCTCATGTACGCGGGACTCGGCCTAGTCTGGCAATGCGACAAGGAGACAATTGGGAACATGGACAACCAAGCAAGACCCTACAACACGGTACTGCGATACAGACTTCCTTCGCTTCCCGGAATTCCTGATTGGGACAGGTTGGTCGAAAACTACTGCTCCCGAGAACTGACGATACCCAGCGACAAATTTCCAGGAATTGCTGCCCTTGCACGGCAATATCACCAAGCCACTGGCGACCAATATCTTGCAGGACTGTGGCGATCGACTATCCTCGCTGACCTTTTGTGGCACCACGAACCTACATGGTTCTGGTATCCGACGCCGAACTACCACCGTTCCGACAACTACCGCGCGCCTTCGTGGTCGTGGGCATCCATGGATGGGAACGTGCTATCGAGAGCAAATCGGGGCGGTGGTGCCAACTGGCATGCGAGATTTATCGACTGTCAAGTGGCATTGGGAGACCCTGAGAATCCATTCGGCGAAGTTACCTCGGCAAGGCTGCGCACCAGCGGGCCGGTAATCGAGGGTTTATGGGTGAGAATCGGGGACCAGAGGGAGTCACCCACGTATGTTTACGACGATGGCTCATATACGAGGTGTATCAGCATGCTCTTGCTCGATAACCCCACCAGAGAAACCCCAGGGCGGATGGGCAGGGCACGTCCGTTAGTCTGCCTTGTGGTTGGTGGAAAGCCGCAGCAGCAGTATGCCCTTGCGCTTCTTCCGGTGCACGGGACTCGAGACACATATGCCCGTGTTGGCGTGATTCGAATCAATCATGAGGTAGCAGAAGATGGGTTTCCGGAACGACTTGTGAGATCAGTTTGGTTTATTTAATAAGATATAATATTGCGTACTGGTTACTGATGGCCTAGTCTTGATAGACGGCAAGTCCCTCTCAAGTCGCCGTCACGCAAAGCTACAATGCGTGTCAAACAGCTCCTGCCCGGAGGCGCCGATATCGAGGAGAGTGGCGGGTGCGACAAGACAAGGCTGCTATTTGCGACGGGTTCGCGACACATGGACGTCGTGCAGCTCCTTCTAAGACATAACGCCTCAGTGGGGGAAGCACCACGGGCTGTGTACCCATACATCAAGGGCATACTTCCAATGTCTGACCATGCCGGTGCGTGTCTAGACTCCGAACTCTCGGAGAGCAGGCCGATCTAACGCTGCAGTTATAGGATGACAATCCTCAGCCCCAGAGTCGAGGTGTCTGCACGTCGGATTGCTGATTCTGCATGTTATGTTGGCTAATAGAGTCGGTTTCGTCGATCGGGCATTAAGCGGGCTCCAAATGTGCTCTCTCTCTGTTCTGCGACCCTCTATTTGCATTAGTATCTAGGGGTTGGAGAAGAGACTCGGCTAGGCTTGGGCGCCACAACCAGACACGCGTCGGAGCCCTATCTCGGCCGGCAAGCGCGTGATATTGAAAAAGATGGCTTTGTGTAACCTCCATTCGAGTGCGGCTCGGCTCAGCCAGATTTTGGGGGTATTCCAATGCCCCCGCGCCTTCTGTATCCCTTCATGTCGATCGATTTTTGGGCATCTTCGTTGACGTAAGTTTTCGAACCATTTTTGTGTCCACCATCTCGTCGAGAACTCTCGCTCGAAAAGCAGTAGCATCCACCATCGCCACCTCCCCTGCAGTGATCGACGACACTCCCAGTCTCGCAATTCCCTCCCTGGCGATACCGACCGCAGACGTCGAAATGAGTTACACGTCATCCAACGATGATAAAATTGAGCCCCGAATGGAGGGCGGCAATTTGCAAATCTCTGAGCCTGAGCCATACAATGTTTCTCCTTAGCTAACGAGAAATATCGCGTGGCTGTGGAGGAACGTCGCGTTTCTGAGAAGCACCGCTACCAAGAGCAGAAGCGTCGCCACCAATAGAAGAAGCGTTACTGCCAAGGGATAAAGCAACGTCTCGTAGGCAGTGCTGTCTGCATGCAGTATAGGGCCTAGTAAATTTGCAATTCTGGTGGTGTAAAGGGAGATATCTCGATATTCCGCCCTAAGAGTCGCCATAACTTGAGCCTGTGCTCAGGGTAGGCGGCATGAGCAGGACTGAATTCCACCATTGGACGGTTTACCATACTCACGTTATTGATAAGGATCCCTACAAGGCTGTGACAGAAAAGGGTCAAGGATCGCCGTTCTTTTTCCTTATCGGATTCCCCTGTACCCATCGGTCTATCAAGAGCTCTCGCGAACGATCGCTGACTTTGGGACGTGTCCGACAAAAGGTGAAGCGGGCACCATATAACCATACGTCATGACCCTGACGCGAGGGACGGGGAGGTGGAAGTGAAACCGGGCCTGATGTGACCCGCGGGAACGCCGAGGAGGAGAGACTGTGCTGGTTGAGATGAGGCTGAAATGGCCGTGGAAGCTCTTCTTGTTATTCGACCCCGCCTTGGCCAGCAACGCCGAGATGGCCCCCGCGGGCAAGAACCCCTCTTCGTGATTGAACTGGTTAGGGCTTTGTTGATCTCTGGATCTCATGGCTTGCTCGGCGACGGAGGGAGGCAGTTGTGGCGTTGCGGGAACTGGAGCAGCTGTTACCAGAGAATGTAGGAACTCTTTATCACGCTGGCCTTAAAGGGAGCTGGTGGAAGCGGCGTGGGTATGGAGTCGTTCTCGGGGGAGCTCTTGACGGCAGGGCCCCTGGCAGGGCCGGAGCTCGCGCGAATCCTCTTTATCTTAGTGCTCAGCCATTCTGATCAACATCTCAATACAATCTCCAACCTCCACACCACCCCAAAGACTATCACAAGACCTCGTTTTCGATAGGGACCAGTCGGCCAAGCGCCACTCCACAGAATTCCCCTCAGGGAGTGAGGTGGGGTCTTTTGCGAAACCCGCGGCGACTTATAGGACTTACAACATTTTGTGGGTATAGCGAGTCTGACGCTGAATCTCTGATAGCCAGAGAAAGTTATTGAGGCGGAGATTGTGTTCGAGGAGCTCTCGATAGGCGAGACCTTGACAAGCGAGACCTTGGTAGAGAGAATGCGGTCGGCTGCGTTCGCTCGTAGGAAGAGGAAATTTGTGAGATCTGGGAAGGTTAGCAACGTCCTGGGGATTTCGAATGGGGCGTGATTACTCCCAAAGGCGCGATCGTGACTCTTATGGCCTTGCGCGCCGTACAGATAGAAGAAGTGACCGCGATTGCAAAAGCGGCAGAGTGTTGATAGTGATGAGGAAGGCGAAGATTGATGGAGATGGAAGATCGAAGGCTGATCGCGCTTGTGGAGTTATGGAAGGTCGGAAGTTGACCGAGATTGTGGAATTCTGTGGTATCGAACTGAGCAATTGGAATCTTGGCACACTAAAGGGCGACATGATGGCGACGAGCAACCCTAATGGCTGTGTTTTGACGGGGCAGTCTCAGCAAAAAGACCAGACGAGGCGGAAACTGGACTGGTCTGAGTGGAGAGTCAGAGTGGAGAGTGCCTGTGTGCACAAAAAAGAATCTATCTCTACCGAGCCGAGAGAAACGTTCTCTTCCACAAACATCTCATCGTCCAAACAGCACGATGAACCTCCTCGCACCATTTATACGACGCCCTCGGGCGTCAACCAGAGAGATTCTCGGCGATGAGTACGACAAAGATGCCGAGACAATCCCCCCGCCGCCGGAGCCTGCCGACATCGACAAATACGACAAGGAACGCCTGAAGAAGGGCCTGATTTATGCCGATCGTGCGTATCGTGATGCCTCGCATCTGCAGCCCAGTCATATAATCACTTGTCTTACCATCAGGGTCACTATGGAACAAGAAGCGAAAGGTATTGCCTATTACCGTCCATCTCCTTGGCATCTACAAAGCTACGGTTAAGTCCGCGTTGGCTGAGGAGTGGGCTGATGACAAAGAGCGCGACATAGTACTTAAGACTATCGTAGGATATGAGAGAGACCTGTCTATAAACCTAAAGCTTTGCCCAGATTCTGATGTCGACGCTTTGGTCATGGCTCGTCTGAGCGAGCTCTGTCAATATTAGTTTGCCGCGTGGTATGGCGACTATGTCGGCAACGCCTGTACCGAATTGAAGGTGAAGGCAAAGGAACACTTTACTACATTCTTTGAGGCAATCACCGGGTGGCGAGTGTACTGGACAGACATTATTGATAACCTGGTATCGGAAAGACCTAAGTGGGAGCGGTATCTCGTTGATGACACGTGACGAAGGAGATGGTTAAAACTTCAATGGCGGAGAGACAGCGTTGTAACGACCTGAAGGCTACCTTAGAAGCTTGGGCCCCCTAACCGATCCCCTCCCCCCATACCGATCATCATCAAACTCACGCGACACAGACACGGCCTCCAATCCCAACAGCCACCACACCACCCTTTTGGCTGCAAACACCACAAAAATTGCCATGGGTAAGCTCCAAGAGCAGGACATTTAGTCGGCAATTGATAATACGCGCGGCGGCACAGCAAAATAACGTGGGATACAGCACGCTCTGGGGGCGCCGCTATAACACAACCACCCGTAACAAACGCAAACTACGGCACCGTAAGCTTTCTCCCGCAAAAGAGAGTCTGTCAGAAACACTGCACCCTAGATTGGATGGAAATAATGGGGGTTGCAATTGCTTGATTGTATTGCTTGTTGAGGTTATGGCTGAAAGCCGGAACCTCCTTCTTTATGGTCCAATTTGTAGGATTAAGTATATGGGCTGCCTTCATGAGCCGCCCATCCGTCAGCGACTGAAGCCGCCTGTCAGATGCACAGCTTCTAAGTTAGTCTTGGGGCCGAATTTTGGCCCAGAATATACCAGCACATGCCCTATATACAATACCCCAGCTCGAATTTTAGGATAGTGCATAATATCCCCGGCTCGGGATCTGGGATAGCGCATAATCCAGCACTGATGGGATGTCCCACAGTAGCACCGAATTTTGGCCCAGGATATACCAGTACATGCCCTGGGATGGTACACAATATCCCAGCGAACTTTGGATGGTACATGACATACTAGCACTGATAAGATAGTACATGGTACCCCAGCCTGAAACTTGGGACAGCACCGATGGGATGTCCCACAGTATACTAATACATAACGGGATGTCTTATAATATACTAGTATATGCCCTAGGACATCACATTTACTATTACGAATTCCGAGCTGAGGTATTATGTACTATCCCAGGATGTGAACTGGTATATTCTGAGCCAAATTCAGGACCGTGGTCCAGAATTTGGGTTGCGAGGGGGGCGCGGTCCCAGTTTTGGGCCACCTGTGTCCCAAAAACTGAGACCTCGCGAAAAGTTGCTATTTGAATCGCAGAGTACTGCCTATTCGTCTAAACCATGTTTGGCGATTTCTCTGATCATTTCCTGAGCAGAGCCTGAGCAAGGCCTGAGTAGTGCCTGGTGCAATGGGGTACAGAGTGTTGCGGATGACTGGGGTTGATGAGGGCAACTTTAGGGTAAGACAACAGGGTGAGTACAATGAGAATCCATGATGTCTCACATTTGCATCCATGGGAACTAAACTCGGCCACGGACCGCTGAACAATTTTAAATCCTTCAAGCGATGATAGCGCGTTTTGGTAATACAGGGTGGTTTGGGTCTCCGAGAGGCAGCGTATTCGGCTCCCGGAGAGAAGGTATGCCCGGGGCGGGGCACGGGCACAGGCACGGGCCGGAAAATCGTGGGCTCGGTGGCGTAATCCAAGGCACGTCGGCTGCAAGACACCCCGGAGTCGTCCGCTCGCCTGACATATTTCGCACACATGCCCATCAACCCACAAACTTTAAAAATTTCCACTGCCGAGTCATGATGGTTGCGTGCTGGTGCACCAACACACGCGGTTTGGTTTGGGTGTGATCCCTTCGCGGTCGCAGAGGAGGTGTGACAGGGTCGCATGCGGACCCGCGATTGGCGCTTGGCGGCGGCGGCGACGCCACGCGCTTCCCCGGAAAGTGCGCTACGGTGGGGGGCCGATGTACCCGGACTCTTTCGGCGCTAGGGCCGTCCCGAAGACAGTCTAGCGGGGTCTTCGGCGCTGGCGGGCGCATTGAAGCCTTGAAACAGACTGACTTTCTCCTCTCCCCGGTCTCGTTCTGGGTGAAAGAAAATCCGATCAAACCCGCCCGACCGCAGTGCGCCGCCCAAATATCGTTTTGTCTCGTGCCAGCGCACAACTTGCTCTCGTCAGTTCTGGTCCGCAGTGACCGACGGCGATCGACCGACGCCCCCCCCACCCCCCCCCCCA
>Ga0247758_1000497_pt1 | contig 34620 bp, 52 predicted proteins | sample UWRJL156409C4_FD_180950 | JGI IMG/M metagenome (GOLD analysis project Ga0247758, IMG submission 180950) | Plant litter microbial communities from Arlington Agricultural Research Station in Wisconsin, United States - UWRJ-L156-409C-4 | ecosystem: Environmental > Terrestrial > Plant litter >...
GGCATTTAAGGGGCTATTCCTTGGGGCGGGCTTGTTCTTGACCGGAGGTTGAGGAGCAATGACCTGCGTCGGAGGAGAGGCCGCCGGACCTTGCAGTCCTCCTCGCGTGGGGGCTGTAGTAGTTTTGGGTGGAGCTTTAGCGGGATCAGCAGCCTTGACCTTCTGCCGCTTGGCCGGCTGTACGGGGGCTGGAGCGTTAAAGTGGCCGATAGGGGGTTGAGCACCGGTCGTGGGGATGGGCCTCTTGGTGGGACGGCCGGGGATAGGGGGTGTCAGTGAAGGACGATCGAGGGATCCGCTGTTGGAAATAGATGGCTCCGGGCTACGGCCCTTGGGGGGACTTGGCGATGACCAAGGAGAAGGAGTCGAAGCAGCTGAGATGGCAGACCTCCGTTGCATGCTTGCAATTGGACGAGCCGGTGGTACCTGAGAGTGCCCAAATAGAGGACGACGGGGTTGAGTACCAGCCGAGGCAGTGCCAACTTGAGTCGTATCGCTGAAAGTCTCCCGATGAATGACATGGCATTTTTACTCCTGGGCGCGTCGATACCGCGCAGCCCACTCGATAGCGTCACCGTGTACATCGGAGATGATTAGCCGGTCCATGGGGGTGCGGCCGACGTACCCGTCTGTGTTCGCCGTTGGGACGAGGCGTAATTCATCCATCTGACACAGAGGCAGTGTTAGCATAGGGACTTCAGGATAGTTTGATCTTAGATAATCGCCGGGTTCCGTGAATGCGGCGGTTGAATTACAGGGGTATGAAGGCTCGGCTAAAAAACAAGGTCTCTTATCTCCGTGTGAAAACACGTTCGTGGAATTCTCACACGGCCCTATACTGGAACTGCAAGGCCTGGGGTTACCACATTACAGGCCTTTCCAGCATAAAAAGAAGCCTTTTTAGAATGCAGTAAGGCCTTTTCAAAATACAGCAAGGTCTTTTTAGAATGTAAGTAAGAATTTACTAAATAGGAGATATCCTACCAGGTTACATTAACCGGAAGCAGGCATCTTTCGCACTGGCTTAGGGAACCCTTTCTTTTGGCCCAAGCCTTCGTAAGAACTCGAGTCCTCTTTGAGGGCTAAAATAGCAGTGAGTCGTGACCCGAAGGGAACCCTGACATTGGACACCATTGGACACTGTTGCATAACTCTATGATTCGTCCAATCTTCATGGTTCGACTACAAGGGTAGCTGGAGTTGAGGCCTGCCTCAGGGCCAAAATTGCAGTGATATGAGATGACTCATTCTTACCCGTAAGCGGTGCACGTGTCCATCCTACGTATCACGCTTTGGTGTCGTGCTGCCCACCTACCACACCGCAGTATCGCACCAAAGTGAAATCGCCCTCAACATATGCTCGTCCGGGATGTCCTTCATGACGCAATCAAAATCCGTACCGGCAATGGCTGAAAGGAAACAAACCCAACCTCCTTATCGCCAGTATCAACCAGTCTCCCCTCACGGTTCTTGTAGTAGGCTGTTTCCACAATCAGCACTCTTCCACCCATGAAGACCAAATTAAAACTCACTATAATGGCCCCACTGCGTATTGAACTCTAGCCGATCAATCTTCTCCGGGTCGCGATGCTCAAAGGAACAGCCGTCGCCATCGCAGGCAACACTGCGGTCCCAGCTCACGTCGTCTTTGGCGCCATATATGTCTTTGCTGGCGCGGGCGGCGTCGCAGGTAGGCTCTGTATGGAAAAATCCCCAGAACTGCTCGACGAGCATGTGGTCCTGTGTGTGAGAGTCAGTGGTTGATCTTTGGGTTCACGTTGGGGGGAGATGCGGGTTGGACTGATGGTGTAGATGTAGAAGCCGTCTGCGAGAGCGGGGGCGATGAGCAGATGCAGGGCTGCGAAGAGGAAGATGAGTGTCTTCATGACGACGGTTGGAAGTTGATGTGTGGTGAGGTGTTTTGCGGAAAAGAGTGACTCCTGGCCAGAGAGGAGATTCCAAACTGCAGATTTATTTCCCAGCCACCTCGGGCATCAGGTAATTACCACTGAGAACTGATGGAATCCAGAAAAATCCACAGCAGGCCTGACGTGGATTGATTTTCATGACCTGGGCGAACAAATAACCGTGACGATCTGCCAAATGGCTCACGAATCATTCACTCTCCCGCTTCTCGAGGCCGATATCATCCCAACCTATCCCAGCCGTAAGCTGACCGTTTGCCGGCGAGTGGCTCTTTGAGACGGAAGTAATATGGCTGAGCGATGGTGACTCGGCGACGCTGCAAAAAACGATCCGAATGCTCGAGATTAGCACTCCACACCTACGAGCCACAGGCATCCATCCAAGCATCACACGACAGGCAAACTGCAGGAGTGAATGACGGCAGCCCCACAACCGCGGTGTCAGGGTAGTGCTTTCTCAGTATAAATTCACCCCTTCATCCCTCATCTTCGCAAAACTTTCTAATCCGAGTCCTTCAAGCAAATCCTGCATGTGCCTGCATAGTTTCTCGTACCTCGCAAAATTTACACATTGCAACAGTTCACCATGAAGATGTTCATCGTCCTCGCGGCCATCTTCCAGCTGCTGGTCGCCCACACCGCAGCCGAGAACTTCTACATCTGGAACGTGAGTCTCGCCTCATCCTCCCATAGCGATGCCGACCACGAAGGAGACACGGGTCCAGAAACTACATAGGTACTGATGACATCCCGCGCAAACAGACCTGGGTTGAGCCGATCGTGGGCCATGGCAATGACATCCTAGGCGGCCAAAGATTCGCCTTCTTCCACGAGTCCGAGGTGGTGGATTGCCACGCGCTTCTGACCGTCGACACCTACCCGCTCTCGGATGATGCGAGCTCCGCTTGGGTGTTCACTTGCAGCGGCGAGGGATGTCTGTGGCAGAAGCGCGATCCCGCCAAGATGGACAGACTCGAATGGCATACCGGATGGGGCCACTTCAGTAAATGCCCCTCATCACCTGTGCGATACGAACGATGGTGCTGATTATGTCCTCTCACAGCCTACTACAAGGATCGCGGGGGCAAGATCGCGGATCCTGTCAACAGGGAAGTGGGCACGTGTCATCCCTTGGTGGAGGATCCGGTCAACAATTACATGTTCAACTGCACGTGGAAAGACAGCACGGTCGCGGACCTCAACGGCAGAAGACGGTTAGGGGCCAAATCATTCTTCTGCGAGGCGAACATCTGGTAGGCTCCGCGCAGGTGAGCTGAGTCCGCCGAGGATATGGATTGCAGCGGGGGTTCTGTGGGGCCGGTCACTAGTCATTTATTTCCGGGCAAACTATACCTACCGATACCGCCGAGACTTTGACATCTGCTGGGGATCAGAAGGGCGGGAGAGTTAGCTGCACCAAAAAGGCGAGATGGCGCAGGAAGTTAGGTAGACAGCACTTTGGCGTTCAGATGACAATAACTCTTGCTCGTGAGACCTGCCATATTATTCAACACCCAATGTACCAAGCAGTACCAAAGCTAGTACTCCAGTATCACAATCCCCTCGCCTCTGAATCAAAAAAACCCACACCACAATACCCCCCTCCCCGTACCAGTTCAGAACACCCATCCTAATCATACATGGTAGTTGTCCCAGTCACCCACAAACAAATCGCAATGCATCAGCTTGTCACCCTGCCTCTTCCTGTAGTCCACCTTGCCTAGCTGTTGGCACGAAAGCATCTCACCCTTCTCGATCGGTGTACAATTCCCGGCAAACCTACCAATGGTGTCGAAAACCTTACTATCCCGGGCCTTATACCACGCTATGAAATCACCAATGTCGGCTTACACCTCAGTGCTCTCACACCCCCTATACTCTATCCCCATTCTGGCCACCAAACCCCAGTACACAAGACAGAAACTCACTCAAATGCTTCCAGCTGGTATGCCACTCCAAGCGATCAATCCTAAACGAATCCCTCTTCTCCCAGAGACAGCCGGGTCCATCGCAAGTAAACACCCACGAGCTCTTGGGGAGACCAACAGGTGGACTACCGTCGCGACAACAAAAAAGAGCTTCATGGCGGCTGATTGACGACCTGTCCGAGGCAGCACAGCGTTGGGGTTTGTCGATGTTGAAAGGTTCAAGGCTGCTGTCAGGCTGCGTGCCGTGCTCGAAGAGAGGAGAGGAATCTCTCAAAGACGAGAATATATACTCTGAAGACACCCACATCGCCTCGGCGAGACATTTGAAGTAATGCTTTCTGACTTCCACCAGCTCTTTGCCCGCAGAGCGGAATTTGAGGCTGTTGGTTACACGACCGCGCGGCTGCAAATTGGGCCCCCTTTCACGAGTGAAATATTTGTTTGTTCACTCGGTGAATTGAACACGTTAGTATTGTGCTAAATACCTTACCATTGTGCTCAAATCTCAAATAGGTACCCATCTCATTTTGATGGTGTGGCCATGTCCTCTCAGGCCTCCCCCCTACCAGCCTGAACCAGGCCATGTGACATTCGTCGTGCACACTATCGCCATCCACGCCTTCCAACGCCAGGTATCAGTCGGATTTTCCTCGTCCAGAGGGCAATCCCAATCCCGGAGCCCAGCCTCGCGATGCATCGCGCAATGACCCATGACCTTTTTATTGGCGTCAAGAAGCTCCTGGCTCGGCCGCCGGTACCACGTGTAGTGGCCCCAGCTGGGGTGGAACTCGAGCCGGGTGATGTCGTCGTTGTAGGCATTTCTTGAGTCACACCCTGGACCGTCGCAGGCAACGCCCCATTCGCTGCTGACGTCGTCCATGTGCTGCCAGCGTTGCTCGGGGTGCAGAATAAGGGAGCAGTTGTATGGGACGTGCCAGGGGCTGACGAAGAGGAAGGCATCCTTGAGGCGTATGTCGTCCCAGAACGTTGTAGACTGTAGGGTGGCATGTTGTCAGTTGCGTTGAGCTCACTTGCGACTTGGGCTCCCAAAGGGCGAAGCACTCACTTTGTAGATGAGGAAATACCGAGAACCCTCATGTTGAGCAATCGTGCCGCCCGCAAGCAGCTGCATCATCAACACCAGTTGTAGGATGAAGAGCTTCATCATAGCTTTGATATTGACTCGAGTGGATGTGTGAGGTGGTCAAGACGTGTCGGTGCTGCTAGTTTTTGATGGAAATCTGTGAGCTTCTGGGCACCCTTTGTTGCAGGTTGGCAAAAAATGGTGAGCGTGTTGGTTAGACTTGAAGGAAAAAGCCTGCTATGGGAAATGGCTTGGGTGGTTAAATACTCCAGGCCGTGAGGAAAGAACGAAGAAAGTGAATGACGGCGTAATCAATAGATTCTCGGAGTTAACCTCGCCGCATGGAGGCTTCAGTCACTTGCCAGAATTCACATGGCTTGCCAGTGCCACTTTTTTCTTGTCGCGTAGAGCGCGAAAGGCATCACAGAGGAATTGATCTCTGTTCAGATACGAAGGCTAGACTAGGTAGATGCAATAATATCAGCCCCTCCAATTACAGGAAAGCCACAGAAATATTGATATCTCTTCAGATACGAAGGCTTGATCCGGCAATAACGATTCCTTCGGCCACAATGATCGTCTCCCCTTCCGCAAGACTCGCCGTTCTCGCTAGCCTCTACGCAGGCCATACGCTTGAGTTCGCAATGCAGTGCAAGATCTGTTCTCCTCGTTGACGATAGTTGTTGTCAAGAAGATCGCAGTTCTGTGCATCTGTCCCAATTGGCACCGCTGTGCAAGTGCCAACGACGTTGTTCTGCGTGTCCACGAGGTGATTGTTACCGTACCTATACCAGGTGTAGTGGCCCCAGTTTGTGTGCATCTCGATTCTGTTGACCTTTGAGACGTCATAATTGTAGCTATCGCAGCCGGCTCCATCACAGCAGATGCCCCAGTAGCCGCTACAGTCCTCGATGGGAAGCCACATGTCTTTGAAAGACCCCACGAGCTTTTCGCACGAAAGAGGAACGTCGGCGGGGCGAACGAAGAGGAAATAACGCGAACGCATCAAATCATCTTGGGTCCAGTACTTCCGAACGTGTTAGTTGTTGCATCACTGTGGTGGTAGGGAGGGCCTGTTGGTGGGAGCGTACTGTGTAGAGGTAGAAGTCTGCCATTGCGCAGCCAGCAAAGAGCTGCATCGCCAGCGTGAGAAGGACAAAGTGCTTCATGGTCGCTAGACTTCGTTGATTAATGTTGGTGTAGGTTGAGGGTGGTTAATGGTACAAGGGATGGGAGTGTCTGAAGGATCTCCAGACGCACTTTGTGTGCCAATGGGAGAGGTGAAGGAGAGTGAAGAACTTCGGTGGACATTCGTGTGAGATCAAATTCACCGATCACATTCGATTGTGATGTCACATGGGCCACGGTGTGTTAGGGAAAGAGCTCTGTTTGGAAGGCACGAAGGTTCAGTCTGAAGAAAGCAGCTCCTCCAATCCCCTCAGGTGAACGGTTGCTCGCCTTGAAAGACCCCCGTCCTCTTTCCAACGCCACTATCTACCTTATTCGGGCCATACGGTCGACGTTGTGTTGCACAGGAATGACGAATACGCCATGCGATAATAGCGGTCAGCACCAGGAGCATAATGGCAGTCGATCTCAGTCTGTCCAAAGAGCAACGGCGTGCACGTGCCAACAACCTTGTCCTGCAGATCGACAAGGTGGAAGTCGCGGCCGCTATGTATTAGCGAGTACTACTGGGTTATGGGTGAATAAGCCCTAATCTGGGTATGTTTAATATTTTATAGACCTAGAAGGGCCTTCAGGTCGCTGCGGTGGAGATAAGCAGCTGGGCTGCGGCAGCGAGGAGAAAGAGGTTCATGAGAAAACCTGGAAGATTTGTTGTTTTTGGAGCTGTTTTTTGCGTTGTTGAAAATCTGGAGAAGCTGTCTGCAGGTTGGTTGAAAGTCAGGAATGCAGGAAACCCTCCCAAACGAGCGCAGAAGTTGGCAGGCAACTTACATCTGATCACCGGTCACACTTCGGGGTACCATGACTCCGCTTCGTGCCTGAGAATCATTTCGCTTGGACCATATGAGATCTGTCGACTGCAGTTTTTCACTCATCCTGTCTTGAGGTACGTAGTACGGCTAGGTACACACACGGTGTGTTGGTGGTTTGAAACAAACATCATGGGAATGTCCGGCATCGGGATTGGTCCAGTCTTGCACTGTGAGCATATGCTACCTCGTCCTCATGACTTTGAGGACAAAGAGGAGAAGGAAAGCTCATCGGTCCCCTAATTTCATCCGGAACAGCGCTGTTTTGTGCACTGTCTGGCTGTAAATACGAGGTAGAAGTCTGGTGACAACCCCCGCTTTTTTTGCTTGCCAGCGCTTGCATGTGGGCTGGTTTGATCTCGGACTATGTGTCCCATGACCTATGACCTGCGATCTAATATCTTTACCAAGCATATTGCCCCTGAAATAACTAGAAAATCCAATTGGGGCTCGAGTTCAAAATCCGCTTCAATCCAGTCTTGCTGTGGTCAATAGACAAGACCTCTCCGCGCATCGGCGGTCTCAGCGTTTGCAATATGCGACAACTTCCTCGAGCCCGATTCCTTTCCCATCCCCCCAAGCCTGGTGGCTGGCGTCCGCAAACAACGAGACCCTGGCGGATGCGAAGAACTTGTCGCTGCCTCGAGACCTCAGTTCCACACATCCACGAATGTAAGTCGTGCATCATACTTCTTCTCCAGGGGGGCCCTCACCTGCTCTGTTCTGCGGAACAACCCTCTGTCGAGTGTCGTGAGGTTACACTCGGGAATTTTTTTCCACGTGTCTCCCCCCAAGCGCATCACTGCCGGCCCCCAACTCCCGCGCCTCTCACCCGTAGAAAATCCTCATCCCTCCAAGCCCTCCCCCTCCTCATGCTAATTGTCGCTGCGCTGATTCAATACCCCCCAACAGAACAATTCTAGACCACCTCGCCGGCCCAAGTGGAGTAAAACCCCTGCAGCCGAAGAACATTTGCCCCCAGCGATATCATCCAATGCGGGCTATATGACCCATATGCGTGATTTAGGCTTGTCCCGGCTGTCAAGACCGACCCTGCATCTCGTCAAATGGATGCCGTCTCTCCAGCCGAAAAGCTCGGGCTATATCACCTCGACTAAGAGACGCGACAGCTTATCGCAGCAGCGCCCGGCGGTCTAACCTCCGGAAGCAACTGGACCACCACTTTCGTTATCCCGGTTATAATTGTGCTCGTTCTTCCACTTCCCAGAATGGATAGGGCCAAGGGCCGAGTCCGTCGCCTGAGCCGATGAGCAGATAGGTAGGTTATGCAACGGGATTCGAGTCGGGAGTGCGGGGGTTAGAGGGAAAGTTCGGCCTGGACGGATTCGCGATGCGTTTGTCCTCGTATATAGCCCTCGAGATCCGGGTGGTAATCCCAATGCACATCCGCGTCTTTCTTGGCACCCGTGAGCTGCTATCGTGGGATGATAAGTTGAGATCGACCAGATACACGGGGATTGGAAGAAGTTATCAGCTGGCCCGCCACAATGCATACGATGCGCCTGCTCCTCCCCGCCTGGGGGTTGCTCGCAACTTGCCTCGCCCTCCCGCAAGACCCCTCCGCAGCAGCCATCCGCCATGTCCGATACGCGCTCGGCGCCGGCAATGAGAACCCGACCGCGCGAAGCTTTGATCTTATAGACGGGGGCTACGAGAACCCCTGGGCAGAATACGGCTACCTCCCCCCGCCGTCCATGGACACATGGTACGCGCCGCCGGCGGGATGGGAGGCAACCGCCCCCGGAACACCGCTCAAGCTCCGCTCGCACGCCTACCCGACCATCAACATCCGCAACTGCAGCGACACCTTCCAGGTCCTGTACCGCTCGAGCGACACCCACGGCAATCCCAGCTGGGCCGTGACGACCGTCTTTATTCCAACCTCGCACGCAGCATGCGACCCGAAGAATCCCATCGCAACGAACTGCTCACACGCCGTGGTGTCGTACCAAGTCCCCAGCGACAGCGTCTGGGTGAACGCCGCACCGTCGAACTTGCTCCAGGCGCGGGAGCCCTACGGCGAGATGCGCGACTTGTTGAAGCGCGGGTGGTTCGTCGCGGTGCCGGATTACGAAGGCCCACAGGCGGCGTACTGCGCTGGAAAGCAAGCGGCGTACGCGACGCTTGACGGAGCAAAGGCGGTGCTTGCTGTCGGGGCTCGGTTCGGGCTGCAGACGGACCGTGCGCGCGTTGGGCTGTGGGGGTATAGCGGAGGCGCGTTCGCCACGGGCTTTGCGCTCGAGGTGGCTAAAACGTATGCGCCCGACTTGAAGCTGGCGGGCGGAGTTGTGGGAGGACCGGCGCCGAACCTGACGACAGTGGCGGAGCTGATGAACAAGAAGGATACGGCAGGGTTAATGGTTGCGAGTATCGTCGGTGTAACCACCCAATTTCCGGAGGCGCGAGAGTTCCTTACTTCGAGGCTCAAAGAGACCGGCCCATATAACGCCACTGGTTTCTGGTTGGTCATGAACATGACGGGTTATGATGCCTTGATGCACTACAAGGACCATGACGTGTATGACTACTTCAAGAACGGCGCCGACGATTTGTGGCACTCGACTATCCAGGACGTGATCGACCGCGATGCTGTCATGGGGCTACATGGCACTCCACCAAGCGACGTACCTGTTTTCATTTATAAGGCGATCCAAGACGAGATGAGCTTGGTCAAGGAGACAGACGATCTGGTGGACGAGTATTGCAAAGGAGGAGCAACGGTGTTGTACCATCGGAATACGTTGGGTGGTCACAACGACGAGTTGTGGAGCGGGAGGCTGAGAACGCTCGATTTCCTGTCTCATGTTCTCGAGGTGAACAACTCGAAAACGAAGATGGTTAGTGGTTCCAACATGACCGTACCAACCGGTGGCTGCGTGACGCAGAATGTCAGTGTGCCGCTTGAAGTTCTGGACTTGCTGCCGGATTGGTGGCTCACAGGAGTCCCTTGAAGACAAGTTTGAACATAAGAACCAAATAGAGCGATAAGTTAGATTGCATATACAAAAGAAGATCCAAAACACTTCAAATTGTTTCATCTGCCGACTGGTATCCAAGATCGCCAGTGCCTCCTTCTTCGGCAGGGGATGGCCTTGGCTTCGGCTTTCGCACGAACATCAGGGCGAAAAGGGCGACAAGGACGAGGCCCGAGACGTAGAACCAGGGCAGTCCTCTCCAGAGGCCTCGCTTCTTCAGGCCGATATTGAAGCATTGGGCCAGCACAGGACCCCCGATCACGGCACCGGTCGTCTCCAACAAACTGATCAAAGAGTAGAGCCGGGACGTTTGGTTGGGCTCCACGTATGATGTTGCAATTGCTCGCAGCAACGGGCCGTTGGCAGATCCAAATGTCCCCAGCGTGAGCCCGATGAGAAAGAGCACGATCCCCTGACTGAAGCCCTCCATGATGGCCGCTGTCATTATTAGGACCAGTGACACCCTCGTGATCAAAAGATCCTTCGAAAAGACCGAGAGCCGAAAACGGCCAGTGCTCGAGGTGAGGGTGTTCGAGATCCAGGGGACAAGAAGGATGACGACGAGGTGGAGGACGCCCAGAGGTGGGGACAGAAGATAGCTTGTTTCGGCCAATGTCCAGCCAAAGTACTTGCTTACGTACTGGCCCAGTGTTGCAGAGTATGCAGCGAAAAGAGCCGGTTGTATGAAGAAGGTGACCATGCACAGCAGGATGTTGATGTTCTTCAGGAGCTTGACGGAGACAAGCAGCTCGTCCATGGCTTCTCGTACTGGTTTCTTCGTGCTCGTCGTTGGGACGGGGCCCGTCTCCTCAGCCAAGGGGGTTTTGAGTTGGATGGAGAGGGTTTCAGGAATGAATAGCAGAAGGGCAAACACGAATGGCGTGATAACAAACACGGAAAGAATGGGCACCCATGGGTTGATCTTCTCCATCAGGATCCCAGCCGTTACGGGACCAACCAAGGTCCCAGCAACCGCACCGAAAGAGAGGTAGAGAAAGCTCGTGGATCTGTTTCGGGACGGTCAGCGGAGCTCAACGCCTCTGAATGCGAAGGCAATGAGTACTTCTCGGCTTCGGAGCTGACATCAGCGGCCATCGCGGTGAGCGAATTCATGGCAACAGGGATTCCACCGCCGATCAAGAAGAACAAGGAGCCGAGCATCGCCAAGTATAAGTTGGTAGTCTTTACAACCCCCAGCATGAGAGGCGCCCATCCGAAGGCAAACAGAATGCCGATATAAGCGAGGATGAATGTAGGTTTTCGGCCGATCCTGATGGCTGTTAATCGAGCTCGCGACACAAAACAAGAAGCACAAAGCTTACCTATCTGCCAGGACACCATACGGAAGAGTCGCGATCAAGCCGATAACGGTATTGAGCATGGCGGCCCAGCCTCCGAGATAGGCCAGCAGCCCCTGTACTTCGTCCACCTTGCAGAGTCTCTCGTCAATTTTCTCGGAGCGGTCTTTCTTGTAGTAGGTATGGCAGGCGGCGTCCTCAATCAGGCGGAATATCGGCACAATGACAAGCATGCCGCTTGTGGTGACGGTGAAGAGCAGGATGGCCAGCAACAATACGATTATCTTGGGTTTTCGCGCCTGGAATCGTGCCGTGAAGCCCGCATGGCGGGGCTTGGCGCCAAACAAAGGGCTCTCCGCCGCAGCGTCTTCAACATCGCGCTCTTCTTCGGCGAGCAGCGGCTCTCCTTCGAAATGGTCGTTTTCTTCAATGTTCATCGCGAACTACGCGTTCGAGCAAGACCAGTGCATAAATGAAGGAAAGAGAAGAGTTTGCCGACGAACTCGCCGCCATCGTGGAAAGCATGCAGTTTTGAATGTTTCAACTGGAGGTTGCCCTTGCCGTTGGGGAAAGAAGCGCACGCGTCAGTGCCAGGATTACGCAATACGAAACACGAAGCCAAGCCCGAGCATGCGCGGCGCGACAACACTAACGGAGCTGCCGCAGAATTTGTAGTGATCCCGTTAGCCACCAGATTCCGTAGGCCTGCCCTGTAATTGGTCTAATTCCGCTGCTGCCATTTCGCGCTGCTGGCCGAAACGGAACGCGAAAGATTCCAAGATCGCCTCTCGCTTGCTTTGGCCTTGCTTCTCAAGAAATCGCGCGGACAGTCGGGAGACAACGTTTGTCCTTTTGCGGCCGCTTCCAGACCCCCCGACTGGAAATGATCTCGGGACGCGCCCGTCGACCAGTTCTCAAAGGGTTCGAAACTTGGGGTCCTGCAGAGCTGGGCAACCTGGTTCCCCGCACGGGATTTCTACCGAGGCAATTCCCACGCAATCTTTTGGTGGGCGATGCTAATGCCACCCCACCAACACTCCCGCGGAACCGCGCAGACGCTCCTGTGAAGGGCCGAGACGATGATTCCCTCGCGATTTACTCGCGAAACTCCTTGCGTTGCGCACAGATGCCCGAACTGAAGCTAGAGTGTTAGCTCAGAGCTTGATAGACGTAAAAAGAGATGCGGTGCAGAGTAGGCCGTCCACAGCCGTTCAAGTATAATTGCTAGTGACCAACCAGGAAGCTGACAGCGGTCATGGCTTGGCATGTTTCCCTTCTACAGTACGTGAATGACGGCAATAGGATGGTCACGACCCAACTCACCAATGCCGCGGACTAGCACAAGGACATAGCAGCCCTACCCAAGACCACACTAATCGGCGAGCAAACCTATTGATTGCATATTTCACAGTTCGCGGCTCTGTCATCCATTGCATATCCTTGGAGAGCCGGAACGCCCGACCACACGACAGCACACAAGCCCGTCATAAAATCCTTTGGTGAGAAGATAAATAGGTAGGGAAGCCTGGAGTGTTGGACACTTCCATTGCGTCCTGTCTATCATGGCACCAAAATCGTGATCCGACGTAACGGAAAAAGAAGAAGCAATGTGGTGTAGGGCCTTTTATTCGCAGGACTCGGTGTGGTCCGTGGCCGGTTAATCAACGTGGGCGCAGCTCACAGATTGAGCAACCCGCACCCTTATATATACGGACCGGAATCCCCACTGCTGCGCCCATTCCTACCGAAAACCAGTTACCCGGGACAGAACCGCGAACACACATACCAAACCTGGGTCGGTTATGGCCATCCTCCTTCGAGTTGTCGATGAATGAACGGCAGATCTCACTGGTCATTCCTTGCTGGTCCGAAAAGGCCTTCAGCGCCCCCCCCTTCCTTCAATTCGACATGCCCTCGAAGCTATGGATGTGAAATCGGATTTCGAAATTATAGAGGTCGGCCAATATCCCCCATCGGAATGGGCCTCCGACTTTGATTCGACCAGCCGAAAATCAGGTGATGCTGCACCGAGATCACTGCCACGCCGTTTTATCGGTGGAGAACCATGGTCAATCCGCAAAGTCACTGTGAACTTACTTGCATTTTCATGCTTCACACTTGCGGCATTTGGAATTGGTTTCGTGAACAACCGCCAGGAAAACGCCCGGAAGCACCCACCCTCCCAGGAATGCGACAACCACGCTTCCATGTCGAAGGTGGAGGCGCAATTCGACATTGACCTAGTGGTGGTGGAGGGATTGTCGTTCACGCAGGCAAAACTCATAGACCTGGTGTGGGACATTGTGGTTGGGCACGGCGGCCGGTTCCTACACGGGTGGATATTCTACCATGTCGCATGCAAGACCATTACCTGGATCCTGGAAAACTCTGCTTTGCCATATTGGCTCTTGCTGGATACTCTATTCCGGCCGGACTCGCTATCATCGCTGCGCTCTCTCGTTGCCAGCTCGTGCACGGGAAAGCAACGTCGAACAACTGCTCTGAAGACCCTACTCCTGGCGTTCGGCGCGGGCCACGTTTTGTTCTTCGGTACTCTATGGAGTGTTGCAACAGGCTACAAGACGCCTAGTCTGGATGGTTTCACAATGCCAGACAAGTCTTGGGTTGTCAAAACCAACGAGACTCTTAGAATGTGTTGGTCATTGGATCTCGAAAGGTTGGGGGATCTCGGAACCCTCGGGAGTCTTAATGAAACTGGCGGTATCATTCTTGGCCCAAAGTTCGGATCCGTTTTCTCATCTTTCGAGGATCTCGATGGCGGGTCTCAGAGGGATGGCATGTGGACCGCATATTCTTCACGAGATGAGTCAGAAGCCTTTCGCAACGTCTACGCTTGTGAGTAGCCCCCACTCAAGGGAGGCGGGCATAATGCTGACATTTGATTGCAGATGCGAGGTCTAAATACACTTTGAGTATGTTTCTTCACAATATTACCGACCAGACCGTGGCAAACCGGACCCGCACCAATTCCACCGTGGACAGCGTATCTTGGAACGAGACTGTAACATATGGCGGGGCAATCAGCGTGAAAGGGTTTGAGTATGTTGAATACTCAGACTTCGGCACCACATCTCCCCTGATGCCCAATGTCATCCAGGGGTGGCAGTATCTTGGAGAAGGACAGAGTTCCAGGGCAGATACCGAACACATGGTCTGGCTCAACCATAGCCAATCGGGACCACCGGCACCAGACTTCCCAATACTCGGGGGTCTTGACCCTAAGCCAACCTTCGTCAGGGAACAATTCCTTAGATCAAAATTTGAACTCAACCCAACAATTCGCTGGCGCCCGGGAGTGGTTCCCTATACCTCGAAGTTCTGGTACGACGGAGCTTCTGTGTCCCTCTCAGCACCCTTTCTAGAGTTGGGGAAGAACTGGTATGCCGTTTTTCTGTTTTTGGTTGGGCGAGGTTATCCGTTTATGACTAAAGCTGACAACGATGGGTAGTAATGCTACGTGGTATAACTCTGTTCTTGGCGAATGTCTGTGCTACAAGGGTAAGCCCGTAGGAGAGGACTTCAGATACAACAAGTTCTGCACTGGAGGCGGCCAGTACATATGGGGATTTTCCGGATCTCTCGCCTTTATCAGTCTCATCTTCGAGGCCGCGTGGTGCCTAGTCTGCCTTGTACTCTGGGTTTCTTCAACGGAAAGGAGCAAGTTGATTCGATGCGGCAGGTCTGCTACTGGGGATGTCAGAAACATATTGGATCTATCAGAGGCTATGAAGAAAGACCTGCGAGATACGACTGGCTGGACTAACGATTCGGAGCTGCGGAAAGCTCTGTCTGGCCGTCAAGCCGTGGGATTTGCAACAAAGGACGCATGCGGTACGATCAACGATCTTCGGCTCGTCGACGTGCCAGACGTGAGGGCTCCTAAAAGACGACTGGAAATGGCTTCATAGATGACTGAATGCAGCATCCTCATTACCTAGGTACCCACGCTACGATGAGATATTCGGTCTTCCGAAAGGAGAAATGCCAGAGGGCTTGCAGTGATACAAGCTAGAATCTCGAACTTGGTCCGGGGGAGCTAAAGAGATGTCAGAAATTGGAGTTTGCCGGGCGGATCCAGCTACGTGCTCCTGGCCAGAGCTGAGGCGATTGGGTCTTAAACCTGTCACATTTTCATGTGTCAACCACAGGACCTACATGGGCCAACAAACCTCCTGCCAGGTATTCGGACTTCCCACAGACCAAGTCCTCGTTTCAACCGCCTCTCCGAGGCGCGTACATCATCCAACACTCATACATCCTCCTTCCCAGTCAAGCATCTCTTTAATTAGGTGAGCGCCAACTACGCCCGAGTCCGGGGTACGTTCAATTCAACTGACGGCCCTTGCCTCAACGTGGTGTGGCTTGGATGCTGCCGCAGGCGGTGTTCTCGGTCAGAGAAACTTAGTCCAGGGCGGGCGGTCGGATGAGTTTTGACTACAGCCAATGGTGTGCCAGTTACTGACCAGACGACCGAGCAAATATTTGACAGATTGAGCGTTCCCGGGTTACAACGGTGTATCCTCACCTCCTCAGGATGGAACGGTTCGCCGGCTAATTGACGTCTGCGCCTCATCCCCATATTATGCACCAACACTCGTCGGCAATCACGGTATGGTGCTTTCAGCTCCAGCAGTAAATTGCAGCGTCGCCGCCGATATTTACATACCGGTTCATACCCTCAGAGGTCAAAGTGGACGACTGGGTCTTCACCAACTCTTTGCCACCAGACTTGCACAACTCATCTCCTAGGCAACTTGCCCCAGGGGCATTCCTCAAGCTTTCTTCTCGCCCTGTCCATCATGTCTTACGATTGTATGTTTCCAACCACCGGAATTCCCTCGGAAGCCGAACTAGCACACGCACAACAAAAATGGTCCCCATCATTGGTGGCGAAAATACAAAAGCAAAGTGAAATCGAACTCGAATCAGAATTCATCACACCAGATGTAGAGTTCTTGGACCCCTGGAAAACACACCGGAACCGGAGAAAAGCCCAGTCGCTTTGTTGTGCCGCCATTGTCTACTTCGTTCTCGTGGTTGTCGGCGCCGCGGTTGCTGGCATGAAGTGGCTGGCAGGTGCCGATCCAAACTCAGAGGCTGGAGGGTGCGATACTCGACAGTCGGTACCGATGGCAGAATCGCAATTTCAGATCAACGTGCCCATCTTGAAGGACTTGTCATTTGCCCAGGCAAAGATCGTGGATCTTGCTTGGGACATAGGCATTGGCCACGGAGGCCGTCTGTTACACGGCTGGGTATTTTACCACCTCGCGTGCAAAGCGATCACTTGGATTCTGGAGTACTCTGCGCTGAGGTATCCCCTGCTGGTCAACATGCTGTTTACGCCGGACTCATTATCATCTCTAGTCTCTCTTATCAAATCTCTCGGGGAAAAGCAGCGGCCCAGGGCTTTTGCCACGTTAGCAGTCTTGACGTACGGCATTGTCCATGTCATGTTATTCACCGCTATCTGGGGCGCTGCCACTGGCTACCAGAGCCCCAGTGTGGATGGTTACGCAATAGCAGACCAGGGCTGGGTCGTTAAAAACGACAAAAATCTCACGATGTGTTGGTCGCTGGATCTTGAGGGTCGGAATGATTTATCCCAGATGGCCAAAATAATAATCGGGCCAACATTTGGGTCCGTCTTCAAATCGTTCGACCAGATGAGCGACGGCGGGGACGGAATGTGGACCACGTTCTCCCAAATCAATGCGCCGAATGACTTCCGCGCCATCTACGCTTGTGAGAGACAACGAAATACCCTGCCCGTGAATTTTGACAAGATACTGACCAGATTGCTGCCAGATGCCATGTCCAAGGAGACTTTACGGAACTTTCTTCGTGACCTCAACGGTACGACAGAAGTCGGCAACGATAGTCAAGATGGCCAGACTTGCACATGGAATGAGGGCTATAATCCCGCCCCACTCACCGTCAAAGGTTTCAGCTCCGTTTCTTTCAAAAGGGAACATCCAGAGGCCGGTAGAAACCGCACCCGGCCTCCTCGTACCGTCCACGGATGGCAATTCCTCGCTAATGGCCAAAATCTCACAACAAGCAGCGACAAAATGTTCTGGTTGGACTCTGCTGCTAAGTGGTATAATAGTACAGAGAACCAGACGACACAATTTCTCCGCACGTCTTTTCAGCTCAACCACTCAATTGCTTCCAGTCCCGGTATCCCATACAGTTCCACCCTCTGGTATGAGGGGAAGACGCTGAACGTGTCGGCGCCATTCTTAGAGTTTGGACAAAACTGGTTAGTGACTGGGTTTCATTTTCCTCGCCCTGGCTGGCAACTCACTAGCGCCTTTTTGTGCGTCTTTTCGCATCCTAACTCTTGAGCTTAGTTCCAAATGGACAAATTGGCAGTCGGTGCTAGGTGAATGCGTGTGCTATAAAGGAAAGCCAATGACCGTCGACTTCAGGAAACCAAGCATGAGGTTCTGCACTGGTGGGGATTTATATGTTTGGGGCTTCTCAGGTTCTTTCCTGCTTGTGGGGTTTGTGCTTGAGGCGGTGTGGTGTTTTCTGTCCATGTATCTCTGGGCAGTGTTGTCCATGAAAAGTGACCTCGCGCCAACCACAAGGTCAGCTACCGGCACGGTGAGGAATATTCTAGACCTTTCGGAGGCTCTTAAGCACGACCTAGGCGGAAATACCGGATGGCGCTCGGACAAGGAGTTGAGGAAAGAGCTGAAGCTTTGCCCCCCAGTTGGCTATGAGCTGCGGGATAGGGGCGATGGTGTCCACGACCTTGCCCTTGTGTCCGTATTGGAAGGGAGGACGGCAAGGCGCCGCCTGCTACTCAGCGATTCGAAGCGCCAGGCATGACCGGCCCAGGCAGTACGAAAAGCTAGATGTTCGGGAACTTGAAGTTACCGGTTTTCGAAGGCTAAATTCAATACCTACAAAGACAGGACTCCGGGGTAGACGATAGGAATACTGTAAGGTGCATTCGGCACCTAGCCCAGTACACAAGTAGTCGGGTTATCACACCTGGCGATGGCTGCCTGAAGACCTGCACCGAGGACGGTCATGCGTCTCGGGTTCGGCGCTGGACCAATCACCCTGACATCTGACGCATATGCGGCTGAGCCACTGGCCACCCTCCATCAGCCCCTGACCCCTCACGTCGGCCTATATCAGTCATCCGTCAGACTGTCGCGATGAACACTCTCATCTCAAATTCTCTCCTCAATAACCTGTCACCTTCCTAGTATACTAATAACGCTCTGTCGCCATGGCCTCAAAGACAAACCCGCCCGCCGTCCAGGACCCCGATGGCATAGAATCAAGCCTCTCAGCTCTCTTTGGGTCACGCGCCAAGATTTCGTCATCCGCGGTTGTGACAGTCAATCAAGACACCCAAGTCCAAAAATACACTCCGTCAGGCGAGCCCGCCAAACCAACCCTGAAGCCCGAGTCATCCGCAGAAACGCCCGCAGCAACCTACAAATTCGCTGTTGAGCACCACGAATCCGGCATCAGACAAAGCACCACCAAACAAAGCTTCCTCCAATGGCACCAGTTCGAGGAAGTCAAGCTCCCTGCAAGGGAAAACTTCAAGAAGTCGCGTCGCGAGAAGATCTTTGCGCCCTTGGATAAGCTCAAGGTTGAGCTCCCTGGTGAAGTCGGCGTCGAGGGATTCGGCGGGGTGATTGAGTTTGCGCACAATATCTTTCACTCGCATATTCACCTCGATTTCCTGGAGTCGGAGAGGGATATCCTCCTGCCAAAGGGGCCGGAGGGGTTGGAGAAGCTGTCGGAGAAGGAGCTTGAGCGGATCGAGATTGAGCTGTTCAATGTGGGGAGGTATAATGGGGATTCGGAGTTCTTGACAGCAGTAACATGGTCTGAGAATGGGGAGGCCGGGTCAATCACGCTGTACAAGGTTGAGTTCGACTCGCGTGACAATGCGATCGGTGTTCAGCCTGTTGCTGCGATGCAGGACGTCCCGAGCCCTATCCTCGTCAGCATGAGGACGCACGAGAAGATCAAGAAGAAGGTTGTGTTTGTCCCGACTGATGATGACGATGCGCAGGGTAGCTTTAAGTGGAAGGCAAACCCCAGCAGAGGCCCAACGTACATGAAACGCGGAGAAAGCGAAGCATCCCCGCCCTCTGGGAGCAGAGATCGCCGTCGCTCAGTCAGTCGAGACAGCGGCGACAGTCGCAGGGGGCCAAAGTTGGCAGATGCAGACGGCATCCACGCCACGATCCCTCAGTTTGTCGCCCTGATGCACGCGAACAGGTCGATTCTGGAAGACATCGAGTCAAGCCACATCACCTCCCTCGAAACCGAAGACGGTAGGGTTGTCCCCTCCGTGCACCTGATCAAACCGCCGCGGGCAAACTCCCACAAAGGAGAGAACATCCATGTGGCCGTTTTGTTCCCCAACGAGGCCGAGTGGGCCGAAGAGCACATCTTCTGGACGGATGAGGACGGACTGGTGGAGTTTCGTCGGAAGAAGTACTGGGATTTGATCGACCGGGAGAAACGCCGGCGGGGGAGTCACGAGAGCAGGAGCAGGAGCAGGCACTCTACACATTCGAGGCATTCAAGTCCGGATGACGATGATCGGCGGGGTAGTCGGAGCCATAGTCACCACCATCTTTCGGGGCATTCTGAGTCGCGGAGCCGGAGTCGTCTGTCTTCGAAGGTTCATTCCCTGTTTTGAGAGACGAGTGGGAAAAGGGGTTTGGCGCATACATAGGTACGCAGCGCCCTAGTGATTTGAAGGATGGTGTCACCTCAGATTGTAACACGAAGTCACTTGTTTCCGTCTTGTTTGGTGGTGTGAATCACTTTGGAAAGCCTTTGGCGCCAGGTAAGGCATCAATTTTGGCGGCATTTAAACAGTCCATAATTCCTTTCCGCGCGTTTGTCGCCGTTCTTGCTCCCTTTCGCAATACTTGGTAAATAAAGCCTCTCCGCAGGCTCCCATCTCAGCTATGCAGAGCTGCAACATTCTCTTCGCTGTGCTGGCAGTACTTGCAAGCAGTACAGTATTTTCAGAGACCCCAACCAGCCTCAGTTTTTCGCAGGTATCGCATGCAACGAGCATCACAAAGAGGGGCGCATCTTCCGCTCCGGCCGTGCATCCCTCCACCAAGATCACCTCTGGCTCAAGCACCAGCTCAGTCGCATCGCCATCCTCCTACAGTACCAGCCCCACAACAACCTCCACAACAACCGACAAGTCCACCACCACAACAACGCAGCTCTCCCCACAAACCTTCAGCACCTCCTCCTCCACAACGTCCACATCCACAACCGCCTCCCCAACCACCACCTCCTCCTCCGACACCACCGCCCTCACAACCGCAACCCCCACCACAACCAGCGACGCCTCCCACGCGCCCCTTCCCACAGGACAGCCCCTCAACCCTCCCCCCCTCGCAGGCTACGACAAATCCCGCTTCTGCCCCTGGTGCTCCCGCACTCTAAACTTAACCAACGCCACCACCGCGCCCAACTACTTCCAAACATGCCACTTCTTCATCCAACAACCTCACCCTATCGTCCCATCCCAACCAACATTCGTGGCAGATAACTCCGAAAATGGATGGGAAACCCAGAACATGGTGTTTCCGTATGCGGTGCTGAATTGGAATTTGGCGAGGCCGCTTGCGATGGGGATGTTGAGGGCGGATGAGGCGGTTACGCTGGAGTTGAGGGATGAGATGATTGTGCAGTGGAGCGGGAATCGGGTTGAGAGTTTTGGGATGGGAGGGGGGGTTAGGCCGTGAGTACTTCCTGTTTCTTTCCTTTCCTACCCCTTCTTTGTTTCTTCGTGCGGGCTTCTAGTTCAAGACCCTTGGGCTAGGTTTGGGCAGGGCATTAAGTAAGAGAAAAGTGGCTAACGAGTGTGTACCTATAGGCCGACGCTGGCGTTCAACGAACATGTGTTTACGCCGGGGGATCCGAGCTGGAGGACGTATTTCGATACGGTGAGCGGCACGGATGAGACCATCGCTGTGCATCATCTTGACTTCAGCTGCGCGGGGGACCTTCCCTGCGAGCTTGGAGGACCATGTCAGTGGGAGCATGATGAAATGTGAGACGAGAGGGCGACGGAATTTTGGGGCAGAGGTTGAAGGTTGGACTTCTCGCGATCGCCAGTGTACGTACCTAGGTACCTATAGGCAGGTAGAAGTAGGTTTCCTTAGACCGTTCCGGGCTGTTTTAAAAGGGGTTTAGCGGCGGGACACCAACTGCAGGCAATGTTCCCAAGGCAGATATTGCTTGTGTCGCCCTCCTGTTGGCCGCAAGTTGGCCGCAAAGTCGACCGCATCTGCTTCCACATTCCCCTGGGGCACTTCGTTGAGCATCCTTTCCCCAAACCAGCTACAGAACCTAGGTTGCTCTTCTTTCTGTCGAGGGCCTAGCAGCAAAGAGACCAGAGGCTTCAACAACGGGCTACCTAGGTAGTCGACACCCGCGGCGTTAGAGGAGCACCCCCATCGGCATCAATTCATTAAATTTTTTTAGTCAATTCACCTCAACACCTCCACCCCGTCAGCGACCTCAAATCTACAAAAATGCCGCAATATTCTCGCCTTGATCCCGCCGCCCCTGAAATTCGTCTTCTGGAACTTCTACCCGGCAAAGGGAACACTCCAGTCCAGTGCAAGTTGCAAATCGTTGATCTTTCCAAGCCACCAGCCTTCGAAGCGCTCTCGTATGTGTGGGGCGACTCAAGCATCACAATACCCATAATTGTGGATGGGGACACCTTCCAAGCTACAGCCAATCTCAATGCAGCGCTCAGAGCATTGAGGCGTCCGCAGAGCCCACGTTTGATGTGGGTCGACGCCATTTGCATTAACCAGAGCGACATACCAGAGAAAAACGTACAGGTTTCCCTGATGAGCAATGAGAAATGAGTGTGAAGGATGGTTGATTCTTCTAATCTGCCAGGAGCCGCGGCCACGCGTAAGATAATTCTTGGGGCGCACGGTCCATCTACGCTAGTCCTAATTGGGCTACGATCTTACGGCGGGGAGCAACTCCCACGCTACAGCAAACTGTACTCTGGCGCCGCCAGTGTCGTCGTGTGGCTTGGGCCATCTACCCCCGATATCGAGTTTGCTGTCTCGTGGGCGCAAAGTTACGCCGTGAAGAAGTTTACCGCCAAGTCAATCTTCTGGCTGAAGCTGAGTACACTGGCATTGTTTTCCGAGGAAGCGAAAATAAAAAGATCACTAGAGACGTTCCGGGTGCATCGTGGGATCCTTGACATCTTTTGTCTTCCCTATTGGGACAGGATGTGGACGTTTCAGAAGTACGTTCTTGCCAAGGAAGAGCCGGTCTGCATATGCGTTGAGCTTGAGTTCCGAGTAACGGTCCTTTAAGAACAAAGGTACGCAGCATCCAAGGAATGCGAGGCTATCTTTCGTTGGACAAATGCCGGGTTGATCAGAGATGCACGTCTGCTTCTAAACAGGTTCGTGGACGCGGCTAGGCACATCAGCAAATCACCCCAATCTGTGCGCAACTCGGAAACCATGGCGAGGAGGTCGCTTATATGGCTCCTGAATCGCACATCCGAGCGCCGTTGCCACGATCCCCGGGACAAATTCTTTGCCCTGTATGGCATGGTGCCTGGAATTCAGAAGGTTTTCCCAGTCGACTACGAGAAGTCTGAATCCGACGTCGAACTGGAAGTAACAGCCTTTATACTCAACCACTGTATAGGGGGGGCCGTCATATTTGCGACCTTTAGTTTGCAAACTCACCCATTCCTGCCATCATGGGTTCCTTCCTATCGGAACAGCACTGTTGTATATAACCCAGGTCAAATCCTCGGCTCAAGTGGAAGGCTTGCCCCCTGCTTACAGCAGCTTGACGGTGCAGCACCTGCGCAGGTCGGTGACCTAGTCAAGGGCTGGTCAGAAGACATGTCCAGGGTTACCCTCAGCATCTTCGCACGAAAACTGGGAACAGTTCGGGATATTTTCTCTTCAAAAGCACCAGAGAAGGGGTCCTGTCGCAGATTCAATCCATCCTACACACCGACCTTTACGACGTTGCCAACTGACGACATCGGCCGAGCGTTGAGGGGAATCAGGGAACCAGATACGATCCTTCGGCGGATGGCTCGGGCCCTTGGCCAGTTTTTCACCGGGCGGTGCGGCACGCGTGACGAGGGATCCCGCCAATGCTTTCGGAGGTGTCCTCCAAGGTCCGGGACCGGAAACCGACCTGGAAATGGGCAAGAGGATCAGCACTACATGGGACCAGGCCTGTGACATCAGCCTTCGTTGCAAGGTATTCTTCACGACTGATGAAGGGCTGTTCGGAATTGGCGTGGGATATTACGAGGTTGGCGACATTCTCATAACCCTGCCCGAGACCCCTGTTCCTATGATTCTTCGACAGACGGCACACGTGCAACCCCATCCATTCCTCGACGAGGGGGATGAAAACACGTACTACCAGATGGTCGGTACCGCTTTCGTGGATGGACTGATAAAACCGTTGTTCCTCGACGACTCGATCGTCGGCGAGGTCGCCGGAAGGAAGTTAGAGGCATTCTTGATCCGCTGAACACGCATATTATACAAATCTCCTCCCACGTTAACTCCTTGGTTGGTGACGGTTAGTGACGATTGTGTAAGCGCTTGAATAAGCACTGGTACTGAAGCTAGATAATATGGAAGCAAGTTTTATGGGTTGCCAACGGTCTTTTCTCTTTGGGTATTTTTATTAAACCCTTCTAGACAATGGATTCAAGCTAAGTTTCATTAGAACAAGAAGTACCACAATGCCTTGTGATATGTGCTGCCGCCGTGGTTTTCAAAATCAGGAACTTGTTGGACTACCAGTCTAAGGCACCTCTGAGTTTTCTAATAGTTGCTAATTGTCTCTGGGAATTTCCCAGGTATGCTGTCCATGATATGCAGACAGCGAACCTTTAGGCCAACGCCGTCCTCGAAGTCAAACGGGAACCTCCTATCGTCCAAGAACCTTGTCTTCGATTCGTCTGTCATCAACCCCCAAGCGCTTCTAAGTAGTCCCCGGACAGTCAGTCGCCCATCAGCAAGCCAGCCAAAGGGATTATTTGTCAGAAAATTACACTTGACGTCAATGATCGAAATATGCTTGGATCTAAAACGGTGGTGCTTGTCGAAATCTTCGCACAATCGCTGGGAGATGTAGTTGTATGTGACATAACCACCATTGCCGAGCGAAATCGACGACCATGGCCATGTAGGTGCCATTGAATGCTCTGTGATAGCCTCGGATCCTGTCATGGGCTTTTTTGGTCATTTCTGAGGATACATCGAATAACAGACATTCCGGCAAGGCAGCTTCCCACATCCCAGCAAGGTACCTTCCTAGCCATGGACGTGCAAAGCCGCTTGCGAGCCCTGAAAGTGCTGGCAGCTGGTCCTTTTCGGAGGTGAGATTCAGGTGCGTGTATTCTGAAACTACGGTGAACCAGGTGTATATCAGATCAAATAGTTTCTCTGAGGTATATCCACCCCAGGTTAGCGAAGGCTTGACCCCTACCTCCCATGGCGGGGTTCCATGGATATCATCATGATGGCCAATCGTCCCTAATGGTACAGGGGTGGGGGACGTTGCATCTCCTGCACCCAGGAGAAATTCGCTGCCCATTTCTCCACACTCGCAGAGCATATCGGTATTGCATTCCCAAATCAGCTCCTTGGCACTCCGGTGGCAGCCCGTTCCTCTTTCCAGCCAGTTGCCTTCCAGCCGCAGGGACCGTATCTTTGGCTTGTCTCGGGTATACCTGAATCACTCATGTCGCTTCCCGGAACGCTCGCCCGACGTTGAGGTCCGTAGACGTCGACATTGGCAATTTGCGACACGTCTATCATCTTAATTACGGTGTAAGTCGTTATTGCAACCGTCTCCGGCCGTACATTCACACGGAGAGCTTCGCCAATGTCGTTGTTACTGTCGCCGTCCGTTGGTGCTATCGTTGCCAAAGGTTGGTTACAGACCTGGCACAGTCGCCGGGAAACCAGGCGGCAGCTCAGGCGACTGGCTAGGTACCCCGCTCCCCCACGCTTCCCTTTCCCGCCTGTTCAGCGGGTGTTCAATGGCAAGTGGCTGGGCCGCTCCCACTGACGTTTCTCCTTTCGCGACGACAACCTAAGAACGCAAGCTCTAGAAACCCGGAACAGCAAAAAAAACTCACGAGTTCGCATACCCTCTGTGTGTTAGAACACTAGCAAAAATATAGGCCTAATATCTCTCCCGCCGGGAATTGAACCCGGGTCCCGAGCGAAAGTCTTCTTTCTGAAGTTGACAAGCTCATATACTGACCACTATACTACGGAAGATGTGTGGATGTTGCCATCCACAGTAGTTCGGTCTGGGCCTGGATCTCGGAAACGGGGAATTGAACCCCGAGCTGCTGAGGACTCAAAGTTGAGAGTCAGCGATGTTAACCATTACACCATATCCGATTTGTTGAAATTTGTGTGCGGCAAAGAGGGTCAAGAGGAGGGGGGAGGGTGGAGTGGAGTGGGAGGAAATATCTGCCGGCAAGGGCATTGCATCTAGATGCCATGGAACGCAGGCTATCCCAGCCGATGGGACGTACCCAGCAGCTCGGTTGCATGATGGTGGAGCGGCTCCACCAACGCACCCAGGTTCCACGAACAGCCAGCTCCCGAGCAGTCGAATAGGCAAATGTGATTTCTTGAATCAAGTTATTCGTCCCTTCATGATCGTCATCCTTTCGAAACTCAGAAAAGATAAACCACCAACCCCTTCCTGGTAAAAATGTCTGATGCACCGCCAAACCCCAGAACACCATGATAACTGCAAACCATCCGTCTTTCAAAACGACAACGCTCCTCCACACCTCCCCAACATCGTCCCCATATCCTTTTATCAGAAACACCCAAAACTGACACAGCGAGGCCCAACACCACCGTGACATGTCCTGCTGCCCTTGCCTCGGTGCCCGTGTTTGGGTCCCCTGAACACATATCAATCCAACATGGTCGCCTCTACTCCTTCCCCAACGCTGCAACGCTGTTTTTTGACCTAAGACCCGACCTTTCAAAGACCAAGCTCGACTCTGGCCGGACAGCGTGATTGTCGGTTCTCACTCATCATGCTTCAGCAGGCAGGATGCACGATGATGAAGGTTGCCTGTCCTCCCGGACAGAGGAGATGCTAGGGCGCTGGTGCTTCTGTTTCTTCCTCAGGAGGCGGCGTGTTGGGCTTTTCTGCCTCATTGTCGCCGACGTCGTTCTTTTCGGGTGCTTCTTCTTCTTCGTGGGCAGTTACCTAGGAAAATCACCGTTAGATAAGATCTGATGTCGCCGTCGTGACATCCTCGAGAAATTGGCAAGGAAAGGAACGAAGTGCCACAAACCTTTTCCGATGTCGTCCCCGGGGGTTTCCAGTCGGCAGTGGTGTATTCTGGCTCGCCGTCAGGAGAGGATGATGTGCGAGACGGACCTGCCTCGGGCTGCAGCGAGTCTGTCTTCTTGTAGCAAGCCTTGACAAGACGGTGTCTCTGTGGGGTGTTGGTAAGCACTGCTCTCATTTGTAACAGATAACGGAGCTGGAGAACAAACCTTCAGGGCATCTCTTCTGGAGAAGCTCTTGTTACACGTCGGACAAGGGAACGGCTTGGCGGCCATGTGGATTCGTTTGTGCCGCTTTAGATCGTGGTTTCTGCTAAAGCACTGGGTGCAGAGGTCGCATCGGAACGGGCGGTCCTGCTGCGAGGACTCGCGAGCAATGGGGTACTCGGGAACCGAGAACTCGTGGTAATACCTAGGGTTGGCCGCGGGTGGCGGACCCATACCCCATGGGCCCTTGACCGGCGGCATGGCTAGGTACCCCGGAGCCGAAAAGCCGGAGCTAGGTCCCGGTCTAGGCCCCGGGCCCGGGCCCGGGCCGTCTTGGTTGGGAGACCGGGGTGATGCGCCATACTGAGAGGGGGGAGGGATGAGACTGGCAATGGAAGGGAGCTTCTCGGTGAAGCGTGATGGCGGCGTCCTCAATTGGCCCGACGATGACCCGGGCAACGGCTTCCGTGGAGACAGTTGGATCGGATTGTTGTGGAGCGGGTGACTGAGCGGGCCGGGGCGGGGGTGGGACTCATATGGCGAGTGCGACGTCGCCCTCTGCGGATGCGCCAGCATTGTCGACGTCGTCGACGAGACCCGCGATGATGCGTAGCCGGGGCTGCTGCCCGTGGAGTATGGTGATCCGGAGGGCTGTTGCGCACCCGCGGGCGGTGTGGGCGTCGGCGGGCTCAGCGTGCTGCTAGCGCTGGCAGCCGTGGGCCGCGGGAACTCCGGGGGCGGCGGAAGAGTGAATGGGGGAAGAGCGGCCCGGGCTAGCGGTCGCCGAGACGCAAATGACGAGGACGACGACGATGACGGCGCTGGGGATTGCGTCGCGGCCATGTTCGCGACAGAGCCTACTCTTCAGCTAAAGGCCGTGGAGAGGAGGTTGTGGGAGACGGAGAGCTCTTCTGGCGCAGTCAATGCTCGATCTAGCTGAAAGGGACCTGGGTTGCGGGAAAGCTGTGCTGTGGCTGTGTGCCCTGAATAGGCATCGCGCGATATGCGCCTTCTTGGCAGCGTTCGACCCAAGATCAGGCCGACGCTGCAGCTGTCTGCAGCGTCTGCGGCCTGGGTGGTCAATTTTCCTTCCTTTTTGTCGCTCCATGGCCGTCTCTCTCGCGTCATTCGCCCGAGTTCTGGGGCGTCACGGGCTGGCAGATGCGTCCGCTTCCCGCCTGCCGCACTTGATTCCAGGTCTCACAACTGGACGGTCCCAGCCACGCCCCGCTCCTTGGAGCGCGATGGAACTGTATCGGCGGCGGTCATAAATCACTTCTGCTCCCAGACACCCTCTGCCAAGGTTCCGGGACCGTCCTCCGCGTGCATCAACGACGCGCGCCGAAGCGATGCCTCTTTTCGGTGACCCAGCTGAGGAGGCGTTCAACGGGTGCCTGAGCGTCTGAGCGCCGGGTTGGTAGGCCGTTTACCATCCAATCCCGCCCACACTCGGCACCCCGCCCTGTCCGAAGGCTGCGCGAAGACTGCACGGGGCTGCATCAATGGCGCAGGTCAGCCCATGGCAGGGCGGCGGCAACGCTTTGCATGGCAGAATGCCTGCGAGCCACCAAGCCACCATCTCCAATCCTGCGCTCAATCACAACGGCCCCCCAACGCCACTCATGCCTGGCCGGCATCATGGCACAGTCTGGCCCCCGAGAGGCTGCATCGTGCATCGTGATGGGGACGCACTCTTCGACAGGATCGGCAAACAAGTCCCGATCGTTTCTCCAAGCGGCCACCCACTCGAATCGGACCTGTTTTCCTAATGAACGACCGCGTTTGATCGCAGGTGACAAAGCGCGACCCGACGCGCGAGACAGCGTCTTCAGACAGCTAGCTTGCGCTGTCGATCCGCTTTGCTCCCCACCGAGACGTGCATTTTCAGCCAGCCCAAGCGGCCCTGTGGCGCGGCCAAAAGAGCGCCCGGGCTGACAGCAGCGATGCCCCGAGCCCATTGGTGCTTCATGCTGGAGAGTTGCATTTGAGGCTTGAAGTCGTCACCCTACCCAAGTTCGGAATTGCTCCGAAACGGTTCTTCGACCTCGTGTCAGACTGCTGAGTCAGGACATTGCCTGAGGGGTGGAAGAGTAGTGCAGCAAATGGCCAGAAGTGGTTGTACTTCCAGCTCTGTCAAGCTCCGGGACCACGTGCAGCTTCTTCAATCACACCCAGATCAACACCAACTCAGCATCCCAGATTCTACAAATCACCTAGACAATCTCGCAAGCGCCGGCCCTGTCTCACCGTCGATTTTCATCAACTGCGACAAAAGTATCGACAAGAGCCTAACAATAAATCTCAGCCGCCGCAGCGAGCCGCTGTTCTCACAGATCTGGCAGCTTCTCCAACAGCTCATCATGGCTTGCCGGGAGCAAAAAGAACCGTCCGGTCGAGGGCCAGCCGATCAATTTGGGTTTCGCCGGGAATTGAACCCGGGACCTCTCGCAAAGTTACTTAGGTTGTTACCCTAAGCGAGAATCATACCTCTAGACCACGAAACCGACCATGTGTTGGTGTTCTGGGATGTTGGTTCGGCTTGTGGTGGTGGGCTGGTTGGTGAACGGGTCCAGTGAGGGTCTGCTGGGCGAGAAGTGGGTTGCGATGTGGACGATCAGTTTCGCACCCATGGTGAGGAAATCTCAAACTGAAGTCCACCCATTGACATCTAGCTTGTTCGGACTTGTTGCAGGTCCCGTGGTATCATGATGTTCTCAGGACCTTGAGAGAGCTGGCGTGAATATGCGTGCTGACACAAACAGGCAGTCGCAAGGTCCATGTCACTCAGCAGCATCCTCAGGCGTGGCTTGCCACGTGCAACGACCTGTATTGGATAGGGGGCAGATAGTCGTTGATCTTGAACTGTTTCGGGTCTCTTCGGTTTCAACACTTTCTAAATCCTGTGATTCCTCTATCGGACTCTCACACTCCGTCCGTCGCGAACGAGCTTTGTGGCTGCTACATACGGCTGAAGTCTCGACTGTGCCGCATTGTTGCCTGTCCCGCCCGCGGTCCCAAAGCACCTTCCAATCGCAGTGGCTATCTGGCCGCTGCTATTGGGCGGGTGAGTCACGATGCTGTCTGCCTTCCGAGTTGCCTTGAAAACCAGAATGTACAGCGCATAACCGAAACAGAATCGCAAAACACCATCGCGTAGACGAAGGATTCTGTTTTTGTGCGACGCGACTACGGTGCAGAGACTAACCCCGCCTTTGCTCTATTTGCGAGCTGGGAGTTCTTGACCGCGTGTAAGAGGAACGTGATGGTGATCCTAAGACGTACCTGCCTCCTTTAAATACCGCGACGTCAGAACCTTGCAACCTGGAGCCACCAGCTAGAACGAAAATATCCAACACAAGCTTGACTTTCGCGAACCGACCAGAGCCGCGCGCCACACGCTTAGGTACCTACAGCAAAATCAAGGCCAAAATGACCGGAACTCTCTCCTCCAGCGAGCAGTCGGTCGGATACACCCGCGGATTTGGCTCGTTCCACTTTGCACCCGTTGACGAAGATGGCCTTCATGTACATCGTCGCAGAGCGAAGGCAGCCGCAGCCGCAGCAGCTCCTCTGGTGAATCCGACAACGATGTGAGTAACCAAGGGTCACCACTCAGCCCATCCTTCCATTGCCCCTCGAGATTGCGCTAACACTAGAGATTGCTCTGATCTCCAGTCCTTTGACATTTCCCTTCATGAAGCTGCCCCTCGAGATCCGCAAAAAAATCTACGGATGCTTTGTGGACGAACTCCGCGGAGCGGCAAAGGGTGGCGCGCCGCAGCGCCGAACTGTGAGCAGTGAGGGTGGACCACCCCAGCGATCCGGCCATAACAGTCTCCATTTGTATGTCTTTGACAAGTCCTTCGACCCCTGCAACCAGGATGACAACGTGGCGCACGAGCCGATGCTCGTTGAGGGTCTTCCCGACCAGCGCAACCTCGATCCTCGCGCTGGTGCCGACACAACAAAGCCTATGGATGCCTTGGAGATATACAAGTCTATCCAGAGCGGCGAGCTTGACGAGAATGACCCGAATTTCCCCTCTGCTTGGAAGGATATTCGCCGCAGAGAAGAAAGGTTCAAGTTGCCTTGGGAAGATGAGGAGCCAGAGGCAACAATGAGCGATGCTGAGGATAGCGACGCTACTGACTGGGACTCCGATGAAGCCGAGATTGCGGAGAACCTCAAGCGAAATGTGAAGCCGCTTGTCGAACGTGACGGCTCTAAAGTAGCTAAGGTCAAGCCTGTGGTAACCAAGTCTCCCAAGAAGAAGGGGAAGGAAGTCGAAGTCATAGAAATTGTGGACTCAGACGAGGAGAAGGAGGTCGTTCTGATCGAAGATTCCGAGGAGTCCGATGACGATGACTACGATCCACAGGACGACGAGGACAGCTTCGAGGATATCGATGATGATAGTGATGATTCCACGTACCAGGGAGGCGACGATAAAGTCAAGTACCTCGGAAAGGTCACCAAAAGCCGCCCCGTCCCGGATACCAAGCGCTGGATTCCGCGCTGCTATGTCGTCATATACAGCCGGTACCTTACCTCGCCTGACTGCGCTGCTCACCGTGTCGACGACCCCGACGGTCTTGACTACGAAGACTTGTGGGCATGCGATGTCTGCTCGCACCGTGACCCTGCGGCTTATGACAACCTTCGCCGCCTCGCTCAGGTCAGCCCACTGATGACGATTGAGCTGGGTAAGGCGCTATGGCTGGGAGCCACGGCCGAGTTTGATGGACCGGAGACCTTTTTGGCGCTGGCTGTTGAGAGGCCAGCTGTGTTGCCTTGCATCCGCCATGTTGTCCTCAATCTCGAAATCAACCCTATACTGCCGCTCGGTCGGTCAGGCACTGCCAACCTCGCTTCTATGTTGGGATTGGTGTCGGAGAAGATGGATCTGGACTCCTTTAAGGTGCAACTCGATACCCGCGACAGCAACTCTTTCTATGTTGATACTAATCCCGAGCCTGACTGGGGGACTGAGAGTCGCAAGGAATGGGCGCCTCTGTTCCGAGCGCTGCGCACGCGCCGGTTCCTCTTGTCTACAGTGGACATTTGGCAGCCACGGGGTATCGAAGGAGAACAGCCGGGCCAGCTAGAAGAGGTACTGGATGCCTGGTTCACAAGTTTGTTGGCCCAGTGGATGCCTGACTGCCTCCGCGAGGAGAAGGGCATGAAGGGCAAGGAACTGGCGACGGCATCCCTGATCATACCTCTACGCTTGAGAAACTCCAGTGGTCGCCCTTCTCAGTGAAACTGTTTCGGTTTCGCTCTGTCTCGCAATAAGCTGGTCTCAACTGAGGGCATTTCTTGGATCTTTCCTTCTGGTTTGTTTTCTCTCAAAGTCCCCATCTTCTTTTGATATTCTTCCCCAGCTAATTAACCAACTCCCGTACCGCCTATACGATACTCACAATTGTTTCCTTGTTTCGTGCGGATGACGCCTGCGATCTTAGTACTGTCTCTTAATAATTTCTGATTTGTACACTCCGGTTTTTCCGACAGAAATGCAAACAGCATGAACTCGTGAGGAGGCATGTGGCCTGGAAAACAGCCAAAGTCGGTTGCAAGTCTGGTTCTGCCAAGGGGCAAATGAACCAAAATGACGCCAAGGTCATAAAAGCTTTCGGTATGGGGACCTCCATCGTTGATGAGGCGGCCCGGTCGAGAGTGGGCTCGCTCTTGGCACTGTATCTACAACAAGACTGAGGAGCGGCCATGTGCCGAATCACACAGTATCATATCTGGCCGTGTTATAGGGCAAACCGCGGTACTCCAGGTCTTGGGCTCTTGGGCTGCTTGCCCCCGCAATCGAACCAGAGATCTCGTCAGGGCAGAAGCAGAAAAGCCCGGGTGTGCGCCATCGCCGGCAGCCAATGGGTGGCGGCCAACGGTATTTACTTGCCCCCTTGGGCCCAATCGGTAGAAGTCGTCCAACGCCGCGGCAATATTAGCCTTTATCGTCTGCCGCTGCTGCCTCTCACTGTCAGCGCTTCGGTCTTGTCTAGACTTCATCACAAGCTGACAGTGTTTGTCGTTTGTCATTTCGATTGCCCGAAGGGAGCCTAACGAGAACAGGCGAGCGAGCAGGCGAATCCCATGCCAAGCAGCATGCTGCAGTGCATGTAGCATCTGAAGGCGGTTGCGATAATATCCCATGCGAACCATCGGAGCCTCCTATGCCCATGCATATATGGGGGAGGGGTAAGCTGTCTGTCGGTAGCCGTCAGCCAGATGCCGGGTGTCTGTTTGTCTGTTTCAGACTGCTGCTTCTCCTCGCCACTGGCGCTGCAGAGCCCCTACCAAGAACGTTACTGCTACCCGACGGTCGATTGTTACAGATCGGCCCTACCTTACCGAGCCAGTGGTCACGTCGATCGCGACGCCTCGGCATGGCGATACTATGGGGACGTGACATTCTTCTGGACAGGTTCCATGAGTAGTGGGAGGGAGCGGAGGGTCGCCAGCGGCCACTGGAGTGTCTGGGCCATTCTGCGGGCGGGAGTCGCGCGGTTCGCATTTACCCGCCACCGCTGCAGCTTTGCAATATCCTCGCATTTATTACAGCCCTTGCCCCGGATCGGATAAAGTCGCGCCCACCACGACCACTGGATTAACTGCCCCAGGGTTATTGCCGGGTCCGGGGCCAAGATGGCTCTAGATTGGAGGCCCGCGCTCGGGAGGCACGCGGTGCGTCTATCGGTGATCATCCACTGCCTGAGCAGGCCATCCGCACCGTCCACACCCAGAATGCTCATACCGACCCGGCCTTCCGCAACCCTCATCTCCCTCAACGGCTCTCTGTGGCGACTTGTCTTGGCGTATGCGGCATACTACCCTCCTCGTCGTCTTGTTGGCTGGCCTTGATTGCTTATTCCCCGCGAAGGAGCAACATCTTGTTCGACGCCATTCTTCCTCCCATCTCTGACATTGCCTGCGTCTGATCCCATCTGCAAGTAGCGAGTGAGGGAGCGGGTATAGCTCGTGGCTAGCAATTTTCCCCCGAGCGCTCACTACCGGGACTGTGGGACGGGATCGAACAGGCGTGTCTTGCCCTATTTTTCCGAGCCACATACCCACCCCCCTTTCCCTCCTTAAGGATCCGCACCACCAGGGGCAGACAGGCAGACAGGAAATACCAAAAAGCCGCAACGGAGGGGGTGACACCACCCTACGTATGTTAACCGGACCATCGCCAGCTGCGCGCACCGAAAACACGTCCAAGTCCACCTACATCATCCAGTGACCTGCAAGCAACCAACCTCAAGCAATGCCGGGTGCGATATAGCGGGGCCATGGTTGACGAACACGCCCCCTCGAGACTGAACGCTACGGACTACGCTCCTGTCTTAGCACGCTAACGACGGGACGCGAAAACGAACAAGTCGCAACAGCGCCAACACCAGCGTGAGGTGCGCGAGACCGAGAGAGACACCTCGAAGTCACCAAACTACGAGCACGATGCTCACCAATCTCCTCCTCGGGGTCTTTGTCCTCCTCCTCGCAGCATGCAGCGACGCCCTTGTGCCTGTCGGGCCGCGGCGCGAGCCGGGGGGCGGGGCCCTACCACCACCAGTCAATAGGGTTTTTCGACCGGAGGAGGCGCTTAAGGGACGAGCTGATGCGGCAAAGAGGCCGGGGTATGTGCGTATGCCGGTGTCGAGGCATCTGTTTAATGGAACAGGAAAATGGTCATGGGGATGGCATTGGGGAGGAGGACCTGGCGGTGGGCCTGGCGGGAAGGGAGGTCCGGGAGGAGGCGGACCGGGGTCTCCGCCGGCATATGGCTCGCCGTG
>Ga0247758_1000499_pt1 | contig 34593 bp, 41 predicted proteins | sample UWRJL156409C4_FD_180950 | JGI IMG/M metagenome (GOLD analysis project Ga0247758, IMG submission 180950) | Plant litter microbial communities from Arlington Agricultural Research Station in Wisconsin, United States - UWRJ-L156-409C-4 | ecosystem: Environmental > Terrestrial > Plant litter >...
AATTTCTTCATTCTCGGCAATCAATGCCCCCTCTCCCCCCCTCCTTCCTTTCGGTTCGGTTCGCTACAGCACGGAATTGAATTGGAATGCGCCTCGCACTCAATGCTTCGCCCCCTCTCGCAAAAAAACGTGTTCTCTTTTTCCCCGCAAAGGGGGTCGGTCGGGTCTTTGCGGTCTATTATAAGGCGGGGTGCTCGCTCGGTCGCTTGATGGGTTTCCATTGGTTCTCCTCAACTGGCATTGTTTCCTATGGTATCAGTGGTAGCTGATTTGATTTGAGTTCGAGAAGCTTCAATTGCTCGTCTAGGAAGGGTGTGGTTGGACATATGCAGGAAACGCACGCTAGCAGCGTCAGAATGCTAGATCTTTTTGCCTATTGAAGGCAGTAAAGGGAGGAAATTGTTGATTTCTGAGGGCAATATACAAGGTCAGTCAGTGCAGTGTCAGGAAATGTTGCGAATGACAAGGGACTTCTCGCTGATACCCCGCGGCAGCATCATCTGCAATATCTACAGTGAGGAATCATGATCACGCCGACAATGGTCAATATCAGCGCAGCTCTTGCCGGGGACGAGGATCAACTTCTCAATGGAATTTGGATTAGCCTGGTGAGCGTCGAGGCCCTGATGGTCATTGGCGTTGCCGTCCGTGGTTTGATTGGGGCCATCGTCCCCCGGTTAAAGCAGCATCGTTCATGAACGCATATGGTCTGGGAGCATTGCTTGGAGTTGGGATATCGGTGCATCATTGCGAAAGGCGGCTTTGGGTTATATTAGTTTTGTGTATTAGCTCTCTCTGTACAACATGCAAGGTTCTAGGGACATATGTCCTCCAAGCCTGACACCCATATTCCCTCTTGATGTCCTGTCCGATCTGAAACCCTGCATCAGCGCTTTCTGTACCTCATGGAAAATCCCCAGAGAATTCCTCTTGCAAATATAGCTCCCACATTCCTTCATCCTCTTCGATCTGACCACTAGCAGCCGCGACCCATAGATCTGACCAACGCTCAGCCAACCACCCAGCCCACGATCTGATTCCATCAAGTGAGTTGATTATACCGGCACCGACGGCAAGCAAAACTCCTGCACCGACGACACTCGTAAATGAAGAACCGCAAGGTATCCAAACACTCCTCGCACTGGTGGGACCCTTTGAGACGAAGCCAATAGTTGTGATGGCATTTGTGGTTCTCCTCCAGATTTGGTAGTACCTGATACTGATACTGTACCATGGCTGGTTTTTGCTCTGCGGGTGCATAGATTGACGCATCTCTCGCCACCGGGTTTGTGTCCACCGTCAAGTTTGCATGCTCAAGCTTCACCCCTCCGTACTGCTGGAGAAGATCTTGCGGGAGTAGCATGCGGCAAGCGTCGGGCGATAGCGGGTTGCCGGAACACAAAGGTGAGAATGGAGTCGAGCTGCTCGAGGATGCGTAGAAAAGGGTCTTGAGACAACCTTTACACCATCCCCCATAGCAGGTAGGGCAGGCGACGATGTCCATCGAGTAGTACTCCTCAAAGCAGCTGGTGCAGGTTCGTTGGGTGACGTGCGCTTGAGGCTTTGTCCTGATTTCGCTGAGAAAATCCACGTGAGTTACGGGCCATTCGGTCTTGATCTTGGGATAGTGCTGCTCCTTTGGGGGCGTAGGAGGGAACGGAGAAAGAAATCTCGACAGATCTCCAACTAAATAGTCCGGCGTAATCGACCTCTTGACCTGCAAAGGTGCTCTGGTCTCCTCGCCACGAAGTTCGTGCTCGAATTCCGAGTCTCCGTCCAAGATAGCCCGCTTCGCACCAACTAAAGCGGTGGCGACTGCGTCGACATCCCTAAATACGAGATGGTCAGCATTACCCCGCAATCCGACCACATTACCAGTGTTTGAAACATACCGTGGTATCTCATCGTGGAGGCCGTTGGAAGTGCTGCCATGGTCTTCAGGCGTGGTGAGTTTGACCCGTTTGGCTTCGTGGGCATCGTCCAGCAGTAGGTGCTGCAAGTCAGCTTGCTGAACCTCGAAACCCGCCTTGCGCCTTTTGTGAGAAAGAACAGACTCCTCCATGACTTCAGCCTCAACCAGATGAATACAAGATACTGGATGGAAGGTGTGGCTAGGGCTGATGTTTGTGAGGAAAACAGGAGGTTGGAACTTCAGGGTGTTTAGCTAGGAAGCCGCGGAATTCGCCTGTAGAAAGAAGGAAGGCGCTGCTTGGAAGGTAGGCGCGGCTGCCACCGCACTAATTTGAACTGAAAGGGACCGGAGTTCCACAGAGCCAGGAACCTTAACGGGTAGACGGCGGGATGCGATTTGTTCGAGCTTGGAAATAAAGTCCTTTTAGGTCTTATTGTAGTTCTATTACTCAACGGTGTGTTTTCATACGACCAAGGGCACCAATCCCACAATATGGCCAAGGCCTCATCATATCAATGCAGGTCAGAAGGATAGTTTGTGCTTCATTCTCAACAGGTCTTCCTACTTCTCTAGGAGCAAGTAATTTCCATTCAACGACGGCCTGCAATGTGATAATCTAGGCGGCCCTTTGGTAGTGTTCGCTGTATGAAGGTTTATTGAGCATAATTTCGTTGCCCAGACAGTACGAATAGACATCTTAATAAATAAGGGAGCGAAATTAGGCGGCACGCCTGAAACTCAAGCAAAAGTCTCTCATTTTGCGATGGTATCTGGGCTCGCGACAACATCGGGCCGGCAGACTGCATCGAAGGGGCCGCTAGTCACGTCATTGGTGTGTGGATCCACGGTAACCTCATGAGCCAAATGCGGGGGTCACCTCATGTTCGTCTGGGCTAAACTACTCATCCAGGGCCACGAGCTATCGCCAGTCACTTCATTCCAACAAGTAGTCTCCAGGTTTTACCATGACAGAGCAATCCTCCGACGTCGTCCGCGATGCAGAAACAAAGTACCGGCTGTCCACCAGGGGCGCGGTCAATTTCACAGGAGAGAACTTCTGGGCACCCATTGAGCAAGCTTTGGGAAACCCGTGGACGCCCGAGAACCCCGGTGGAACGTAAGAAATATCCAGTCGAATTCTACAGCTTCAGAGATCGCTGACAGAACAAGAATCGTGATGCGGCTGGCCGAGAACTCGTTGATGCACGATGATATCTCGGAATACATCAAGGAACAGGCAGCTAGACACTATCTCCCCGCCGATGACAATCTGCTAACGAGACGAGCAGCTCGATGTAGACCGCATTCAACATCTGACATACGGTCAAGGGCCCCGAGGATCGCCACGTCTTCGAAAGGCCGTCGCATCTTTCCTCAACACCGACTTCGGTGCCAGGGAGGCTGTCAGCTACGAGCAGATCATTGTCATGTCGGGCGCAACAAGCATCGTGGATGCCCTGGCGTGGAGTATTTGCAACGAAGGCGACGGTATTCTCATCCCACAACCGTTTTACACTGGCTACCAAATCGACATCAACCAGCGCGCCCGCGGTGAACTCATTCCTGTTCCGTTTCAAGGAGTCGAGGGATATGAATCACTTGACGATGTGTTTACCCCGGACGTGCTACAGCGAGCTTTGGAGAGACAGTTGCTGTTGACCAGGGATCGCGGTGTTCACGTCGCGGCGGTCTTGTTGACAAAGTTAGTTGAAATACTTATAACTCGAATTGGAACACTGACGTGCTTGATAGCCCTCATAACCCGTTAGGGCGATGCTATGTAAGCTGAGATGGTTTTTACAGTGTCCGTAAGAAGGGCTAACGACTTCAGCCGGAGGAGACTATCCGGGAATTGGCGCGATTCTGTGCTGCAAACGACCTGCACCTCATCAGCAACGAGATATACGCGAGGTCGGTATTCGATGCGAAACGAAGCCCGCCGCTTCCCGCCTTCGCGTCAATACTGTCTCTCAATCTCAAGGATATCATCGACCCAGACCTAGTCCATGTTGTGTATGGTGCCAGCAAAGACTTCTGCGCTAACGGTCTCCGACTGGGTGTCCTGCAAACGCGAAACACTGGTGTTTTGGAGTCGGTAGCCAGGCTCAGGTGGGATCTCTTTAACAACATGATAGCAACTCTGCGCTAACAAACCAATGGAAAGCCCCTTTTCTTGGCCCCCGAATGTGGTGCAGGATGCCTGGGCTGGCATGCTGGAAGACGAAACCTTTCGGGCTAGATTCTTCGAGAAGAGCCACCGACTCACCAAGGAGAACTACGTCATCGCTACGGAATTCCTGGAGGAACATGGAATTCCATACTACAAGGGGAGGTTAGTTGTACCCCGAGGCGTCTCGAGGCATCTCGAAACCGAAGCTCACGGTATCGCTTGCTAGCAACACGGGCTCGTTTCTTTGGATAGACTTGAGGAAGTATATCCTCGGCGACGGGGGTGTGCAGGCTCTCAAGCGCAACGGAAGCGCATCGGCGCTTTTCGGAAAAAGAGAGGCCGTGCTGGAGGAGGTTCTGCTCCGGCATGGCGTGTCGCTGTCGCGGGGATCCATCTTTTTCACAGAGGACCTCGGGTGGTTCAGGCTAACTTTTACCCTCCCCAAGGAGGAGCTTGCACAAGGACTGAATCGTCTGGCGAGTGCATTGGGCGAAGTACGCGACAGCGCGTGGGAGTGACATGGGATCCAGGATAATTTTTTCGATGGTTGAGAATCAGCTGGATAGTTTGTTTGCATTCGGGTTAAAGCTGTGGAGCTGTGCTCCTTCCCGCAATTTGATTTGACCCCTTTTCAGGGACGTCTTGCCTGTGACAGGCTGGACCGCCGAATATGACCCACCTGTAGTGAATGCTGCAGGGGAATCTGCCCGCTGGGATTACGGATTGCTGGTCTTCAGCTCGGTGCTAGCGTCCGCCAAGATTCCAGAGTGCCGGAACCGGATTCAACTCCACTAGTTTGAGCTCCGCTTGGATTTGACGAGGGCCTAGACGCTCAATCCAGATGGATTCAGCAACGCGTCGGCCCTCAGCACGGAACTTTGCAATAGCGGGATTTCCGGCGGGAACCGTGCCGATGTTTGTTGCAGACAAGGAGACGCTCGGTGGAGCCGCAGCAGCGCCGTTGAGGACAATAAGAAGCAGAATGCCCGCTCCTCGAGAACAGGAGCCGACGCGCAGGCGGAAGCAGAAAAAACCTCCAACGACAACATCTCATCCGGTGCAGCATGCGTCTTCCTCTCCTGTTGACGCTAACGGCGTCGGTCGGGTTGGCCTCGGCCAAGAAGTGCAAGCCCCGGTCATCGAAGCTGAGCAGCGCAGTTCCCGCATCGAGCTTGAGCTTGGGTTCCATCTCCAGCGTCGGCAGCAGCATCGGCCTCGAGCCCAGCCACCTGTCGGAGCCGGCTAGTGTCGTCGCCTCGTCATCCGGCAGCGCCGCCAGCTCGGTTGCCAGCTCGGCGGCGAGCTCCGCTCCCAGCTCGGCAGCTAGCTCCGGCTCCGTCTCATCCGCCGCCAGCTCGGGAGTCAGCTCCGTCTCTAGCGCCGCGCCGAGTTCCTCCAGCAGCCCGCCCCAGCCGAGCCAGATTTGCCAGGTCCAGGGCTCCAGGGCCTTGAGACCCATCCAGGAGTCCGACCGGCTTACCGACAACAACTTCAGCGGATGCAAGGCTCTTTGCCTCGCTCAAGAGGGCTGCTTGAGCTTCTCTTTCCAGGTCGAGACTGGAGGATTTTGCAGCTTGTACACTGAGGCCCTGTACACGGACATCGTGGTAACGACCAGTGGCTCTACACACTTCTTCGAGTGAGTTCCCCCGGGCTGACCGGCCTTTCTCATTGACTGCTTCTGTTTTGGTTGAGATGCTGACTGTGATTGACTATAACAGCGTTGACTGCCCTGGGCCTGTCGTGAGCGGACCAGAGGTAGTGAAAGCGTAAGTGCTTGGCTCTCATGTTTAGTAGTGGAGGTCGTCTGCTCACATTCCGTTATGTAGTTTGCCTGCTGGCACTGTCCCCCTCGACAACGTCCCTAAAGGGCCCGAAGCCGTCGTTGTTCTCCCGCCGTATAGCCCCCCAAGCCCGACCCGTGTATCGAGCGACAGCCCACCCTACATCCCATCGGGCGCTCCATCAAAGCCCGCAGATGACAACGAGTTCATCAAGACGTACACATACACACAGTATGAGCTGCCCACCGTCGTTGCCGAGGGTCGACCACCCGTCACAACTGGCATTCCTCTCCAGAGCGGAGGCCCTTTGCCATGCATGCTCACCGCTGGCCAGGAGCACCCATTCGTGAGTCTCCCAAAATGATCCGCCTCATGAAGAATACTAACTCGACAAAGTCTCTTGTCAATGAGGCTTATGTGCCCCTTGTCAGCAGAACCGGCTCCCTTGGCCCAATGCTCCAGCCCACCGAAGCTCCGGCTCCCGGCGACCCGATCCTCAACCCCTTGACAATGGTCTTGCCGGCTTTTTATCTCCAGGAGGTCAGCGGAACTCCTGATTTGTACGACATGATCTATGAGAAGACTGGAGAATATGTGGCCATCACCAGCAGTGGGGAAGTGATTCTGGTTTCTTCGTCCACGGGACCTTCATTCAATGGGGACCACGCAACCACTATCTTCAGCTTCGATTGCAGGGGCACCATCTTCGTGTCGGTCGGCTCTTCAAAGTACGAATGGTCCACTAAAGGCAAGTCGTGCTCCATCAGTGCGGTCGAGGCGCCCAAGAACAACATGAAGGTGCTCCCTGTCAACCTCCCCAAGATTCCCATTTCGAAGAGGGATATGGAACGGGCTACAGAGCTCCTGGAGAAGCATAATGCAGGACGCGATCTTGAGGCACGGGTCAACACCGACTTCAGCGAGCCGCAATGCCCTAACACCCCTGCTGGTCTATTTTCAGGGACAAAGGAGGGCTTCGAGATGGGCCAGGGCAACTTCTGTGAGGACCTCAACAAGTGGTGGGGTCTTAGCCCCTTCGACTTCGAGGGAGCCTGTTTCATCCAGAGTCTATGCTTCGACCAGTGCTCCGGATTCAGCTTTGCTGGCTGTGTCGCGATGTTCGCCGCGTCCATGTATGCCTCCTGCCTCAACGAGTTTGGCAGCTGGTGGGACATTCTCCAGGCTACCGCGTGCGCAGTCCAAGCTCACGTCTTCACCGGTTTTGCCGCGACCGATACTGGCAAAAAGCTCTACAACAAGGCTAACGATGCTATGTGCCGCTGCTTCTGCTCCAATCCTGGCGACACCTGCGTCTTCGTGGACAAGGAGGGCAAGTTGACCGACGACTTCTACTGCGCCAACATCAAGGGGAGCGACTTAGACAACTGTGGTAACTGCGGACGCCGGTGCGGTGCCGACTCGGCTTGCCACAGCGGAGTGTGCGGATGCCCTCGGGACCAGTGCGGAACCACATGTCTCGATTTCCGTAATAATCCGAACCACTGCGGCGCCTGCGACCAAGCGTGTGATCCTCCCTACTGCATCGGTGGCACGTGCTACAAGCCCTCGCCCGACGAGTGCGCGCCGGACCAGGCCGTGTTCAACGGTGGATTCTTGGACTGGCAGTATGGCTTCACAAACTGGACGATGGCCGGGTTCCCCGGCACTGTCCTGGGTACCGATATTTCGTTTGGGTCCAGCAGGTACACTTACGATGCGACGAAGCCGTGGGTTCGTTCCCTGGGCGTCGAAATCAACAACATCCCAGCTGCGGGTCATCACGCTCTCCTGACTCAGAAGAAAGTAAAGATGTGCCCTGGCTTCAACTACGAGCTCAAATTTAACATGGGCTACGTGTAAGTGAAGCCTTGAGCTCCTAGCCAATTTCTCAGCTAACAACCGTCGCAGAAATACGGTCAACAACAATAGTGTTACTTCAAATGCCGACTGTCAGGTACGATGGTTGACTGGTGTGCCCAGTACCCCCAGCAGCGACGGCGGGTTCAAGGTCTCCCCATGGTACACTATCGGCGCGAGCGCCCAGACATACAGGACCTTCGGTCCCTGGATAATGGGCAGCGCCAAGGAGGGCGATGTGGGCGTCACCAAGGTCAAGGCAAGCCTGTACGTCGACCTGTCGGCTGTGATCTCCTGCACAACGCCGGTGGGAGGGTTCGGTAACTTCATCATCACCGGCATCACGATGGACCCCGTTAGCAAGGCTGACAAGAGATCGCCCACACTTGGTGGGGAGGCTATCGCCCTTCCGGTCGTTGAGGAGCGCGACGTCAAGGCCACCAACATGACACAGAGGCTGGAGCCGATCTACTCGGTCACTGAGGAGACCTCTGGTATGGTGAGCGTCGTTGAGACCAGGTAGTGTGGTTACAGATGGCGTAGCTGCGAGCACTAATAAAACATTCTCTGCCCTGCTGTTCGAAACGCCGCCGGGACATGGACGCAACGCTTTGGCCAGATCAGAGAGGCATTGCTCGCATCGTGATTGGCGTTGGCTGCATTGGAAAGAATTATGATGTATTAAAATAGCCCTTAGATACCTTATAATACCCCCCGAATTGCATTCGAAGAGGCTATGAAAGCGTATAGTAAAGTGAACCACATTGGTAGGCTTCTCTGTCTTTCCAGCCGCTCCGCTTTGTGCTTTTGCCCCTATTGTGGACGCGTGATTCGGATTGTCTGCCTCAGGCCGCCATAGGATCGACCCACTTTATCTTTGACCCTGCATGTTGACCCCGTTCAACCTCCGATCTCCCCGAAAACTTGGGAGCTTTTCATCCTTCAGTTGCAAACTCGGTACCCGCCGCTGGGCCCGCAATTGAGCTCGTGTCGCCGACTGCGCCCAATGCCGGCGAGAGGCACAGGAATGGCGCAGTCGTTGGACACGGCTTGTGAGAAGCCGGTTGTGCTTGGCAGGCGGTGCCGTGGGGTTTGTTATTGGTGAGACCATATTTGGGGCGCATCGGCACAACTGTGCCCCCTGGCTGATGGGCACGCCTTTCCGGATCACCAAATGCCAAGCCCTCATTTCAGTTTGCCGCTCCCTATATGATCGAGTATTCAGCCGCATCGCGACGAGTATGGCTGCCCTTTCTCAAACAAATGCCATGGCTGGGCAAGCAATCAAGCACACCCGAAGCGGGTATGCGATTGCCCTCACCGCGATAACCGTGGTGCTGCTAGTGTTCCTATTCAGTGTCGCGGTGGTTGCGACAGTGCGGCCCGTTCTCTTCGCCAAGGAAGAGGGAAGCAGTCCTGGCTGGCTGGTCATCCAAGGCGCATCAACAACCTCCTGGAACGTGGGAGTCGTCATATTAGGCACCGCTGTCGGCATCATCACCAGCATCGCCTTCACGGCACAGGATGCCTTCCTTACACGCGCCGAGCTGGTGTCTCCTAATGGCGTTTCCGCCATGTTCCTGCGCCCGCTGAGCGCAAAACGCGGTCTCGACCAGGTTTTGAAGCGCCGCTTTACCATTAGAAGGACGGCTCTTGTGTTCTCATTCCTCGCCACGACGCTCACATCAGCTGCAACAGTCGCTCTCCTCTCGGCGCAGACCGTGAGCGAGTCAGTGACCAACCACACGCCCTCGTTCCCGCTTGACGGACTCAACGCGTCCCTGTCTCAAGTCGACAAGTCCGGCGGCGTCCTCGCCCTGCCCTCGGCGCTGCATGACGGTAGTGCTGAGCGTATTTTGTCAGCGGCCCTCACCCCCTTCATGTATCGAAGTGCGTATGTCAACGGACAGCTCGCACTCCCGGATGACAAGAAACCGGCTACCTCCTCCCTCGGATTCGTCGTCAGTGAACCCGCCGATCTAAATCTGGGTATCATCCACAACGTCGCGTACGACGGTCTGTGGACGTCCGGCGTGGGCATCAACACGCGCTCCTACCAGACCTGGAACGGCCACGTCGAACACTTCAACACCCCGCGGGAATTCACCCTCAACAGCCTACAGGGCGAGGTGTTCGGCACCACCATCGCCGTGGAATGCCTCAACAAAACATCCGAGTACGAGCGCCAGGAGATCATCGCGGACCTCGGTCCCTTTCTCACGATAATCGGGAAGGCCGGCGGTGATCCCAACACGAACATCACCCTAGCGTCCTTCCCGCATTCAAGTGACTACAGCTATTCCCGCCTAGGCACCCTCGTCATCGGCTCGAACCTCACAACCGTCAACAACGAGCCGGTGCACGTCCTAGCCGTGGCGGGTATGTTCGACACCAAGGGCACAGTCTTCGAATGCACCTACTCCGGCCGGGAGATAGTCGCACGCGTATCCATGTCCGGTCCGGACGAGCCGCTGGTCATCGGACCCGTCACATCCCAGGGGTCTCCCATCGGTCCAGCGGTCAAAAGACTTGTCGCGTACCATCTCCATCGGCAAATCGCCCCGAATGGCGGCGTCCTGGCAAAGGGGCTGATGGACGCGCTGTACATGAGAGAAGGAGAGTCGAATAATCGCACTGCTGAGGTGCTGGGAACGATCCTCTCGCAGTCAGCACAGGCAGCCATCTCAGCCCTTCGACAGAGGGTAGAGATCACGAACTTGTATAACCCCCCCGCCGTCAAGGGTGTGCACGTCGAGGTCAACATCTTGGTAGTCAAGATCGGCGGTGGAGGAGCCGGATGGTTCGCGCTGTATGGGCTGCTGTTGCTCGGTGCGCTGACGGGGCTGGGGAGAGTTTGTACGGGGGCCGTGGCGGTTCCGTTTGAGGCGCAGGATACGGCGATTTTGTTGGCGAGGGCGCTGGGAGACCAGAGTCTTACGGAAACGACGCAGGTGAAGTTTGTGCAGGGGACAGGGCTTGTGTGGGATAATGGGCCGGGTCGGGTGTTGGATGGAGATGGGGATGGAGCTGTGTCGGAGGATGGGGGGAAGGGGGTTACGCCGTAGGGTTTGAGGTCAAGAATGATGCAACTCTGCGATCTTCGACGACCGATTGCAACATATTTAAATAAGCAAGGTTACTTCTGACGCCGTGCGCAACGACAACTGTTCAAACGATTGTAAACTCCTCTTCTTCAGTTGGGAACCAACAGCCCCTGCTGCCAGCACCCTCGTGATTAGTCTTAGCCATTCCAACCCTTTCAAAAGCACCCACGACTGCCGCGGATGCAACCAAGACGATGGCATAGTGACAGAGGAAGGAATCGCGACCATGAGTTCCAATGAGAACCAAGGTAATAGAATCCCATTTCGTTGGGTCCACCCACATGGCCCAAAGGATAGACATGTTCAACTTGCCCACAGAGCCCCAGCCCTCAGAGAGGTCGCTCGGCTCGCTTGACCCACTAGGAAGCCTGAGATTTTCAAAAGGGGGGCATATGTTGGGTCCGCGGAGCACTCGCCCTTTCATTTGCAGAAACCCGGCTTTGACAGACCCAGTTGGGTCAACACCGGCTGGCTCGCAGGATGCGTCCATCACAGTGGCGCGATATGTTTGTGGAGAATCACCCGTGTCGAATTCCCAGTCTCCATCAAAGTAGTCGAACGTCCCCCATTCCGTGTCCCTCGGGTGCTCTGTGCTGTCCTCACGATCCAAAGAGAACGAAGACCAGGTTGGAGCGCGATACTCGGACGAACGGCGGCCCAACCTCCCTATCCGTTGCCACAGTATAGAAGTGGCAATTTCATCTCTCCAGAATTCAGCGAGGTATTGTCCGGATCCCCGACTCTGCTAAAACTTTGCCAGCCCGGATAAGGCCGGAAGCCTATCAGACTGCTTAGACAGCTCAAGACCCCCGTAATGCAACAATAAGTTCCTCCACATCAAGTAACGGTCTCCTTTGTCTCCATATCTTAGCCCTGTGGCATATTGGGCCCTTCTCATTATGCCCGTACGGACCGAACTCGCTGTCGGTGTACTGTCCATCTCCATACACTCACACTTCAGGCACTCCAAACATTCCCACATCATCTCATACTTCGTAAAGTGTACGATCCTCCTGGCGAGTAGATTCTCTTGTAGGGCCCACGCCCTTCTGTTCAACGGCGAGTACGCGATAGGATCGTCATGCCTCGCTGTGTCGTCCTGAAACCCGGCCCCTGGAAGCAACTTCGCAAACACCTCTGAAATGGTTGAATCGGCGAGACTCATGATTCTTCCAATCTTGGTCAAGTTGGATGCAGCCAGAGTAGAGCGGGTCCAGTTGCGGGTCGGAATAGGCGGGCCAATCTCGTCTTCGGCTCGTTCGTCTGTGCCTTCATCACGGCGGTCGATGAATCCAAAGGACGAGTCCGCGGCCTGAGATGCAGCAATAACTAGATATGTGTTGTTGTATATGTCTGCCATATTTGATGACTCGGTTTCCTAGTCAGTAGCGCTGTCTTGTATAATGCAAAGGGAGTCGATCCAGAGATATCGGGCACCGATGCTTCGGGTGACGGTAACGGCATCTTGGAAGCTCTTGGGAAGGCTAACGATAGCTATTCCTCGCTTCCTTTTTTCCAGGTTCTCTGTCAGTAATCCAGGCAGTTCGGTTTTCCCCCAACAGTGACTGAGAGCCACATATCGTAGGTCACCCGCCGGAAAAGGTATGTGAAGAAGTATGGCACAGTCAACCAGACTTTGAACATCTAGAAGACGTGTAGGGAGCTTCGAGCTTGGAGAGACCCGATTGCATTCCGCGTGTGTTGAGTTGCAGCCATCAATCCACGAAGAAAGAATTGGGCCAAACTCCTGGTAGGCGAAATATGATTCGAGGGTGGTGGCGATGTACCGTCCAGAAACACCAGTTGAATTTCGCGGGCTTTACCCGGGAATTCAAGTTTCACGTAGGAGCCAGGTACATGTCGGGAGATCCGCAGGGTACCAGCATGGCCAAGCGCGCACCTGACAGCGTCTTCGCTTTCAGGGTTGCCAAACTTAACAAAGCTGTAGTATAATAATAGACACTTTGGGCATCCACGCAAGGCGGCTGCCCGGACGTCGCCAACGCTTGTTCCAACAAGGTGGTTAGCGATTCGGGACAATGGGTTTTCGTTGCCCTGGCAGAGTCCGACACATGGATGTAGGGTTTCCGGCCACGAGATTTCAAGGTGCCCAACGCCAGCTAGGTGGCCGATGGCATTCATGTGTTTGTGGTTTTTGGCGGACAGTGGGGTGGAATACTTCGGGCAATTGTTGCAGAACGAAACCGGCGGAAAAGACCTGAGAGCGCAAAATCCTTAATGGCAGGAGCCTCGGCGCTTTTTTACGCAGCTTGCGGACAACACGTGCTTTCCTTTCTTGTCATTGAGTGGGGGCACAGTGACTGCCTAGCGCTTCTGCTGGTCTGAAAACTGGATGTTATTCGTTAAAGCTACCGAAGGGCGCCTTTCGGATTGGTTGGCAGTGGCTCTTCAGCAGACGTAGATCAAAAGGCAGGCAGCAGTTGCGCGGAGGGGTTCTTTCCTTGTCTGCCAAAAACCGAGAAACTTGGCTGCCCCAAAGTCACAGTGAGTTTGCACGATCCCTTAGAAAGAGATTTTTAACTCCGATGGCTCGCTACTTTCAGGTGCTACCCAGAAGAATTCAACAAACAATCACGCCCCCTACGAGCGTAGTTTCCGTGTCAACTTGCAAAATATGCCCCCTCTCTGCGTTCCTGTCCCCTTATCTCCCCCTTCGGGCAACGATTTCTCATCGTCAATGAATTTGGGTCTATGTTGCCGAGTGGGTCCAGAATTGATCCTACATACCGAAGATTGATAAAGTTGGTACCCATTCTTTAAAATGAACAGTTTCGTCTTTACCTTTTTGTATTGCTTACCTGACGTAGAACGCAAGGTTAGGGAATAACAACATTTGAGGGTGCGCAGTGATCGAGACTTGATCATGGGTGTCACAGCACGGAGTACAACTCTCTAGCCGCCCCTACGCTGCACGCAGTCGTCTCCGGTAGCCAGACTTCCGGCAGGCGGCGGGGAAGCGTCACCAGATTGGTCGGTCGTTGATAAGAAGCTGCCTTATCTCCTCCACAGGTCATCCAGAATTCGCACCCTTCCGATGTGACTGCCAATCAAACGCAGTCTCCAGCGATTTTTCCCGTCCTCCTCTTTCCGCTTCCTGATCAAGAGCAACCCGCCGCGTTTGCACCCCCGTAATCAATCGCTTCGAATCGTTCAAAAAGAGCAGCGCGGCGAGAATCCAGCCATGGCACCCCCGTCAGACTTCCTTCTGGGCTCGCATTTGCCCAGAATCCCGTCGAGGGGGCTCGGGACCTTCCAACCTGACCCGAAGCTGTACCCCGCGGGGACCGTGAAGCAATCCGTCCTTGCGGCGCTGCGGGCCGGATATCGACACATTGATACAGGGCTTCGCTATGGCGATGGCCAGGGGGAACGCGAGGTGGGCGAGGCAGTTAGAGAGAGCGGTATTCCGAGAGAAGAAATCTTTATCGTGACAAAGCTGTAGGTAGGCATCTCACCAAAGCCGTTGGGAGTCACCGCTGACAGCAATCTCGGCCCTGAAGCGAAAACGTGTTCCATGCGCCTGAAGACGTACACATCAATCTGGAAATGGATCTGAAGAATCTGGGAATGGACTATGGTGCGTTGCGCTGCGACCTTGTCAATGTCACGGCTGCCTCGCTAATGAAGCCCAGTTGATCTCTTCCTGATGCACTGTGAAACGACCCCTGACAACATCTTATGGAGACCCCCTAACCCGTCCTAATAGTTCCATACGCGTATAAAAAGACCGAAAACGGCTACGGCACCCAGCGCAAGCCGGATGGCACGGTTGGTGGACCTGGACGAAAGCTTAACAGTGTAAAATCTAGCTGCTGACACCTCGCAGCCCCTCATCGACATTGACCTTTCCCGCAGATTCGATCTGACATACAAGGCCATGGAGGAACTCGTGGAAAGTGGAAGAGTCAAGCATATCGGTACTTGCTTTTGAAATTTCCCTCACCCTGTCTTGTTCTGTCTCCTTTCACATAGGTCAGTCATCTGGTTAACCCCGACTTCGCCATTCACGGTATAGGCATCTCCAACTTCTCCTCGCCCAAAGTAAATCGCCTCCTTCGCTCTGCCACGATCAAGCCCGCCGTCAACCAGATAGAATGTAATGTGCAGTGGCCACAAAAGGGCCTGGTCAAACTCTGCGAGGAGAATGGTATCCACGTCACGGCGTTTGGGCCGCTGGGGTGTACGCCGATCCCGGCCCTGGCTGGTAGAACGGGCCCTGGTCCATTGGAGGACAAAACGGTAGGTACCTAGCTGCTGGCGGTCCCTCACCCGATTTCATCCCCTCGCTGCTTTCCAGACTGACCAGTGATGCTATCCCATTTTCAGGTTCTTGCAGTAGCCGAGAAATACTCCAAGACACCCGCACAGGTGTTGTTGTGCTACTTGCTACATCGAGGCATCTCGGTCATCCCCAAGAGCAACAATCTTGACCGCATTGTCGAGAACTTTGACTGTCTCTTCGACCTGGCACATGAGGACTTTCGGCTTTTGGATACCATTGCTGGGGAGAACGGCGAGCTTGGGGTGCGAAACCTGGAATCGCGCGAGTATCTGGGCTTTGACAATTATAATGAAGAGTTTGAGGAGCCGTAGCTCGGTTGCTAACCATGCCGGTTGAGTTGAAATTGCTGCGGCTGGGTAGATATCTATCACCTCGCTATTCTATTTTCCATTTCCTGCCCACCATCATTGGTTGGCCAAACACCAAACATTGCCCAAACAATCACAGTCTCACGCCATTTTGAACGACAGCAAGTTCCCCGTTCTTGGGAAAGACTATTGACCCCGTTTCGAGGAGCATGACAAGCGGCAGCGAAGACGGGCTGATGCAGTCTCTTGGAAGAAAAAAGTGTCTCTTGATCGCGGCAGCCGACGGCGCACCCAACGGCCAAGTGCACACCCAGTACTCGTGATTCAAGAAAACGATGTGATCCTTGTAGCATCCTAGAAAGCGCCGGACGGAACAGGCGATGCCCTCCAACAAAACACGCTTGATGGAGGTGCCTGCCCCTGGGGTCTGCGCTGTCTCGGGATACGCGACCTCGAGACGCAGAGCTTTGTTTCCGAGTTTGGTGTGTGCGCTGATCCCAGGCAGCACCTCAATCACGATGCATTTGCGACTTTCGCTTAGAGCAACTCTCCTGACACGCGGGGTTGATATGTCAGCTGCGGCGGTCGGAGATGTGGGCGAGGACTTTCCAGAGCTAAGCCCCGTAAACGCCCGTGATGGAGTTGCTCTGGGCGTCTCGTGCGTTGACTGGCCTGCTGGAGGGAGCCAATCGTACACGGTTGCTTTATCCGGTCGCATGCAGAGCAGCAAACTCTTCTGGGTGGGATGGTTGATCCAAAGCTGGAGCTGAGCTTGCTGGCGATCCCGTCGCCAGACCTCTTGTTTTGTTTTGAGATTCCAAACCCGGTCTGAGGTCGAGAAAGAGATCAGCATGAGCCTCTCTCCACGGTGAAAGATGATCTGCCGCACGGATTCTTGATCGCGAAAATCCAGGCAGGGGAATACGGCCCATTTCCCCTGCTCTTCTTTGGCTTCTAGCTTCTTGGCTAGGATACGCCCATTGTCGTCCGCCGATGCCATATATTTTCCAGCCAGAGACCAGGCTAAGGCAATGACCGCTGCCCCGTTGGAATGGCTGTATGCCTTGCGCAGTTTGGAGCCGTCAAGAGTGCTGTATATGCTCACACTGCCGTCGTCCTTGCCGCACGCGCAGTATCTGTTGTTGGGGCCGTGTGCGATCATTGTGATTTGGCTTCGGGTGTTTGCATCGGTAGCGAACACCGGGTCAGAGAAGACTGTGTCGCTGGCTTCGGTTGCTGAGAGGTCTTCCGAGTCATCGTCACCCGCACGAAGAAGCACGTCGGGCTCCCAGATGTTGCATATTGCGCCACGAACATCGTAGAAACGCTGCGAGTCCGGGCTGAATGCCAGATCTCGCACAAACTCTTCATGTGGTACGCGGTACACCAGATGAAACCCGGGAAGACTCCACAGGCTCAACGTGCCTGCATTGTCACTTGTCAGAAGTAGACTGCCGTCGTGGCTGATAACCATCTCTCGAGCCGATGTTTCGCAGTTCTCGACGATCTTGTCGTCAGTGAGAAAGAACCGAACGATTGTCGTGTCTTGGTACAGGACAAAAACCGAAAGTCCATCTGGATGCCAGATGATCGAGTCCAGCTGGTCCCACATGTCCCCCGACTGTTTCTCCAGATCGCTATGACGCACGCATTGGATGGGTCGTCTCCCTGGTGCGGAAATGTCCCAGATGAGTACTGGCCGGCCTCGGAACACGATAGCGAGCCGTGTGACATCTGGGCTGAGTACCATGGCACGAGGGCACGGATGGTAGTCCTCGTCATCTTCTTCCTCGGCCAAGTATTCAGAAAGAGCCACCCCCTTTTCCATGTCGTAACTTGCGACTATGCAGCTGTCATAACCAACAAAAAGCTCGTCGTTCGACCCAAAGGCAATCGTCATGACAAGGCTGCTTCCTGGACGATCGATCCGGTAAAGCTGATCCCCCGAGATAAGCTCCCACACACGGAATGTTTCAATGCCAGCCGTGGCGAGCATGGAGCCTGACTTGTTGACAGCCATGTGTGGAACATATTCGCCATGAATCATCCGTCTCGCCTCTTCGCACGTCTCAGTGTAGCAGACGATGATCTCGCCGCCCACTGCAATAAGACAGACGAAATAGGCGACTGTGCTCAGCACCCGATATATGGTTCGCTCCTCGCCAATGGGGAGTCGGGCGAGACAGTCGTCCCAAGTCTCGGACGAGATGCCATGAAGAGAGATAGTACCCTGTGAAGCATACGTCTTGTACATTATTGAACCCTTTGGGCACAAAGGGGGTACAATCTTATAAATGGACGTGGGCTTTTCCGCCAAGTTTCTGCCAAATCTGCCGACTATACGATTGAGGTCGATGGCCCAGAGCCGAAAGAAATTAGCGTCGTTCCAGCTCAGACTGGCCGTTGAGCCAAGCAGGGACTTTGAGTCGCGGTTTCGACCGTATGTTTTGACGTACTGCGCGGTCCGGGTGACCACACGTAACCCACAGAGGACCACACAAGCATGTATCCATGAGAGAAGGTGTCTATCAAAAAATTCGTGTAAAAGCGGGAGAATTTGATCCGACTCCGAATCAACGCGGCTGACGTGGTATGCCCAGTACGATACGGCGTAAGAGAGGAACGGTTGCTCAGAGAGTAGAAGTGTGAGTCGGTTTTCAGAGATAACCTTAGTTCCAGCGGATCCATCTTCCGGCATCCCCATGAGAACATTCCTCCACCTATCACTGCACAAGTACTTGAGGCAGATGGCAGCAAGATGTTCGTGGCACACGGGACCATCTACGAGTGGCGCAGCGGACTTCTGGCGGGGTTTCAGGTGAGTGCCGAGCAAGAAAGCTTTCGCTGTCTCATGGATGGGCATAACCTTTCCATCGGAGACCGTAATAAAAAGTCCGCAGAGATCTAGAATCGTTGCTTCAAGATTCTGAAGTTTTGTAAACTCGGGCTCCAAGGCGGCTGCCAGCTGGGTGGTTGTCAGCGGCTCGGCAGAACAAGTCGCCCATGCCAATATCCGGCTAGCGAGGGCATAGTTTCTTGGATTCTCCTGCTTCGTGTCTTCAATGCTACTCGCCATTCGATTGAACAGCCCATGCATCCCCTGCGGGACGTCGGCAAGAGCCCGGCGGATGTCGTCCTCGGTATGCCAGGCTCGCTCGAGAGTCTTGAGTGCCAATTTCACCCACACAAAAGAACCCGAAGCCTTTGAGAACATTTGTTGGGCAATCCTTTCCCTTGTTTCGGTGCCGGTTGGGATGGTGTCCTGGAGTGTCGCCCAAATGAACAGTTTTACGTCGTCCTTGGTATCTCGAACCGTGAGCGGGACATGTGTGAGACATTCGCGTTGTGAATGCGCAAGATTGAGCAGAGACGATGCTGGTCTACTTGTAAAAAATATCCTGATGGGCGATTTTGGTTTGGCTTTGAACACAGAGTTGACCAGGGACAGAGCGGCATCGGACTCGTCGAGCCCGTCAAAAACCCAGTATAGAGGTCTATGGAACTCCATTTTGAAGATAATCCCCTCAAAGATCCTTGTCCAGATGACTTGAACTTCTTGCTGTTCAAGCCGCAGTCCAGTTTTCTGGTAGACCAGGAGGAGGCGCTGACAAAATCCCTCGTGTTCGAGAGCGAGCTGGAAGGCGATGCATCGTAAGGCGTACGCAACCTTTCGTTTTGAGACGTCCGAGAATGTGAAGAAATGGTACTGGCACCCTGGGTGAATGTCTTCCGATTCTTCATCCCCTTTTAGGCTGTTGACAATGGCCTGAGCGAGAGTCGACTTTCCAATACCCGGCAATCCTGTGAGCCAGAGAACACGGAGCATATCCGTTGATGACCGCGCCCAGATGTCGTAATAGCTGCGGTTCTGGATCCAGTGGCAGGTTCCCTCCATTCCTGGGTACTTGGTCCGACTAATCACCTCCTGGATTCCAAGAAGGGAACTCAAAGTTTGCAGCACTTCGTGAGCATCGGCTCGGTGGGGTTCGTTCGGATGGTCTTTTGGTGTATCCGACGTTGAGTCTTCACCACAGGTTAGAATGATAAAACAGGCAAATTGCGAGGGTACAACTCACCCAAGGGGCCACATTTCCTGACACAATCGCGGATTACATCTCTCAAAGCAATGTAGTTTGAGTCTTCAGGGCTGCTGAACTTGCTGACATTATGATGGTCGGCATCCATAGGTGAGGAAAACTCCGACGGGTATCCCAGGGCCCCAGAATCTCGACCAACAACCTTGTGTAAGAGTCAGCACCACGCAACATTGAGGAACAACCCAAATTCTTACCAGTATTTTATGCGTACCAGCTTGAGTTTTGAGTGACTCGTAAAAGGAAACCAGCCGCAATGGCTTGCATACCAGTCTGAACTCCTCGTTGATACTCTGGAGAGTTGTTGACTCTGCTTCAAGCTCGGCAACATAGACCTTGGCGTTGGTTATCATGGAGGCGGATAGGATGTTGTTAAGAGTACGGGCATAGTTGGACCCCCTGTGGGGCGTGGCCAAAAAGACGATACCAAAGACCCGTGATATCATTTCAGAGTACGAGTCATCCAGGGTTCCGAGCACATACGCCTGAGTGTAGCCGCCAGTCAGCTACTCCTGGTTGTTCAGGTTAGGACCAGGGAGACAAAGTTACCTTCTTCACCACTAGGCCCCCCATGGAATGAGCAACAAAAATAATAGGAGTCTTCCCCATTGACACTATTAACAAGGATCGATGCCGATAATAAGCGGGTAAGACGAACCTGGCCGATCTTCACATCCTTCATGGCACCGAAGCCGGACATTTTGAACAACAGGTCTTTGGCGAAGTCCAGGATGCCGAGGTTCGTAGTAGCACCCTTGAAGTTGGCATTGTAGCCAAATGAAAACACACGAACGCCAACAAGGCCTTCATCGTCGGGGAGCCAGGAGGGCCAGAATATCTGCGGGTCATGCCTCCATGACCAAGTCTTCATCCATGACCCACCGAGGCCGTGGACGAGGATCAGATCCGCAACCGGGTCTTCAACATCGTGGATGAGATGGAGCCCGACTTCGGATCTAGGGGACACGCTCTCTAGGGATGCAGGCGAACCCGTAGGTGTGCGCGGTATAAGCCCCAGGGTGAGCGATCGCGTGAACTGCGGCGAGAGCCGACTAAGGGCCGAAGTTGCGGCTGGCCTCCGCGAAGTTTCCGCACGCTCGAGGATTGCGCCACTACTGGCCGACCGTGGCTTGGACTCCGCCTCTGAGACGGAAATGCGGCCCGCAATGCCTGTTATTGGAGATGATGCCGAAGTTGCTGTAGATGCGAGGTGCGGTCGTGATTGCCACACTGCTGAGGCCTCGCCTTCGTCTTGCACACCGGCAGTCTGGTCACCGTCGTCCGCAGCATCTTTTGAAGAGCCCGCGATAACATCCTTGAACATGCGACGCTGCCTTGAATTAGCTTTCGTTGTGCGACTAAACAGCTGCCGCTTTCCGCTTACCATTTCAACTGTGAGATGGTTAGATCCCCCTGGCGTGGTAATGTGGGGCAGCGGCTGTTCTGAAGGGATGTTGACATGGGGAAGATCATCGGAGCCAGGCAGCGACGATACGTGCCTTGTTTCGGTCACCTTACCTTGTTGAAGCGGGAGGGTGCGTGCCCCTCCGCTCGGGAACCCCGATAAGAGAACACGCCTCGTCAAGCAAGCACCTGCATTCAGAGGGGTCGCACAGCATGCCCTAGTCCCTTTTCAGGCGATATGACCGCGAGCAACATCAGTTCGTTTGCCAATGGAGAGTACAAATGATGCTCAGCCGTGGGAGCTGCATCGTGCAGTTTTCGGGCCTATTGCCGCCCAAATCCGTTATCCCGAATGTGAGAGCTAGTTGTGCAACTGGCCGTCTCTGCGAGGTCGGCTGCGGCTCATTGAAGAGGGGAGCAACCCGTCGGAGCTGCTGATCCCCACCTTTACCAGCTTATGTTGCTCTCACATCTCCTATTCGAGCCTCCGTCCAAGCACTCGGTTCTAAGTTCCCAGAGTTATCAAGTCAGGACAGACTCTCAGGCTTTAATCTCTCCCATTCCTCAAAGACGTGATCGTCAAAAAAATATGATTTCGCAGGCTGCAGCATTCCAGGAGTGGACCGATCGTCACTCCACCTCGGCCGCGCCCGTTGGAGCTGTTCGCGCTCCAAAGCTGGGTGGTGACATCCAATTGCACGAAAATATCTTGAACGGTCGGTTAGCTCCTAACTGCGCGCAAGTTGCATTACTGACATAGCTCTGATACCTAGTATTACCTGTCCCGGGAACGAAAGTCAAGGCCGCGCTCAGATACGGGATGTCCCTTTGGGGCCAAGCCGTCAAAGTCGAGGCCTTGTTGCCATCCGGAGGCCGGAAAGACTACCTTCTGAAGGTTCTTGCTCTCTCCCTTCTTGGGCGCACCAGGCCATTCCATGGGCTAACCGCAGCGCCAGATTCTGTCCCTCCCCGTCGCAAATTTGATGATTGAGGGGGAGTACGAGTCGCTGAAAGCCATGTACGCTGTGTCCCCTGGATTCATTCCTGAGCCCTATGGGTGGGGTCACTATTCGCAGGACGGGAAGGAATGTTACTTCCTCCTCGAAGAGTTCAGGCTCGTCGGCGAGCAGCCTCCGGACCCACTCAGATTCACAGCGAAACTGGCGCAGCTTCACAAGCGATCCATTTCACCGACAGGAAAGTTCGGCTTCCACACTACCACCTGCCATGGCAAGGTCCCCCAGATGACCGACCAGTGGAGCGACTCATGGTCCGAGGTCTACCAGAAGCATCTCGGGTACATGGTGAAGCAAGACCAAGAGCAAAACGGATTGTGGCCTGAATTCAAGGTCCTCTGCGACATAACCTTAGAACATGTCATTCCGCGGTTGCTGGAACCACTTCAGTCCGATGGCCGCTCCATCAAGCCCTGTCTTGTGCACGGCGACCTGTGGGACGAGAATACAGCGACGGACATGAGAACAGGCGAGCCCTTCATCTTTGATCCGGGATCCCTGTGGGCTCATAACGAGTATGAGACCGGAAACTGGAGAGCCGTTAGACACCGGCTGAGCAACAAGTCCTATGTCCGAGGCTATAAGAGTCATTTCCCTGCGTCTGAGCCAGGCAAGCATCCCGTTCACTGACCTGGGATGTTGCCACTTGATCGTCTAAACTAATGCAGTCACTAGAGGACGAGTGGGAGCCACGGAACATTCTTTACTCGCTCAGATACAACCTCGGAGCTGCCATCCTGTTCCCAGGCTCTGTACAGCGGCAAGAGTAAGTCACTTGCGTTCACGAGCACCTTGATTACCGTTACAACAGTCTGGCCCCATTCACCCCCTTTTGTTGACCCATTTTTAGTGTGTTCAGCGACATGCAGACACTTTGCGAACAATATTTCCCCGAATTATTACAGGCTCGCATGGTCGAACTGCGCAAGAGCCAATCTGGAGACAAGAAAATCAGTCACTCGGGTGAAGAAGGAATCCCATCTGCGAGTGGCCCGGACACGAGTGATCAACTTGCAGCCATGAACATCAACGATGATCAGGATAGCGATGACGATAGCACTGATGGGGAAGAGGAGGAGGAGGAGGAGGAGGAGGAGGAGGAGGAAGCGTAGAGCGACCGTCACCGACGTTCGTTTTGACCCGGTTGGCCGCCTAAGGGAGCACCCAGCGAACAGTACCAAGTGATTGTATCCGAGAGACAATCATGTGGGTTATGCGTGGCGCGCCGCGGTTGTTGGGTATGTAGCTAAAGGACAGTCGGATTCCAAAGAATGTCATGGTACAGAAACGGAGGAGAGCAAGGATTGGCTGACGGAGCAAAAATGAAGGCTGCATTTTCAGATCCTTTCATGCCATTATAATCCCACTTGGTGGGGGCTGCCTAGGCACCTTGTCAAATCGACCAATTGCCGTACGATTCCCAAAAAGACCAGGGAATTTTGGTGGTGGTAAGCACGCCACAAAGCCCGGCTTCGTTCATGTTGACCAAAAACCTGGGCACAGACGGCACATCCGCTGCACAGGTTAATCTCGGATCATAGCGCCCCTCTGTATCCCGCAGCGGGGTCGCGACATTGAAGGATGGTCCAGGTACCTGCAATTGACAAGGCTGTGGGCGCCCCGCCTCAATCGTATCCTGCCATTTCAGCAATTTTGGAGGCATCAAGTCGCGGGAATTTTCTCAGGCACTTCCTCGGAGGGCATGAGTCATGCGTTCAATTTCTAGATTGTGCAGAAGATGGCCTAAATACCTGCGACGGGAGACCGTTCTCTTCTTCACGCCTGAATGTAGTGACTGTTGTGAGTGGGAAGGGTGGGAACACTGCAGCTGCAGGTGCAGCTTGGCACGAAACTCATGCACGTAGGATTTTGGGGGACACTGATATCGCAATAACAAGGTATGCATGTAGAAAGGCTTGTTAGGATCCCTCTTGCAAAGTGTTTAAGTCGCCTTTTGCCCCTCACCTCCTGAGTCTGCCCGCAACGGTTCCGCATTTTGTCCCACACAGGTGGCCTGACTTGCCGCAATGTCGACGCCTCCCGGCACCATCACCGTGTCGCTGCCACAGCTCGCCAAGCTCATCGACCATGCGCTGCTCCAACCCAATCTCACCGACGCAGAAATCGAAGCTGGGCTTGCGATCGCCAGAAAGTACCAAGTCGCTACAGCATGCATCAAGCCATATAGCATCCCCGCTGCGAAGGTCGCTCTTGCCGGTAGCGGGGTGCTGATTTGCTCTGTTATCGGGTTTCCGCACGGGAACGGCACGACCGAGATCAAGGCGATAGAGGCAACCGCAGCCATGCGAGCCGGCGCCGACGAAATCGACATGGTGGTAAACGTTGGGAAAGTACTGGGCGGCCAGTGGGACTACGTTGCCGCCGATATCAAGGCTGTCAACGATGCTGTGGTAGCCGAGGGGGGAGCCCTGAAGGTCATCTTCGAGAACGACTATCTCCAAGACGAACACATTATCCGCCTGTCGCAAATCTGCACTGACATAGGTGTCGCGTTTGTCAAGACATCGACGGGGTACGGGTTCGTGAAGCAGCCAAACGGCTTCTACAATTACAAAGGGGCAACGTTCCCGCACGTAAAGCTGATGAAGGACAACTGTGGCAGAAATGTCAAGATCAAGGCAGCTGGCGGCGTTCGTTCGTTAGATGATTTCCTGTACATGATGCACCTCGGGGTATCGAGAATCGGAACATCGGGGACCGTAGGGATCCTGGAGGAGGCTCGCAAAAGAGGCATCGGCGACGACCCGGTCGAGGTTCCATTGGTGACCCCGAGCGGTGGCGAATCACCGAGTAGCGGGTATTAGTTTTTTGACGGTAAAGCCGCTAGTCCTAACGCCCTGGTTTTGTAAAGAGAATACCTTGGTGGGAAGCCAGGTATAGTTGAGGGTTTAACAAAGAAGCCGACGTGTTTGGCGAGGTAACCTAGTAGGTACCTTGGATATGTTTTTCGAGATGATCTACAAAGCCCATTGGATTGGATGCCTCCTTAGATTCTTAATTTTTGCCACATTACTCTCTAAGTTCCTCTGCCATTGGTAATCGGCAAAGCTCAACCTCGTCCAGACTTAAACCATCAACTTTGCAAGTGAGGCTGATAGCCCTCAGATATTCATCACTGATTAAACCACAGGTCGATGCAGTTTTGCGGTGAGGAGAATGAACACATAACCTCTAGGTTCTTTAAGCTCTACGATGTCGTCGGGAGAGGGCATGGTAACGGAGCTTTAAGGATCAATTGCCTTGGTGGAGAAGTTTGACATCTTTCTTTGATCTTTTGTCTGAACCAGAGCTTTCCTTGAGAGTTTAGGATTATATCGTATTTTAAGTGGCTTATCAAATGCACTCGAGACCTCTGATGATGATGCGCCCAGGTTCTGTTATTTACTAGCTACCTAGGATTACTGTCTCATCCGACATTAGGACTGATGAGCTTACCACAAAGGTAGTGTGTGAGATGAAAGTGCAAGTGAGACGGGGGCCATAGTGTAAAGAGACGTTCCCAAAAGTTAACACCCGAGAATCATGCGTCCAAGTTGAGAAGCTTCAGTTTGAATGATGCCATAGTGAATCTTAGCATAGGTTCGATAGTCGACCGTTAGACTGTAACGGCAATGCGACTAATGCGTCAAAGTATGCAGTCTTACGCGATCTGGGCACAGATGTGGTAATCTCCTCCGCATCCGAGACTCCTGTGCCGTGCATATGCACCCCGTACTTGTGTAAGACCCAGCTATTGAAGCACCCAGAAGCTCACCTTTGCTCTGCTATATTCGTACATGTAGCCCCGTCCCCGTCCCCGTTGCTAAAATAGCACCAAACGTCCGCCCTTGACAAAATCGACTGGCAGTCTGCTGACGCCAAAGGAGTTCACGTGGTGCAGTACGAGGATCCAATGCGACAGCACCCAAGAGCCGCCAAGAACCAATAAACCCACGGTCCCGCAAACGGTCAGCCAAATCATTCACTAACAGGGCAGTTTGCAGCGCGATCTGGTCGCCGATGCAAGCCGGGGTTACCTTGTACCAGGGACCAGGGAACCAGGTCGCTGCAACCAACTCGGCCACCTCCCCGAATCCGTCTGGGGCGTACCCGTGTACGTACCGCGGAGTTATTAGTATTCTCCGATGGCCCCGTCCCGCCGTGCATGCTGCCGCCGACTTGCATTCGGGACTTGGCGGTTTCAATGTTCAATGTTTTCCCCGGAATATTGGCATTTTCTTCACCAGAATCGGCAGAAATATGGTAAGGTAATTCCAACCTGCTTGGCGCTGTGACGCTGCCCCTACGTAAGCGCCTGCGCGAGCCATTGGTGTTATTGTAGGGTAGTAATGCGAGGTGAGACATGCAGCAAATACGCTGCAACCCTGACATTTCGACATCTCTGGTCTGGGTGGTATGATGCCATGAGGCGATGCTGATCAATACGGAAAATGGAAGAGAGGAACCTACTTAACGGGCGTGATGGTCTGAGTCGCGTTGAGCTTGTGTTGCCCCAACATCTGCCCCTTACACTCGTTAGAAGGCGACATGATTCTTCCGAAGCTCTCCGTTGTGCTCTGCGGCATCCTTGGCGTAGCGCACGCCTTCGGACCGGCTGCCAGGTCTATTGCGCACTCCACTCTGCTCGAGAGGGGTGGCAACCTGAAGCCGGAGTACGATTACATCATTGTTGGTGGCGGTACTGCCGGCCTGACGGTAGCAGATCGACTCACTGAGAGCGGAAAGCATTCTGTGCTCGTGATTGAGTTGGGCACGTTTCGTACGTGATGAGCTTCGCGTTTTCGGAACAAATGAATCTTGCAAACGGCTGACGGTTCACCAGAAAATGGGAGCGCTGTGACCACAGTTGGGCTCGGATTCTTTGGCATCACTGACCCGTCCCTGTTCTTCAACTTCACGTCCGTTCCGCAGCCCGGTCTGAACGGCCGGAAGATCGACGTCATTGCCGGCCAAATTCTCGGCGGCAGCTCGGGAGTCAACGGATTGCAGGTTCACCGCGGGCAAAAGGAGGACTATGACCGCTGGGGGTCCTACTTCGGCCCAAAGTCATCCTGGAGTTGGGAAAGCGTCCTGCCCTACTTCAAGAAGGCGTGGCACTTCCACCCGCCAAGCAAAGCGCTTGCAACACAGAACAACATCAAGTACGATGCCAAGTACTGGGGGACAACCTCGAACATACATGCCTCGTGGCCGACGTTTACATGGCCTTCCCTGAGTGAGTGACGCATAAAGAAAAGAAAAAGAAGAATGGCCTTGCTCTTGGGGCTGACAGAAATAGAAACGCTGATGGCCGCGTTCGGCGAAATCCCTGGCGTCACGTTCCCTCCGGATTCCGGCGCGGGACTCCCCGGTGCCTTCTGGTACCCGACATCGTCAGATCCCGGCCCGGTTCTCCGCTCCTTTGCCCGGACCGGCCACTGGGACGGCATCGAAGCAGTACGCCAAAACTACCACACACTGACCGGCCACAGGGTGCTCAAGGTTCTCTTCAAGCAGGGAAAGGCCATTGGCGTCTCCTATGTTCCAGCAAGCGCCACCAGTCAGGCCGGCGCTCTCACCGTCAAGGCCAAGAAGGAGGTTATCGTCTCGGCGGGCACTATCCACACGCCGCAGATACTGCAAGCCAGCGGTGTCGGGCCCAAGTCGCTGCTTCGCGAGGCGGACATAGATGTCGTCGTCGACCTCCCAGGCGTAGGATCCAATTTCCAGGACCACCCGTTTCAAGTTGGAGCATTCTTCAACTTTACCAACTTCCCATTCCATCCAGACGTGAATGACATGTTTGAGAACGCGACCTACATCGCTGAAGCACAGGCCGAGTTCGCCGCCAACCGAACTGGTGCGCTGACCATTGCGTCTGGAAACTGCGGCTCTTTCCTCCCAATGGGCGTGATTGCACCGGATGTCTTCAAGGATATCGCCCGCCGATACGAGGCCCAGGACCCGGCGGCCTATCTCCCGGTAGGCACCGACAAGACGATAGTGGCAGGTTATCAGGCGCAGAAGAAAGCGCTCGCGGCTGCGATGCGTAGCGAAGGCTCGGCCTTCTACAACTTTTTCCTCCGTGGCGGGTACAACGAGGGCGCTGTCGTGTACCTGCACCCATTGAGCCGCGGAACGGTGCATATCAACAAGGCAGATCCTTTCTTCTCGCAGCCGCTGGTGGACTATCGCGCGCTGAGCAACCCAACTGACGGCGAGGTGCTGGTGGAGTTCACCCGTTTCACTCGTCGTTACTTCCAGCAGACCAGCCTAAAGAAGTTCAATCCTGTCGAGTTGACGCCAGGCGCCCATATCACCTCACCGGCCGACATTATCGCCGACTTGCGCACTCGTATGATCCCATCGACGTTCCATCCTATTGGCACATCTGCCATGTTGCCTCGGGAACTCGGTGGTGTCGTGGACGAGAAGCTGCAGGTGTACGGCGTAAATGGCCTCAGTGTCGTTGACGCAAGCGTCTTCCCAGATCTGCCAGGTGCCTACACACAACAAACAACGTATGCATTTGCTGAAAAGGTAAGCCATCTTTATGAAACTTGAAAAAAGAAGACGCTGACGTGAACTGCAGGCTGCCGATATCATCAAGGCCAGGGCATAACGGCGTCTGCTATTTGGGTTTGAACTGTCGTGATGTTGTGTTAATACCCGAGGACGTCCACCCTGGAGGGAGAATAGTAAACGAGCAAATATCTTACCCCTTTCCACCTTTTCTGCCCGTGAGCTATAGACCTACAAAAAAACACCAAAGGAGAGATTCGTTTAATGAGATCTGGGACCAGAAGTGACATGTCTCCCCCGCTCAGGATTGAACTGAGAACCTCCAGATGTCTCTTTTCTCATCACAGTGTGATGAGGGAGTAACAGTCTGACGCGCTAGCCAGTTGCGCCACGGGGGATGAGGCCGTCGACATACAACATCAGGGATTCGCTGGTCGTCACCGACCCAACTACTAGTCTGGCGTTCGCTGGCTTGTCTAGGCGAGAGCAGACGGGATCCCGAATTTTCCGGTGCCTGTGGTCGTATGTGGCAATGTTTCCACTGAGCCGCGATCATAGATGGCGACGCGATGAGACACGGCGGAAGGTGTGGAGATTGTCGGAGGCGAAGAGAATTCCAGGGAACATTTGGGAAACCGAGGCTTTCTTTCGTGAGAGGCCCACGGGGCAATTGAGGACCTGAGCTTTCGAGAGAGTTCGAGAAGGAGCTGAGAGTGGGGTCAAGGGGGCGACACAAGTTTGAGTAAATGACTACCTGCTCACAACGGCAGGCCCGTTTGTCTGGATGGAAAGAAGATAAGGTACATAACATTTGCTTTTTGTGGAAAATCGTGAATGTTGTATGGTCTGGCTAGCTCCTCGATGTGGCTTTGAGCCCGAGGGTCGCATGGTGAGGCTTACTGGTGGATAGAGGAAGAACTGAACAGCGGAAAAAAACGTTCAGGTGGCGGTGGGCGAACACGACCGCCTCGTTCTCCCATTTTGTTGAGGAAGCCTCTTCGGGAGCCTCGGACCAATCCCGAGCCTCGCCCGGTTTGGCCAGAGCCGATGACGCTTCAGGGTGCACCTTGTTTGCCAGTCATCACAGCTCCGAGGTTGGCACGGAATGATGCTCATGATGCACCACTGGTATCCCCGTAAGCACACTGGCTGGGGCTGCCGATGAAAGCTCCAATGGCGGAGGACGGTCGTCGAAGAGGCGGAGCCCAGATCTGGAGGCTGATTTTTAGGGGATATTGCAGAATTTTTAGGGAAAACAAAGGCGGGAGCGGCTCCTTCTCGATTTCAAAAAGCGAGGCTTCACCTGAGGGAAGTTGGTTGGCTGTTGAAAAAAGATCGCCCGAGCCGATCTCGGCAAACCCAGGAAGGAGCAGCCTATCGCGTGCAAATACCAGCTGTGTGGATTCTGCATCGTTTAACGATTGCGGTCGATGAGGTCACGACCGCAAGCCTGCCGTATTAGAAGCCGTTTTTGACGGCGCACACACTGGCGCTTCTTTCTTTGGCCGATGCTTGCCAATGTACATCCGGCGTGCCTGTGCATCGCCTGGATGGCGTACCCAGGCAAGCGGTTGACAAAATAAAAGAGACTCCAAAAAAGTCTTGGCAAGTAGAATGGTCCGTGTGCACTATCAGCACCCCTAACAATTCTTCCTCATCTCCAGACCTATCTCCGATCGAAAATTGCTGGAGGGCTGTCAAATCTTTTGTTCGAGCAAATTTTTGGCTTGGTGTTGATATTTGTGATCTTGTGGTTGAAGGATGAAGGCGAATTAATCCGGTGATTATAAATCTCTGAGTTGATTCCATGGTAGTGCGGATGCAACAGGTGTTAGAGAGCGAAGGAAAATTGACTGGGTGGTAGAGTGGGGTAGTTACTTAAAAATACTTAAACTTTATAATAAAACAGGCCTATAATAAAGTATCTCAAGGTATGGAGTCTCTTTTATTTTGTCAACCACTTGCCAGGCTGCCAGGATTGGTACTTTGCAACGATGCTGTGAGGCACCTGCACGGTAACAGCCCTAGCCCAATAAGATCAGCGATCGGCAGGGTCCTTAGACCCTCACCATGACGTGGCAAAGGCTTCCACGAGGACTACGCGATATGCTGCATTGTTCCACTCACGATTGCATATTCGCACACAATTACCCTGTTTGCTGCCGGCATGCCCGACGCCAACCGGGGTGGATCCAAGATCGACTAATCGCGCACACGAGCTTACGTCCCGGCCGGGAAGAGATCTCCCAATGCCTCTGGAACTGGCAGTCGACCTGACCCTGTTGAGCGTTTACCCGAACAGCGCGCCCAAAGAGGAACGAAAAACAGGCTCAGGGACGCGCCGCAGAGCAAGAAACAAGCACGCCCGGGTCTCTGCAAGACAGGAGAATCGACGTGGCAGCGAAACCCTTCCCAAAATGGCACGTTGCTCTCATCGGATGCTCGCGCCGCAAATCACTAACCGCCAATCCAGGAGCGCTGACTAGGCGGATAGCCGCTACGGTCGTAATAGGACAACGTTGGCAACGTTAGTGCGCAAGATGGCCTGCCCTGGTAGCACTCAAGGGTCACGGGCTGCGTACTCCGTAAAATCAGCGGGCCCCTTGCGCCGTTGGTTCGCATAGGCTTGCCCTGCAACTTGCAAGTTCGGAGCCGCCGCCATGTTCGGCAGCTTCTTATTGCTCAAGCCGACAGCTCGACCGGCCCGTTTTGTGGGCACGACGATACCGGCCGCGGCGTCCCAGGTACAAAAAGAACCCTGTGGAGACTTGTGGGATCGGGACCCCTGGTTCCCAAGCCTACCCCTGCGTTCCCGGCACCCCTTTCCGACATAGAGGTCTAGAATCGTGTGGGTCTTGTGACAGCATGTTGACCCTTGGAAGCCTCCCGCGTTCCGTTGGGGAACTGGCCGCCCGCTTTCTGAGCTTTGCAACTTCCCCCCTCTCAGTAATCCACCCCGAAAGAGATGGCCACGCGCGAGCGACAGCAAAGGAGGATCCAGGCGAGAAGCGCCATGGAGTTGAAGTACTTCCTGCATCGTATAAATCACAGGACCGCCCGTCGAATTCCAACAGCAAGAAACAAGAAGGCAGGCCAGTGAAACCGAGCAATCCGCTTCACAGATTGTTCTCGCGCCGGCAGCTTCCAGGCGAGCCCTCCGCAAAGAACAGTCCTGCAAGAATGGACTCCCCCATATCCAAACCGCCGGGAACCGAAGACGATCCCATAACCTCGCCCATGCCCTCGGAAAACGCCCATTCGCGCTCTCTCATCGACGTGGCCGAGCACCTTTGTTCAAAGTACGGCACCGTTGGCCTCTCGGCGGGTCTGCTCGAAGGTGGCAACACTTTCAACTTCAATATCGGCTCCCTCGATCTCCCTGGCGGCGCCGCCGGGCGTCCAACCTCCCATGACTCGATGTACCTCATTTCCTCCCTGACGAAGCCGATCTTTACGCTAGCGGCTGCCATCATGGTCAACGACAGCCAGTATACCATCGATTTCACAACGGAGGTCAAGGATATCTTCCCCGAGCTGGCTGACAGGACCTTTCTTCGGCACGCTGGGAGGCAACTCACCGTAGTCGACCTCCTCGACAACCACACCGAGTTTCCCAGATGTACGAATCTGTGGGAAAGCCCCAACGGAATCGTCCCTTGGAAAGACTCGGCTCCAGTACTCTCGGTGCTTCGACACCTCCCGCGAAACGAAAAGTTCGAAGACCCCGCAAGCTTCATCCACGCCCGAAATTACTCGAACGAGGGGTTCGCACTTGCCGCCGCAATACTCGAGAAAAAGACAGGCATTCCGTGGGCGAAGTTCGTCCGGCAAAAGATTCTGGAGCCTCTGGGCATGGAATGCACTGTTGCCGGGCTGACCTCTAGCGACAAAAGGACACATGCGGAACGTCTAGCAAAGTCATTCTCGGCGTCAATTGGCGAACACATCAAGGCGCTTCAGGGCTGGGGGCGGGGAGAATCGGAGGTAGCTGATTGCAAACGATCCTTTCGATATGTGCGCGACGTCCTCGGCACAGTCACGCCGATCGAAGTCGCCCCGTCGCGGGCCCCCGAGGCAGAGGATGGCTTAGCCTCGACGCCAATCGCTGCGGCTGCTGGGATCGTGTCTTCGGTCTCGGATCTCCTCAAATTCTACGCAAAGTTCATTGAGGTATACCACCTTCCCCGGCACAAGAAGTCGGGCACCAACTTCGCAGCTCTCTCTGAGGTCGAGCGCGGCATTGTCACAGTTCAAGGGCATGTCCAAGACATGGTTGAGAACAAGACATGTGCATACGCAGCGGGGTGGAGTACTGCCATGGTTCCATGGAATCCCGACCAGTTCCCAAGGCCGCGTTGGCCTGGCGAAGACGGCGACAACGCGCGATGGATGAACAAAACGACAATCAGGAGTAGCTCGGGTGCGGACGACCTCGAAGCAGACTGGCCTTTTTTTCAGCGAACCGATGCGGAGGAAAGCCAACGGCTCGTGCTTAACCATGGGGGCAACATGATTGGTGCGACTTCGTTTTGCTTGGTGGACCTGGAACGGAAGAGGGCCGCTGTGGTGCTCACGAACACACGCGGGTACATGGTCGACTGCGCCAACTTCGTGGGCATGCTTCTGTCCACACATGGCGATCCAAAGTTCATCGAGCAATGCGAGAAGGTCAAAAGCCTGGCTTGTCTCGTTGCATCCAAATACCTCCTGGAGGTGCGCAAATACGAAGAAGAGCTCAGTAGAGGCTATCCGTCGTGGCCCATCCCCGATTCGTTCCCCGGCTGTGTCGGAACGTACGAGCTCACAGAAGGCATCTTCGTCACCATATCCGTGCGCGAGTTAGACAAACGCTTGCTATTTAGGCTCTACGGCGAGGGATATCCATATGCCCTACGATTGCGCCGTGGTGCGACGCCCACTGCCAGAATGAGTTTCGCGACGAGCATGGCCGAAATTCTCCCAACCGGCATCGGGGGGAACAACCGCCTGGATCCGAAGGGCTTCGAGATTGAGCTTCGCAACAGGGATGCGGCTTCCGGGCTGTTTCAAGAGCTGATCTGGGATTTCAGCATGACTGGCAAGGCCTTCTCGGATGCCAACGTCGGCAGGCTGTACACGTTCAAACGGATCCCCGATCGTGCTTGAGCTCTCGGTTCCCACATCGCAGGCGCCAGTAGCGTCTCAGTCGGCTTTGTACGCTTTCCTTTCCAACACAATGTCTTTTTCATTAAATTGTATTGCTGCGCTATTCGCCATGGTTTCATTGTCTGGAAGGGTGCATCAGCTGTGGCAGGGGTGGCGTTGGAGGAATCATCAACTGTCCTTACATTTATTTCACTTCGTATAATTCTTGTACTCATCACCACATCACAATATCTGGGATCTTGTTTTATTTGACGGAGAATATACGCCTTTTTTCTTTGTCCATTGCTGCATCCGTATTGTGTGTCTTTGGTGAGTGCCTTGTGACACGGTACATCTTTCCAGTCCATATTGTCATAATATTCGTTATACGCATCCTCTACCTTCTAATTTCTGCGGTTCATTCCTACTCGCTCTCATCCACTCCATCCTGGCTTCACGTCAAGGTTGACCACGTTTAAATTCTCTGATCAGAGCGCCGCATGGTGGAACGGTATGAGATTATAAATGTGGCGTCAGCCGGTACGAAGTACAGACATGGCAATCGAGCCTTAGCTCTTCCTTCCTTCCCTCTGCCCTTGTCCCAAGAAGCCCATGATGATCCCCCAGAATATGCCAAAAGCCCGAATGATATTACCCATTCCCTTCCCCTCCCCAAAGACATGCAAGTTCCTCTTACGGAGCGTAGTACCCTCCTCCTTGGTTGCACCGCGTCATGGCTGGGTAGTCTGTTGCGGTCTGGTACTGAGTTTGTCTGTTGGGGAGTTAGCGCATATCCTGAGGGAACTGCTTGAGGATGGGGGTTGGCATACCCGTAATACACCGTCGCGAAGGTGTAGTACGTGACGTAGTCGACGTCCCACTTTGTCACGGGCGGTCCCTGGTAGTACTGCGTCACGGTTGTCTCGGCGTAGCACACCGTCTGGTCAGGGGGGTAGTACGTCTCCGTCTCGGTGTAGTAGTCTGCGAGCAGGGTT
>Ga0247758_1000502_pt1 | contig 34547 bp, 25 predicted proteins | sample UWRJL156409C4_FD_180950 | JGI IMG/M metagenome (GOLD analysis project Ga0247758, IMG submission 180950) | Plant litter microbial communities from Arlington Agricultural Research Station in Wisconsin, United States - UWRJ-L156-409C-4 | ecosystem: Environmental > Terrestrial > Plant litter >...
TGTACCTCAGGCCTTCTTTTGCTTCCTACAGCGCCAGAAGCGCTGTAGTTGGCTTGGAACAGTACCGCTCTACTTCCTCTGAGCAACAGGCCTGTACTACAGGCCTGTGGAACCCTACTGTGCAACAATCTCTAGAAATTATTTCTTACTTTTTCCAAAGGCATTCTTTTAAGAATTGCTCTCTACTATCCTTATTTAAAGATTATATTACGGCCTGCACTTAAGAGGGTTAAAACTGTCAGAAACGTTATATACTGAAAACTGTAGAAATTAAAGGGGTTATAATATTACAACCTGCACCCGACACAGGCCTTAAGAGGACTGGCGCGGGTTAAGACAGAACGTGTTGGAAGCACTGCACTCTGGATTGCAACTATGTGATTGTATTACTTGTGTTGACTCTGTTCTTCTGGCTCTGGCTGGAAGCCAGAGGCTTCTTTATAGACTATTCTGCAGGATTCAGGCTTCGTCACTCTGGTGGCTGAGGCTTACTGGCGTACTGGCAGTGCCAGGTATCCAGTCAGCTCCGCTGACTAGATGCCTAGGGCTTCTAAACCCCCTTCTTTCTAACAGAACGTATAGTAGGACACTAAAGACTAAGGGGCGTTTTAAAGACGGCTTACTAAGCTAGCACTCCTAAATAGAGGGTTTAATATTACTATAAGTTGTTATTATTATAATATACAGAGGTAAGTCTAAACAGTAAGATATAAATGAATAATTAACTATTAGCGTAAGGAATTAAGAGTCCCTTATATGTGACGACCCTGCAGGCCGTCACTTGGGCCGGGGCGGCCTGATGAATCCCCCGCAGTAGGAACAGTGCGGGGAGACGGTGTACACCGTCCAGGCGCACTGGGCCAGGGGTGTAAAGACCCGAAGCCCCTACGACCAATGAGGTGCTGCTTACAGCATGCCGAGTGCTCGTATCACAAGCAGGAGAAACCTCACAAGCAGAACGCTTACGTGGTGTAAAGTGCTCACGTAATAAGCATTTATAACCCTATAAGTAAGGTATAAAGTACCTCCCAGTTAGTTAATATAAATAGTTATAATTATGCCTATAACCACCGTAAGGGACTTTAATTCCTCACGTTAGTATTCAATTATTCATTTATATCCTACTGTTCAGACTCACCTCTATACATTATAGTGATAACAACCTACAGTGACATTAAACCCCCGTTTAAAAGTGTTAACTTAATAAGCTGTCTTCAGAACACCCCTTACCTGTTAACGTCCTGCTATACATTCTGTTTTAACCTATACCAGTCCTTTTAAGGCCTATATCAGGTATAAGTTATAATATAATACTAACGTTACAGTTTTAAACGCTGTTTATTAAACTCCCAGATACTACCTTTCTCCCACCACTAACATGTTAACCTCTAGAAAAGGTAAAAAGTTTAAAGAAACGTAAGCCTAACCTTAACTCCCCATTATTAATAAGTTAGCTGTACGCCTTAAAAACTTAAACCTTAACTAGTAAAGATTAGTTAAGGAATTTAATAAAACCTTCCCTAGAGATATTAAGGGCCGTATCAGTTTAATTAAAAAACTCCAGGTTTAACTTAACATTATTAAACTGGAGAATAATAATCTTAAGGGCTTATAAAAGAAACGAGTAAAGCTCCCCCCACTGTTACGCTTTAAGGGAGACTTTACATAACTAGAGTCTTAGGTAACCCAGCTTTAAAGTTATGTCACCTATTATAATAAGTAGTTCTTTAAAGAAGAAGGAAAAGTTAGGTTTATAAGAGCTTTACTAGACAGAGTAACCGCTCGCTGGTATAAACCCTATGTGAAGATAATTAATAACCTCTCCGTAAACAGAGTGTGTAAAAAGGCCCCCGAGACTTAAGCCCTTTTTAATAACTTTAACGTCTTTATTAACCAGCTCCAGATTAAGTTTAAAGAACTAAACGCCTTAAGGTGGGTTAAATAACGCCTTATAGCCCTAAGGCAGACATCCTTAGTCCTTAAGTTCTCCACACACTTTAAATTAAAAGCAGTAAAGATTAAACTCGGCCAGGAAGCCCTAATAATGCTGTTTTAAAGCAGCTTAAAGGAGTATGTCACCGGAGACCTTTACTGAGAAAACTGTCTAGATTATCTTTAAAAGCTAGTTAAGATAGTTATTAAGGCTAATAACCAGTATTATAATCATTATTATTAAAAGAATTATTAAAAGGAACAAACCCCTTACCAGCCAAATAAACTAAAAAAGGGGAACTAGTCAACCGCGACAGGTTACCACCCCAGATTAATAAATATTAATATAATAAACTGTCAGAACCGACCTAACCGCAGTAAGCCTTAACGACAGTAATAGAAGCAGCTTAAGGACCTGTCCCAGGTTTAATACTTTAATTACGATAAGAAAGGTTATATAGTATAGTAATGTCCGTCGCTAAAATAAGTTAGTTAAAAGCCAGTTCCGGAAAGAGGGAAATACGTTAAATTTAACTTAGGAGACGTCCACGTTAAGATGGTAAGTAATAAAGAAGACTACACCTAGATAGATAAGTGTAACTTAAGAGACGAGGAAGAAGAAAAAGAACCTTAAGACGTAGTATACCCAGTCCTTAAGGGTGCCTTAGAAAAGTTAGCTATAAAGGTGCAGGTTGTAAAAGACTGACTTTAAGGTGGAAACTTAGAACCATTAAAGGTGCAGGTTATAGAAGACCGACTTTAAAAAGAGATGTTCCGGTTAGCTGTTACAGGCCTTAAAAACCTTACCTTATAAGCTTAGGAATTAAGGAAGTCTAGGAAGGACCCTGACTTAGAAATCACCAGGATGGTAAAGGGAGTTAAAAAACTAGCCCTTTAAGCTACCTAAATAGTAAAGTAAGCCTTAAAAGGCGAAAGAGAACAAACTAAAAGAGTCAAACTGGAGAAATAAAAGTTCTTTTTAATAATACCCCCTAAGACTTTTAAACACTTTAAGCACGTTAAGTGGATTAGTACCCTTACCTCCCTAAAAGAAGGGTAGTTTAGATAACTACCCTGCATTAAAGCCAGTGTGCCTTAAACCGGTACCTTAAGGGTCCCCCGAGAAGGTATAAAGTAAATACACTAACAGAGGGTCTAAGAGTTAAAGGAGAAACACTAAAAGCTAGTAAATAAAGTGGAGGATTTATAAATTAAAGGTCTTACTGTAACGTTTAAAGATAAAGTAATGGAAATTAAGTTATAACTTTATAACAGAGTTCACTTTACTAATTAACTTAAATACCAACTTATTAAGGAAGGCCACTTAATAAAGGAATAAGCTGGGTTACTGTTACCTAAGTTTTAAGAAAAGGTTTAGGAGAAATAATAAACCTAAAGGTAAATGGAAGAAAAGGAGGAACAGGGTGACATTTTACCCGTTCCGTATTTTATAACTGTAACACCTATAATTAACGTTAACCACCCTAGTTATAAGGATATATTGTGGATTAACTATATATATAACAATTACACTTTTAACTGGTATTATAGACCTAAGGCCCTTTATAACCACTTCCCTAGTATATAGAAACGAGACTACACTATTATAAAAGTAAAGTTAAAACCAGTCTATTACTAAGTCTCCTACTCCCTAATAAGAGAGTTTAGTAATAAGTGGAAGGTTATTATAATTAACTAAACTCCCACCATATACTAATAAGGAGGGGTACTTAATAACTACCCAGTCACAACGTATTCGCTACATCTTAATAAAAAAGCTAGGGAATAGTAAAAGTGAGAAGATTACTAATAAATTTAAAAGTAGAAGGACATTATTATAATCTAATCTTACAGAGTGTATTATCGTCTTATTAAGGACTTTAAAAATATTAAACTATTTAAAATCGATTAGACGTTAAAATATAAAAACTTAAAAAAGGTTAATCGCTAGGTTTATTAAAGTTACCTGTTTTTCTAAAAGAAATTAAGAAAAGGTTACAGGCCTTTTAAAAGGGCTGGAAACTAGTAATTTACTAGTTAGTAAAAACCTTAAGAAGAAGAAGAGGCACTTAAAGGTTAGGTTGGATAAGACCTTAAGGACAAATGATTACCATAACTCAGATGTTAAAAGAGTATAAGCACTATTCCGTTAATGTTAACATAACAGACGGAAAAGGGAGGTTATTTAAGGTAAGAGTAGTGATTAATAGCGGGAGTACTTTTAACCTAATACACCCATTACTAGTTAATTAAAAGAAACTCCCTAACTAAAAATATAAAAAGGTTATTCCTATTTAAAATAAAAAAGGAGGCCTATATTAATATAATAATAATAAAGTCACTTATTACTTATTACTCCTAATTAAAGTGGATAGGGATAAATAATAAATGGACTTTAACGTTACATTAGTTATAAGTTACGATATAATCTTAAGTTTACCCTAATTAGAAAAGTATAACCCTGTAATTAACTAAAGGAGTGGCCACCTTACCTTTAATAAGTCCCTTAATTATAATCACTGTTTAAAGGAAGTTAAAAAGGCATTAAACTATTTTAAAGTTATATAAAGTATTTAAAAGCACATTAAACCCTTAAAACTAAGTATAGTTTAAGTTAGGTTTATTAAAATAGTTAAAGGATTAAAAGGTTTATTACGTTACTTAAATAACGATTTAAAAGGTAGAAAAAAGTAAGGAGCTGATTTATAAATAAGTAAAGAAGTCGACTTATTTAAGGTACTTATAAAATACAGAAAGTTCACCCTATTTTAAAAAAAGATATTATAATTACCAGATTATAAACTATAAGATTATAAAATTAAGTTAAAACCAGGAGTAAAGCTTTATAGCTTCTAGCCTTACCACCTAAACCCCTAACAGGTTAAGGCCTTAAGGGAGTATATTAATAAGAACCTAAAAAACAGGTTTATTATAAAGTCCCAGTCCCCAGTAGGGTACTTAATGCTATTCGTTCTAAGGAAGGGAGACGGTAAGTTATATATAGTTATTAATTACTAAATGTTAAATAAGGATACGATTAAGAATCGTTACTTATTACCACTTATTACGGAAATATAAAAACGGATTATTAAGATAAATTAGTTCTCTAGCCTTAATTTCCCCATAAGATTTAACCACGTTAAAGTAAAGGAAGAGGACAAATATAAGACAGCCTTTCAGACTTATAATAGGTATTACCAGTATCACGTTATACTAATAGGATTAATAAACACCCCTGCGACCTTTTAAGGCCTTATCGACAGTATTCTCCACCCCTTCCTTAATAAGTTTATCTTTATGTATTTAAACGACGTTTTAATCTATTCTGAAACTTTAAAAAAACACTAAAAATATATATAACAGGTTTTAATAGCTTTTAAAAAAGTAAAGCTAACAGTAAACCTAGAAAAGAGCTATTTCCACGTTTAAGAACTAAATTACCTAAGGTTTAAAATAACCCCCAGGAAGCTTAAAATGTAAGTGGAGAAAGTAAAGGTAATTAAGGACTGGCCTACTTTAAAGAACTAGAAAGAGTTATAGGCCTTTATTAGCTTTACAAACTTTTATTAATGCTTTATTAGGTACTTTATAAAGATTATAAAACCATTACATAAGCTTATAGGAGAGGGTAAACCGTTTAAGTGGACTGATAGATAATAAAGGGCATTTAAGGACCTTAAACACACCTTTATTATAACACTAGTCCTAGCCCTCCCTGATTTCTTAAAGCCTTTCTAAATTAAGATAAACTCTTTAAAGTTTGTAATTAACGGAGAACTTAACTAAATTTAAGACGATGGGAAACGCCACCTAATTACCTTCCTATTAAAAGGAATCCATAGCCTAGCCTTATAATATCTAATCTACGATAAGGAACTAATAGTAATTATTTAATACTTTATTAAGTAGGCACTGTACTTAAATAGTATAGAAGAACCGGTCTAGGTCTTTTTAAATTATAATAACCTCTAATACTTCTTAATAAAGGAACTTAACTTATAATAAGTATAATAAGTAGAATTAATAACCCTGTTCCACTTTTAAATTCACCACGTTAAAGGAAAATATAATAGGTAAGTTAACGCTCTTAGTCGGAGATAAGATTATAAGGATGCTAATCCAGTCCTAGTCCCTGTTACTATATTTAATAAAGCAGAGAACGGCATATTAAAACATACATTATAAATGTTAAATAACTAAACACTAGAATACACTATTAACGTTTATATAAACTTATAAATAAAGTATAACATCTATTAATAATAATAGGACTTTTAAGTAAGAAGGTTAATGGGAAGTACCTGTAAGTATAAGTACCTGTTAGGAGATTTTTCAGGGCACTTATAAAACTATAGTAAGGAGTACCTAAAGTATCTAAACCATAACGAAACTGGTTATTAGCTAAAACAGCTATTAAAAGGTGTAAATAATATGCTTAAACTAAAAGTAAAGCTTTAATATTAAAAGAAACTGTATATTTATAACTTAAATAAGCGAAAGGAGTACGTCTAACAGGTTTATAAGTCTTAACTTAAAGGATATATAAACTGAGTTAAAACTCTTACGCAGGCCTAGTAAGTATACACCTTCCCGGGAATAAAAAAGTTAGCTAAAGAAGTGGTTAATAACTATAACATCTGTTATTATAAGTAAAATCGGCATTATAAGCCTTATAGACTTCTTAAACCACTCTTTATACTACAAGTGTTATAAAGTTATTACGACCTGCACCCGACACAGGCCTTGAGAGGACTGGCGCGGGTTAAGACAGAACGTATGGCAGGACGCCAACAGGTAAGGGGCGTTCTGAAGACGGCTTATTAAGCTAGCACTCTCAGACGGGGGTTTAATGTCACTGTAGGTCGCTGTTATTATAATGCATAGAGGTGAGTCTGAACAGTAGGATATAAATGAATAATTGAATACTAGTGTGAGGAATTAAAGTCCCTCACGGTAGTTATAGGCATAACCATGACTATTTATACTAACTAGTTAGAAGTACCTTATACCCTGCTTAGTAGCCTGTTACTTAGTGAGGAACTGAGTAACCTACTATTAAGCATCTCTTACTTAAAGGTTTTATAAATACTTAGTAAGTAAGTACTTCTGTTAAGATTAAGTAACTACTAGTTAGTTATAAGGGCTTTAGGTCTTTACACCCCTAGCTTAATGTGCAGTACTGTGTGTATTATCTTTTTATACTGTTCTTTATATGGGGGATTTATCAGGCCGCTCTGGTTTAAATAACAGCTTATAAGGTTGTTATATAATTCTCCCTTTTTAACATTCTTTTTTTATAAAGAATCCTAGTAAGGGCGTTCCTTCTTTCTTAACGTAACTATACCTGTTAACTATATGTAAAAGCGCACTTTGAAAAACAGCACCTCTTATCACTATAACCTTATAGACTTTACTTTAACTTTTAAATCGTAAATATCGCCTTATAGTCGTTGTTTTTTAAAATCGCTTTTTTATCTTGTTACTGTACGATCAGACAGTTATTTTAAATACTTACTAATAAGGGCTTCGTCTTTATATAATATATTTAATTATAGTGACGTTTTCCTTTAACGGCTTTTTTCTGAGAAACGCCATCTTAATATTAAGCACGATACTACTATGTGGAATTTGGAGTTGAAAACTTAAAAGCTTTATAAAGCTGTTACTTAACTTAAACGGATTGAAACCTAACGCTGCAGGACGGAAGAGTGAGCTTTTTCCACGTTTAACTGGGAAGTAAAGATCCTCTGTTTTTAAGAGTAGGAGGAGGCTTATCTGGCTGCTCCTCTTAAGGCTAGTAAGTCTTTTAATTAGGGAGGTTTTTTAACAGGAACACCTGCTAGTTCTTTTTTTAAAGGGTTATTACAGCTGATAACCTCTTCTTAACTTAATCTGTAGCTTCTTTTTCTAGTATATAAAGGGCGGCCCCTTTTTTACTAATTTCTTTTTCTGGCAGTACCTGTTCTCACGTGGTGCTTATTAGGAGCTTTAAAGGAGGTTTAACCTTCTTATTAAGTCTGAGGTCCTTTTAACCCTAGTTAAGGTTTCTGATAAATGTCCTTTTATACCTATTAAGGAGTTTCCTACTACTTTTTAAGCTTTAAGTCTTATAATAGTCTTACTTTTTAGTTTAATAGTTTAAATATCAGATCTTATCTTAATTTTAATTCTTATTATTAGTTTTAATTAGTCTGGATTTTTTCAGTGGAACTTTATAATTAAGTCTAAGTATTTAAGATTTTTAACTAGCTTTTATAAGTTGCTTTTAAGGCTGTAATCTAGCTATTTAATAAGATATTCGAATGTGTTCTTTCCTTTCTATAAATCTATAATTTCCTTAACATTATACTTATCCTTATTAGCGTTAATCTTAATTTTCTTTTTTAAAGGAACTCCCTTTAAGGCAGGTTTTAAAAGTAAGATGTGAAAAACCTTAATCCACACCTTTATGTTAGTAAGTAAGTTTAGTTTGTAATTAGAGGTAGTGACCTTCTTTTTAATCTGGAATAGTCTATATCTTTTAAAGTTAAGCTTCTTACTAGGCCGCTTTAAATGTAGGTTTTATAAAAAAAGGTAGATGTGGTCCCCCTCCTGAAAAGTTAGTCTTTTAACTTATTTACCGTTATAATAAAGTCCTTTCTTAAGTACTGGTTGCTTAATTTAGTATTTATTAGTAAACTTCTTTATTTATTCACGTGTAAACTTAAATTTAACTTATAAGTGGTTATATAGCTTTTATATTTAATTTATATAAATTACAGCTTAGGGGGCGCTAGTAGGCGGGCCTTAACGGAGTTTAGGCTCCTTATTATAATTAGTGAAAAACGGTAATATACCTGTTAACTTAATTAGTGTTATATTATAAGCTATTTATGCTGTTAGTAATAATTTAAGCTAATTATCTTATTTAAAGTTAACGTAGGCTTAAAGATATATTATAAGTATTTAGTTAACTTATTCTGTTTAGCTATCTGTCTGTAGGTGGAAAGTTATTAAAAGCTTACTCTTTACACTTATTCTCTATATTAGTCCTTAATAGAATTTTAACACAATTAGCTTATCTTAATCTGTAATAATGTTATTTAACTAAAGGTGTTATAAAACTACCTCTTTTTTAAAGATATAAGTAAGTTGTTCCGCTGTTATATCCTTTAAGGTTAGTAGAAAGTAGGCCTACTTTATTAATCTGTTAACTATTATAAGGATCTAGTTATAAGTAACTCTTATAACAGGGTCCCTAAACTCTAGGATCCTTATAATAAAGTTAAGTAAGATTAAACTCCACGGCATCTGTAATATAGGGAGTGGTTTAAGAAATCTATAAAGCTTATAACGCCGATTCTACTTTTAGTAACAGACGTTATAATTATTAACCACTTCTTTAACCAGCTTTTTTATTCCTAGGAAGGTGTATACTTATTAAGCCTATATAAAGGTCTTAGCTTAGCCTATATATCCTCTAAGTTAAGACTTATAGACCTGCTAGATATACTCTTTCCATTTGTCTAGGTTATAAATGTACGGTTTTTCTTAATACTAAAGCTTTACTCTTAGTTCAGGCGTGCCATTTACGCCTTTTAATAGCTATTCTAACTAATAACCAGTTTTATTATAGTTTAAATACTTTAGGTATTCCTTATTATAATCTTATAGGTGCCCTAAGAAGTTTAAAGAGGGGCATTTGTGTTTACAGGTTCCTTTTACTAACCTTCTTATTTAAAAGTCCTGTTATTACTAATAGATATTATACTTTATTTATAAGTTTATATAAACGTTAATAGTTTATTCTAATGTTTAATTATCTAATACTTACAGTATATACTTTAATATGCCGTTTTTAGCTTTATTAAATATAATAACGGGGATTAAAACTAGATTAATATCCTTATAGTCCTATCTTTAATTAAGAGTATCAGCTCGCCTATTATCTTTTCCCTTAATGTAGTGAATCTGGAAGTGGAACAGGGTTATTAATTCTGCCTATTATACTTACTGTAGATTAAGTTCCTTTATTAGGAAGTACTAGAGGTTATTATAATCTGAGAAGACCTGGACCGGTTCTTCTATACCGCTTAAATATAATGCCTATTTTATAAAGTATTAAATAATTATTATCAGTTCCTTATTATAGATTAGATATTATAAGGTAAGGCTGTAAATCCCTTTTAATAAAAAGGTAACTAGGTGGCGTTTTCTATCATCTTAAACTTAACTAAGTTCTTTACTAATTATAAATTCTAAAGAGTCTGTTTCGACTTAAAAAGGCTTTAAGAAATCAGGGAGGGCTAAGACTAGCGCTGTAATGAAGGTGTGTTTAAGGTCTTTAAACACCTTCTGCTATCTTTTAATCCACTTAAATAGCTTTCCTTCACTTATAAGTTTATAAAGTGGTTTTACAATTTTTATAAAATACCTAATAAAATAGTAATAAAAGTTTATAAAACTAATAAAGGCTTATAACTCTTTTTAATTCTTTAGAGTAGGTTAGTCCCTAACTGCCTCTATCTTCTCTGATTACATTTTAAGCTTTTTAGGGGTTACTTTAAACCTTAAATAGTTTAGTTCTTAAATATAAAAGTAGCTCTTCTCTAAGTTTATTATTAGTTTTGCTTTTTTAAAAGTTATTAAAACCTGTTATATATGTTTTCAGTGTTCTTTTAAAGTTTTAAAATAGATTAGAATATTATTTAAATATATAAAGATAAACTTATTAAGGAAAGGGTAAAGAATACTATTAATAAGGCCTTAAAAGGTTACGGGGGTGTTTATTAATCTTATTAATATAACATAGTACTAGTAATACCTATTACAAGTCTGAAAAGCCGTTTTATACTTATCCTCTTCCTTTACTCTAACGTAGTTAAATCTTATAGGGAAATTAAGGCTAAAGAACTAGTTTACCTTAATAATCCGTTCTTACATTTTTATAATAAGTGGTAATAAGTAGCGATTTTTAATTATATCCTTATTTAACGTTTAGTAGTTAATAACTATATGTAATTTACCGTCTCCCTTCCTTAGGATAAATAATATTAGGTACCTTATTAGGGACTGGGACTTTATAATAAACCTGTTTTTCAGGTTCTTATTAACGTACTCCCGTAAGGCCTTAATTTATTAGGGGTTTAAGTGATAAGGCTAAAAGTTGTAAAGCTTTACTCCTAGCTTTAGCTTAATTTTATAGTCTTATAGTTTATAGTCTGGTAATTATAGTATCTTTTTTTAAAATAGGGTAAACTTCCTATATTTAGCAGGTACTTTAGATAAATCGATTTTTTCACTTACTTATAAATCAGCTTCCTGCTTTCCTCTACCTTTTAAATTGTCATTTAGGTAATATAATAGACCTTTTAATCCTTTAACTGTCTTAATAAACCTAACCTAAACTATGCTTAATTTTAAGGGTTTAGCGTGCTTTTAAGTGCTTTATGTAACTTTAAAGTAGTTTAGTACCTTTTTAGCTTTCTTTAAACAGTGATTATAGTTAGGGGACTTACTAAAGGTAAGGTGGCCACTCCTTTAATTAATTACAGGGTTGTACTTTTCCAGCCAGGGTAGACTTAGGATTATGTTATACCCTATTACTAATGTAATATTAAAATCTACTTATTATTTATCCCTATACACTTTAATTAAGAGTGGTAAGTAGTAAGTAACTTTACTATTATTATATTAATATAAGCCTCCTTTTTTATTTTAAATGGGAATAGCCTTTTTATACTCTTTATTAAAGAGTTTCTTTCAGTTAACTAGTAAAGGGTGTATTAGGTTAGAAGCACTCCCGTTATTAATTACTACTTTTACCCTAAACGGCCTCCCTTTTCCATCTATTATATTAATACTGACAGAATAGTGCTTATACTCCTTTAACATCTAAGTTATAATAATTACCTGTCTTTAAGGTCTTATTTAGCCTAACCTTTAAGTACCTCTTCTTCTTTTTAGGGTTTTTGCTAATTAGCGAACTACTGGTTTCCAGCCCTTTTAAAGGGCCTGTAACCTTTTCCTAATTCCTTTTGGAAAAACAGGCAGCTTTAGTAAACTTAGCGGTTAACTTTTTTTAGGTTTTCACGCCTTAACGTCTAGTTGACTTTAAACGGTACGATGTTTTTAAAGTCCTTAATAAATTAATAGTACACTTTACAAGCCTGGATTATAATAATGTCTTTTTACTTTTAGATCTGTTAGTAATCTTCCCACTTCTGTTACTCCCTAGTTTTTTTATTAAAATGTAGTAAGTACGTTATAACTAGGTAGTTATTAAGTACCCCTCCTTACTAATACGTAACGGGAGCTTAGTTAATTATAGTGACCTTCCACTTATTACTAGATTCTTTTATTAGGGAGTAGGAGACTTAGTAGTGGGTTAGTTCTAACTTTACTCTTATAATAGTGTAATTTTATTTCCATATATTAGGGAAATGGTTATAAAAGGCCTTAAATCCGTAATGCCGGTTAAGAGTGTAGTTATCGTATATGTAATTGATTTATAATATATCTTTATAATTAGGGTAGTTAATGTTAACTATTAGTGTTACAGTTATAAAGTATAAAATAAGGGAAGTGGTACCTTATTCTTTCTCTTTTTTTATTTACCTCCTTATACGTTATTTCTTTTAAACCTCTTTTTAAAACTTAAGTAGTAACAGCCTGGCTTATTCTTTTATAAAGTGGCCTTCCTTAATAAGTTAATGTTTAAGCTGATTAGTAAAATAAACTTTATTATAGAGTTGTAACTTAATTTCCACTTTTCTGTTTTTAAACGTTACAGTAAGACCTTTAACTTATAAGTCCTCCACTTCGTCTACCAGCTTTTAATGTTTCTCCTTTAACTCCTAAACCCTTTATTAGTGTGTTTACTTTATACCTTCTTAGGGGACCCTTAAGGTACTAGTCTAAGGTATACCGGCTTTGGTGCGGGGTAGCTATCTAAGCTGTCCTTCCTCTAGGGAGGTGAGGGTGCTGATTTACTTAACGTGCTTAAAGTGTTTAAGAGTTTTAAAGGGTACTGTTAAGAAGAACTTTTATTTTTCCAGTTTAATTCTCTTAATTTATTCTCTTTTACTTTTTAAAGCTTACTTTACTGTTTAGGTGGCCTAGAGGGCTAATTTTTCAACTCCTTTTACTATCTTAGTAATTTCTAAGTTAGGGTCTTTTCTAAACTTCCTTAATTCCTAGGCTTATAAGGTGAGGTTTTTAAGGCCTATTATAACCAGTTAAAACATCTTTTCTTAAAGTTGGTCTTTTATAACCTGCACCTTTAATGGGTCTGAGTTTCCACTTTAGAGTCAGTCTGTAACAACCTACACCTCCATGGCTAACTCTTTTAAGACACCCTTAAGGACTAGGTACACTATATCTTGGGGTTTTTCCTCTTCTTCCTCGTCTCTTAAGTTATACTTATTTATCTAGGTACAGTCTTTTTTATTACCTACTATCCTAATATAGACATCTTTAAAGTTAAACCTAACGTGTTTTCCTCCTTTTAGGACAGGTTTTTAGCTAACTTACTTTAACGATAGGTACTGTCGTGCTATATATCCTTTCTTATTATAGTTAAAACATTAAACTTAAGATAGGTTTTTAAACTACTTTTATTACTATTATTATTACGGCTTATTACAGTTAGGTTAGTTTTAACAGTTTATTATATTAATATCTATTAACCTGGGGTGATAACCTGTCGTGGTTAACTAGTTCCCCTTTTTTAGTTTATTTAGCTGGTAAGGGGTCTGTTCTTTTTAGAAGTTCTTTTAATAATGGTAATTATAATATTAATTATCAGCCTTAATAGCCATCTCGACTAGCTTTTAAAGGCGGTCCGGCTAATCCTCTTAATAAAGGTCTCTAGTAACGTGTTCCTTTAAACTGTTTTAAAATAGTATTATTAGGGCCTTTTAACTAAGCTTAATCTTTACTACTTTTAATTTAAAGTGTGTGGAGAACTTAAGGATTAAAAACGTCTGCCTTAGGGTTATAAGGTGTTACTTAGCCTGTTTTAAGGCATCTAGTTCTTTAAACTTAATCTGGAGTTGGTTAATGAAAACATTAAAGTTGTTAAAAAGAGCCTAAGTCTCAGGGGCTTCCTTTTATACTTTATTTATAAAAAGGTTATTAATTATCTTTATATAGGGTTTATACTAGTGAGTGGTTACTTTATCTAATAGGGCTTTAGTGAACCTAACCTTTCCTTCTTCTTTAAAGAACTGCTTATTATAATAGGTGATATAACTTTAAAGTTAGGTTATTTAAAACTTTAGCTGTGTAAAGTCTCCCTTAAAGCGTGACGGTGGGGGGAGCTTTACTTGTTTTTTCTATAAACCTTTAAGATTATTATTTTCCAGCTTAATAACGTTAAGTCAGGTTTAGAGTTTTTTAATAAAACTGATACGACTTTTAATATCTTTAGGGAAGGCTTTATTAAATTCCTTAACTAATCCCTGTTAATTAAGGTTTAAATCTTTAAGGTATACGGCTAACTTGTCGATAATAGGGAGCTAAGGTTAGGCTTACACCTCCTTAATCTCCTTACCTTTTCTAAAGGTTAATATATTAGTGGGAGAGAGGTGGTGTTTAGGAATTTAATAAACAGTGTTTAAAACTGAGATGTTAATATTATATTACAACCTACACCTAATATAAGCCTTAAGAGGACTGGCATAGGTTAAGATAGAACGTATAGCAGGACGCTAACAGGTAAGGGGTGTTTTAAAAACGGCTTATTAAACTAGCACTCTTAGACGGGGGTTTAATGTTACTATAGGTTATTATCACTATAATGTATAAAGGTAAGTCTGAATAGTAGGATATAAATAAATAATTAAATATTAGCGTGAGGAATTAGAGTCCCTTATAGTGGTTATAGGTATAATTATAATTATCTATATTAACTAACCAGAGGTACCTTATACCCTACTTAGTGGCCTGTTACTTAGTGAGGAACTGAGCAACCTGCCACTAAGCACCTCTTACTTAGAGGTCTTACAGATGCTTAGTAGGTGAGCACTTCTGCTAAGACTGAGCAACTGCTGGTTAGTTGTAGGGGCTTCGGGTCTTTGCACCCCTGGCCCAGTGCGCAGTACTGTGTGTACTGTCTTTCTACACTGTTCCTTGTGCGGGGGATTCGTCGGGCCGCTCCGGCCCAAATGACGGCCTGCAGGGTCGTCATAAAAGTTCCATCTTACTTAACTTCGTTATTAGGATTTTAAAGTTTAAGGACCCTGTTATAAAAGTCACTTATAACTAAATCCTTATAATAATTAACAGATTAACAAAATAGGCCTATTTCTTACTAACCTTAAAGGACATAACAGTGGAGTAACTTACTTACATCTTTAAGAAAAAGGTAATTTCACAACACCTTTAACTAGATAATATCGTTACAGATTAGGATAAACTAATTATATTAAAGTTTTAGTAAAGATTAATATAAAAAATAGGTGTGAAAAGTAAGCTTTTAACAGCCTTCCACCTATAGATAGACGGCCAGATAGAGTAAGTTAATCAGATACTTATAACGTATCTTTAAACTTACATTAACTTTAAATAAGATAATTAACTTAAGTTATTACTAATAACACAGATAACTTATAATATAACACCAGTTAAGTTAATAAGTATATCACCATTCTTTACTAATTATAATAAAGAGCCTAAACTCCGTCAAAGCCCGCCTACTAACACCCCCCAAGCCGTAATCTACATAAACCAGATGTAAGAACTACATAACCATCTATAAGCTGAACTTGAGTTTATACGCGAATAAATAAAGAAATTTGCTAATAAACATTAAACTAAGTAATTAGTGCTTAAAAAAGGACTCCATTATAATGGTAAATAAGTTAAGGGACCGACTCTTTAGGAGAGGGACTATGTTTACCTTTTTTCACAAAACCTGCGTTTAAAACGACTTAGTAAAAAGCTTGACTTTAAAAGGTACAGACTGTTCTAAATTAAGAAAAAAGTCACCACCTCTAATTATAAACTAGATTTACCTACTAATATAAAGGTGTAAATTAAGGTCTTTCACATCTCACTTCTAAAACCCGCCTTAAAGGGAGTTCCTCTGGAAAAGAAGATTAAGATTAATGCCAATAAGGATAAATATAACGTTAAAGAAGTTATAAATTTACAGAAGGGAAAAAACACGTTTAAATATCTCATTAAGTAGTTAAACTACAGCCTTAAAGGTAACTTATGGAAACTAGTTAAAAACCTTAAGTGCTTAAACCTAGTTACAGAGTTCCACTAAAAGAATCCAGACTGATTAAAACCACTTATAAAGAAAGAATATAAGGTAAAGGTTAAACCAGTTAATGTAACCTTAAAGAGAGTAAAACTACTATAGGACTTAAAACCTAAAAAGCAGTAGGAAACTCTTTAATAGGTACGGGAGGACATTTATTAAAACCCTTAACCAGGGTTATAAGGACTTTAGACCTAATAAGGAGGCCAGGCCTTTAAAGCTCCTAATAAGCTTTATATAAAAAATAAGTGCTATTAAGGGAAGAAGTTAGTAAAAGAGAAATAAGTAAAAAATCACCTTAAACCCTCCAGCCTTAAAAGGTGAGAACCTAAAGTAATAAATAACTCTTATAGGAACTAAACTTATAATCTCTCGTTAGAAAAAAGAAAGTTACAAACTAAGTTATAAAGCGACCGTTTACTATAAAGACCCCATTAGGAAGTTCCCCCAGTTAAAAGACTCTACGTCTTCAGGAAAGGTATTTAACCTAGCCTCCTCACTCTCTTAAAACTCTAACAACTCCACTTTATAACTAAACGCCTTTACAGCCCGGTCCTTAAAATGGGACCGCTGCTTATAAAGGCGCGTTAAGTACGCTAACACCTTTTAAAGTTTAACAGTAACCTTATAAAGCTGTTAAGTAACAGACTTAACTTATAAGTTAAAGTCCTACTTTTTAATAAGAAAAGCCTTTAACTTCACTTTACTAACATTAAAAGTGTTATGCTAGAAAGGCCGATACCTCTCTAAACAGTAGTTATAACTGTCAGACCGGTTCGAAACCCGATAAATAAGCGGAGGGTTAGCAGACTTATAAAAAGAATAAAGGGACATTTCGCCACTAAACGTGTATATGTAAGCTGTAAGGTTCAGACGGCAGTTAGTGCTTTTACCCTATTCCCGTTTTAAGACCTAGGAGCCGGACACTTATTATATAGTAAAGTGGTGAAAGGAGAAACTTACCTTTTAAGTTCTTTATGGGAAAAGAATGTTAAAGAGGGGGAATTATGTGACGACCTTACAGGCCGTCACTTAGGCTGGGGCGGCCTGATAAATCCCCTGTAATAGGAATAATGTGGGGAGACGGTGTACACTATCTAGATACATTAGGCCAGGGGTGTAAAGACCTAAAGCCCCTATAATTAATAAGATGCTGCTCGCAGTATACTAAGTGCTTACATTATAAGCAGGAGAAACCTTATAAGCAGAACGCTCACGTGGTGTAAAGTGCTTACATAATAAACACTTACAACCCTATAAGTAAGGTATAAAGTACCTCCCAGTTAGTTAATATAAATAGTTATAGTTATGCCCACAACCACTATAAGGGACTTTAATTCCTCACGCTAGTATTTAATTATTTATTTATATCTTACTGTTTAGACTCACCTTTATGTATTATAATAATAACGACCTATAGTGATATTAAACCCCCATCTAGGAGTGCTAGCTTAATAAGCTATCTTCAGAACGCCCCTTACCTGTTAGCGTCCTGCCATACGTTCTGTCTTAACCTGTACCAGTCCTCTTAAGGCCTGTATCAGGTGCAGGTTATAATATTATAGCTATTATATATAATGACCCTGCAGGCCGTCACCTGAGCCGGTACGGCCTGACGAATTCCCTGCAGAAAGAACAGTGCGGAAGAACAGTGCGCGCAGCGCTGCGCACTGGGCCAGGGTTGTAAAGACCCAAAGCCCCTACGACTAGTAAGAAGAGTCTCTGTGCTAACACCTGTCTCTGTTAACAGAGACTTGTAGGGTTACGGAGAAAGAGGTCTTTATAGTACCTCGCCCTAAGGAATATAAAGACACAGTTTACAGAGACAGGTTTAAGGTACCTTTTAGTTAGCTAATATAAATAGTTATTATCGTAATTATAATAGACGTAAGGGACTTTTAATTCCTTACGCTAATATTTAATTATTCATTTATATCTTACTATTTAGACTTACTTTTATATATTATAATAATAGCGACTTATAGTGATATTAAACCCTTATTTAAAAGTGCTAGCTTAATAAGCTGTCTTTAAAACGCTTATTTAGTCTTTAACGTCCTGCTATACGTTCTATCTTAACCTGTACCAGTCTTTTTAAGGCTTATATCAGGGGTAAGTTATAATATTATAGTGACTCGGGGCGTTTATTCAGGCCGACCCTGTCGTTCTTTTTAGGCTCTGTGTAATATTACTGTAGCCGTTTATGTACATAGCGATGCGTTCTCTGGCGCGTGTTACCGTCAAAAAGGGGCCGCGCCACGCGGTTCTTTAAACCGTGCTTCTTTAAACTAATAATCGATCCGACGATTTTCACCACGAAGACCTCCCATTAAAAGCCCAGTGACATTCTGGCCCTTCGATCGAAGGAAGATAACCTGATCCACGGTCGCGTTCCCTTTATTATTCCATGCTAGGCTCCGTTCCATGCTAGGCACCGTCACATATTAGGTTTTGTTCCATACTAAGTACGTATCTATTTTTCTACGTCAGTTGCATTTATATCCCTCCGATCGGAGGACCAGTAGTCTGGGAGTCGGCCTTCCAGGCTGATAACAACGTTCTGTGGGTGTGGTTCTCTTTGTGGTTTCTTCCCTGTTGCGCTATCGCACTAGTTCACTATCTGCTCTCTATCTTAACGACAGAGTAAATAGAGTAACCGCTCTGTTTACTCTCCTACTCTATGACAGAGGACCCAGAGCAACAGAGCACCTTTTAATTAGTCGTAGGGGCTTTAGGTCTTTGCACCCCTGGCCCAGTGCGCAGCACTGTGTGTGCCGCCTTTCTGCACTGCTTCTTCTGCGGGGGATTTGTCGGGCTGCGCCGGCCCAGGTGACGGCCTGCAAGGTCGTCACAGGAGCGTTTTCTATGCGGTATTAAACGTACTGCTAGCGAGCGGCTTTTCATGCGGAAGGCATATAAAGGATTTGATAACATGGCCTTCCAATTGGCTACTATTTAATAACAATTATAAGCGGCCTAGGAAGACCTTGAACGCGCGAGAGGCCGGAAGAGAAGGAGGGTTGAAATCGATCCTAATAAGGCCTTCGCTGGTATTAATGAGATCCGCCGCGTAAAGAGGTTGGCTGCTGGGGAGTATATTACAGATTCCGAATTTTCAGAAGAAGAGGATTCTGAAACTGTAAGCTGTATTGACGTAGCTATCTAGTTGACGAAGTTGTGGGCAATTGAAGTTGGTGATGTAGTGGGGGTGCGATTTTAGTGCGTGGTCTAAAAGTGGGTCAGTCTAAAAGCCGGTCACCCGACTTATCTCTTGGCCAACGGCGACGACACGCAGCTCGACAGGCCCATTAGTTGTAGCGGCTCTACGCAGTTGCAAGAAGCGATCGGGAGGCGAGACATACAGGTCGTGGGGTGGTTGTTGGAGCACGGCGCGGTCCTCAATAACGCCTTGAAAGATCTTGCGAGGGAGGTAGCGAAGCAAAACAAGGAAGTTGAGTCTGAGAAGGACGACATCTTGACCTTTATCAACAAATTTCGAAAAGGAGGTGGTACGCCGCCGAGGTGGAAGGTCGAACTGGTAAAACCCGCATCGGGAGAGGGAAAATCCGTTGCAAAAACGTCGGTAGCTGAGGCGGCCATGGGTGTCAATACGCCGACAGGGAGACCGCCGATACAAAAGTCCATCTCTAAGGAGTCAGCCGGTAAGTCCTCCAAACCCCAAACCTCTCCACGGAAGGGCATGGCTGACATGTCGACTTCAGTAAGCAAAGCAGGAGGAGGCGCGTACCCGGCAACGTCGTCTTTGCGCTCCCTCAGTAGCTTCAAAATCTGGTCACCGCGAGGGGAAGGAAAAAGTAACAATGAAGTTACTCATGCTGCGGGAGAGGCACGAGAAGTGAGCTCGAAGGTCGTGCCGTCAGCTAGCGGGCCACGGCGGCAGCAACACGCACTGCCTATTGAGCCAGGGTGAGTACTGTCACGTGCGTAAGGTACGAATATGTAAATTTCGTGTGCCTAGATTCGTCTCATGGAACAGGCAGAAGCGACCATCGATGCTCGCCTATATCCATCATATACCTACCAAACGCACCCCAGACTTTTGATGCGACGTGAGCCGATCCAAAGGTTTCCATGCGGCCAGGCCAGGACCCTGATTCAAGCCCATGGTTGCAAAGGGTTTGACCCTTGCGGCTTCTTTCTCATCTGCCAAGAAGATGCGGGGAAAACTTACCGCAATCACTTGCCGATGCATCACAACCTTCCCACCAGTGCGCTCACAGAACTCAACCCACAGGCAGGGTAGCACTCTGAGCCGGGCCGTGCTGCAAAAGCACCGCAATGGGTAAGGGCTCTGCGAATGAGACTTGGGCCAGGCACAGACGGTGAACCACACCAAATAAGCTTTTCTGTCACCTGTCAGTCGGCGCACGGTATCACCACTGCGGGATATGTGAAGTTCGAGCCCGGTCCGTGCTCGGCTGGTTCCCCTCCTTCACGATGATTCGTGAGATATTTTGCGCCTTGACAACAAGGGCATTGTCCTCGCTTGCGAGGACATCAACAAGGGATTGTGAGGCAGCGGCGAAATAATATAAGGTCTTGCGTTTCGAGACCTCATATTGCTCGGTGAGCTGTCGACTTGTCACCCCCACCGAATTGTTCTCTGATTTCTTGTGCTTCGCATCCTGCACTGAGCTAAAACCAATTCATCCTGCACTCTCCCCCAATCACTAGTCAACATGTTCGTTAACCGACGTGACGACCCTTCGAGCATGGGACCACCACCGCCGCTCACCCCAGAGCAATTCGCAGCGTTGCCCCACGACGACGCCGGTCCCAGGATCAACGCCGTTGTCTGGAGCCTCACCGCCGTCTCGGGCCTCTTCCTAGCTCTACGCTTGTTCTGCAAAGCCACTCGTTCCAAGGGCTTCTGGTGGGACGACTGGGTGCTCACCGCTGCATGGGTACGACTGCTCTTTCCCCCTCCCCGTAAGACAGACTTCTCACTAACCCACGTCATAGCTAGCAATCCTGGTCAACTCGGTCCTGGTATCCCTCTGCATTTCCCTCGGTGTCGGAAAACATACCTGGGACTTTCCTCTTGAGAACCTCAGCGACATGGTGCGAATCTACACCGCGGCCGGCACCCTCGCAGTTTGCGCCTCCATTTGGTCCAAGACGAGTTTCGCCCTAACCATTCTGCGCCTAACTAAGGGCACGGGGCTTAGGAACGTGGTGTGGTTTCTGATCATCTCGTTGAATGTCTTTATGGGGTTGACAGGGCTATTTAATTATATTCACTGCTGGCCTGTCAATAAGCTGTGGGATTTTGCGGCGGAGGGAACTTGCTGGCCGGTTGATATCCTGATCAACTATGATATCTTCTCTGCGGGTAAGCTGTGCTGACACTTTATCGCGCTTCTTAGATCTGACTGTTGCAAACAGTTTATTCCGGTGTGGTGGATATTATTCTTGCGCTGATTCCCTGGAAAGTCATTTGGGGACTTCAAATGCGGAAGCAGGAGAAGGTTGGCGTTATCATTGCGATGAGCATGGGTGTCTTGTGAGTTTTCTTGCAACGCCACTGCTTGCCTTTTCGGACCTTTTCATCTTCACCAGTACCGTTTCAAATAGCGCAGAGGCTAACCAGACTCCCTCTCACAGCGCAGGTGTAACCTCTTTTGTCAAAGCTGCCTACATGCAAAGAATGACAGCACCGGACGTCTGTGAGCTGACTCTTGCCCTCCCCCTCTCCATCCCCCGTAGCGTTCGCCCCTGACACTCAACAGACGACATGATTGACCTAAACTACTGGAGCAATGCCGAGAGCACTGTGACCATCATCGCCGCAAGCATCCCCGTCCTCCGCGTTCTTCTGAACGATGTCAAGAAGTCTGTGTCCTCCTCCAAGCAGTACTACGGATCATCGGGCAATACGTCGGAGAGACCCAAGAGCTCCAAGCTACGCCGGTCTGGAAGCGACTCGGTGGTTACTACGATTGGGGGAAGTCGTTCGAGGTCTACTGATGTGGATGATGGTGAGCTGGGGTTGGGCGGTTTGGAGGGGAAGATTGTGCAGACGCGGCACTTTGAGGTTGAGCTCAATCAATTCAAGGAGAAGCCATTTGGGGAGGGTAAGTTCTCTTTGTAAGTGAAGACGAGAGAGGAGAGCAATAGGAGCAGTGGCCTTCCTTTTTCAATAGCCTTAAGGTAGAAGAATTCAATGCGAATTCGCTCTTTATTCTTTTTGGTCTGTAAGACATTCTCGTGATGTAGGGACATTAAGGGCATTGGTTATCGTACAGTGACAGTTCCTCTATGTCCACGCCCAACCATTAAACACCGCCCCGGCCCCCTCCCTATGAATCCTAGCTTCCCATGAATCTCCACAAATCCCACCCTGATACCGACCAAAGCAAAGACCCTCATGAGTCTACCTAGTTGATGGTGACCAGGGCCTTGATCATAGCATTAACATCAACCCCCTGCAGCGCAACAACCACCCCCTGCATCCCCTTCGCAGCCGCGAAAATCTCCGCCGAGATGTCCACAATCGCGCTAACCGTGGTACCAACCGCAACATTGAGCCCCACAACAGCAGCAAGTGAAATCTGCATGATGGGACCGGCAATGCTGCAAATGCAACCCACGACAGCAAGCAGCTCAACCGCGATGCGGACAAGAACGTCAACCTTGACCGAGACGACGAGCTGCACCAAGGCGAGTTGGACCGCGACAACGATGAGCTTGATTTCGGCGAGGAGGTTGAGCAGGGCGGTAAGCTCGGCGTCGACGAGGATGTTGGCGTTGAGGCGGGTGCTCATAGAGAGGAGGGCAGGGAGGACGCGGGTGACGATAGCTTAGAGGTGGACCTTGAGGGAGGCGAAGGCGGAGATGAGGATGTTAATGTCGATGTTGGCGTTGGCGGAGGCGGAAGCGGTGATTTGCGCTGAGACGGGTTAGTTGTAATCTTCGGTTAGAGGGAGAGGGAATGGAGTGAAGTACCGATGATATCAAGGTCGGCTTGGACGTTGGCCTTGACGTCGACGACGATACCGGTGACGCTGACGAAGACTTCAACAACGGCTGAGACGTCGACATCGACATCGACATCGACGGCGATGTTGGCCGACACATCGGCATTGACGGCAATGTCGCGGCGGCGGGGGTGTCGTTCTGGCCCGAGGGAACAAGGTTGGCTGGGCAAGGGAACACGGTGCTGTCACAGCTTCGCTGAGTCAGAGGGACGGCCATGGCCGTGGCGGCGATGAGAGCAGCTGCGAAGAACTTCATGTTGGCGGTGGCGGTGGTTTGGTTGGAAGGTGAGTTGTGAATGAGTGTTGTTTGGCAGTTGTATTATTGAATGAGCGACCGAGTTGGAATGTTGAACGAGTGACTTTGCAAACGAGTGATGCAGTAGATGGACTGGAGAATGGAAGCGAGGTTAAGTGATGGTGGTGATGAGAAGCTGTGAAGAGAGAGAACATCATCCAGTTTGCATACCCCTCTGGCATCAGTTTTCCCTCCGATGCGCCTTGATTTCATCTCCACCACCTGCATGGCCAAACTGGTGATCGCGTTGTGGCTTCTCCCCTTTGTTTGAAGCTATGCAGTAGACATTATTGTTTCCGACTTCTCCTGCCGATTTCAGTGACCCATCCGCAGTAGCTCATGCCACAGTCTTAGCCAGAGTATGTTGAAGTCTTTCCTTCCAGTGGTCGTAGCCTTCGAACTAGGATTTAACAAAATGAGCTGTATGTGCTTGATATTTCTTGCCGTTTCTTTTATATCGTTGACAGAAGCAGAGTATCCGCGTACTGGACTCCATTCAAGCCCACCCAACTCATTCACCGTCCCTGAAAACGCAGTTTGTCTTTCTGTTGCTTTTCTCGCAGCGTGCACTTCTCTGGTTGACTTTGCTGCACGATTTTGTTTTCTTTCCAGTTGAACCTGCATGATTCAAATCCTGGCGTTTTCGGCGTTTCTGAATGGCGCAGCAGCTGAGGTGGCCATGCAAGTTCGGTCTCTTGGCCTGCGGCCAACTGGAGAAAAGAAAAGTGTGGCTGAAAAGGAGCACAAGTCGTCCAACGGGATTGGCCATGTCAAACGACACAGCTCACTGTGTACACACTCTGCCGCGTCAACTTGTCTTTCCGTCTTGCAGTATCGCGCCCGCCCGCTGCAAGCCAATCCGATGGCTCCGGGCTCGGCAGCAATTTTTGTTCGCGTCGGCGAGACCTTTTTCAAATTGTTTTGTCTGCTTGAATGCAGCTGGTTGGTCGCGAGTTGGTGAACATGGAAATGTGCATCCGGGAAGTCGGGCGTCTTGTACGCCGGGGATCGCGTAAGTCCGGGAGGGCGAGACGCTGGTATACGAGGTGGCTAGCTGCCAAAGGGATAGTTCCACCAACTACACCTGTCAGGCTCGGAGCGAAGGATGTCGGACCAAGAGCGAGAAGCGCTCCGCCCACCTATTGTGAGACCGGGCAACACTCATCGTATGGACAAACATGTATGCTAGGGCTATATAACCTTCATTTTACTTTATTTTTCGGCTGTAGTTAGTTCTTGTCAGAAGCACTGCACTCTGGATTCTGTGGAATTGAAGGGGTTGTAACTTCGTGATTCTCTCGCTTTTTTTCGGCTCTCTGGCTTAGCCAGAGAACCTTCCTTATAGCTGTGAATAGTGGCAAGCCATGTGGCAAAGCAGCGCGGCTACAATTGCGCGTCTGTGGCAATGGTTACAAATCTATTGTTCTGGTGGTTTCCAGACTCTTCTTTCTCACAGTTCTGGCCTCTGGCCAGAACCCCTTTCTTTCTGACAGTTCTATTGCCTTTATTACCCTCGCTCTCTCCCTGTGTTTCTCTAGCGTATGGATACCCAGATCAGAAACGCGCAAGCGTTCCAACATATTCCGTAACCTTTTCGGCATAGCGACCGCCGTTCTCTTTCTGACTTTCCAGCCTTTTATAGCACTACGTGTAAAGAGGTGGCAGTGCTTGTTTGCTGAAGCTAGTGTAAGGGACTATGCTTGCCGGTGTTACGCTCTCTTTAGGCTAGTACTATAGAGCTTCTTGGTGCTCTTAACTTTCACTACCTTTGCTGTACTTTTCCGGGGTTTTTCTATATAGCTCGCCAAATAGAAAGTGTCCTAAGCCGCCTGCTCGGAATTTTTGCCTATATTCGTTACACACTAGGGATAGAACGAAGCTAAAGGATTTGGTTGCAACCCTCTCCTCCAGATAAGTTGAAGTTATCTATTGAGATACAGACCTTACAAACTTATGCTACAGCTTATTGACCATGGTCTTGACGTGAGAAAGTCCAACCGATACCTTTCCATTTCCAATTGCTCGATATAGTCTGAAAACTCTACCTGTATTAGATGTTAGAGAACACTTAACAGGATATCTAATAACGTATTTTACAAGCGAGTGCCCCATATAAGCGAATGACACAGCTCAAGATGCATACATAACCCTGAAAACGCACTGCAACCTGGCTAAAATCACCAAACCTTGATCAAATCTCTCACGGCATCATAATCGAGAAGCTGCGCTTGATGACCCTCAGCCCTTGGTGGCAGCGAGTTTGGTAGGCCTGAACGCTTCTTCACAGTGATCTTAGTACTGACATTTGCTGGCTGCAGGGTTGTTCAAGAACTTGCTGTTTCGAGCCAGGCCATCATCCGCTACGGTTCTGTGCAGGCCCCCTGGACAATGTTCGTGACCGCTGCCACCGCAATCCAATCCCTTAATGCCCCTCTGGGACCAGAAAGCACAAAAATGCTGGACTATTTTGCTCGGCTAGTAAACACCTTCGAAAACCTTCGAGTACAGTTACACTCCAAGGCAGCCGGCGCGCCTCTCCTCTCTTTACTGCGGGCTTTCAACACACGCCAAGCAACCGACGAGCGCGACAAGGTCTTCGCGCTTCTTGGTCTGGCTCTGCCACAGCAGAGGAGCATCGTAAACACTCAGTACTATTTCGACGTGCCTGATGTATACCTCAAAACTGCCCTAGCCCTAATCCAGGATCTCAGCACCTCGGGCCTTTAGGCTAGAGACCTTGGGCGCAAGAGTCGTGGAGACTTGCCGAGCTGGGTTCCCGACTTGAACGCGGTGTTTGCGGAGGCCGACCTCCGGCGGATGGGAGTCGAACAACTGTACGATTCATGTGGGCCGTTTCGCACAATAGTCTTGCACTCTCACGACGACTATTGGGAGTTCGTTCGCCTCGGCATGCAAGAACTCTTCACCTCACTACAAAATTTCGACGAACATAGCAACCAGAGGCTGCCTGATTGGCTCGGGGAGGCGCTCAATGCCTATATTCAGTTCTGCCAGAGCTACTTACAATTAGTCTCTGAAGAGGGGCGAGTGCTTCGGGTGAAAGCCCTCTGCGAGGCCTTGATACCTTATTGCACCATCAACTACTCCGACCGCCTCTACGGGATAGGCTTGCCCAGGGTTAGGAAGTTTTTTCGTCGTTCCTTCGTTTTCCCTGGTCTATTTGAGCCAAAAGCCGCGAGTGCCTCCGTTGACCTCCGCCCAGATTTGAGCCCCAAGGCTCTTAACTGGGCAGATCTTCGCCGGATACGCGACCTACAGCTGAGAACTCGAGGTCTAGAACTTGGTCTCGGTCTCGAGCCGCCCCCCGATCGTCCCTCACGGCCCATACTCTCAATCGAGTCCTTTCCGGCCGGTGCGGTGGCCTTTATTGGAGAGAAACTGATATCCTGGTCCGACCAGGCGGCAGCCTTCTCTACCCTTCGCGAGTGGCTAATTTACCTGAAGGGGCCACCGGACCATGTCAACATTTGCTCAGATTCTACTTTTCTACCACTTGCACGAATATTAGTTGCTGACGTCCTCCCCATGGTCGATTATGGTTTACTAGAGGGCTCGAAGTCTTTCCGGCGACTGGGCAGCGATGATTACAAGGCTCTCTTGCATTGGTTCCGGATGAAGGTTATTCCAGCGACTGAAGGGACTCCCTCGTATGAATTTTTGGATCCGGGTGATTGGGCTAGTTTTAACAAGGCACTTACACTGGAAACTGAAGGACGCGTGCTATTCCAAACTCTTACGGGAGATTCGGACTTGGCCCGGGAAGCATGTTTCTTGATGACGAGATAAGGGAAATGCCAGGGGAAAGGACTCACATCGTTTTGAGACGGTATCATGGACAGGACGTGAAAATTCCGGACTGGGCAGAGAGAAGAACGTTCACTGTGGTTAGTAGTTGCTACCTCGACTGTCACAACGAGAGGGATGAGTTCACGGATGAGGACAAGTACCGTGGCAACTTCGATTCAGGGTTGCAAGGTTCATTGCCCCGAGAACTTCTCTCTTTGGATGTGTTTTCCGAGAATGAGGATAATGTGCGGCAAGTGAAAGGGGAAAGAGTGTATCTTGTGTGATATTTGGAAAATTCAGGCATATATCAACGCCACATGGCTAAAGGGTATATAGAGTTGGTGGCAGCAAAGGGCCCCATCCAGTCGCTCTGACATTTCTAGATCATTATTTCCCGGGTCCCCTTCACCTCACCAAGAAAAGAAAAAGGAAGGAGAGGAAGGACTCATCAAACACATCGTTTTGAGGCTGGTTACTGTGTGCAACAGGATCACAAGTGACAGATCGGATCAGGTCGTTGGGGAGATCACGAACCGAGCAGAGAGTCGTTTACGATGAGGCTGCACGCGCCCGTCAGAACTTAAGCTCAATAAATAGTTCATGTTGTGGTGTTGATACGTGACGGCTCTGAATATTTAGCTACGGACTTTGGCTACAGACTGAACAGCTAGAAATACCTGATTCAACGAGCCCCAGACCTCTTCGTATTATACTTATTCAGACAACACACATCCGCTCGGTGGCTAAAGCAATAACCCTGCATCATAGCAGCAGCCCGCCTCTGACCCCTACGCGATAAAACAAAGCCGAAGCCATGAATCACCATCACAACGGCATCCCGCTAGTCACGCCCATTGAGATGCCCCAGGGCGAGACCACGCAGTACGTCGACTGCCCCTGGTGCCACCAGCGCGTCCTGCTGACCGCCTCGCGCCACGGTACCTCCATGCAGATGTGTGCCCCCCGCTCCTCCGCCGATTCTTCGCCGATCTAACAACGCGTATACAGGCTCACCGGTCTTGTATGCTGCCTCATCTGCGTCTGCCTGGCCTGCGTGTCCTGCATCGCCGGCTGGTTCGAGGAGACGGAATATAACTGCTCGGCGTGCAAGAGGTTGGTGGCGAAGAAAGACGATAATGGAATGATTGATGAACAGTATCTAGAGAAAAGACGGGCAAAATGTAAGAAATTTGGCAGCTGGAGGGTCGAGGAATGGTATCCATTTGGGGTCGACGAGAGGGAGCAGTGTCGCGCTGGGGGGGAATTCTGGGTGGCTTGTGGGCCCGAGTCTTGACTTGGGTTATGGCGGGTTTCTGATGAGGTATCTCTCAGTGTCTGGGTTCATGTATGCAGTATATCTCCTCAGGTGGTAGATATCCAACGCTTCCAGCCGTAATCCAAAAACTTCGAGTCTACCCACCGCAACTTACTCGCATAAAGGTACAAGCGTCTCTTTTACTCTGCTATGGTCGGCGTGATATAGAAGAAACACTTGATACTGTACTACAGAGAAATGGCTAATAGTAGAGAAACCAATAGGTAGGTCCGGCCGATAGCGTACCAGCATCACCATAGCAGATGCCTACAAACTGAGTGGAAATGACATCACTCTAAACCTGTGTTAAAATAAAACTCGCAGAACCCCAAAGTATGCCACCAAGTTGGAGTAGCCAAACTGCTACAAATCTTCTGGACGGCCTAGTTCCCGCGCCTTTGTCCGAGTGACAGTGGCGAAAGATGTTACGGCTGGGGGAGGATTGGCAATAGTTGCAAGACGCTGCAGACTAGTGCCGTGCTTCTTGCTCCGCTTTCGGTGGCGGGAAGGAATGCAGTGAGATATGTTGGAGGGAGTGTCTCCTGTAGAATAGGTAGGTAGAACAGTTTTAGCCAGCAACGAAGCCATTCCGGGGGAAGCATGTTGATCTGGTGAAACTTACGGAGCCAGTCCAGAAATATGGACACTTGTTGTATCCAGGGATGTTTGTCTTGTATCCCGGCTCCAGCTTGCAGCTGATATTCCAGTTGTAGAAACCCTCGCTCATCAGGGAGTACACCGGCGGTCGGCATGTGCAGCTGACAAACGAAAGACTCGATGCGGGCAGCCAGCTTCTGGAACACAAATTGGTCTCGTAGTCGCCGCTGAAACAGGTTTGGGCCAGCCGGTTGCACGCCCCGAGATCATACGTTGTTGTAAGAGTGGGCTCGGGTGGAGTAGTGATGGTGGTCGTTTTAGTTGCGAGGCGGTCGTCACAAGCCTGGTGCCATCGGATGTTGTCGTCGAATTGGGAGTCCAGGGCGTGGGATCGGATGTACTTGTACACATCGTCTTTGCAGGCGTAGTAGGAATCGAGCATTTCCTGTACGCAGTAACAGTCGAGAGCTTCTTCGCGGTTCGTTTTTGCTTTGCAGGACTCGGTGCGGCGGTCCATTGCGACGCAACCTGAGAGTTCCTTCAGCCTGAGTCGGGAAGGCAGAGTTCCGCAGAGGGAACGAAACCAGCCCTGGCAAGACGAGAACATCCCAGAAAAAGGAAGACGGCGGCGGAAGCAAAAGTCATTATTGTGCTGGGCTGTCGATACATCGCCATTCCGCTGACGCGTTGTCTTTTGCTGGAGGGGAGGTTGAACGGGAGAAAGGGGAGAAGTGACTGGAGGGGTCAAGCTGCGGGATTTGGCACATGGGTGGGGGCACGCAGAGGAATGCCACCCCGCCCCCAGATTTGGTGTCAATCATCCTCAACCGTCGCACAAGACCGCCAAACTTCATACATTTGGAACGCGCCGAGATTTGTGATATCCATCTTCTGGTATCTCGAATGTGGTGTGCTCCCCTAGATGAATCGGCTACGCCAAGCCGTACCTGTCTGCGTGCAGCGCGAGCGGAAATAAGGCGGCTTTTGTGCCGTCGCGGCTCAATTGCCCCGAAGGGTCAAGTCGCACAACCAGGGCTTGGCCAAATGAAGCCATCAGAACACGAGATCTTCGGCATCAATTTCCCCTGGCCCCTGCAATCCACCCGTGTTCGCACCATTCGGATCCACTCTGGATAGCATATCCTCTCCGGTCCGCGCTGTTTTTCGAGACGCTCCCAGGCACGCTTGCCTTATCATCATCAAGTTCGCCATCCAAACCCAATCCCACGCTCGTTCATCCGAACAACAAATAAAACAACTGCAAAATGAAGTCTGTCCTCTCCGCCCTGGCGATCCTCGCCCTCGCAACCCCGGCCCTTTCGGTCTGCGGCATCCACAGCTTCACCACCTGCGACGACGGCATCACGCACTGGTTCGATCCTCTGACCGGTGAAATCTGCGACCCCCTCGACTGCGGCGGCGGTCGCGCGCCTCCAAAGACCATCCCCGGATGTCCCGCGTATAGCGGTACCGAGACGAGAGCGACATCGGCATCGTATCTGTCCTGCTGGAAGCCTTCCGAGGCAACGACTACGCCCACTTTGGCGACGTCGACTGCGAAGGGGACGGAGACGGGGACAACGCAAACTGGCTCAGCGTCGACGGGTGCGGGAGGCACTACCGCCGCGCCTACTGGGACCGCTGCGGGGACTACGACACGGCCCACCGGGAGCGGCACGGGCACCAGCACCGGGACGGGCGCGCCCGCGGCGACGAACGCAGGGAATGTTGTTGGTGCGAAGTTGATGGCTGTTGTTGCGGGCGCTGCTCTCGGAGCCGCCGCGTTGATCTGAGGGGATATTTCACTGAACCACCCCTGGACCATCACTGTATCACTGAGCGAGCACCGCACATTTCCGGAGTTGCCGAGCGAACGAGTTATCAAAAGACGAGCTCCAAACAACGAGCTATCAAAAAGATGAAATTGCCAAGGAGTCGGATCAGTCGCGGCAGTCCGTGCTAACGGCCACCGCGTTGCTATGCTATGGGTATGAGAGAGGGTATTAGGCTACGAGGGTACACTATACAAACAATATGGAGGCTGAACAACTGTCAACCGGATTGAGGCACACGACCCGTTATACAATCTCCTTGCTTCCCTTTCTCAGCGACCTCTGCTCCATCCTCCTCATCTCCTCCTCCTCCATCTTCACCTCGGTGGTCCGCCAAATCCCAGGCTTTCCCTCCATAGGCAGGATGTTCTCCTCGCTCTGCGAATCGCCCGTCATGCTCTTCAGCCGGATGGCTCCACCAGTTCCGGTCTTCCCTGCATATCCACCACCGCTGTGGGCCCCCTTGGTAGTGCCGCCGCGGGTTGTTGCCACGCCAATCTTCACCATGATGGTCTGGAACAGCGACCGCAAGCACGGAACACACGCCGCGATGAACGCAACCTGCTCTTCGACAAGCGTCCACGCACCCATGGTAATACCTTCAGCGTTAGGGTCGTCCGTCTTTCCAAAGTTCGCTGCCGCGACGGCCTTCATGATGGAAGCGATGGCCGCAAAGCAACCGAGGCCCATGAGAACACCGATGATGATCTTCTCGCGCAGCGGACGCTGCACCTTGCGGAGGAAGCTGATGGGCAGCAGCGCGAATGCCACGTCGGTAGCGATGTTGATACTCGAGATGATGATCTGGTGCATGCCGATCGTCTGGCGGCTGAGGCACACGGCGTCCTTGTTTAGCTTGAGCAAATCCCAGGCCGCCTCGAAGGGGAAGCACTGGATGGCTTGGATGGTGGTGTTGTAGATGGCGGTCGCGATCTGCAGGCCAATCATGAAATAGAGGAACATGCGCATATTCTTGACGGGCTCGAGGCGCAGGAGCATGATGGCCACGGAGATTTTGATCAGGGCCATCGACCACGCCCAGAGGGGCTGCGAGATAAGGGCGTACTTGTTGCCGTTGATGACGTCTTGCAAGGTGGTCGTGTTGGGGTCGGCGCCGAAGGAGTATGGGGTGCACATGAAGAGGAAGACGGCGTGCACCAGAATCATGATCTGTGGAGTGTCAGAGACGATGTGAGGGGAGAAGGGCGAATTGTGTTGGGAAACTCACATATGCCAGAGAAATGGTGTAATCGTCCCATGATAGACGGATTGTCGGGATAGTTCTCGCATAGACGCGGGCTACGAACACCAGGAAAGAGATGATGTTGAGGGTGATGCCCACGCCGGCAAGTGCCACGGCGATGTTCATCGCGAGCGGTGTTGGGGGGCTAGGGATCCTGCTCGGGTCGGGAGGGCCCGAGAAGCCGCCTGGGGGACCGCCGCCCGGGGCACCGGCGGAGCCATCTTGAGGAGCACCACCTGGAGCGGACATGTCGCAGTCTTGCAAGGAGTCTTGGTGGGAAGGATTTTGCGGGGAGAAAAAGCAAGCAAAACCCGACAATCACGAGAGATCGGCGACACAGGACTTGGAAACCTTGGCCTGATGGGAGGGCTTCCCCAGATTTCTATATGTACTGATGCCCAGTCATTACCGTGTTTGCGGTTGAACACTGGATGGCAGGTTAGACAGTCTAGACGAGCCTTTGCTAGCTCGTTTTGCAGAAGGGTCCTAGCAACTGAGCGTGCAGTAGCCGTTCACCTTGGCCGGATGCGGTAAGTGATGTGCCGTTGAATCGTCGAGAACCAAGAGAACTTCCTTAGCGATGCGGGGCGTTGTTGCCAGACTCCCAGAGCACAAAGTCGCCAGGCATTGGTAGACGCTAAGCTCGCTGCAGTTGATCCTTCACCTGAACAAGCGCACGAATAGCAGGCTAGCTACCACCAGACAGTGCGAGCGGAAAGACCACACCTAGGGAGCGGCCCGGCAGGACGACTCAGCGGCGGCGCCCTACATTCCCAACGCGATGTTCACGGACTGTCCCCGCCTCCCCAGTGGCCTATTTGCCTTGGCGCTGACGAGCTAGATTTCTGGGCAATCGGGCATGTCACGTAATGTCACCCCATCGGTGCGACGCTCAGATCGATGCCAACCCTCTTGGCGTGCTCAGACCCTCTTGGCCACGGCACGTCAGTGTCGACACCAGATATCATCATTGCCTGGGAAAAGATCGTCTCGATCCATCGCCGCTCACGGACGGAAATCTTCTTTCACATTTCCTGTTTTTATCTTGGCCCTTCAGCTTGTGACCAGCGTCGTTCTGGCCGGCAGGCAACCTCCATGTCGGTATTGTGCACGATGTCTTTCGCTGGGTCCACTGCATGTAAGTCGCATTCCCCAGTTCCCGTGTATCAATGCGAAACGTCCTTTGGGATTGGAAATAGATGGCTAAAAACCAAGAGCAATTTTATCAACGATCGACGGTACCTCCCGCCGCAATCGGTGGTAGAGACCAATACCAAGGAGTCGCCTGTTCGTGGTTGAGTGAGCCCCATCACGACATCCACTTTGCTTTTCGCCACGCCAACCATCATCGAGCCTCCAAGCCTTTTTAGCCCGCTAAAATCACACGCTCGCCCGGTTGAGTGTATCTTGGCTTCTGGTGATTTCCCTTTCTTTCTCGACAGCGCGGCAGTGGCTCCATTCCACTGTGCTGCGCAAAGATGATGGATTCGCAAAACGTGCTCGAACCGTCTGCTTGGCAGTGTCAGGCTCCTGTCAGGGCACGATTGTTTTTCTTTGAAGGATTCTGACAGCCTGGCCCCGTAAAAGACTGCATACGATAGTTGCCACTCATCCGAATGCAGGTACTTTACTTGGCTGTGGGCAAAACATGCGACGACCACGCGGTTTGCCTGTCAGCCACGCGGTGGAAGAAATGGGTCCAGCTTTTCCGTGCAGTGCTGATCCCCTAACAGCTGTCTGTAGGGATCCCTAGGCATGAAGTTAGCGATTTCAAAAAAGAGGACCCATTTCTTTCCGAGCGTAATGCCTACATTCAAGATTAATCATGATCTCCGAGTTTTGCTCCGCATGTCTCTGGGCCCGAATTAGGTCTTGGAAGAAATATTGTTTTTTTTCTGTAGAGCAAGCGGGGACGCCCAAAGCTAGCGATCAACCACACCCGAGGTAATCTCAAGCCCTCCGGTCGACAGGAGGCCTGGATTCCCGAGCCGCATCTACACCAGTAAAAAAACTTCACCGTTCTGCGTACTTGTTGTGTTGCGAGCACACGTTCCCTGCAAAGCCACAATCTGAGACAGTTTCATGCATGCATCCCTTCTCGCTTCTCGCTCGCATCCCGCATCTCATCTCTATCACGTGACCCCTTTCCCGTTCCTTTTTCCTCCCTTTTTCCTCCCTTTTTCCCACCCCTCCCTCCCCCCTCACTCCCGCTCTCTCCTACTTACCCCATAACCACCGACCTCTACTTCTCACCCTCACTCCCCTCCAGCCTTAGCCCTACAC
>Ga0247758_1000503_pt1 | contig 34429 bp, 35 predicted proteins | sample UWRJL156409C4_FD_180950 | JGI IMG/M metagenome (GOLD analysis project Ga0247758, IMG submission 180950) | Plant litter microbial communities from Arlington Agricultural Research Station in Wisconsin, United States - UWRJ-L156-409C-4 | ecosystem: Environmental > Terrestrial > Plant litter >...
AAGGCCACCTACAAGGACACCTGCCCCTTTAACCCCCTCCCGCTGACAGTCAAGAACGCCGGCTCCGTCACCTCCGACTACGTAGCCCTCGCCTTCCTAGCGGGCGAGTACGGACCTAAGCCGTACCCGATCAAGACTCTGTCATCGTATGCTAGGGTGAGGGACATCAAGCCCGGGGAGGAGAAGAAGGTGGAGCTGAAGTGGACGTTGGGTGACGTGGCGAGGCATGATGAGATGGGAAATACAGTGCTGTATCCGGGGAAGTATCAGGTGTTGATTGACGAGCCGACGGTTAGTAAGTTTGAGTTTGAGTTGATTGGGGAGGAGGCGGTGCTGGATGTTTGGCCGCAGAAGTCAGTGGGTTGAAGGCTGTGGTTGAAGTGGGGTGGCGTGTGGATGATAGGAAAGGAGAAGCTGGATGATTATGAAATTGGATATGATAGGAAGGGGAGGTGATTGGAGGATTTAATATGCATCAAGTACTAGGAAGGTGCTGGAATGAATGTCTAATAATGGCATGTATTGAACCAATGATGTTCGTTATGTACAAATGCTATATGAACTCGCTTCCAGCGCTGTGTGCTACCGGCAGCTCCATCCTTTCAGCTTTATCCTTGGAAGAAGCCATCCCCCTCATCAGGCGGCAAGAAGTCCTATTGGAACTCGGCTTGTGCACCGGCGAACTCAAATTGACCAGTGAAATTTGGGATCATCCAGCTCGGGTCATCGATGAGACTCTGACCTGGCTGTGTTGGCGCAAAGTCAGTCCATTGCACGTCGGTGAGTACGTTGGTCCCATATTGCTGGAGTGGCATATTCTCTAAATCGAAGACGGGGGTTGGGTTTTCATTGTTGTTAACTTGCAAATGAAGAACCCGGGACTCGGTGGGTACCGGTAGCACGTTGCGCGCTGAAAATGATGCATTGGTGGCTATCCTTGAAGGGGGTGGCTGACTGTGTTGATCTTCGGCTGAGTCGATGAGTTTAGGAAGGATATTTCGTAGCGTGTTCTGGATCGCCGTTTGGATGACATGGGGCAGACGGTCCCGAACGCCAAATGACGATAACTGCTCAATCTGGAAGAGATCATTGACTCCGGCCGTAATTCCAGGCTCGAGCATTTGTGAGAGTTGTGCAGCGCATTCCTCAGTTGTGCCCATGCTCCGGAGGGCACTGCCAAGACTGACTTCGTAGTCTAAAAGTTGCTCGTTAGTATTTACCGCTCGAATGCCTCGGGGAGGGGGGCAATCGACTTACAGGGTGAAGGAATTTGATCCGATGGAATATCCGGGAATAGAATCTGGAAAATCCAAATCCAGCGCTCCTTTTGGGCCAGGTTTTTGGGTCGTTTCTGCAGTTTCTTTTCCTGGGCATAGCTGATACGGAGGCACTCCCTTTCTCGCTGCGGAGAACTGATGTCGCACTGGTCTTCAGGCCTGGCTCGGATGTGGTCGTTGAGCTTGTGCTGATCGGGAAAGAGTTCGAAGCATCTAGGGCAGCTAAAGTCCAATCTCCTGTGACGCCGAAAGACGTGCTCCCTGAAGAAAACGGTTATAATGGAGTTCTCGGTGGGCTCGGCAATTTCCTTGACAGCCACGTTGCAGAACTTACTTTAGTCGGTGAACGTTCTCCCAACCCCTCTCACCACAGATCTTGTCCATGTGACCATTGTCCGGATACCTCTTGTGAAAGGGACAGGCAAATGTCACTATCGGTGTCTTGGCCGAGAACTTCAGGGTTGGGTTCGTCTCTCCACCTCCGTTTCCGTCATTGTCGTCCAGTTTGTGCTTTCGGGGGTTTGAGCGGCTTTGCTGATTGTTGGCCAGGGCACTTCTGGGGGCTTGCGCGGGTGTCTCTGATGGACTGGAAGCAGAACTGCCAGGCTCTTGGCCCGAGGACCCTGGGGAATGTTGATTGGTAGGGCTTTGAACCGGTAACCCCCCCGGTAGCAGTGTATCTTTGATGCACAGCACCACAATGTCCTGTATCCAGAGAAGAACCGGGAGAAGTTGCCTACTGAGATTGGCTGTCCCAGTCTCAGACTCGCCCATTTCCGACATAGTGTCTGTGTCGTCCGTGGCATCTGACATGCTGTCCTCAACCTCGCTATCAACTTCCTCTTCGTCCGATTTCGGGGTGACACCGAAAACTGTCGCTGAAGTGTCAGACCATTTGGGCGATGGTCCCCCTTCCCTAGATTCGGAGATAGGTGCAATAATTCCCTCCTGCTCAGACTCGGAGGTTGAGACAGTGGTGTCGGACGCAACTTCGGAACTGATATCCCAGGTTTGTCTTTCGATCGAAGTCCAGATTCCCGAATCTAGATTACATGGGAGTGTCAGAATTTAAAGTCTATTTTAGGAATTTAACCCCTGGGGCGCATGGTTCGCCCGTCGAAACAAAAGAATACTGTTAATGAAGTGAGCAACGTACCGCTATAGGGACCAAGGCTAGGGCTGCTCGAGGGTTGCTTCCTACCCTGGTTGTTTGTCGACATGGAACTGATTGGATGGTTTATTGGAACCGCCTCCAGTGCAGAAGAACCAGACAGCTATGCTTCGGCCCCGACGCTCTCACGACACACGATGTGACACTCGAGGTCCTGTTCCTGGATCCATGGGCGCCCAATAATCATCGATGTGCCAATTCGCCCAGGTTCATCACTAATAAAGATCCGTATCCAGTGGGAAAGGGTGCGTTCGTCCTCCAGTGAGAAGAGAAAAACCACAGCCTTCGTACACCGGATCCATCCTCGGGGCGTCGCTAGCCTTCGAATTTCGGACGGGGAAAGGTCTTCCGGTCTGAGGCCGACCGAGTGCGCGAAGTCTGCGTCCATGAATGACTCGGGCCAATGAAGGCTCAAAGGTACCTGAATAGTGATAATTCCGTACTCGATGGCTATATTAACGTGTATGCTCCCCTCTTCTGGTCGCAACTGGCTGGGGTCAATGGACTGCATTTGTGTCCCCTTTGAATTCGGATCATCACCACTGTTCTCGCGGCCTTGTGGTGGTGGTGGATGCCGATCACACGAAGATGTTTTGGCGTTGATTAGATCAGTTTCCGGTGGGACTGACGCTTTGGGCACAGTAGCAGGTACACGGAGAGGATGACGTTCAGAGTTGGGTGGGCGGCCAGACCTACGGCTCCGCAACGTCACCCTTGATCTTGCGCCATCGGTATGCTCCAAATCGGAGTCGGTCGCTTTTTTGCGCCTTTGTAAGACTGTTTGTGCAATGTCTCTGTCGTTTGTTGCGGTATCTTTTCCCAGGGCAGGTGAAGCAACGAAATTCCGGCGTCTATGCGTGCCGCTGAGGATGGTGTTGGCCGTTGGTCATGGAATCCTGACAGGCTTGGGAATGATGGGATTGGCCGACCTTTCAATCCAAGCCCCAACAATATCAGTGTTATCAGCCATGTCGTTACTTCAGGGCACCCTGTTTATTGCGTGTGATTTGGGCTTCGAGGATCGTATTGCTGCAAGAGCCAGTCGTTGGGACCCACGCGTCGCCGTCGGCGCCAGTGCGATGAATGATGAACTTAGAGGCTTTGCCCAGCAGTTTTAGCGGGGAGCATTCGCTTTTGATCTGCTGGCGCAAAGCCACCCACAGCGAGCTGTCAGATATTAGAGAGGGTGTGCAAATCAGCCAATGATCGCGATGGCGAACAGCGTGGCCGGGTTGGAGCTGCCCAATCCCATCGAGTGCCCGCCCCCCTGAAAACATTTATTTCGCGCGCTGCGCATTACGAATAGGTAGGCAAACACAGCCACAGTGCCCGGGTGAAACCATCGGTGTCAACAGTAAACATCACGTTATTGATGTCTCCTTTGTGTGTGTTTGCCGTGGGCTCTGGGGTAGGGCAAGATTTTGTCTGTCTAGGTAGGGTTGTCCAAGCCCTTCTCTACCCCAATTGGTGCCAAGCGTCCCGAACCGCCACGCCGAGCCGTCTGCTCTCTCTTCAACCTTCTACCGCCAAGTAAATTCCATAGATAAGCGCCATTCACAACCTCTTGGCCCCCATCATTTGTGATCCAAACATTGCCAAGACATGTTGTCAGGAGCACGCAAAGCCACATGATCGGGATCATGGCGATGAATGCCCAGGTAATCCCGTCATTCGCATTTCGTTGACCAGCGCCACTCTTGTTGATGAATACAGTCGACATGATAGTTAGTCCCACAAGGCCACCAAACGGCAATGCGAACGCTGCCAAGCATGAAATCTGCGCCGTCATAGCTGGAAAGTAAGCCAGGCCGTGTAATGAACCGGGATTCATCCGTACCAAGACGCCGTGGCCTACCAGGGCCATCATGCCATAAATCACGTTCGTGCTCTTGACATGGACGGCCCATGCCAAAACGGTCATACCAACTGCAGACGTAAGGCTGCCAAGTAAGAGAGGGGGAAGGGTCTGGCGGGGCCAGAAATTGGAAGAAAACATTGCCATCAAGCCACCAACTCCTGATCCAGGGATATAAAACAATAAAGCGATCCCAGCGTCGCTGGAACTCCGTCCTTCAACAAGTACGAAATAAAGGTTTAGGAAGTACAGGACGGCAAACGAGGCAATTCCGGTGGTGAAGTTAATGAAGAAGAGCAAACCAATGTCTCGTTGTGAAAGCAGTTCCCAAGACATCATGGGTTTTTGGTTAGGGAAGACGTGAGACATGTGTGATCCTGGTGCCATGGAGCTCTCGTAAATAATCCAGCAGACAGACAGGACACTGCCGATGACCAGGGGTACCAGCACGGCCGGATTGTTCCACGAGTATGTGCCGCCTCCCCAGGTTAAGGCCAGGATAAGCAGGCCTAGACCCAACAGGAACAGCATTTGGCCGCCGTAGTCAACTGTGGACAGTCGGGCAAGAAAACGGCCATGACGAGTCAACCCATCGTGCCCATCACTTTCCATTTCCGGGAGAGACTGCGGACCCAGAAGCTCGTGGCGGAGCAAAAAGAGCACGATGAAGATAGAGGCGACACCGACAGGCAGGTTGATCGCGAAGCACCAGCGCCACGACACGCGCGTCAGATAGCCGCCGATTACAGGGCCACAGCTGATGCTGACGCCTGAAACCAGTGTGAAGATGGTCCAATTGAGCGCGTAATCTGCCAGAGAGACACGGTCGGCCAGGATGGTACGGATTGAGATGTTGACTCCGGCGGCGCCGACGCCCTGCAGAGCGCGGCCGAGGAGGAGCACACTGAAAGTGGACGTGCCGGTACAGATTGCAGAACCGGCCAGCATGACTGCTGTGGCAGCCTGGAGGGCTAGATGGCGACCAAAGATGTCGGCTAGCTGCGCCCAGAAGGGCAAGAATGCAGCCGAAGTGAGGGTGAAGGCCGACACGATCCAGTTGAGCTGTTTGATCTCGTCTGGTACCAGACAGGGATTGTCAGCCGATAACCACGAGAGCACATTGGGCCATGGAAAAAGAAAAAAGAGGAACGCACTGAAGTCGGTTGCTATGAAAGGGAGTGCCGAGGCGATAATTGTGAAGTCCAAAGATTGGAGGGCGAAAGGACAAAAGAGACCGAAGATGATCTTCCGGCGATATGTGTCCCTTTTTCTCTTTTCCGCAGTCTCCTCCTCGGGTGAAAGGCTGACTTCGGGCACGGGACTGGCGGTGGTAGTTGAAGGCATCTTGGTAATGTTCATGTTGCTGACCAAGTATTGTGGCTGTTAGTTCGGAGAAGCAAGAATGAATGATGGATTTGTCTAAAAAGAAGGAATGAAGTGTTTCAAAAATGATTCGGACAGAAGGAGTTTTCTTCGTTGAGGCCAGCTGAAGGGACCCGTAGAGGAAAGCTCCACTTTATAACAGGCCGGCGTGCAGGGTGGGACCGGAGCGAGCGGTTCAAGACCGTGGATAAGGCACTGGTTCGCAGAATGTGGCTTAAAGCAGCAAAGATGATCTCGCGGGCAACAATACACTCTCGCAATGCAACCACAGACCCACAGACCAATTATCGACAAGGAGAGTTACACAGGCATTAACAACCCAATGCAACCCTGCCTGTCTCGCCCCACTTTCCTCGCACAATGCGGCCCAAAGCGGTTTAGCGTCACAGCTGCCCCTCCGCATCTTCAGCCGCGTCGTGATCCGAGCCCAGACAACGGAAGTGACGACCAACGTGGGTGGGAATTTTGTCGTTCGCATCTCCTTGAGCTTTTCTTGACATCTCCTCATTTCCACAAGCTGGCTCCGCAGCCGTGGGACGTGTCCTGGGCCCGACGAACCGAAGTTTCGCGAATATGGTTGGTGTCCCCGGTAGATCCAAGGGATGCAACACGTGCATCCAGAGAAAGATCAGGGTTTGTGAACATCTCCTTCCGAGTGCACTGGTCGCTTCTCGCCGCTCTGATCGATGCTGACACGGCTCGCCAGTGTGACCAAGAGACTCCGCTCTGTGGCAACTGCCGGAAGTCGAATCGCCCATGCTCTGGCTACAAACGAAGACTCGGCTATGTCTTTTCGCGTGACGTGAGACTCGCCAGTGGAACGGACTCAGGACACGAGGAGACCACTGTCACGCATCAAGGCAGGTGGAGAAGGGCTGAACCACAGCAGCCGTCTCTCAGTGCATATCCACCTCAACGGACCGGAGCCCCCCTGTCTTGGATGGAACGCCTCCTGTCCCCGACTTTGCCTGGCCACATATCCGCCAAGCCGACAATGGCACACCAATTCCACTGTCTGTTCTTGAATCACTACCTGCCGCCAGACATGCTGAGCACACACGGCCCGAAATCCCTCCTCCCCCCGAGCTGGCTCTTGCAGCTGCGGGACGTCGAAATGCAATCTCCGGCGCTCAAGACATCCACTGCTGCATTCTTTGCTTCTCGGGTGGCCCAGCTGAATAATGACACAAATTTGGCCCTCCAATGCCGCTCCTTGTATGTGGACAGCCTGAAACAACTCCAGTCAGCCGTGTGCAACCCCCAGACCCGGCTCTCAGACGAAACGCTGGCGGCATGCGTGGCGTTGTCGCTATACGAACTCACTGGGAGTGAGGGAGGTACGGCAAGCGCGTACATGGCTCACATGAGGGGCGCGATGATGCTGCTCGAGTTACGAGGGCCAGATGCAAGTGCTTCGCCGCTGGGCCACAGCATATTCTTGGACCTTCGAGCACAGCAAGTGAGTTTCGCTCTGACCCCAGCCTGGTCTCTGGAATCCACTAAGCAGCCTTAAAGATCCACAGAAGCCTCATACAGCGCCATGGAACATTCTTATCCCGTCCAGAATGGGTTACCCGGCCATGGCAATTCCTACCAAAATCTCCGCACGACGAGCTTGTCGACACGCTCTTTGACCTCCCGGCCATATTCGGAGAATTCGATGCAACATCTCAAGAGACAGATCGAGACCTACTACGAGCTGGTCTTCATGGAGTCGTTTCAAAATTTCTGAAGGTGGAGTCAGTCCTGCAAGACTTGCATGCGAATTTCAGCAAGTCTGTTTCCGGCCCGCTCTACTGGCCAGAGCTTTCGACTCTCGAAAGTCGCTTGGACGACGAGAAGTCTGGGAAATTCTTCCCCATCTCCTTCAAGTTCCCTTCTTTCTCCATCGCCTTAACCGTTGCTACATATTGGTCAAATATGATGGTGATTCACAACCAGCTCAGCCATGCATACGACAGGCTCAAGCTGTTGGCACCAACCGAAAACGGCAGCCACCTCACTATTGCATCCGTCCAACAGATTCGCGAACGCGACAGCACGTGGCAAACCATGGCGAAGAATGTCTGCCAGTCGTTGGAGTACTTCTTGCACGACAATATGGGCTCGTTTAGCCACATGTCTATACTCGCGTTACTGAGCGGATGCTACAGCTGTTTTGGAAACGCCCCTGGCGATTGGAGCCGTGAGATGGGCTGGATTTCCGACTCTTTGCAAAAGATCAAGAAGAGGCTGGGCCTTCCTGCGGGGAATCTTTTGGGGGGCTGAACATTGGTAGGACAATACTCAAAGGTAAGTGCCCGCAGGCGGGCAAATGGACTACTAAAGGGATCTGATGGAAGAAAATGTAGCCTTCGGTCACCCCACCACCTCTTTACTAAGCGTGACCTCACTGCACTCCAGAACAGCGCTTCAGCCAGACCAGGTTGGATATTTCTTCCCGACGGGTAATCCTCTTCGGGGTTTCCCCATCAAGTCGCGACCACCGTAACAGCCTTAAGTTTGCGAAGTACTGGTCTGAGGTGGTGTCTTACACAAACCGGCAGCTCAGTTTCGATAGCGACCGACCTGTCGCCATAGCAGGGATTGCGAAGGCACTTCAGGGCACGGTGGGGACAAAAACGAAGTATATCGCTGGACTGTGGTCAAGCGGTCTCCTCCGCTGGATGCTCTGGGATACCGTGAACGCCACATACCAAACCACATACCGCGCGCCTTCGTGGTCGTGGCTAGCTGTGGGAGGCGACATATTCTGGGACTCGGAAGTAATTCAAGGGTATCGGTATCTGAAGACGAATGTGCACGCGGAAATTGAGAGGTGGAGGGTCGTCACGGGGTATGGGACGCCGTTTGGGGAGGTGACGCCTACGAGGGAGTCGGAGGACGCGTGTGTGTATGCCCTGATTGTTGAGCGGATTGAGATAAAGGGCCAGGATGTGTACCGCAGAATTGGGAAGCTGGCCGTCTTCGGAGAGCCATGCATCGTGGGCAACAAGGGGGAGGTAGCAAACAGTGAGAAGCAGACCATGCGTCTCGTCTAGTATCAGTTCATTTTGCCATCCGGTAGCATTTGTGTCAAGAAGGTCAAGGCCAAGAAGGGACGCAAGAAGATCACAGGATTTGCGAGCAGATAAAGCACACCACTGACGCCTGGTTTGGGCCCGAGTGGGCTCGGGTCGACACCTGCTGTATGACTCGGCGGAAGTGAAAGAGTCACGCTGAACGCCGTAGAGGTGTATAGGCTACTGAAGCCCCCTAGCACACTATCAACCTCAAGGCTTTTCTGGTGGGGGCTAACTGTCGCTGCTGATTGGCGATTCCAATGTGGCCCCACCTAACCGAGCAGCGAATAACGCTTCGATCATCCTCTGGAAGGGGATTGGGCAGTTCCGAAGCGTAGCCCACGTGATGGTTGCCTTCTTTGTCCGTGCGCTATTTTTCACCCTCGTCGGGCACGAAGCAACTCGGAACATCTTTACTTCTAACTACAAGTGTTCCAGAAAACCCACCAGGTTTCCAATCATCAGCAATGAGACTCTTCAACGCTAACACTAAGGCCCTCGAGATGTTTCTCGGATCTGAGGTCCCACGCTATGCCATCTTATCACATACGTGGGGTAAGGAAGAGGTGGTCTACGATGACCTAATTGACGAGAAAGTCGACCACACGACAAAGTCGGGATGGTATAAGATTTGGGAGGCATGTGGCCAAGCAATTAAGGACGGATACAAGTACCTGTGGGTGGATACGATCTGCATCAACAAAGCCTCATCGAGCGAACTATCCGAAGCCATCAATTCCATGTTCAATTGGTATCGTGACTCCGCCGTCTGCTACGCCTACCTCAGCGACCTCCCAGACGTGGTGCTAAGTGAAAGCCACTGGTTCACTCGGGGATGGACCCTACAAGAGATGATTGCGCCGAAAGAGATCCATTTTTTCGACAAGGACTGGGTGTTTCAGGGGTCGAAGGCTGATCTCCTTGATCAGCTCCATCGCATATCTGGCGTCGATCCCATGGCATTACAGGGAGGCAATCTAAGACTCATTAGCGTGGCGAGGAAGATGTCGTGGTCGTCCAAAAGGAAGACGACGCGGCCTGAGGATACTGCCTACAGCCTCCTAGGACTCTTCGGAATTTCCATGCCCATGCTCTACGGGGAAGGAGAGAGGGCGTTCATCCGTCTCCAGGAGGAGATTGTGAAAGAGTACGACGACGAGACGATATTCGCTTGGAAGAGCAGTACCCCGGGCCCGTACGCCGGGCTGTTTGCTCGGTCGCCCGACGACTTTGCCCACTCCGCCAACCTCGTCCCTTGCCAGTCAACCGACCGTCAAGTGGAGCCCATCTCGGTCAGTAGCCGTGGCCTGCGAATTATTGCCCCTCTGTACGAAATGAAACAGTTTTTGGAACCAACTTTCATGCTGCGACTCAACTGCAAGCCAGTGCATTTCGACATGAGGCACAAAGAGCGAATTGGTATAATTGTGGCCAAGCGGTTCGGCATCGGGCACGTATACTCTCGAATCAATATCGATGATCTCCCAATATACCGGTTTAGTGGCGAAGAAGTGAAGACTATCTTTGGCTTGAAAGAAAGCCACATTGAGGACCTTGGGCTGGCTGACAGGTGCGGGTTTTGGGTTCGGACACCTCCTTCCTGGCCGCAAGCGCAAGGCTTTCAGTTAGCCATTGCCCACCCCAGTCAGTATTGGGATCCCACACACAATATTTTCCGGCGAGAATGGGTCGATGCCGACAAAACACCATTTTCCCTCATCTTTCGCAGCACCGCAAGTACCGGCAACGGTCAGCATTCATATTTTGTAGTACTTTTAGGTACTAAGGAGCTAGCACCAGCCGCAAAGTGGTCAAAACACCAGATGTGGTGCGAAGTGAAGTTCTACGGGGCCTCGAAGTTAACAGTTGAGGATCTGGTTGATGAAGCGAACCGCTTAGTCCCGAAGAGTTTACTTGGAGGCCGGGATAAGCATGCTGTCGATGGAGGTGAGGGATTAACGCTCAAGTGCTATGTCCAGCTCGAGGTAGTGTATGGTCAGCATCTATTCGTAGCTGATTTGCTTGTGAAGGCGTGAGATTTAGTGGTGAGTTTCAGCCTCTAAATCCGTCTCTTATTTAGTACTGAGCGGACACTTCTATAGTTATTGTCAGAAGCGCTGTACACTGGAGTCGATGAAATTGATGGGGGTTGCAACTGCTTGATTGTATTGCTTGTCTTGATCTGTGTGGTTCTGGCTTGCAGCCAGAATCTCCTTCTTTTATACACCTTTCTGTAGGATTCAGGCTTCGTCACCATGGTTGCTAAGGCTCACTGGGCTCTGGAAGTACCAGGCATCTGTCAGATGGAAAGGGTGTGGCCAATTGAGCTGAATGGAGCCCAGCAGAGCGGAGCTCTGGTTTGTCATCACCAATTTTCTTGCTTCCACGTCATACAACAGGGAAGGATTCCAGGCTTCCCATGCAATCAATACACCGTTTATTTTGAGGTGGTATAGGCGGAACATGAACCCCGTGGGGGTGATGGAAGAGGGTAGACGGATAAAACGAGTGTCAGATTACTGATCACGGGTTAGGACACCTCAGTTTCTATGCAATACATGAGAAGCCAGACCAGACTCCGCCGAATAGGCCCGTTAACCATCAAGGACTATACTCGCTCCACTTGTCAGACTCGTCCGGGATCTCCAACTCATCTTCGTCGCTGTCTCCGCCGTGGTCCGTATCCTCCCAATCATCTTCGTTCCCATTCCACGCAAGGATTTTCTCGAGCCGGCCCATCCCATGCTCGCCCCATTCAATCAGCGGCCATGCCATTATTCCAACAGGTTGATAATTGTGTACCGTGACAAACATGCCGCCCACAAACAGCCCGTTCAGCAGCGCGTGTGGCCAGCGCCGCAGCCCAAGCATTCTCTGCAGCCTGTCCCAGGGGATCTTGCTCTCCTCTCGACAACATATCTCACCTATGCTCGGCTTGACGCACAGCCGAGCATTGGTCTCGCCCGGTGGACGGCATTCAACAAGTCACGTACTGTTGGACGAACAATCACCGAATTACTGACGAGCATAAGCAAGAAAATTCTTGGCAGTGAGCACCTGACTGTGCCGTTTCCTCCCTCTGTGCACCAAGTCGATTGCTGAGTTGGCAAAGAAAAGGAGCACGCCAGCTTGCCTCAACACCAGGTTGGGTGACTGATCCTAATCTGCCGCGCTGTTACACTCTTTCAATTAAGTGGTGACAGTCCCGGGCCCATGGAAATCACCTCTCGAACACACAACCTCCGCAGTGCCTCCGTCTTTAATGTCCCCGGGTTTCCCTAGCCCTCGGCCACACTTCAACCGGTGGTGAGCGTCCTGCCGGAACCATGCATGACGACCGGACACCGGCGGACAATGGTGCGGACCCCAAATCCGGTGAGGTACGTCCAGCTATAGCATGCTAGATAGTGCCCTCCGACCAACAACCCTTCCTCCTCGTCACGGGCTAACCGCTGAGGGCCAACAGGCTCCGCAGCATCGGTGGACATCCCGAGCTCGCCGAGTTTCAGCTTTGACGAGAATATCGCCACAGAATGGGTGATTGGGTGTCAAGCCACGGAGCTCCGAAGCATCTGCCGGTTGCGAGGCGATGCAGAGGAAGAGCTAGTCAATTCGCGTCCAGATCGATTTGAATGGTGGCAGATTGTAGTGACTTGTGTTTGCAATACTTAGGTGTTGGTAGTTGAAAGATCGCGCCGTTGGTGAGGGGTAGTTGACGTTCTCCGCCGTTTGGCCGCTCTTTCCCTCCTGTCGTCAGCTAACTGAAAATGACGTGCGGGCTCAGTGTAGCACATGACAGCTCAACACACCATTGTCAGTGATTGAGACATAGCCTGTTTTCGAGTTAATTTGGTTTGATGTTCAAGTTTGGTAACAGACAAAAGACAATCCTCATAGCTCTCTCTTCAACTATAACCTCTAACGACTCTCCGCAATGTGGTTGCGAAGCCGAGGAAAGAAATCCTTCACAGTAGCCGAGTCCACAAATTCCAAAAAGCGCGTCACTTTGCTCTGGTCATTCAGGTAGAATACAAGCATGTACTCGTTCTGGTAAGGCCCGATCTCAGTTTCGGCGCTACTCTTCGCCCAAACTACCACCTTTTCTTGCTCGACATCTTCAACGATATCGTTGATCTCGACTCGGAAGTTGCGAAACGCTGGCATCAAACCCTTGAAGTAGGTATCATATTTCGTATTGCTCATCGCCGGACGGCCGAGGGAGGCTATTATTGCAGTGTAAGTGGATCTGAGGATGCCCGATATGATAGCGGGGGCTTGGTACTTGGGAGAACCTGATGGATGCATTCCGGGGCACGCAATGTGGTGAGTTTGGTGATATCCCATGAGTTGTAGGCATCTAGCACGGCTAACACGGTCTGACGTCGAGTCGAGATAGATCCAGCCATCGTGGTGCCAAATCGAACTTTCGGTGAGAGAGCGGGAGTCAAGAATGAGAGGAATGAGGTCGATGCGTTGGACGACCGGAGTGCTTGTATTCCCCTCGCAGAGGAACCGGTTGTCATTTTATCCGACAGTTCCGGCCCAGCCAATGCACTCTTTTGCAACTCCTACCTCGGCCCCGCGACATCCCCGGCGATCATTGTCGGCTCATCATTTATCCGGCCACCCATCAGAGTTGTGTAACCACACTTCCTTCATTCGGTCTAGTACTTTGGAAACAGTATGGGTGAACCAAGTCAGATAGCTTTTGACCGAGAAGTCTACCATATCAAGAGCAGGACCCAAGCTTCGGTTAATTTGAGGGCCAATCACTTCTATATACCTTTAAGGCGTACGCTACAACGCTGCCGTCGGCTGGTAGTAACTTCGTCACACCATGATACCAGCGTCAAAGTGATTAGCAATAACACACACGATTATCCACGTTTAGCGTTTTGCTTCATCGGGTGTGTTGTGGCGACAACAGCGAGTTTAAGATGTAGTGTCCACTTTGTGGAGGGCCAAGCCAGAGGGCCTAGAACACGCAGTGGACCTGGACGCTTCTGGGCCTTGTCGCAGGTGCCCGTAGTCGTCAGCAGTTCTAAGTTGAGGCGGCATCGGTTCCGGGTAAAGTATCCCCGAAACCAAGTGCCCCTGAAAGCATAAACGGTCATGCTCCATTCACTGTTGTGGGTCGCCGGGATCGGTGGGCGGGCTTATGCCTTCGGTCAACCAGTAATCGCGAGTCGGTAATCGGGCCTCCTTAGCTTGCTTGGCTGGTAGATACAGATAGGTACATTTCATGTGCGATTGTGGCTTCATCGAGTGTCCCCGATGCCGGGGCTTGAGTTTGGTGTGGCTGTGTGATATGACTGTTAGTTAACTGCCTGTCTGGGAGTTTATCAGATGGGGCCGGTGCCCCAAGGCTCCCTTTGGTGCAAGAACCATTGATGAATTTGAGAGCACTGAGTTCATGGCGGCTTTGACCGCGTTCCTGTACAACATTGGATTGGAAACGAGCGCTGATAGGACCGCAGCTACATGCACGAGCTTGGACGCCCTGATCGATTTATTTCTTTCGTGAATTGGCGAGACCAGAGGAGGCAGAACTAGCGAGGAGATCGTTGAGCCGTTTCTTGGTAAGGATGTCGCTCGTAGTTATTCGGAATGGCTGTCAAGACAGCCAAGACAAGATATTGGTGATGTCGGCCTTGTATTTTTCGGGGTTGAGTTTGCTCAACGGTGGTACCAGCAGGAAGGTGATCTAGTCTTTGTCATACCTCACTGTGGCTATCCAATACTACTGAGGCCCGTTGGCGGTGGATATATGGTGGTAGGTGCTTGTTATGCGTTGGGCTTGATGAATGGGGAAATTGAACATGAAGTGGGCGAGGGTAAAGCTGAGCTTCGCGAGATCAAGATAGTGTAGACAGAAGGGTTTGGTTAAGGATGCCATCTGTCCCTAGGGGTTAAGCTACACTTGAGTCTGAGAAGGTTTGGATTTCAAAATTTATTAAGTTTCTATTGATGATTCAAAATTCTCTGTTCCATTCTCCTAGTACCAATACTTTTCAACTATCCCCAAGGTATACTAAACAGAAGTCCCAGCCACAGCCCCATTATTGAAAGCCGCAGCACTTAGCACACAAATATCTGGGCGACAGCACAGGCGAGCAAAATTAGTTGCGGCACCTTACTTTGGTTATACTAAGCATGAGCACAAGACAAGGGCCTAACTATCGGCTTAGAAACTGCGTTACTGGGCAGACAAAGCACGGACTAGTGGAGCCACTTGCAGTCTATGCCGCTGGAAGGGCTAGCGGTGTCTGAGAGGAGTGTGGTTGTAATATATGTAGAGGTGCCGGGAAGGGAGCAGGGGAGAGAAGGAAGTCGCCGTCCCAGGAAGGTGTATGGAGGCTATCGCTGTCGTCAGCATCGTCGAGAGAACTGGAGGGATTGCTGTGGTCAAAGAGGGAAGTGCGTGGCGGATTGCAAAGAATGTGAGCGCGAGCCGACTTAGATACGACCTGATAGTATGTTCTATACCTGATTGGAACCAGCCAACGGCATCGTGGAGGCTTCACACCCCTACCGGTATATTCCTTGACTATGTGGAAGCAGCTATTGTATATAAATCATATACAAGATCGTGTATCTGCAGCTGATTGTTCTCCTTGTCGCTAATTATAGATACAGCCGTGATGTTTGTGATAACCACCTCTGGTTCTCCTGTATTAGAGAATAAGGTGTGTAATACCTCGCTGATCTCTCATCTCTGCAAGCGGACTTTATTTTTAAGCTATAGAGCCTTGGAAGCAAGGAGTGTGAAAAAAGTGGCCCGTGCCGATGTACTTGTGGTCTCCAATACTGAGAAACGCTTAAAAATAGGGTCTATTGATGATTTGTTCAAAACGGGGGTCTCTGTCATTGGCACTTTTTTTTTTCGTAGTTTCTAAGGGTCTGAGTTGCTAAGATAAACTGAACGTCGGTTTGCGTTTGACCAGCCGATGCGGCTGGGATTGACCGCCTTGAAAGTGGGGCCCTCAATCCCGCATTAGGCATCAATTAGTGCATCTGCTGCTGTTGAATTCAACGTGGTCACCAGAAACGCAGTAATTGGAAGCCGTGAAGAGAGTTGTATCGGAGAGGAGCTCGCAGAGCAACCGTGAGCACGTAAAGCGCGGACCAGCCGCGCTACCGCTGCTTACCTAAACAGTCGGTTGAATTTGACAGCTGCGCAGTTCCCTCTAGCCGTTCTACAATAGAGAAGAATCGATACCCCGACGGTTCACTTAATTGAAATCTTAATTCTAATCTTTGATGACACGACCGTTCCATGTTCAAGCGATTTAACAGTCTATAAGCGCCAATTGGCAGCGCCGACGGTGGAGTTTTGTCAGGAGAAAGAAGCGAATGAGGTAAAATGCGACGTCATACCCGCAATGTGTTAATTCGGCAGTGGGGACATGCATGCGCCATGTTGGCACAGCCGGACAGCAAGCAGCCTGGACTTGGAGATTAGACTCATGCGATCGACTCGCGCGACTCTGAGTCTTTGGCGCGGCGACCAATTTCAATTTCAACAACACGCTTCGTCCTCGTTGAGCTTAAAGATCTGTACCGATGTCCAAGTCTGCGTTCGGACCCTCAACTGGTATGCATTGGCTGCCATCAAGACTAATACCGGGCCTTTCTTTTCGTGATTTACAGCTTTGGGCAGCGAACCAGTGTGAAAGGAAGCCTGACTATCCCTGCTCCCTCTCGGACCTAGATGGCCGTCTTCAGAGGCGTGGTTAACGGAATCGACTGGCAGGACGACGAGCAAGCCCGCTTCTTCATCAACAACGACGCAATTTTCAACGACGTTCGTCACCCTTTTCCCTCCCTATCGCCAATGACTAACACTTTGGAACTCCTCACATGGAGGCCATGGGGCTAGGACAACGGTGGGCACTCCTGCGGTACCGGCGTCGATTGCGACCGTCGACACTTACACCAGCGGCGTGGCCGTGATGGATGCAGAAGAGAGACGAGGGCGTATTTCATCGCTCAGGGCGGTACGCTGGGCGAGGCGGTGGCTGTTGACTGGGGTGAGACTACTGATTACACGACTACGCTTCCGTACCGAAGCGTTTGGTGGCGTGCGGGTAACCTGGAAATTCTCGGCGGGTTATTTCGGTAATGGAGAACTTTGGATGTGTTTTCCTTTGATTTAGCAGCATGGCAATGTCTAGGATACCTATGATAGCACTTTGTCACCATCTTTTGACAGACACCTACTGTGTGTTAAGATTCGGTCGAATAAGTGGCTTGTCCGGGCAAGGTTGCCTTTGGTAAAAACATTGTCTTGCTTCAACAAGCCCCCTCATGTGGAAGCTGCCGACACATGCACTCTACAGCCGCCTACATCCTCATATTGCCAATTCGGGGCGACGCCACACCCGCCCCTTTCCAACCACAAATGTGAAAATCTCCGCGGAGTAAAACCAAACCTTATCTCGACCCCATGTGGGGGGGTCAACAACCGTCTCACCCCCCTGTCCTCTCGAGCAATGCATCTCCGCCACCAGTGCCCCCACGCCTTAAAATCGACGATTCCCCTGAAGAGCCACGTGGGGGGCTTCAAGCGACCAAGCACCGGACCCTGAAAAAAACAAAGTCCAACCGATAGCAAAATAATGTCGGATTTCCGCCTCTGCCCCGACTGGAATCCTCTGCCCCGACGGGAATCCTTGTTCCGTGGAATCGAAACGTTGCTTTACCTAGGGGCGTACGCTGATAAGGATACTCGAAAGTCTTGCCCCTTCTCCCCTCTTCAAGCTAGAACGCCTCGCATCTAGTGGGTCCTTTGCGATGCTAATCCTGTTCTTCTCGCGGTTCTAACATCTCATTTCTCCCGACTTGGTCTCATCTCCGGGCCGATAAGCACCGTGGCAGGGCTGAGGCGTTGTGTAGATACGCCAAACGGCTATAATACAACAACCATCAGCCCTTGGTGTCCGGATGGGGCGGCGATCGCCCACAACGCTTTATTCGAGCCATTAGATGAGACGCAATCCAACTGCGATGGCAATGTTCGACAGCTTGGACATCGCGCCCCGCGCAGCACTCGCCGCGCCGACGGACCCCTTCGTCATGTACTCCCAGAGTACTGTCATTGTGGTCGTTTCGGTGCTTTCCGCAGTTGGCGCGGGGTGGATGGTCGCTAGCTTCCTGGTACGTCCCCCAAAATTAAGCAGGCTTACCACTCGTCTAACGCCCGTGTGCCCAGATCTTCTCGAACCTTCGAAGCTTCCGCCACCAACTCATCCTCGGGCTAGCCATCAGCGATTGTGTCATGGCCTTGAATTTCCTCTTATCTTCGTCCATGAACGTGGGTGGACGGTGGATAGGGGCACCCGAGCAAGCCACGTTCTGCACCTTCAACGGGTTCATGACGCAGACTTTTGTCATCCAGACAGACTATTGGGTGTTCGTCATCGCCGTCTACACCTACTTTGTTCTGAATGATCAAAAGAGGTGTTCCATGTGGGTTGAGAAGCACCCGCTCATCCCCTGGGTTGTACCATGGGTGTTATCGCTCGTGTGGGCCTCTCTTGGGCTTGGCATCACTGGGTATGGTGATATTGGCGCGTGGTGTTGGTTCACCTCGGACAAGGTCCGACTTCTGGTCAATTTTGTTCCTAGATGTAAGTGCCCGCTATGCATGCGTAACCTCGACTTGGTCCTAACTCTCTCAGGGGCTATCGTTGCTATCATGTTCTTCATGTACGCCCGGCTGTACTTCATCCTCTTCCGCGCCCACCGCCGTCTCATCTCCCTCGGGGCCTCCGAATCCGACAACCCAAGCGGCTCTAACTCCCACCATCTGGACTCTCGCGACTTGGGTGGCGCTACAGTGGTGTCGGCCAGCCATACCCGCAAGCTGAAGAGGGTATGCTTGATCAACCGTGACGCTTTTCATTGCGCGATAGAATTTTCTGACAAGCCGCTCAGCTGGCCCGCCTCATGCTTCTTTACCCCCTAGCCTATGCTGCGGTATGGTCTCTGCCCACAGGCATCCGCATCTATCAGACAATCAGCGGACTACCCGCCCCATGGCAACTCCAAACCCTCGATAAGGCGTGTATCGTGCTTCAGGGGCTTGTGGATGCCATCATCTACAGCACCACCGAGAGTTCTCTCTCTAGCTGGCGAAGCATCTTTCTCCCCAGGCGCTTTCCTGCCGCCAGCGGGGAGGCTCAGGTGCTTGGAAACGGCAGCAGGGGGTCGAAGAGGTGGAGCTCGGCGCGCGGCACGGGAGAGCAGCAGTTTGCCTCGAGGCCGCCGCCGACCGATGGGGGAACGCACGCGCCAACCAACAAGTCGGATGAATCGCTGGGGTCCTCGAGTGTTGATGTCAGCGCAGTTGGCTCGAGTGACCGCATCGAGCTGCGAAACTTGAGTGGCACTGGTGCCACTATGGGCATACGCAAAACGGTAGACATTGAGATCAGCAGGAGCGCCGGGAGGAGCGCCGGGGCAAGTCCGCAGAAACCACTGCAGGTGTATTTGACTGGGGGCTCGCAGGGAAGTTTCTTGGATTTGTAGCTAGGGGGGGCTGTCCTGTCTGGATGTGTTGTGTTACCCTAAAGTTGCCCTCACCATCCCCAGTTACCCACACCACCCCTCGCCACCTTGCTCAGGCTCTCCTCAGGTGCTACCCAGAACATAATCAGGGAAGTCGCCAAACGTGGTTTATACAAGTAGGTAGCTCGGCGGAGTTCTGGAAATTAAAATGGCAACCTTTCGCGAGGAAACAGTTTTGGGCTACCTGTGTCCCAAAACTGGGACCACCAACCACCCTCCTTTTTCTTTGCCCTAACCCCCCGGGGTCCCATAAAACCCAGTTCACGTCCCCCATCAAATCTTCATTTCCGTCTTCTCATTTACCAGAGTGCGTAAAATCTCGCCATCTCAACATCCCTGAGTTGGGACACTCCCAAAGCGGATTGCTTCATCTCTATTCATTTGGTTGCTTGTTGCAGCCGACTCCGAAATGGGCAAGAAACAATGCAGAAGAGAGAAGGAGATATGCTAAGGAGAATGGCTTCAATAATGATAATGCAGATATGACAACATTCCCATCCCACGAGACATCTTGGATTATGGTAAGGAAAAATACGACGTACAAATGGAACTATGGTTTGAGTAAGCTATATTCCTTGCAATCTCCACTTACTAATTGCGACGACCCCGCAGGCCGTCACTTGGGCCGGACGGATTGACATATCCCCGCGCCCAAGACGGTGCTCGACACGGCGTGCACTGTACGGGAGACATTGACGGAGAATGCCTGTAATCGTCCTAATGTCTCTATTTGTATTCACTGCACATGGCCTCCTTCACCTCTCCCTCAAAGCCCACACAAATCAACCGGACAAACCCACACATCCGTCGCCCGAATCTTACAGCTATTCGGCACCGGCTGCCCCGCCAGCGGACTACTGCATCCATACCCATCCCCCGGACTATCACAGTTCAACCCCCTCCCCGCCTCCTGCCTATAACACTTCCCATAAAACCTCTTCGCCCCACTCCCCTCCCAAACCTCCAGCCCCTGGCCCCCATCCACCGGAAAAAACGTCAGCGACCCCGCCCCACACTGCCCCTTCAGCGTCGTCCCATGGCCAATGTCCCACGTGTGCGCGATGCCCTCAAAGTAGTTCTTGTCGCGGATGACGTCGCAGTTGAAGTTGTTGGCGGGCACGAGCCACACGCCGTCTTCGTCGAAGGGCTCGCGGATGTCGGCGCAGTTGACGCGCTTGGGGCAGGCTTCAGCGGCGGTTTTGTGGATCCAGGAAGCCCGCCGGTCGAGGATGTGGAACCCTTTTTGGGCGAGGGTGGTGTGGAAGAGGGTGAGGGTGAGGAGGGTGAAGGTTAAGGTGCGCATTTTGATGGTGGTCGCCAGTGGAAGGTTGGGGAGCTTCAATTTGTTGTGGTGAGATGGATTGAGGTGGTTTTGATGCTGGGTTTGGTGTAAGTGGCTGCAAAGTGGTTCTTTTATATATGCTGTCAGAGGTAGCTTACCCCTTGTTTTCATCATCGCCCCTGGCCATAGCCTCACTCTCTTCGTTTTTAGCCCAATGGCCCCTGGGTGACATAAGCTTTTTGGTGGCGTTTTGGTGATGCTACGCTGCAATTCGGCCCGCATTCAGAGCTGACAGTACGCGTCCAATCACCAAGCATGAATAGAGGGCTGAGTGTGAATTCGGTAATCGCGCCCACCTGCTGACATGGCTTTAGTCACCTCCCAGAGACGAGCTTTGGGGTCCACTTGCGCACAACTCAGCCGTGATAGGTAGCGGTCCCTATGATTCGTTCCTTGGAAGCAATTTGATACTCCTGCATAGCCCCCTTCCAATTGTACTTACCAACACAATTGATTGACCCTCTCCGGTGGCCCAAGTCTCGCCTCGGACAGCATGACAAAGCTTTCACGAGAGTGATGGTCTTATTGTCAGCCCCCTCTATCGTTGCTGATAGCAATACAAACGGCTAGAATGAACAGCTAGACGAAAATGAACAGTGATTGATGCATGAGTGGAGATGGGTGATTTATTCTAGAAGAAAATGAACAATCTACCAGCTCAGACCCTTGGGTTACACACAGTGACAAATGGAGAGGAAGCTCCACTGAGGTATAACCTCCCTGTAACCACATCGTGCACCACCGTCGTCGTGGCTGGGAGCGCCTCGCCGTCCCGGTCCTCCAACACTATATTCGTCTCATAACCAGACCCAGTCACACGGATGCGCAGCACACCCGACGCAGGCACCGCGCGAGATGGATCTTTCACATAAGCCAGCGTTTCTTTGCCCTTGGAAATGACAGCCGCAAAGATATCGCCGTTGTTATCCTCCGAGAGGTTGTCAATTGCCCAGAATGCTTCAATCTTTGCCATCTCTTCCAGCGAGCCATCGTCTTGCGGCTGATAGACATGGACGCCACCTGCCGCTGCGCTGGGGACGTATAGCAGCCCATTGCTATGGAGCATCAGGCCGTTGGGATAGGATAGGCCTGATGCCACAACCTTGCAGTCCCCAGTGTACGAGCAAAATGCGACGTCGCCACCACCTAGCATCGCTCTGAATCGTGCTAGCTTTCCGGACTTGACCTTCCCGTGGTCATTGGTGATGTAGAAACCTGCACTCCCGAAGGCAGCGACGCGGTTGGGAGTCGAAATGTTGGCGCTCGCAACCGTAGACACATGTTGCAAAGAGACGTCGTGCCCGCTTCTTGTCTCAAACACCTCGATGGTAGCGTTGACACCAGCATAGGCTTGGTCCGCCGCATATTCGCCGGTGCCGAGGTCGACGGCAGGCCTGTTGTTGACAACGAGAAAGCGAACAACCCCGTCCGGCAAGTCAACACCCGTGAAGCCAGTCAAGCTCAGCAAGCCATCGCCAGCCACGCCGGTGTAGCCAGGCGTGTTGAGTCTCCGAGCCGTGACCTGGCTCCCCGGCCCAATTCCAGGTCCAAGTCCAGGCTGATCAAGATCCACCACCACGATACCATCAACCCTCGATCGCCCGGTGAGATTGTACTGATCCACGGCCGGAAACCACTGCCTGCGCGCCTTTGAGTCGGAGCATGCTAGGTACAGCTTGCGCGTCGAGCGAGATATCCACATATCCTCGCATGCATCCAGCATGGGGTTGTCGATGCGGCGACATTCGAACGGGAAGGCGGAGAGCGGTTGGATGGTTTTGCCAATTGCTAAGCCGAGCTGCACCAGCGTGATGAGGTTCCCCAGCGGAAAGAGGTCGAGTTGGACGCCGATTGCGATAGCGGCCGCTGTGGCTATGCCGGCTGGGACTAGGGATTTTCTGAATCCCGCCATTGTCAAGCACGCCAAACGAGTGCAATCGATGTGTGATTGTTGTGTAAATTTGAGGTTGTCTTGTTTCGGAGGTATTTGGGACGTGCCTCGGCCGGAAATGGCGGGTGTCATCGGCGCTAGCCCAACAGAGCGCCAAGGAATCCTCCGGGTCGAATCGGCATTCTTGCCTAGGCGATGAACTTCGCCAGTGCTTAGTGTCATTGGACTGACGTTGCGTATCAGCATGCGCTGCAGGGTACGTCAACAAAAAGAAATGGCAAAAAAGAAGAAATGCCTCCCTCGGTAAGGGTCGAACTTACAGCCTCCAGATAATCTGTTGAAAGAAGAAGAACTTTGCAGCTTTTTTCTTCCCCGTAACAGTCTGACGCGCTAGCCAATTGCGCCACGAGGGATGCGCTTTGTTGCATGGGGCGCAAGAAGTTGGCGCCCATCTGGTTTGGGCCTTGGCGAGTCTTGAAATGTCTAACTTCAACAATCTCAACGAATTGAATCGTGGTTGTCGCCAGAACCAGGATGCGCCTTCTGACACCTTGCAGTCACCCGCACAGATTTCGCAAACATTTCGCAGCGTCACAAAAAATAGGCGCGTGGAGGCCAGAATGTCACAAGGCCGACGAGACAAACAGTGTTGTGTACAGCGCAGACATCACAAGTTCTAGCATGGCTAGCAGGCTCAAATACCGAACTCACAAGTTGCCCACGTCGCCCTCCGACTCAATGCAGGATGCAGGCACAGCATGTTGCAGCTGCTCTTATTCCTGCGCCTATTTTGAACCAGCTTCAGGTGTCGACGTTGCTGAACAAAGGCCCCGAACACAGTCTGCCGCCCAGAACCAGTCACAATAACTTTGTTTGGCACACCAAGACACATTGACATGAGTTTCACTGACAAAAGTACTGACTAACAAAACTAGTTTCCAAAATGACCCAGTGTATGACCCAGTGCCGTTCTGTTATGGGTGTGGGGTGAAAGCGGGCGAGTGTGCATGAGAAGGTTTAAAAGAGGGAGACCGAAGCTTTGCCCGTTATGCTCTGTCTCCCTTCCGTACTGATTGATGCTTAGATACGTATCTCTGCCTTTCCGCAATCACTTCAGTAAGACTCAGGTAGCAAGCTAGCCTGTCACGTAATAGTCAACAACCGCCCCTGAGTCTTCCACCTACCAACGTAGATACCTGCAATGCCTAGAAGAACTACTATCCCGCAGCAACATGATATTAGCCACAACTTCGCAGCCGTCAGGGCCCGCGTGGAGCAACTCGTTCCAGGATCCATAGTTACCAGTAGAAATGGAACAATCGAAGTTCTTCTCCCGGCAGGTTGTTCGGAATCTCACAGAGAAGAGATTCTTCAAGACGATCGAATTCGTATCGCTCGGGGTCGGTCTCTGGGGCTTCCGCCTATTCCCACGATTATCCGGATTCAGGGGACTCAGCGTACCCAGCGCGGTCAACGCATTCATCGCCGGGAGCGAGAGTCTTCGATGTGCATAGTACAATGAGAGACATCGGAGATGGATATATATCATACACAGCATCAATGAGTTCTGAGGGCGTTACATGGGCTTGGGTATCGTCGCAATGCTGCTGATGTACAATCGTAAGTGAGCCCGGCATGTGGGAAAGGATGGAGGGAAATGGTAGAGGCGAGCTACCAAATTCGGCAGAATGGCGGCAGGGTGGGGCGTTCATGATTCCTAGATCCAGAATATTGGAACTTCTTCGCAGAGTTGTTCTAGATACATCAGGTTTGCAGAAGGTATATACATGCATATGCCACTCGCAGTATTTAGTTCATCAACCCTCATATTTTCCCGCTTGCTCTTTAAAGGCCCAGAGCAGCACACCGAGGCAAACGTGGCAAATAGGCCGCCTAGCATGCCGCCAAACACTCTTCTATTCATATTGTCAGCTTTTCTTTGTCTGCGGGGTTTGAACAAGAGTACCACTTACTCCTGCCAACACCGCAAGTTGGCTCAGGGATATTGTTTCCGACGCATGTGAAATATTCGAGCCAGCAGTTCCCCACACAGTCCGCTGCAACAGGGGCGGCGGCCATGAAGAGAGCCGAAACAATGGTGAAGATCTTGATTTGCATATTGAAAGGCAAGCCTAAGGATGGCTGAGTAAAAGTTGTGTTGTCACTGAGGTAGCTGGAAACTATCGAGAGGGGCTTCTGATAGAATATAGAGCAGAAAGTACCATGGGATGACCTGGGGAGAGAGTTCGAATTTATGTGAAATTGCAATTCACCTTCACTCTTCTCTTAGGGCTACTCAGCTGAGGACTGCCTGGTGGGTATGCATAAAGCTCCCCTCAGCACAGCGCACCCCCGCCACTCCACGCCGTAAAACTTCTTTTTGTGCCGCACTTGCACAGGCCACACAGGAATAGGATTTTGCGGCGCCGCAAGCCATGCCAAGTTTCGGAGAATTTGGTCTCCCATCATCAACTTCTAGTACTCGCAGAACCCCCCCCGTTAACTTCAACGACACCAACAGTGCTATGCGCCTCCTCTGCCAAATTGTGATTTGGTACCCAGTTGCTTTGCCCCACCACAGCCGAGTTCCGAATCCCGTGACAGGATCCCCCCGCGGCGGCGTTGAGACGCTCGGACCGAAAAGCGCGGCGTCAGCCGTATCCCAAATTCGGGGGTTTCAGGGGTCGTTGGTGGTGCTACACGCCACCTGCTTATTATGACGGTGCAGCCGTTACATGTCAGGCCTGCTCGTAGTTGCGCATGCAGTTCATGTGGGCTCGTGTTGAGGGCCTTGAACAGGAGGTAAAATCCGAGCTGTGAAATTCCTGGGTCCGAGGACTACCAGCTACCGCGCCGCAGAATTACAGCGGAGAGTTATTGGATACCGGCATGCCCGGCCGAAGGAGTTGTTTCAGAGCTGATATCGAGGCAAATGCGTGTTATGGAACAGTTTGTCGATTAGAATCCAATCTATTACGATAAACCCGGAACTCTTCAGCAACCTACAATCGATCAATAACAGGAACCAATAATAGTGCTATCTCTCTCTGGTAATCCGTGAAAACAAGTTTCTTTTTCATCCTTTATTAACTTATTTCCAAGCTACCTATGTCCAGTCTAAATCCATTTCCCATTTCACTCCGTCCAAAACACCATCCAACTTAAAGAAAAAAGACCGGAAGTCCATACATAGCCAGAGAGAAGAGGATCAGCAGATTATGGCACAAAAGGGGCACAGAGATCACCCGACCAATCGGTAGCAAGCCGAACCCTCGCCACATGAATCCTTCGACTCTACCACTCCCCTTCCTCCACGCTAGTGCCACGATACCATCGTCTCGCAGGATGCAACACCAAGCCCACCTAGACCAGTACAGACATCGGACGGTTCTAGAAGCACCAAGTCAGCTTACGTTCTCCCCACCTATCACTCCCTTCCAACCATCCCCAAAACCCCTGAATGAAACAGTACTCACATTGGCACACCCCGCCTCGCTCCCCGCCCCCGACCCGCCACCAATAACAGATTCCCCACTGGTAAAACACTCCGCTAAACTCCTCACCGGCCTCTCCTGCGCCGGCGTCGCTGAAGACGACGTCGACGAACGCGGCACCACAAACTCCTGAATCCCCGACATCCCATCCTGCGGCGTCAGTGGACTATCCAGAACTCTCGCCGACGACGGGAAATTCGTCTTGATGGCCATATGCCCTGGGATTGCCCTAGCCCCCGTCCGTGGCGCGACGTCGAAGAGGGATTCAGGATGGCTGGTATTGCTACGGGTACTAGAGGGGGAAGTAGAGGCGACGAATGTCGCTGACGATAAAGAGCTGAAGCTCGCGTGGTGGAAGCCGCTGGCAGGGCTGGCTGTGAAGGGAGTGCTGGGCGCGGTGTCGGTGTACTGGACTTGGGGTGGGTGTTGGAGGAGGCGGATTCCGTTGAGATCGCCGCTGATGACGGGGAGGTCAGTGTCGAAGGCCGAGAACATCATTTTGTAGTTGTTGGTGTAGAAGCCGATGATGCTGGCTTGCCCTTTGGTTCCGGCGCCGTGCACGTGGGTGCCGGTAACGGCCATGGAGTTGGCGTCTTTGCGGATCACGGAGGAGCCGGGCTGACCTGTGGGGGGTTAGAAGGTGAGATGGGGTGAGGATGGGAGGGACTTACCGCCCCAGGTTGCGACGTCGTACTCGAGGAGGCCAAGGGCGTTGGGGTTGCTGGCGCTGTGGAGACTGTACTCCTGGTTGGTGAACATCTCGTACATTTCGCTGCCTCTCTCGTCCCAGTACCGGGTGTCGTGTGTCTTGTCGCCGGGGTAGCCGACGACGCCGGGGACAACATGTCCCTGGGCAGGGGTGTCCTCGAACTTGAAGATGCGGAGGTTCCCCTCGAACGGCCGCTCTAGCTGGATGAACGCGACGTTGCGCTGGCGGTTGTCGTGACTGGTGAGCCACTCAGGGGTAGTGACGATGGTCTTGCCAAGGCGGAACTGCACGTCCTTGGACCCCACGCTGTACCCACCATGGTATCCGGTGTAGCACTTGATTTGGACACGAGACCACGGCCGAGGCTTGACCAATCAGAGACGTTGCTCCCGGCTGTGACTACGACGTCGGGCCTGATGAGCCAGTCCGTGGCCATGACATAAATGATGTTTACTTCGTCCTGGTTCACGTATCGAATCACCAACTTGACGACAGCTGCATCGGACCTCTCGTTAGACTTGCTCAAGTGACTCGGGCTATGTTGCTCCTGTGACGTACATCGAAACTTGCCTCCATCCGCGAATCTCTGTTATCGACACGGGGACAGATATCAGGCTCGATGAGAGACTTGGGGCTGGTCACATCGTGTGTGAAGTGGTACCAGGCGGACGACTTGCTGGTCACGCCCTTCGGGTTGGAGAGTGACCAAGTGGTAGAGACGCCAGTGAAAGAATCAGAAGTTGACATTACGATGCGATGTGATTCGATGCAAGGTAAGCGAACTGATGAATGCTGAGAAGAAGTCGAGGACCAAGTGAAGAATAGATATTGTAATGAAGGGAATGCGATCTGCCATCGATCCTGTGGGTGTGTACGACCCATCCAATTAACAATAGTTTCCCACTCAAATCCCATATCCAGCGCCTCCCCGTACACCCCGTACATGACTCCGTGAACGCATGCCGGTCCAAGGAGTTCGTGACTGGTCTCGCCTGAATCAACAGGACCGGAGCCCTTCCGGCGCATCATAACAGGGGTGTAGCAGCCAGCCACCACCCAAACCTCATCATCGAGGGAGGTATCCTCCGGAACAACCGCGAGGAGCCCTCCATCCACAAGGAAAAACCGCCTCGCGCTCATAAATCGATAGTCGGCGGCGCGAAAATTGGCGTAGTATCTCCGGCTGAATTGATGTTTGCTGGCCGGGTCACCATCCTCGATCTCGATCTTGATGGCATCCAGCAACGCCTGGAGTGAGAATGGTGAACCCGAAGGCTCGGCTTTGAAGAGCCCCCACATGGCAGCGATATAATTGGCGATACTGTGCAGCAACGACGTGTCCAGCTTAGGGCTGCCCGGGGGCATTGGCGTCTGTAGGTCGAATGTGTTGGCGCTGCATGTGCGAGCCATCGCTTCCGCGCGCGTTTCTTCCCTGAGTCGCCGTTAGACAGATCCACCCGCGACAAGGAGCGCAACCAACAGCGCACTTCATACTACCAAGACTCGACGTTGGTCGGACTTGTGCGACAAATAGTAGAAGGGCCAAGACGTGGCTGCTTACCCCAGTAAATATAGCTCCGAAAGGCCGCTAGCCACTCCACAGATTTTCCCGTACAGCGCCGGGCCACCGGCCCCATTCAGCTCCGTTACAGACGGTGTAATGTCGGCAACCTTTCCTACGCGTATGCCCCGCACAGGAAGAAGCAGTTTGTTTCCTGTTTGGCGAACTACACGCTCCTCCCAAGGAAGGTGACGATCCGCCTTGTAAAACGAGCTGCGTGGTAGCAAAGGGGGATTCTTCGCTGTGCTGAAGTCAGGCACCCACGAGGGAAGATTCCTCTGCTTGCGGTAGGGATTCCCTTCCCGGCGTTCCCAGACATGCAATGACCGCGATTCAGCGATAATTGCGCGAACAGTGCGAGCGTGTACCATGTCGACGGGAACTTGGTAATCGACCTCGACATACGCTTTCAGTCGGTTCTCGGCGTGGGCGCCCATGTCGGTGAAAGGGTCTTTGTCAGAACCAAGATGCCTAGAACGCCGTAGATCTTATCTCGGGGATCCGTGGCCTTGCACCTTCGCACTTCGTCCAGGAGTTCCACGAAGCAGATGGTTTCGTACAGGGCACGCGTGGTCTCATCTTCAACCTGCATGCCAGACCAGCTCATGATCTTCGCCAAATTCATGATGGTGCTCGAGGAGTTTACGGGGGATGTCAAGATTTTCTCAAACCCCAAGCTGTGATTGGTAATGGCGGCCGACCGCTGTAACACATGCGGGAGAAGAAATTCCTGCCAATCGGTGTACAGCATGAAGAAGCTGGCAAGCTGAATCCTGCGCAGGTCCACGAGCTGCCTTCCGCATACGGCTATCATTCTTTTTGCCAAAGCCACTTCTTGCACAATCCACAAGCGTGAAAATAGGGGTGAGCGATAAACGAGACAAAGCACAACCACTGTCGGGGATAGATGACATCGATGCCCAGCTTGGACTCATGTTTAGTCAGGTCAGCAACATGCGAAGAGCGGCGTGCAGGTTCGCTCGAATGGGCATTGTGACGCCATTGCAGCTAACCAAATTGCGGCGGTCCTCTTTTGGAGGGTGGAGGGACTCGTCGACATCCCTGTTCAATGGATCGCCCCATGTGTATGACAAGGTGTCGAAGAGGGGCGAGTCGTCGAGGTCGACGATGTCCAGGAACAGGGAAATGATCGGGTCACGCTCTGTTGGGACGAAGGGGCAGATGCAGAACCCTGATCGACGTTGGCGTGGGAAACCGTTGGTAAATCGGTGCAAGGGGGGCCTGCGCTTGCATGGCATGAATGCGACGTCGGACTAGAATGGTGTCGGACTGAAGTCACCTGGAATGCTGGGCCTGAGTCGTTCAAACAAGAGTGACGCCAAGAATCAGCGAAGTTGGGCACGAAGCTTGGTGGCGATTCCCAAGCAACGCCGCTGCGAAGGCAAGCGCGGTCTGCAGCTCAAGCGCCAATCAAAGGTGACCCGTCTCCACACTCCATGCTGCAGGGGAAAAGGTGAACACCAATGCAGCCAGCCACAAGAGCTCTGTTAGCGCTCGAAACCGGGTTTCGGAGACCATCCTACCGGAGAGACGGTTGACATCAATCATCATGAAGCTCGGAAATCTTGCGCGATCCGGATCGGGCTCGCCCTGTACGGGCACGGGAGATCGCAGTTCAACTCATAGATGGACGAAAAAAGCAGGTGCAATCGCGCACGGCAGGAGCGGAAGCTCGTCGGAGGCTGCCATGTTTAGGCTCAACTGGGTTAGGATGTGGGGAGCATAGATTGGATCAGGAAATCCCTCTCCAACGTCATGGACTCGAGTTTATGTACCAGCGCTTCTCGAATTCAGCCTAATGCACGGCAATCGTGCCACCTCGATTTGTGCTGTCTTCGACCTAACGAAGGATTTTCTCCAGCTGCCAGCATCAGTGTCTTCAAAAAGAAACCCAGCAAGACCAACAGGAATCCGCTTTTGCAAATTGGACGAGAATCTCGGGGCAGAAGGCGATTCATTGTCAGTTCAACTACGACGAAATGGCCGGAGGCGGCAGACTCCGTGTGCCCTCGCTTGAGAGGACGGCAGGAAAATCCGGGGGTGCTCTCTCCGAGCTGTGGGGATGCAATACAAGCATTCAATCATCCAGGCATTGGGAGCGGGAGTCGATATTGCGGACCGAATTCCAGCGCCCGATAAAAAGCACGATGCGCCCCTGAGCTTCTTTCTCTCCTGTCGTAGTCTTGGTACCCTCATCCGAACCAGCCATCACAATGCTCCGCCAAGCCGCCCTTTTCGCGCTCGCGCTCCTCCCCGCATCCCTCGCCCAGGTCTCCGAGGGCTTCGAGAGCGGGTTGGATTCGGCAGCATGGCCCACCTATGCCCCGGACTGCAGCCAAGGCGGTAAAGTCACGCTTGATAGCTCCCAGGCGCACAGCGGAAAGAACTCCGTGAGGGTTGACGGCGCCGGCGGATACTGCGGCCACATCTTCTTCGGCACCACCAAGGTGCCCAGCGGCGACGTCTACGTCAGGGCATGGATGTAAGCTCTCTTCCGACCCCAATTTCCCTAACTAAGTACTAGCGTCCTAGGAAGCGATGCTAACTTCCCTCTGCAGTCGCGCATCCAAAGCTTTGACCTCCTCCCACGTCACCTTCATCACCATGCCCGACTCTGCCCAAGGCGCCAAGAAGCACCTCCGCATCGGCGGCCAGAACAGCATCATGATGTACAACCGCGAATCCGACGACGCCACCCTCCCCGACCTTTCCCCCCAAGGTGTTGCTACCTCGGCAGCCCTCCCCACCGGAAGCTGGCAATGCTTCGAATACAAGCTCGGAACCGATGGCAGCATCGAGACCTGGCTTAACAGCAAGGTCATTGCAGGCCTGACGAGCGTTAAGGGGACTGCGAACCCGAACGCTGCACAGTGGCAGCGCAGTTCGATCAAGCCGAAGGTTACGGCTATTTACTTCGGGTGGGAGTCGTATGGCGGAGACACGAATACCTTTTGGTATGATGACATTGCTGTTTCGTCAACTCGTGTCGGGTGCACTTAAGCGTCTAGACTTGATAGTTATAGGGAGTGCATCAAGATTGGATGATGTAAAAGGCGGAGGTGTAAATACATTGAAGGGGGGGTTATGAACCGTACTATTTGCAAGCAAGCGAAATCCATGGGCATATACACCATTCTGATCCCCATCTTGTTAAGTGACCGGTCGCTTCAACCATCGCGGCACGCCTCCCGCCCTGGCAGCCACAGACCGAATTTCGCGATCCGCTTGCAACAAAAAATCTCCTTGTGGTGTAGTTGGCTATCACGTTCGGCTGTAAATGTCCCATTCATATACCGAAAGGTCACCGGCTCGATTCCGGTCGAGGAGACACATCTTCAATTTTTGCATGTTTGATCCACTTGTGGCTCAACGGCCCACAACCTTGTCCCGCGTACCTTCGAATCCACCTTCACTCAGATCGGGCGTTCCCCGGAAGCCAAGGGAGATGATTTGCCTAGTTTCCTCATCAACCGCCAATCCCATCCTCCTTGCAAGTCTAAAAGTCCAATCCGCATAGAAACACAGTTCTGTTCAAGTTCGGCGTAACCCCTGACAGCCAACTGACACAATCCATCTCATTGGTTGCCATTCGATACAGAGTTGTTCTACCTACATAGGCTCCGAGTAGGTCCGCGAATCCTACTCAGGCAGTAGTGCATCAAGTGCAGGTAAGTTACGTTACGCTGATCTAACTCCCTTCAGCAAAGTGCGCGAAACTGACTCCGAGAACATAAGTTATCTCAGAATCAGAATATGCAGGTACGTCGGTCCACGTTATACCTACATGCCCGCCTCTCGTATACAGTCGTGTAAGTAGGATGAAAACAAGGCGCAACGAGTAATCCTTTGCTGGGTTTTGGATTGGCGGATATTGAAATGCCGGGTACCTTAGTAGCCAAGTGTTGGACGCGCCCGCTGTTGCTACTACAGTGGAAGTGGATGGTGGCGGTATTTGCCGGAAAAGGTTGTCGTCGGCTCCCCCATTGGAGCGCCTGTGTCTAAGTCTTGTCCACTAAACCCGGCACCCTGGTTGGTAGACCAAACCGCAGATTCCTAGATTGCCGTTCGATTAGCCGCGTCGCGGAGTGCGACGACCGCCCATCTCGGCCGCAAACGGCCCCGGCCGTCCTTTCTCTAGGCGGGGGATGCAATTGCAGCTTGTTCTACCTCCAGCGCAATTTCCACCAATCTGCCAGGCCGAGTGTCGAGCGCCGGCGGTTTATAAACAACGAGTTTTCCCATCGACGCGAAATGTGGTGCGAGTTGAACGGACCCTTCACCCAATCATCTTTCCGTGCAACACATCCTTCGACAAGATGGACTCCTGGAAAAGCATCGTCCTTGGACTGGCCCTGCTCGAGGTGACCTCGGCCCTGAATGATGGCGTCGGCTTGAAGCCCCACATGGGATGGAGCAGTTGGGTAAGGACGAACACTGCCCCTTGATCATCCAAGTCATTCGATGATAGTACCTTCCCTGCTCACTCACCGCTCCAGAACGTCGCGCAGTGCAACTCGGCATCGGCCCGCTACGCGCTCGACACCGCCGACAAGTTCATCTCGCTCGGCCTCAAGGACCTCGGCTACGAGTACATCAACATCGACGACTGCTGGTCGACCAAGAGCCGCAGCAACCAAGGCAAGCTCGTACCTGACCCGCAAAAGTGGCCCAACGGCATCAAGGCCGTGACCGACCAGATCCACGCCAAGGGCCTCAAGTTCGGTCTCTACGGCGACGCCGGCGACAAGACCTGCGCGGGCTACCCCGGAAGCGAGGGCAAGGAGAAGTCAGACGTCGCCCAGCTCGTGGAGTGGGGCGTGGACTTTTGGAAGTTCGACAATTGCTACACGCCGTGCCAGCAGAACCCGCGCCCGCAGACGTGCCAGAACCCGGTCGGCAACACCAAGCAGTTCTATGCCCCCATGAGGGATGCGATCATTGGCGCTGCGAGCCAGAAGAAGATCAACTTCAACCTGTGCAACTGGGGACGCGATAGTGTCTGGACCTGGGGTGCTACTTATGGCCACTCTTGGCGGTATGTCTTGCTGCTATGACAATGAACTGTCGGTTGGCTAACACTCCACAGCATGAGCGTTGACAACTGGGGCGACTGGGCTAGCGTCGAGCGCATCGGAAGCTCTGCGGGCCCCATCTCGGAGTACAGTGGACCAGGCGGCTTCAACGACCTCGACATGCTGTACCTCGGCTCGTCCAAGATCAATGCCAACCAGGAGAAGCTGCACTTCGCTCTCTGGGCCATCACCAAGTCCCCTCTCGTCCTGGGCCTTGACCTCAACAAGATCTCCAACCACACCCTCACCATCATCAAGAACAAGGGGCTCATTGACATTAACCAAGACCCCCTTGGCAAGGCGGCCACCACCTTCCGCCCCCCTGGCGCTGCTGCGGTCCAGAATGGCAAAATCTACCCCTACTGGGCCGGTCCGTTGTCGGATGGTGTCGTTATTGGACTCATTGCGGGCACATCGGCTGGAAACTATAAGGTCAGCTTCAAGGACGTTCCCGGCTTGGCGGACAAGACGTATTCGTGGAAGGAGATGTACACGGGCCAGACTGGAAACAGCACGAGCGTTGGCTTTGACATCCCGCTGCATGATATGCGTGTCATCAAGGTCACCACAGTTTAAGCTGTGGCCTTCACCCTAGGGGATGTCGGTTTGTTGAAAAATAGACGCTCAAGCCAGAAACAAAACATGGTGCTTGGGATAATATCACGATACTTGAAGCTAAGAAACGTTGTGGCTCGGAGCCACATCTCCAGCCTTTTTAGGAGGACCAGTGCAAATGTGTTCAAAATCAGTTTCCCAACTCATAAAGTCAGGTACCCTCTGAGTAGTACCTGAGATTGTCATCCAGATCAAACCTCCACAACGCCACCCGCCGCCCCCTTTTCCCCCTTACTCTCTCCCCTTGCCGTCTGCTGCACTTTCCCTACACCACTCAAAGCAGCAGCAACCGCCCCCTCCACGTCCACATAGAATCGCCCTCCCCCTCCCCCACACCCATGATCATGAGCCTCAACACCAAACCCCTCCACCGCAAGCGCCCTCCTCGCCCACTGATTCTCCAACCC
>Ga0247758_1000504_pt1 | contig 34425 bp, 31 predicted proteins | sample UWRJL156409C4_FD_180950 | JGI IMG/M metagenome (GOLD analysis project Ga0247758, IMG submission 180950) | Plant litter microbial communities from Arlington Agricultural Research Station in Wisconsin, United States - UWRJ-L156-409C-4 | ecosystem: Environmental > Terrestrial > Plant litter >...
TCTCCGGGAGCGTGCAGCGGTACCTCGACCAGTGGGACGACTTTCGCGCCCAGCCGCATGTAGTCAGCTAGTTCCCGTCTGTTCGCGTGCTTGAAGGTGGGGCGCCACGTTGGCGCCCCACCCAGCGAGAACTCGTGTGAGGGCCGTCGATGCGTCCGGCCTCGTTCCACACGGCTGCCAGGTAAAGGCGCCCCGCTCAGGGTTCGGATCTCGATGGGGGTGACATTCGCGGGTTTGACCCCCCGCTGCTCCCGCTGATGTCACCCCGCTTCCTGGCCTGGTTTTGAGACTCTGGAAGCGGTGGTGAAATAGCGCGTGAACGCCCTGTGCGGCGTGACGGCGATGATGGTGCCGTCTCTCTGGCAGACGCTGGCGAACAGCGTCGTCACGAGCTTGTAGCGCTCGGCTGAGGACGGCTCGGCCTCCCAGAAGCGAGCGAAGTCCTGCAACAGGTCGCCGGCGCGGTCGAGGTCGGGATCGAATGGCGGCGGACGTCAGCGAAGGCGCAGCGAGCTCGAGACGAGCTTGATGTGGCTGCCGGGTGACGTGACCAGGACGCGGTAGCGGCCGGCGTTCGCCCGTCGTGTCCCGGCTGCGCGCACGGTGCGTCGCACGGTCTGGGCCTTTGCGGCGCGTGCGGTCTTCGTCGCCGAGCGCTTCCAGCGTGAGCCGACGCGGCGCTCGATGACGATCGTGAACCGGCTCGAGCGGCGCGTGGTGACCGCGATCGACAGTCGACGCTCCGAGAGCGCCTTGACCGCGACGCGCACCAGCGGGCTGGATGCCGGCGGCGTGGGCTTGGGCGTCGGTGTGGGCGTCGGCTTCGGGACGGGGGTTGGGTCCGGCTGCGGCGGCACCGGCACCGGCTTGGGGTCCCGACGGATGGGGACCCCGTCGCGCAGGAGCCAACGGCAGGCGTCGGCGATCGTGTCGCTGCCGTCGGCGTCGACGCGTCCCTCGTACTCGGGTGAGCACTGCACGGTCTGGGGGCATCCGTCGTTGGTGGCGGTGCCCCCGTCGGAGCCGCGCTGGACGATCACGGTGGGCGCGGTCGGGCACCCGTAGTCGGGCGACATCGCTCCGGGCGTCGTCGTGATCTGGAACGGGCCGGAGCCGTCCCCGACGAGCTCTATCCGCTGGAGCCCCGCTTGCGGGCAGACCCCGAGGTTGCAGCCCTCGGGCGACGAGGTGACGGGAGCCAGCTGGGAGTGCATCCGCACGCACGGCGCCGGCACGCCGGAGCACAGATCCGCTCGGCTCGTAGCGTGGAATGTGCTGTTCGTCGCGTCTCCCACCACGTCCCACCGCAGGACACCGTCCGTCGCGGTCACCGTCGACGTGCCGGCGATCGCCGACGGAACGTCGACGACGAGCAGGACGCCGACGAGGATCAAGGACATCCGGAGCACCTCGCCGATGGTAGAGGTCATCAGTGGCCGTACATGCGTCAAGCTGTTGCGGGAGCGCTCGTGGTCAGCCGCATGTTGGCCGGCCGACCCGTCTGGTCCGTGACACGGCACGGGGAATCCTCGCCAGCTGCCTCGAGCGTGTCGAACGGGTGGAGTCCATCGGAGACCGTGGTCGGCGGGTGACGGTCGTGTCGTCACCCTGCGCCGTGGCGGCTTCGGACGGGCGCGGATCGGCGACAGGCCAGTCCTCTGCCAGGTCCCGGAGGGCGATCACGGACAGCCCGTGGGCCATCGCGTCACAGGACCGCTGGATCTTCGGATGGACTGTGGCGAGCACGCCCCACGCATCCGTGCGTTCGGGCCCGTCGAGGACGCGTGGGGCGACGGCCCATGAGTAGGCACCGACGTGCAGGACACCACGGCCGCTTGCCTGGAGCTCACGCAACCAGCCTGGGGGTCCGGCTCGTCGCGCAGCGGGGGCGAGCACGACGACCTCGCCGTTGCTCTGGGCGAAGATCAGCGGCGTTTGCCGGTGTCGGCGTCCCGTCGTCTCCAGGATCAGGACGGGTGCTCCGAACCAGTGTGCACCGACCACCCCGCCAGTACGCAGCAGCAGGCCAGCGGGCGGGTGCCCGAGACACCGAGCCCCAAACAACGCGGTGGGGAGGGCAAGTCGAAGAAGCGGACGATCCGGCACGGAATCTCAGTGATCGGCCGATTCGAGCCCGGTGTTCATCTGCGTGAGCGCCGCCGGCAGCAGCAACACGATGCCGTCGGCACCGACGCTGACCTCGTACTCGACTCCGTCGAGCGTGACCAGCGGGGCGGTGCGCATCCGGCTGGTCGTCCGCGAACGACGGTTGACGACCTTCCGGGCCGTCGGCGGCTTGAGCTGCGCCGCCAGATCGCGGCAAACCTCACGGATCTCGCTCATGATCGCGGCGCGGCCTTCACCGACGAGACCCGCCCGAATGGCTGAGGCCACGTCACGACAGACGCCGAGGTAGCCGGTGAAGCCGAGGGGCAGCAGCACCATGTCGACGGCTTCGCCACCGGGCAGCTGCGTCCGCGCGGTACGGCAGGACACCTCAGCCGCGAATGCGCGCGCGATTGGCGCGTAGCGCCGCTCGTCGAGGCAATCGGCGTCGATGCCGGGCAGGTCGACACCCATCACCGGCGTGTCCATCGGCCCCCGCACCAAGACCTGCAGCTCTTCGGCGTCGGCGCCTGGGGTGGCCGTCACGCTTGCGCACGCCCCGACGACGGTGTCGCCGATCGAACGCACCTGTGGAAGCGCGGCACCGAGGGCCAGGGCAGCCGCCGGGCCGTCTGGGGCCGCGTCGCGCATCGTCGAGCTGAGGACGAGCCAGCTGGGCGTCGCCGACCCGTCGAGCCCCGCGTACTGCACGCGCGTCTCGGCGGCTGGATCGTGCTCCAGCTCGGGCGCCATCGCGCCCGCGTGGTGCAGCGCGGGGACGTCGAAGAGCGACCACGCCAGCTGTCCGGCGATGGCGGCCGCCAAGCGCGTGCCCGCGTCGTGGCGATCGCAGCCCTGAAGGGCCTGGAACGTCTCGGTGGTGTGGACGGGCCCACCAGGAACGGCCTGGCTGATGAAGGTGTTGAGCTGGACCGCCACCCGGCGACACTCGAGGAGCTCCGCTGCGCTGTACGTGGCCAGGTCGGACGGCAGGTCGTCCCACGACGTCCAGCTCGACAGGGAGGGAGGGGTCACCCACCACGGTCGTCCGCACACCAGCCCGTGCCGGATCAGGTCGATCTTCGTGGCGACCAGCAGGTACTGCTGGCTGACATGGGAGGCGCGGCCGCTGACGGTGAAGCCGATCATCGGGGGCTTCAGCGGCTGAACGCTGCGTTTGCGCGTTCGCGTCCGATGTAGACGGGCAGGGTGGAGAGCAGGAGGCGAGGAACGAGTGCGGGGAGCTCGGCGTATTCGCCGCGCAGAACGCGGGAGTGGAAGACCTCGACGATGCCGCCGACGACGAGCTCAGCGGCGAGGTCCACTGGGTCGGCGTGTTCGTCGTCCTCCCGTACGGCTCGGCGTACGGTGGCGGTTGCCCGCTCCAGGAGTGCGTTGCGCGCTTGGATCACGGTCTCGCTGGCGCCGGCGGACTGCACGAGCAAGAGGTCGGCGTAGTCGGGGCGATCGCGCAGGTGCAGGGCGATCTGCGTGAGGGCGAGCTCCGCGCGGACCTCGAGGCGCTCTTCGGGTCGGTCGGTGGCCAGGACCCGGTCGGTGAGCTCTCCGGCGATGAGACTGAACGCGGCGAGGAACACTGCGCTCTTGTCTTCGAAGTTGTCGTAGAACGTGCGCCGGGAGACCCCGGCCGCGCTGATGACGTCCTCCACCGACATCGCCGAGTACCCGGCGACCGCCGCCACCATCGCCGTCGCGTCAAGCATGCGCCTCCGCTGGTTCTCGCGCACGTAACCAGGGGGGAAATGTTGGCGGCCAGGCGGAAGCTGGTGAGGCTTACGGGGGTCCATTCGGGCAACGATACATCACCCAGTACCCTTAACTACCGCTCTATGATGCGGCTTGTGACCTAGTCCAGATGCACACAGTCCATTGTCGGTGTATGAAGTCGTATGCCCCGGTCATCGCTCATACGCATGCCAAATCCGCGGTGATCCTGGTCGAGCTGCCATCGATGTTGCTGAGCATCGCGCCCAGTGACCAGCCCCGCGTCGGGCACGACGTGCTGCGCAGCCAGCCGACCTTGGGATCCAGCCGGGATTCCAAGTGGATCAACGAGGCGGTCGAGCCCGGCACCGGATGGATCAGCTCGTCGGGAAAGGGGAAGTAGAGCTCCATTCCGTACTTGCCCCCCGGGCGGCGGATGACGCTCTGCATCACGACGTCGATCGACACCGGGTTGGTCCCGAAGACGTGGGCCAGCAGGGTGTTGCCAGGTCCGTTGATGAGCGTGACCCGAAGGGGCTCGATGGCGGATTGGCTGATGAAGACGATGAGGCCGGACGCCTTACCCGAGCCGACGATCGAGCGCAGCGGACAGGTCCGCAGGCCACGGGCCTGGATCGCCAGCGGGTCGCAGGTCGCCATCTTCTCGCCCGCGTTGCGCACACCGCGCGGCACCCACATGGTGATGGCGCCGGTGGTGGGCAGGAGCTGGCCGGGTGGGGCCTTGATGTCGACGCTGAACGCGGCGTCGAGCTTACGCTCGCGCGGCTTGTCCTTGGACGCCGCGGCGGCAGGAAGCGGAGTGACGCTGAGCCCGAGCATTGCGGCGATGAGAAGGGGGAGCCAGCGGAGCCGTTTCATAGACTGAACATACTCTCGAAACCCAGATGCGAGACACGGAGCCCCTCGGGAGACTCTAGGAGGAGGGCGCCGGAACGAGCGTGGCGTAGGAGAACGCGACCCGTGAAAGCATGCGGTCGATGCCCTCGCCCAGGTACGCTTCCGGCGTGCGAAGCAGGTGCTGAACCATGCCGAGCGCCATCTCCACCGCCAGGCGGGGCGGGCTGTCGTTTCGGATGGAGCTGTACTGCTCGACCAGGCGTCGTAGGTACGCATCGCGAATCATCAGGAGCCGGCCCGTGGCGTCGCCCGACGTTGCGTGGAGGTGCGCGATCCCGGCCCCGGGCTGGGCGGCCATCTCGTGCAGCGTGACCTCAAACCCGCGGTACAACGCAGATTCCCAGCTCTCTGCGCTGCGAATCGCCGCGTCGGTCAAGGCCAGGCAGCGGGAGCCGAGGTCCTCGTAGGCCAGTTCGAGAGCATGGTGCGTGCCATCGACATGGCCGCCGAGCCGCGTGTCCGGAGCCTCTCGGCGCATACGGGCGACGACGTCGTCCCATGCCGGAAGGGCCGCCAGCGTCGGTCCCTCCAGGAGGGCCATGGCGTGCCGGCCCAGCATCTGGCACACCGGGCAGCGCTGCGGTGCGTGCTCCACCGTCAGTCCAACTTGACCCATCGCCATCACGCCAAGCATGGCGCCACCGTAGAGCATCTGCGCTCGACAGACCAGTCGGTGTTTCAGAGCCGGAGTTGTCCGGCAACGGTGCCGGCCCGACGGCCGGTTCTCAGCCGGCGGCGCTGGCCGAGCTGCCGCGCTCGTCCAGGAACTCGAGGTACAGCCGGCGGCCCTCGCTGCGGCCGAGGAACGGCACCAGGCAGTAGTAGTAGAGCTCCGGGAGCAGTTCGCGCAGTTGGGCCGTCTCGCCGGCCAGGATGCGCTTGTAGACGACCTCGTAGATGCCGCCCACCACCGCTTCGGACGCGAGCATAGGGATCTCGTCGTCGGGACCTACCAGCCCCGACTGGTCGACCAGCGCCACGAAGCGCCGCAGGAGCTGGTCGCGTTGCTGGAGCACGTCGGCGCCGGCCGAGAGCACATCCACGATCGCCATGTAGGCGAAATCCGGCTCGGAGGCCATGTAGTCGAGGAAGGCGGCGAGGCAGCCGCGGAGCTTGTCGGGGCCGGACTCCGCCGCCAGGAACGCCGCGGCGACGCGCTCGTAGACCCGGGTGTTGATCTCCAGGTAGGTGGCCAGGTACGCCTCGTCGCGGCTCTCGAACAGGTCGTAGAAGGTCCGGCGGGACACGCGGGCTGCCCGCACCATGTCTTCGGTGGTGGCCGATCGGCCGCCCAGCTCGGCCACGGTCTGCGCGATCGCGGCAATGATCCGCTCGCGCTGGTTCTTGACGACGTAGTTCGGATCGAGGCCGTGACGGCCGGAGGGCAGCCGAGCGGGAGAAGCGCCGGTCTCGCGGCCCGTGGTACGGGGGCGGCGGCCCGGCGTGCCCTTCTTCTTCGCGTCATCTTTGGCCATCAGCATCTTCCAAGATATAGACAGGCGGTTCTCTCCGCGTCTCCGCCAGCGTACCCGACAATATTGTGTCTGGATAGGTCGGTTGTCAATGGAGGGTAAACGTAGGCGGCGAGCGGCGACCTGGGCAGCGTACGCCAGGGCGCGGCATCTCTCCGGCGATCCCCCCGATCGGGGGGATGAGACGTGCGCCTGAGGACGAAAAAGTCCCACCGATACACCGCGCGGTGTACCGTCCGGGTCATGGGGGGCGATGCCAAGACGGGGAGGGAGGTCAGGAAGAGGCAGCTCCCGTCAGGGCGGCACGGCCTGTCGCGGGAGTACGTGGCGGCCAACCAGCGCGAGCGGATCCTCGATGCGGTCGCGCTGCACGCGAGCCGCAGCGGGTACTGGGGAATGAGCCTCGACAGCATCGCGGCGGCGTCGGGCACCTCCCGTCGCACGTTCTACACGCTGTTCGAAAGCAAGGAGGCCGCGTTCCTCACGCTCTGCGACGTCACCGCCGAGCAGATGCTCGCCACGGTCTACGCCGCGTACGACAGCAGTGAGCCGCTGGCTGAGCGGGGCTTTCACTGCATGGCGGCGATCATCGGCTTCCTCTGCGAATACCCCGATCGTGCCAACGTCATCTTCGTCCAGGTCTTGACGGCCGGGCCCGCCGCGGTCACGCGCCGCGACCTGGCGCTGCAGCATCTGGCGGACCTCGTCGAACGGGCGGTCTCCGACGGTGGAGAGCGCGATCTGCCCCCGAGCACCACTGCGGAGGCGGTGGTCGGCGGGCTCTACCAGATCATCTACGGACGGATCCTGAACGACAGGGTCAGCGAGCTCCGCGATCTGATGCCGGAGATGCTCTTCATGCTCCTCATGCCCTACATCGGCCATCGCGCCGCGGCAACGGCGCGCGCTCGCGCCACCGAGGTCCTCTCGGCCGCTCCGCCGAGCTAGAGATAACGGTCCGTGTGTCGAAAGATCCGCTTAGAAAGCGAGATCTTGAGACAAATCTCGCTTATCAGTTGACTTCAGGGAACTGACCGTTCTATCGTAGGCTCCGCAGTGAGAGCTGGAGTGTCGGCTCTCGGTCCAACCGGAGAAAGGGAGAGAGGGTCCAGCGCCCGTCCGACGCCCCGGCGTCAGAGGGCAACACAGATCTGCGGCGCCTCGGCGCCCACCAAGACTCCATTCGTCGGCGCCCGAGGTCCCCTGCCCCTAGCGCTGACACGACGGATGGATGGAGTGCCCACGGGGCCGCCACCACTCGACCATCTTTGGACGGATCGGAACGAGTGGTGGCGGTCTTGAGGCCACTCCCCAATCGACTTCCAGATGAGGGAGAGCACCATGATGTCCACCAAGAAGATCGCCCTGGCCGGGCTGACCGCGTTCCTGCTGGCCATGCCCGCCACCGCCTCGGCCAACGTCATCACCAATGTGCTGATGAAGCCGGCGTTCAAGAACAACAAGCTGGGCGCAGGCACCGACGGCACGTTCGGCGTCGTCGTCAACACCGACGACGGGCTCTTCCCTGCGCCGGGCCAGCACGCGCTCGTGCACCTGCCCGCGGGCATGGAGATCAACACCAAGCCGTTCGAGAAGATCACCTGCTCCAAGGAGCAGATCGAGTCCCGCGGGGCCAACACCTGCCCGAAGGGCGCGATCATCGGCGGCGGCGACTCGCTCATCGGCGCGGTGCTCGGCAGCCAGATCGTCCGCGAGCACGCCAAGGTGACCGCCTTCGCCGGTCCGCGCGAGGGCGGCAAGCCGGTGCTCAACATCTACGCCGACGCCCGCTCGCCGGTCTCGGCGCAGATCGTCCTGCACGGCGTGCTGCGCAAGTCCACCGGCGGCAAGCAGTTCGGCCAGATGGTCGACGTGGACATCCCGCCGATCCCGACCTCGCCGGGCTCGCCCGACGCGACCATCCTCTCCTTCGACGTCAAGATCGGCGGGAAGAAGAAGGTCCGCAGCAAGAAGGGCAAGGTCACGACGGAGTACCTGGCCAAGGTGCCGAAGAAGTGCCCGGCGGGCGGCTTCCCGTGGCGGGGCGTCTTCACGTTCACCGACGGCGAGGTGGTCACGAGCGACACGACCACGCCCTGCCCCAAGAAGTAGGTCTTGCCGAACCGATGTCTCGTTCGGCCCGCATGGCTGCGGCATGGCTTCGCTCTCTCCAGAAGCCGTGTCGCGCCGCCGGCGCCTGTCCCCATCAGCCCCTGGACCGGGCGGTGTGGGGGCGAAGGAATCCGTCCGGTAGGAGCGTGAGTCGGCGGTCGCACGGGCGTACCCCATCACCGTGCCCCGCCGGCTCACGTGGCGTCGGCCTGTACCCATGAACCCCACCCGAACCCTCATGACATCGATCGGCGGCGGCCTGCTGGCCGTCGTCGTCGCGCTCGCTCTCACTGCGTGTGGCTCGAGCGACGACCGGTACCTCGTGCGGGCGATCTTCGACAACGCGGTCAACGTCATCCCCGGCGAGGACGTCAAGATCGCCGGGGTCAAGGTCGGCACCATCGACGCGCTGCACGTCGTCGACAACAAGCACGCCGCGGTGATCCTGAACATCGAGACGCCCGGCTTCCAGGACTTCCGTGCCGACGCCTCGTGCACGATCCAGGCGCAGTCGCTGATCGGCGAGAAGTTCGTGGCCTGCACGCCGACGCAGGTGCGCCGCACGGCCAAGCCGCCACCGCCCGCACCGGTCATCCCGGAGGGGAAGCCCGGCGCCGGCCAGCGCCTCGTCCCCCTGCGCAACACCTCGAGCCCGGTCGACCCGGACCTGATCAACAACATCATGCGCCAGCCGGGCCCGCAGCGGTTCACCGTGATCCTCAACGAGCTGGGGATCGCCCTCGGCGCCCGCGGCGAGGATCTCCGTGAAGCGGTGCGTCGCGCCGATCCGGCGCTGGCGCAGACGGACAAGGTCCTGGCGATCCTCGCCAGCCAGAACGAGACGCTGACCCAGCTGGCGCAGGACTCCGACGCGGCGCTCGCCCCCTTGGCCCGGGAGCGCCGCCACCTCACCGGCGCGATCCGCTCCTCGGGCGCCGTTGCCCAGGCCACCGCGCGCCAACGCGAGGCGATGGCCGAGAACCTGCGCCGCTTCCCTGCCTTCCTGCGGGAGCTGATCCCCACCACCGACCGCCTCGGCGCGCTCGCCGACGCCGGGACGCCGCTCATGGCCAGCCTCGACCACGCCGCGCCGGGGCTCAACACGTTCGCCTCCTCGCTCAAGCCGTTCGCCGAAGCGCTCGGTCCGTGGTTCGACAGCCTGGGCGAGACCGCCAACGCCGGAACCACGGCGGTCGTGGAGGGCAAGCCGGCCATCGACGCGCTGACCGCGCTCGCGAAGAACAGCGCGCCAACGCTGACCAAGCTCGGCTCGTTCCTGGGCAACCTGCGCTACGCGGGTGGCATCGAGAACTTCCTCGACCTCATCTACAACACGGCGAACGCCACCAACAGCTTCGACTCGATCAGTCACAACCTGCGCGGCACGCTGATCGTCACCCCCTGCGCGACGTACGCGATCACCCCCAGCGGCGCGTGTAACGCCAACTTCGTCGACCTCGGCGACTCCGCCGCCGCTCGGGCCGCCGGGAACGACGCCGCCGCCGCCGGTGGCGCTCCCCGGGATGCGGGGCTTCAGCGCGCCGCCTTCGTGCTCAACGGAGGCACGCCCGCCGAGGCCCTGCGCAAGTACCCCGACCCCGACACGGGTGCTGCGACGACGACGGCAGGGCCGACGGCGAAGAGGTCCGCTGCGCCCAAGGCCGGCACCCGTTCCACGACCGGTGAGGACTCCGCCGGCGCGCTCCTCGACTACCTGCTCGCGCCATGAGCGACTCCCTCCGCACCCCCGTCCGCCTCGCGGCGATCGTCGCCCTCGTCCTCGGGGTGATCGCCGTCGGCTGGATCCTGCTCGGGGGCAACGGCTCCTCGTCCTACACGCTGATCTTCCAGAACGCCGGGCAGCTCGTCGTCGGGAACGAGGTCCAGATCGGCGGCGTCCCGCGCGGCACCGTCGACTCGATCGAGCTGACCAACGACAACCAGGCGCGGGTCGTCATCAGCGTTGAGGAGCCGTTCGCGCCGCTGCCCCGCGGCACGACGGCGGAGATCCGCGCCCCCTCGCTGTCGAGCGTCGCCGGCCGCTTCGTGCAGCTGCACCTGGGTCCCAACACGCGGGGCACGCTGGAGGACGGCGCGACGATCGACGGGCAGAAGACGCAGGGCATCGTGGACCTGGACCAGCTGTTCGACACCTTCGACGCCAAGACGCGGCGCGGGCTGCAGCAGTTCGTCCAAGGCCAGGGCAACCAGTTCAAGGACGTCGCGGCCGGGTTGCAGCAGTCGGCGCACTACTTCAGCCCGTCCTTGAGCACCGGCGGACAGCTGTTCGGCAAGCTCGCCCAGGACCAGGTGGCGTTCCAGCGCTTCCTGCGCTCGACCGCCAGCACGATGAACGTGCTCGCCCAGTCGTCGCCGGAGATCGAGGAACTGGTGAGCAACGCCTCCGGCGCGTTCTCCGCGACGGCCGCCCAGCAGAACGGCCTGCGCGACGGGATCGCCGAGCTTCCCGAGACGTTCGTCCAGGGCGACCGGGCGCTGACGGCGTTCGGCAAGGCGCTGCCCGCGCTCACCGGGTTGGTGGACGCGACGACGCCGGCCGCGCCGGGCCTCGCCCCGTTCCTGGCCACCCTGCAGCGCCTGTTCACTGGGTTGGAAGCGCCGCTCACCGACGTGGGCGAGGCGCTCAGCCCCACCCAGCCCAGCATCGTCACCGCGACCGCCGCGTTGCCCGCCCTGCAGGAGGCCTTCGGCCCGATGACCACGCACTCGGTGCAGGCGCTGGACAAGCTGACGCCCATCCTCTCGTTCCTGCGGCCGTTCGGACCGGAGCTCACGTCGTTCTTCAAGAGCTACGGGCAGGCCAGCGCGGTCTACGACGCCAACGGCCACTACCTGCGCGCCACCCCGAACTTCAACGACTACAAGGTCACCGCGGCCGGCACCCTCACCCCGAATCCGCCAAGCACGCCGCTGGCCGGAGCCCAGACCGGGCAGACGCGCCGGTGCCCGGGCGCGGCGACGCAGCCCAGCCTCGACGGCTCGGCCCCCTGGGACGTCGGGGCGTGCGACCCGAAGCAGGTGGCAGCCGGATGAGGCCCCGCGCGTCCATCGCCGCCAACCCGGTGCTCATCGGCGCGGCCACCGTGCTCGTCGCCATCGTCGGCGTGTTCCTGGCCTACGGCGCCAACAACGGCCTGCCGTTCGTTCCCACGTACGCAGTGCACATCAAGGTGCCCAACGCCACCGCCCTGGTGAAGGGCAACGACGTACGGATCGCCGGCAGCCGCATCGGGATCATCAGCGCGATCGACCCGGAGCAGAACCCTCGCACCGGGCGCGTCTCCGCGGTGCTGACGGTCAAGCTCGACAAATCGGTCGAGCCCCTGCCCGTGAACTCCACGGTGATCGTCCGCGCCCGCTCGGCCATCGGCCTCAAGTACCTGGAGATCAAGAAGGGCGATGCCCGCCGCGGGGTGCCGGAGGGCGGGACGCTGCCGCTCAGCGCGGCGCGCCCCGAGCCGGTCGAGATCGACCAGGTCTTCAACACGTTCGACGAGCCGACCCGGACGGCGAGCGAGGAGAACCTCGAGATCTTCGCCAACGCGTTCGCCGGCCGCGGGATCGACCTCAACACCACGTTCGCGACCCTGCCCCACCTGCTCGGCGTGCTCACCCCGGTGATGACGAACCTGGCCGATCCACGCACCGGCTTCGACCGACTGTTCCCCGCGCTGGCGCAGACCGCCGCCGCGGTCGCGCCCGTCGCCGAGCAGCAGGCCGCGTTCTTCGCCGGCCTGGACGACACGTTCAGCGCGATGGCCTCGGTGGCGCCCGCCCTGGAGGAGTCGATCGCCGAAGGCCCCGAGAGCCTGCGGGTCGCCACCGAATCGTTCCGCCGCCAGGCCCCGTTCCTGGAGAAGACCACGCGGTTCTTCACCGGGCTGCAGCCGGCCATCGCCGCCGCCGACGATGCCGCGGGCCCGCTCGGCGCGGCGACGAGCAGGGGGGCGAAGACACTCACCGACGCGGTCGGCCTCAACCGCCGGCTCACAGAGGTGCTCGACGCCCTGGCGGCGTTCGGGCAGGACCAGGAGGCGCTCACCGGCATCGGCCAGGTCAACGCGCTCACCCGCGCCCTCGGACCGCTGGTCGACACGCTCGAGCCGATGCAGCTGCAGTGCAACTACCCCGGCTCCTTCCTGCGCAACTTCGCCAGCGCCTTCAACGACGGAGACCAGGTCGGCACCTGGCTGCGCTTCTCGGCGATCCTCACCCCGACCGGCCCCAACGGGGAGGGCGGCCCGTCGTCGTCCCCCGCCAACGGGCCGACGCTGGAGAACCACCTGCACACCACCCCGTATCCCAACGTGTCGGCGCCGGGGCAGCCCAAGGCGTGCGAGGCCGGCAACCAGTACTACACCCCGGGCGCCACGTCGCTCACCAACCTGCCGGACGTCGGCTCCATCCACGACGCGCCGACCGAGACCCGGCTGATCGGCTCGGGCGCCCCCACGCCTCCGCCGCTGGGAGCCAAGCAATGAGGCGCGTCCGGGGCTCACGCGTGTCGAACCTGACGGCCGGGCTGCTCGCCACCCTGGTCCTCCTGCCGATCATCTACCTGGCGTTCACCAAGGCCATCCCGTTCCAGCACGGCTACCGCTTCAGCGCCGTGTTCCAGACGGCGTTGAACATCCGACCGTCCTCGCCGGTGCGCATCGCCGGCGTCGAGGTCGGCGAGGTCACCGAGGTGCAGAGCTACGGCAAGAGCGGCGCGGCCAAGGTGACGATGGAGCTGCAGGAGAAGGGCCTGCCGATCAAGGTCGACTCGACGCTGAAGATCCGTCCCCGCCTGTTCCTGGAGGGCAACTTCTTCGTCGACCTGCACCCCGGCAGCCCATCCGCCAAGACGATGCCGGACGGCTACCTCGTGCCCATCACGCAGACCGCGGCCCCGGTGCAGATCGACCAGGTCCTCAGCTCGCTGACCCAGCCGGTGCGGACCAAGCTGCAGCAGACGCTCGACGGGTTCGGCGCCGCGCTGTCGGACGAGCCGACCCCCGCCCAGGACGCCCGGCAGGACCCGCTGGTGCGCGGCATGACCGCGGCCGAGGCGCTCAACGACACGTACCGGCGCAGCGGACCGGTGCTGTACGACGTCTCGATCGTCAACGAGGCGCTGCTGGGGACCGAGCCGGACGACCTGCCGGAGCTGATCGACGCGATCGGCTCGGCGACGCAGCAGCTCGGTCGCAACCAGGCCGCGCTCACGGGGTTCGTCACCAACCTCAACACCACGCTCGGCGCCATCAACGCCCAGGGGGCCAACGTCTCCCTCGCACTCTCGCGGCTGCCCGGGACCCTGCGCACCACGCAGCGCGCCTTCGCCGGCCTGGCGGAGACGTCCCCGTACCTGGCCAGCTTCGCCCGCGGTTTCACGGCGGTGTCCGAGCAGCTGCCGGAGTCCTACGCGGTCACCGAGCCGTGGGTCGACGCCCTGCTCCCGTTCCTGGGCCCTGACGAGCTCGGCGGCATCACGCAGGACATGAAGGCGTTTGCACCCGACCTCAACCGCGTCATCGAAGGGCAGTCCCAGATCGTGCCGATCGTCGACGACTCCGCCCTGTGCGGCACCCGCGTCATCCTGCCCACGCTCTACGAGAAGCTCGACGACGGCAAGCTGTCCAGCGGGCTTCCCAACTACCAGGAGCTGTGGCACGCCTTCGTCGGCTTCGGCGCGGGCGGGCAGAACCTCGACGGCAACGGCTTCCTGGCCCATCTCTTCGCCGGCGCGGGCGACACCGTCGTCACCTCCGGAGCGGGGCCCCAGGACAAGAAGATCTCGGGCGGGCGCGCCGCCGAGCCGCCGTTGGGCACGAGCCCCAAGTACCCCGGCTTCGGCAAGACGCCGCCGTTCAAGCCCGACGTGCCCTGCCGCACGCAGGCCCGCCCCGACCTCAACGGTCCGCTGTCCCGCGGCCCGGCCGACAAGTCCCGGACGCCATGAAGGATCTGCGCACCCACATCGCCAAGCAGCTCGGCGACTTCGCCCTCGTCGTCGGCCTCGTCCTCGTCGCGGCCGTCGTCGGCGGCTACATCCTGGCCCACCAGCGCATCGAGTTCCCCGCCTGGGTGCCGTTCGTCGGGGAGACCGGCATGGTGTTCAGCGCCGAGTTCCAGACCGCGCAGGGCGTCATGCCCGGGCAGGGGCAGGCCGTCACGGTGGCCGGCGTGACCGTCGGCAGCGTGCAGTCCGTCGGCCTGCGCAACGGACGAGCGGTGGTCACGATGCGCATGGACGCCGGCAGCGACGTGACGATCCACCGGGACGCGACGCTGCTGCTGCGCCCCAAGACCGGCCTGAAGGACATGGTCGTCGCGATGCAGGCGGGCACTCCGGGCAGCCCGAGGCTGCAGGACGGCGACACCCTGTCGGTCGGCCAGACCGCGCCCGACGTCAACCTCGACGAGTTCCTCTCCGCGCTGGACGTCAACACCCGCACCTACCTGCAGTTCCTGCTCGTGGGGGCCGGCACGGCACTGGACGACAACGGGCCCTCGCTGTCCGCCGCGCTGAAGCGCTTCGACCCGCTGTCGCGCAACCTCGGCCTCATCACCAAGGAGCTGTCCAAGCGCCAGGGCAACATCAAGCACAGCATCCACAACTTCAAGCAGGTCGTGCAGGCCCTCGGCGCCAGCGACGCCGACCTCACCCGGTTCGTGACCGCCTCCAACGACGCGCTGCGGATCTTCGCCGACGAGAGCCAGAGCCTGCAGGAGACGCTCGGCCTGCTGCCCGCCGCGCTCGAGCACACCGACGCCGGGCTGGGCAAGCTCGCGACGTTCACCGACGCGGCCACCCCGGCGCTCAAGGCCGTCCAGCCGCTGGCGGACGACCTCGGGCCGGGCCTGGCCGCGCTGAACCCCGCGCTGAAATCCAGCCAGCCGGTGATCACCGACGAGCTGCGGCCGTTCGCCAAGGCGGCGAAGCCCACGTTCGACGCGCTGGTTCCCGCCCTGCACGAGCTCGTGCCGCTCAACGCGTCGCTGCGCAAGGTGTTCGGCGTGTTCAACTACTTCCTCAACGAGTTCGGCTACAACCCCGGCAAGAACCAGGGCGGCTTCCTGTTCTTCGCCGCCTGGGCGAGCCACAACCTCAACTCGGTGATGTCGACCGGCGACGCCACCGGGCCGCAGGGCCGCGGCCTGGCCCTGTTGCAGTGCGACTCGCGCGGGGTGCTGGACGGCGTCGCGGAGGTCAACGCCACGGTTCGGCTGCTGGTCGGCCTGCTGCGCCCGCCGTCCCAGGACGACATTGGCTGCCCGATGGACCAGCGGGGCCAGAACACCGGGCGCAGCGTGCCCGCCCTCACCTCGAGCGCCCCGGCGACCACGGAGGCACGCCGATGAACAAGACCGCGCCCAGCCTGGCCAACCTGCTGACGATCGTGTTGTTCGCCCTCACGTGCTTCGGGCTGCTGCTGTTCCTGTGGTTGGCCTTCGGCGGCCCGAGCCCGCTCGCCCCGCGCGGCTACCAGTTCAACGTCGGGTTCCGTCAGTCCTCGCAGCTCGCTGAGCAGGCCGACGTGCGCATCTCCGGCGTGCCGGTCGGCCGGGTCACGAAGATCGAGCTGGGCGACGACCACAGCACCCGGGCGACCATCCAGCTCGACGCCCGGTACGCCCCCGCCCACGCCGACATGCGGGCGATCCTGCGCACCAAGACCCTGCTGGGCGAGACGTACGTGGAGCTGTCGCCCGGCACGACCGCGGCGAAGCCCATCCCCGAGGGCGGCACGCTGGCCGAGACCCAGGTCGCGGCCAGCGTCAACCTCGACGAGATCTTCCGGGCGTTCAACCCCGAGACCCGCAAGGGCTTCCAGCACTGGATGCAGGGACTGGCGAGCGGGCTGCGCGGCCGCGGCAAGGACCTCTCCAACGCGTTCGGCAACTTCGTTCCGTTCACCGAGAACGCCGACGACCTCATGGTGCTGCTCGACGACCAGTCGGGCGACGTGCGCCGCGCCGTCTCCTCCACCGCCACCGTGTTCGACGCGTTCAGCCGGCGGCAGGATCAGCTGCGCGGGCTGATCCGCGATGGCGACGCCACCTTCGCCGCGATCGGGGCCAGCAGCGAGCAGCTGGCCCGCACGTTCGAGGTGCTGCCCTCGTTCGAGCGGCGGTCACGGGCCACGCTGCGGGAGCTGGACACGTTCTCGGAGAAGGCCAGTCCGCTGCTGGACGCGCTGGAGCCGGCGGTGAAGCAGATGACCCCCACCTTCCAGACGCTGGCGCGCACGGCGCCCGCGCTGCAGAGCTCGCTGGACGGCGTCGCCGCGCTGACCCAGGCGTCCAAGCAGGGCTTCCCCGCCCTGGTCGACATCACCGGCGAGCTGCAGGTCCTGTTCAAGGCGCTCACGCCCCCGCTGCGCAACCTCACGCCGTTCGTCGGATGGCTGGGGCAGAACACGCCCGAGCTGCAGGCCTTCCTGGCCAACCTGACGGCGGCCAGCCAGCGCGGCGAGCTGCCGGACGTCAACGCGTCCAAGGACACCCCGATCCGCCGGTACCTGCGCATCTCCACCCCGGTCAACCAGCTGGCGCTCGCGAGCTATCCGAAACGGCCGGGAGCCAACCGGGCCAACGCCTACGCGAAGTCGGGCTCGCTCGGCGATGTGCGGAGCCTCGACGTGTTCTCGACCGCCAACTGCACGAACCCCAACCCGGTGATCACGGGCGAGCCGACGGCGCAGGAGCCCGCGTCCGTCGTCGTCCTGCTCACGCAGCTCGGCATCACCCAGCAGGGGACGGAGGGCGAGTCGGCGACCGTCCCGGCCCCCGGCTGCCGGCAGCAGGGCCCCGTCACGTGGAACGGCGTGATGAGCAGCTACCCGCACCTGACCGAGGAGCCCCTGGCCCGATGAGACGACGCCATCACGGACTGCTCGCGGCCGCCGCGGCGAGCCTGGCGCTGGCGGGAGTCGCCGCGCCCGCGCACGGCGCGGCGATCGTGGAGACGGCCGCCTCGACGTCGCCGACGGCGCTGGCCGACTGGATCGCCACCGGGCCCGGCGGCGCCGTCTTCGTGACGTTGCGCACCGGCAACTCCTCCAGCTCGATCGTGAACATGTCGGCCAAGCCGGCGATCACCACCCAGTGCGTGTTCGGCGGCTCGCCCTGCGCGATCGGCGCGATCGTGGAGCTGCAGGGCGGGATGTGGTTCGCGTCCACCATCCCCATCAACACCCAGTCGGTCCACGAGCCCCCCAGCATCGGCAACCTGACGCTGGGCCCGCCCCCGCTCGCCACGCTCGTCCAGCGGCTCGGGCAGACCGATCTGCCGTACAGCGTCGCGGCGGACCCGGCGGGCGCGCTGTGGGTCGCCCAGGGTCAGGGCGTCGTGGCCCGCTATGTCCCGGGGGAGACGGAGGTCACCAACTACCCCCTGCCGGTGCCCTCGGCCGGCCCGCTGGCAATCACGCTGGGGCCCGACGGCGCGATGTGGATGACGCAGACCACGGCGAACACGATCAGCCGCATCTCGACCGGGGAGGGGTCCCCGACCGGCACGTACACCGAGTTCGCGGTTCCCAGCCCGCGTTCCGGCCTGTACGGCATCGCCGCGGGACCCGATGGCGCCGTGTGGTTCGCCGAGTCGCAGACGGGGCGCATCGGGCGGATCACCACGGCCGGAGCGATCACCGAGTTCCAGATCCCCATCAAGAACGCCTCGCCGCGCAACCTCGTCGCCGGGCCGGACGGGGCGATCTGGTTCACCGATCCGGGCACCAACGCGGTCGGCCGGATGACGGTCGAAGGCAAGGTGACCGAGTACCCCCTGAAGACGCCGCGGTCGGTGCCCAACGCCATCACGGTAGGAGGCGACGGCCTCGTCTGGTTCACCGAGGCGGCGAACAAGGCGATGGTCGGGCGCATCGCCCCGGGCTCACCGCCCTCGCTCCGCCGCTCGGTGCAGGCACGCGTCACCGGCGCGAAGCTGCCTGCCGCCAAGAGGAAGGCGGCGGCGAAGAAGAAGCAGAAGTCGAAAGCCAAGCGGTCGACGAAGAAGAAGGCGGCAAAGAAGCAGCGTGTCGAACTTCGGTGACCCGGTGGCGGACGACGTGCGGGGGGAGCGCTGATGCAGGTCGCGATCCTCCTGTTCCCCGGCGCCGCCGCCGATGACGTGACGGGCCATTGCGCGGTGATGGCCCGCCTGTCCGGCGCGGAGCTGTGCTTCGTCGCGCAGGAGACCGGGCTGGTCGCCAGCGACGACGAGGCGGTCCCGCTCGTCGCCACTCGGGTGCTTTCCGAGGTCACGGCACCGGACGTGCTGTTCGTCCCCGGCGGGCCGGGCGTGAAGGAGGCGCTCGAGCAGGAGGAGGTGTTGCAGTGGATCAGCGTGGCCGACCTCGCCTCCCGGTGGACGCTCGCCGTGCGCGCCGGGGCACGGCTGCTGGCCGCCGCGGGAGTACTGGACGACGACCTCACCCACGAGGAAGATCTCGGCACGGGGGCCGCTCCACGCTTCCCAAGATCGGAAGGGGAGCCCGCCCGCCGGCGTCCGGTGCCCATCGTGCTGGAGGGACGGATGATCGCCGCCCACGGCCCCCTGCCGATGCACGACGTCGCGATGGCCCTGGCCGCCCACATCATGGGCGCCGAGATCGCGCTGCTCACTCGATCTGCCCCCTCCCGTGACGCCGTCGGTCCGCTGCCGTTCGTGCCGGACGACCCATACGGGCTGTGCCTCGTGCCGCCGGCGGGGGACTGACCGATCTGTCGGTTGGCCCAGCGGGCCGCATGGGTCCTTCTGTACATCAGCCAGTACCAAAGAAGTTGCGCGTCGCGACGGCCGCTGATGATCATCCAAATTACCAGTATCCAAGCGAGATAATGGCCGCATCGCACCGCTCTTTGCAACGCCACTTCACAGCGGAAAGGCGGTTCAGGGTTGCATTGGAGGAACCGTTCCGTCTATCGTCAGAGCAACGCCGAATCGGGAGAGTCGGCCCAACGCAGTGGGAGAAGAGATGCGCCTTCGTCGGTCCAGTCATCGAGCCCAGCAGCGCGCGCTGAACGTGCCGCTGCGCCCTCGCGCGATCACGCGCCGGCGGCCCGTGCTGGCGACGCTTTGGAGCACTCGAGCTGCCCTCGTCGATCGGGGTGCGCCAGTGCCCGCGACCCGGGGGCGCGACAACAGTCGCCCGCGCTTCGGCGCCCACCCCTTACCGATCGTTCAGGCGACTGCCTGACGCGCAGTAACCGGGGCGCCTCGATTTCAGGCAAGACGCCCCGGTACCACAACAGCCCACTCTAGCTGGGCGCAACCAAGGAGAAGGACAGTTGTTCGAAACGAGAAAGATGAAGATGGCGATGGCCATCGCGACCGTCGCGGCGGTTGGGGCGGTCGCCCCGGCGATGGCGTCGGCGGACGTGTGGGACGTTGGCGGGACGCCATACTCCGGCCCGGCACAACTGGTGGGTACGCTCACGACGACCCTGACGGCCAATGGGGCCAAGACCACCTGTGACGTGCGCGCAGGGGTGGACCTGGACAATGGGGCACCGGGCGGTGTCGCGCGAGGCGAGCTTCGGTCCTACTTGACCGGTTCGGCGGCTGGCGGAGCTTGCACGACGACCTTCCCGGGCTGCAGCGTCGCGCTCTCGCCGGATACGTCTCCCGCCTGGACGATCGCTACCGCTGGGAGCGGCGTGACGATCTCGGGAGTCAGCTATCAGAGCGTGTACAGCGGGTCTTCGTGTCCCTTCGCCGGGGTGCCCTTCTCGACGTCCGGCTCGATGACGGGCTCTGTGGCGGCCGCTACCAACTCGCTTGAGTTCAGCAGTTCGCCCGGGCTGACGTTCACCCTGGGGCCGGTGACCGTCTCCGGCTCGTTGGAGGCGTACGTGGAGGACTCGTCGGGCGACGCGGATCTGACGCAGCCGATCACGCTGGAGCCCTAGGTCGCGAGAGCTGTGTGTGTCCGCTGATCGGCGGTGATCAGCGGACGCACCGGCTGCCGTGCGAGTCGTCGCTCGGGCCAGCGTGTCGGATCGGCGTACCTGAAGGTCTTGCGAATTTCGCCCTAACTGTGGAGAGAGCACCATGACTCAAGTCGTACGAGTTTCCTGTAGTTCCGATATTCCGCATCTTCAATTTTTCTCATGTATCGAAAGGTCATTCCATGCGTAGGCTTTGGATTCTCCTGACGCTGATCTCTTGTGCGCTGGCGAGCGCGACCGTGGGCGCCTCTGCTGCCTCGGCTGGGATCCTGACCGTCAGTCCCGTAGGGAACGGGACGGGCACGGTCGTCAGCGATCCGGTTGGAATCGACTGTTCGAACGTGCCTGGGACGACGCATACGACGTGCAGTCATGATTACGGCTCCGCCGTTTTCACGGGCGCGACGCTGACAGCCAGGCCCAGCGAAGACTCGGGGTTCGTCTCGTGGTCAGGCACCGGGGGCGGCACGTGCACCGGCAACACGAACCCGTGCGTCACCGGATCGCTCCTCGTCGACCATGCGGCGATCGCGACCTTCGCCCCGAAGCCTGAGGCGCCGGCAGTCACGACGGGATCGGCGAGCAACGTGGAGTTTCCTTCGGCCACGGTCAGCGGAACCGTGAACCCGGGCAGCGACGATTTTGCTGTCACGGAGTGCTACTTCGAGTACGGGCCGACGACCGACTACGGTGAGCGGGCGACCTGCCACCCAGGATCGATCGGGCCGGGTACCAGTTCCGTCAGCGTCAGCGCGTCGATCGGGGTGCTCGACTCGCGCAGGATCTACCACTACCGGCTGGTCGCGGCGAACGACGGGGGAGTCAATCGCGGAATGGACCAGACGCTCGTCGGTGGCGTCGCACCGGCTGACAACTGTCCGAACGCTGCGATCCGGGCCGAGCAAGGAGCGATCGCTCAACGCCTGCCCAGCTGCGGGGCGTACGAGCTGGTGTCCCCACGCTTTTCGGCGGGACAAGGCGTCAGCCTCGATGTAGGTACGGCCGACGGCGACCACGTGACCCTGCGGTCCGCAGGGAGCTTCGCCGATGCCGAGAACTCTACGGAACTCGGCCTTCAGTACACCGCGGAGCGGACCGCGTCGGGGTGGAAGACGACGGCGATCGCGCCGCCTGCATCCGCGTTCCCATTCCTTGGCTTCTCAGGCGTGCTGGATTGGACACGCGACGGCAGCCGAAGCTTGTGGCTCGCGAACCTCAAGGCCGACGAAGGTACCAACCGTTTTACCCCTGTCGTGCGCGATCCGGACGGCTCGTTCCACGTGGCCGGGCCCACGCAGAATACGATCGACGGAGAGTATCCAGGGGGCACCTCAGCGGACCTGATGACCGTGGTGCTCCGGACGACAACCCGTCCGACGTTGGCAGACGGAACAGTCGACAGCCGAAGTGCTTCGATGCGAAGCCTGTATCTATCGACCCGTGATTCGGACGGGCAGCTGTCCCTGCGTCAGGTCGCGTACCGCCAAGGGTCCACGATGTCCCCGGCATGCAACATCGAGCTTGGCGGGGTCTCCACGTTCGGGTCGAGCAGCGCCGGGCGCAACTCGATCTCGAGTGATGGAAACAAGGTGTTCTTCATGCCGGCGGGCCAAGGAACCTGCGGGGCGGCGGCGTCCCGTCGGGTGTGGGCGAAGGTCGGTGTGGATGATCCCATCGAGCTGTCGGCGTCGCAGTGCGCGGCATCCTGCGGAGCAGTCGCGGCGGCGTACTTCCGCGGCGCATCGCGCGACGGTTCCCGGGTGTACTTCACGACGCAGCAGCGACTGCTCCTCGAGGACCAAGACACATCATCCAAGAACGATCTCTACGAATACGACTTCAACGCCACGGGCCAGAAGCTACGCCTTGTCACGGGCAGTGCTGCCCCCGCCGGTGCGGCCGTGGCGACAGGAGGGCCGTTCCGCCTTTCGGATGACGGTGCGTACGTCTACTTCGTTGCGACGGGGCGAGCGCTGGCTGGCCCAAACGCTCGCGGGGTGGCGCCCCAGCCCGGCGCCAACAACCTGTACGTCTACCACCGGGCTACCGGCGAATCCGACGGGACGACGACCTTCGTAGGAGCGCTCGGCTCGACCTATGGGACGTCTCCGCACCTGTCAGAGACGGGAAGGTACTTGCTGTTCCAGACCACGGCCGACCTGACCGGTGAACGGGCCAGTGGTGACATCCAACCCGACCTATACCGCTATGACGCTCGTGATGACCATTTGCAGCGCGTGTGGACCACCGACCCGGCACACAACGGGACGAGTCGCGTCGACGGCGCCGCGATCGCGGATCTGCTTGAAGCCGTAGGTGGCGTTCCCAGCGCAGGCAGTCAGCGGCTGAGCGGCTGGAACGCGAGCTTGCAGATCTCTGCCGACGGCTCGCTGGTTGGTTTCAACACGAAGGAGCCTCTGAGCCGGGACGACCACAACGGTGTGACGGACGGGTATCTGTGGGAAGCAGCAACGGGCCGGCTGACCATGCTCACGGATGGGACATCTCGTCCGGCGAATCGCTTCGTGGGAGCAGGGTTCCTCGGGATGAGCCCGTCCGGAGATTCCCTGTTCTTGCAATCCGCCTCGCCCATGTTGCGCGAGCACACCAGCGGTCAGAACGCTGCGTACGCGATCCGCCGCGACGGAGGCTTCCCTGCCCCGCCAGCGCCGGGCGAACCCTGCGTTCCCGGGAACGGCTGTCAGCCGGAGGGGCCTCCCGCGCCCGAGCTGAACGGTCCCGCCGGATCGTCAACCCTCGACGGTCCGGGGAATGTCCGCATCGCTCCCCCCGAGCAAACGCCGAGTCTTCGGGTGTCGGCAGTCAAGCCGGTGCGGGGGACCCAGACCAAGGTCACGGTGCGGGTGTCGGGCAAGGGCCGGCTGCGGGTGTCCGGTCCCGGGCTCGCTCCCAGTTCCAAGTCGACCAACAAGGCTGGGAGCTACCGCGTTCCGGTCACGCTGTCCAAGAGCGGCAGGAGCACCCTCCATCGAAACAACCGGCTGAAGATCCGTGTGACCGTGACGTTCGTCCCTGAGAAGGGGAAGCCCATTGTCAAACGCGTGTCAGTTGTGTTTACGAGCAAGGCGAAGAAGCGCGTCGCGACACGATCGACGCGAGAACCGAATGTCCTGTCACTCAACGTCCATAAGGGTCGCTGATCGCATGTTTTCAGTACGTAGCAGGACGACGATGTCGGTACTTCGTGCATCGTTGGTGGCGGCCGTGGCCGTCGCCGGCGGGATGTTGGGGGCGTCGCCAGCGGCTGCGGCGGGGCCGCCTCCCGGATCGGAGTTCGCGATTACCTCCTTTCTGACCGAGGTCAAGGACAGCACCGGTGCCGACGAGACTCGCGCTGCGGCGCACCCGTTCTCGGCCCGGGCCGAGTTCAAGATCAGCAGCTATAGCTCGGGTATCAGCGGCCGAGACATACGACCGGTGGAGGATCCCAAGACGATCGTCACGAAGCTGCCGCCGGGCTTCAGCGGCGATCCGATGGTGACCGCTCAGTGTCCTCTCGTTTTGGTGCCGCGTGTGCCGGCATCACCGATGCTGTGTCCCGACGACACGGTGGTGGGGTACGTGTACGCCGACGGTGCGGTGAACCTCTCGGCCCCCCTCGTCAATGTAAGGCCTGAGGAAGGGTATCCGGCAGAGTTCGCGTTCAGCGAGGCCGGATTGACGTACACGCTCTATCCCGAGCTGCGGTCTGACGGGGACTATGGACTGAATATCGTTGTGCCCGGCGCGAGCAACGATGCTCTCACCCGGATCGACGTGACGTTCTGCGGATACGGGGTGGAATCCGACCTTGACATCTTCGCGACCGGAGCATCGACGTTTCGTTGCCTTCAGATGGACGAGCCAGGGGCGCTCTCGAAGCCGTTCCTCACCAATCCGGCCACAGAGTGCACCGATCGAGCGCCGTTCACGGATCTGGAGATCAACAGTTGGCAGACGCCCGGCGTCTTCAAGACGGCTCGTGCAGTCTCACCCCTGATCACCTCGTGCGACACGCTTGAGTTCGATCCGACGGTCAACGTTGCGCCGACGACGAGCCTGCCTGACGCACCGACGGGCTTGAGCGTCGATATGGCGTTTCCTCAGGAAGACAATGAGCTGGGCCAGGCGCAGCCAGCATTGAAGAAGGTGGTGGTGACGCTGCCCGAGGGCATGACGATCAACCCGTCCGCGGCAAACGGCTTGAGCGCATGTTCGGACGAGCAGCTCAAGCTGAAGTCCAAGCAGCCGGTCGAGTGCCCCGACGCGTCCAAGATCGGCAGCGTGACCGCGAAGTCGCCGCTGATGAAGGAGACGTTGACGGGTGGCGTGTACATCCGGTCGCAGAACTCCGACGATCCGGAGTCGGGGGAGATGTTCCGCCTCGGCTTGGTGCTGGAGAACAAGGAGCGTGGGATCTCGGTCCGACTGCCCGGCTCGATCGTGGCGGACAAAAACACGGGCCGGCTCGTGACGACGTTCGACAACAACCCGGAGCTTCCGGTGTCGAATATCAACCTGAAGTTCATGGACGGTCCGCGGGGGCCGCTCGCGACGCCGCCGACGTGCGGTGAGAAGACCAGCGACATCACGTTGACATCGTGGGGCAAGCAGACGGTGACCCGCCACTCTTCGTTCACCGTCGACTGCACGGCCGGGCTCGGCGACTTCTCGCCCGCATTCAACGCGGGGGCGGAGAATCCACTGGCAGGCGGCAGCTCGCCGTTCAACCTGCGCATCGATCGCGCCGACGGCCAAGACGTGCTGGCCGGGGTGAAGGTCGATCTGCCTTCGGGCCTGCTGGCCACCATCAAGGGCAATCTCGGCACCCAGGTCGGCGACGTGGATGTCGCGGCCGGTCCCGGCAGCCAGCCGTTCTGGCTCAAGGGCAAGGCCTTCCTCGAGGGTCGCTACGACGACGCGCCGTTCAGTCTCCGCGTGGTTGTTCCGGCGAAGGCCGGGCCGTTCGATCTCGGTGAGGTCGTCGTGCGGCAGAAGCTGTACGTAGACAAGCACGACGCGCACGTGACGGTCGTGTCGGACCCGGTGCCGATCGTCGTCAAGGGCGTGCCAGTCCGGCTCCGGACGCTGAACGTGTCGGTGAACAAGCCGGGGTTCATGCGCAACCCCACCTCGTGCGATGCCAAGCAGATCACGGGCACCCTGACCGGCGGCGGCGGACTGGCCTACCCGGTGAGCAGCCGCTTCCAGGTCGGTGGGTGTGAGAACCTGCCGTTCAACCCCGTGTTCGCCGCACAGTCCGGCGGGAAGCTGAAGTTCAAGAAGGGCGCTTCCCTGAAGGTGCACATGGCGATCCCGGATGGGCACGCGAACATCGCACTGGTCGAGACGACGCTCCCGAAGGAGTTGCCGTCCCGGCTGATTCCGACGATTCGCAACGCGTGCGTCATGGATCAGTACTTGGCTGATTACACCAAGTGCCCGGAGCTGTCCTACATCGGCACGGTGTCCGCGGTGACGCCGCTGCTTGAGGAGCCGTTGAAGGGTCCGGCGTACATCGTCGCGCCCCCGAACGACGTCCCTCGGGTGGAGCTCAAGCTGTTCGGTCAGGGCACGTCCGAAGGGGTGCAGGTCGACCTTGAGGGCGACGTCATCGTCGACATCGGCGATGGCCGCTCGCGGGTGACGTTCAAGACGGTGCCGGACGTGCCGGTCACGTCGTTCGACGTCGACTTCCCTGCGGGGGATCACTCCATCCTGGACGCGCCCTCGTACGACACGTGTAAGGGCCCGATCAAGATGGACGTCACGCTCATCGGCCAGAACGGCAAGCGGGTGGACCAGGCCAAGACGGTGAAGGTCACTGATTGCCCGAAGTACGGCAAGGCGAAGATCACCGGTGCGAAGGTCACCAAGACCGGCGTGTCGTTGCGGGTCAAGCCGCCGGTCGGTGACGGCCGCATGACGGTAACGGGCAGCGGGCTCACGCCCGTCGTCCGCAAGGTCGATCGCCGGTGGACCTACTCGGTCCGGGTGCCGCTGTCGGCCGCCGGCAAGCGGGCGCTGGCCCGCACGGGCAGCCTGAAGACCCGCCTGACGGTGGCCTTCAAGCCGACCAACAGCCCCAAGACGACCAAGGCGCAGACCAAGACACTGACCATCACGACCAAGAGGAGCTCCAGCGCCAAGCGGACGATCGTCGCCCGCAAGTTCTGGTAGCTGGTCGGCGCGCGCCACGCATGAGTCGGGCCGTCGTCATCACCCTGCGGTGGTGGCGACGGCCCGCTCGTTCCGCGAGAGCCCCACTCGCTTGCGCGTGGATCGCCTACCGATTGTCGTGGGCGTGCAGCCGGCCGAGGATCTCGCGAACGTGTCGGTCGATCTCCTGCTGCGCGGAGGCCGTCTTGAGCATAGGCTCCGTGTCGCCCGGCTGCAGTCGTCCGTGCGCTCCTCGCCCGAGATCCAGGGCTGAGTAGACGGTCACCGGCACGTCGACCAGCAGGGGTGAATCTAAGAGGCGCAGATCGACCTCCGCTCAAGGACTATTCGCGCACGTCCAGCTCGAGTGGTGCGAGCTCGTCGGGGCGTCGCAGGCCCGGTTCGGTGGACAGGTCGTCGATCAGCCAGCGCACCGCGGCCGAGTCGAGCACGAGCTCCCAGTGGCCGCCGCCGCTCGGGTTCAATGCCACCGCGTCGCCCGGGACGAGGTGCACGTGGGTGCCGGCGTAGTCGTGGATCGTGAGCGTGTGGCCGTGGGGGAGGCGGCCGGCGACGGCCCAGCCGAGTCGTTCGGCGGTCGTGTCGTGGAGCGTCACGCGTGGCGGGCGGGGTGGGAACCGCCGGTTGGGGCGGACCTCCAGGCGCTCGGTCAGGAGGGCGTTGGTCGAGGAGCCGTCGCGGGCGATGCCGTCGGCGACCTGCTGTGCGCGGGCGGGGTCATCGAGGATCGACGTGCGGTCAGGGTCGATGATCAGCTCGGGGCCCAGCGCCTCTTCCATGAAGGGTCGCCAGGCATCGGCCTGCCATGCGCGGCTGGCCTGCAGTTCGTCGCGGGTCATCGCGGTGACCTGGACGACGTCGAAGGGGAGGAGGGGGTCGAACGTCGCGTCGACGGTGAACAGCCACGCCTCGAGGGCGCCGTCGGAGGTGTCGGGGATCGGTCGGCCGTCGTCCATCTGCTGGCCGGCCCGCACGGCGGAGCCCGACTCGGCGACGTACTGCCCGATGCCCTGCAGCCGGTTCAGCGTCCAGTTCGGCGGCTCGTCCTCGCCGGGGGAGCGCACGGCGCGCATCGACAGCTCGAAGTCCCGGCCGCGTCCGGCGTCGTCCGCCGGCCCGTCCTTGGTGAGGCCGAGGGAGACGAGGTGCCAGTGCGGCACCGGTTCGTCGACGGGGAAGATCACGATCAGGTCGAGCGGGTCCGGCCCGCCGTCCGCCCAGTACCGCTTGCGGCCCATGTAGAGCGGCGTGACGCCCGGGTACGCGGCGCGCACCGCTTCGTCGAACGCTTCGTCGTCCATGGTGTGTGTCTACCCAGCGGAGCGAAAGAGCGTCCGCACTCTCTCCGGGGAGACCTCCGCCCGGTCTACAGGACGGCGAGCACGACGGCCACGACGAGGATCGCGTCCAGCACCACCGCCAGCGTCCTTCGGTTCAGGGGGATCAGGTCGAGCAGAACGTCGAGCATGGGATGGAGATACCCCGCCGCTTGGGCGGTCACGCGCCGGACGAAGTGGATGGTCGCTCAGCACCGTCGGCGGGATGAAGGACGGAATGTGCTCGTTCCGGAGAAGCGGGGTACACCGGCCGCATGACCGACGGGCGACAGGAGGCGAACGCGGAGCCGCAGCTGGAGGTTCACGTCCTCGACATGCGGCCGGACTATCCCGAGCACCGCATCATCCTGCCGGTGGGCCGGTTGCTCTCGGCGGTCGCCCGGGTCGATCGCTCTGTGCTCGCAGGCCAGTGGGAGATCTGGACGGCATGGGGGTGTCACGGGGAGCACGCGTGCGCGATCGAGGATCAGATGGACGAAGCCGATGTCGAGCCGCTGCGTGTGACGGGCCCGGAGTTCTTCGGTCCCTTCATGGCCGATCCGGAGGTCTACTTCGAGTTTCTGGTCATGCGCCGAATCTCGCCGGATCCCGAGGTCGTCCTCGGCGTGTTCGACAGCAGCTGGCTGTTCCTGCGGGCCGGAGCCTCTCTCGTGCGAGCGGTAGCCGCGCAGTTCGAGGAGGTTCGATTCACGACCGATCTGGGCGACTTCCGCAGATGGTTCTGAGGGGGAAGTCGCGATCGAGCGGTCAGAGCTTGTGCGGAGTGGGCAGGCTGTGCGCATGTCGCCCTACCGTGCAACGGAGCGTCGGAGCCGGAAGCTCGGCTCGCCCGCCCGTGCGTGGCGCGACGGGCCCGCGGGGCGGCGCGCCTACGACGTCCCGTGGCCCGCGTCGGATCGGCGCGCGTCCTCGGGGCGTTGGACGCCGGAGTCGGTCGTTTCCGTTGAGGTGCACGGGCGCCCGATCGACGTGGTGGCCGACCGACTGCTCGGCGACCACGTGCACGTCTGCGCGCCCGACGATGTCGGCGATCCCAACCGAACCCTGCGCTGGCCGCGCTCGTTGACCCCCGAGGATGTCGAGGAACTGGGGCGCCTGCGGGCCGCGGGCTTCTCGGTCCAGCCCGCCCGGCGCGGTCATGACGTCCAGCTCGACGCCGTGTCGGTGCATCGCTGGCTCCTCTCCCGCACCGTGCCGCACGAGGTCGGTCACTGGGTCGACTATCGCCGGCGCGTTCTGGACCCGCTCTCCGACGACGCCTCGGCCGCCGAGTACCACGCGCTCGTCGACCGGTGGATGCAGCGTCCGCGGCTCGAGCGGGAGGCGTTCGCGGACCGCTACGCCGACGCGATGAGCGCGTCGATCCGCGACGCGCTCGATCACCCGCGCACGGATCTGCACCGGCATCGCCCAGGCGGCACGCGGCACTAGCGGCGCGGCACGCGGTACCGCGTGAACTCGTTCAGCCCTGACGCAACGACGATGTCGGCGAGTTCTTCGGCGCTGAGTACACGTTCCTCGCGGACCTCGGACCCGACCCAGGTCGCGCGCAGCGTGAATCCCTGAGGCAGCAGCTCCCCGAGGGTCCGTACCGCGTCGGCGAGCGCGGGGAGGAGCTGCGCGTCCATGGCCCATGCGGCAGCGTCCCACTCGGCGTCGTCGCGCAAGAGGTGTCGTCCGTCGATCTGATCGGGAAGGGACAGCCCAGGGTCTTCGAAGCGCGGGCCGAAGAGGGTGCGACGCCTGCGTCGCGGTCGCGCTTCGACGGGCCAGGCCTGCCGTTCACGACACGTGGCCTCGACCGCGAGCGCCTGCTCGTCGGTCAGGTGCGTGGCGTTTAGCTCCAGCAGGAAACTCACCGTGGCAGCCTGAGCGATCCGCGGATGCCGAGTCCTCCGCGCCACCAGTCCCCGTAGACGTCGTCGGGCACCCGAGCCTCGTCGATGCCGAACAGCGTGAGGTCGTCGATCTTCCCAGCCGATTCGAGCTGTGCGATCAGGGGTTCCTCACCGGCATGCTGATCGACGACGAGCCGCTCGTACTCCGTGCCGCGATCCGTGAGCGGGACGGCCAGCCGCAGCAGGAGCTTCGGGTCGTGCACATCCGGCTCGACGCCCTCGACCGTGAGCACGTGGTGGGCATCGCCCACGAAGTCGAGGGGTCGGGCCAGCTCCCACGGCTCGTTGAGGTACATCCAGAGCTCGCGACCGATCCATACTGCGGCACGGGAGTCTCGATCGGTGGCTTCGTCCATGTTCATCTCGATACCCCGCGGACCAAGCGGCCGAATCATCGCGAATGCAAGCAGCCACGAGAGCACCGCGCAGTCCGTCCTCCTGGCACGGACCTTGCGGCCCCGCGGACCGCGGTCAACCACCAGAGACCGGCGATTGGCGGTGGGGATCCTGTGTCGTGCCGGAATCTGCGCGTGGACCCCTTGGGCCTTTTGGGGCGAGCGTCAAACTCAGCGCCCACTGACCCCCGTTAGCGCTCGTAAGGGCTCGTGGAACGCTGTGGGGTCGTCGTGAGCAGCTGCGTCTCCGGCTAGCGGATCTCAATGGGGGTGACATTCGCGGGTGCAACCCCCGTCGCTCCCGCTCCCAGTCGCGTCAACACCTCGCCTTCCGGGCGGGGTGTTTTTCGTTGTGGGGACAGGCCGGACGGAGCGGTTCGCGGCCCCCGTGCGCCTCCTTCCCGTCGAGCCGTACATCACGACCGCTGAGCGGGCGTGATGTACGGGTCGGCGCCGGGCGGGCGGAGCTTGAGCCGTGCGAGCTGCTCGCGGAGCTGGCGGCGCCAGGCGGGGTCCGGGTTGGTGGTGCTGGCGTCGGATTGGATCTTCGCCAGGGCCCGGGCGCGGAGGTCCGCGTCGGGTTGGAAGTCGCAGAGCCAGGCGACGAGCTGCGCTTCACGCGGCTCGGCCTCGGCAATGGGCTGGGTGCAGTCGCCGCCGTGGCGGCGGGTGGAGCACTGGTAGCGCCGGATGCCGCCGGTCGATTCGCGGCTGCCGTGCATCCGCGCACCGCAGCGTTCGCAGTCCGCGACGTCGGCTACGGTCTGAGCATGGCTTCGGCTCTAATGACCTTTGGGGAGGCGCTGGAAGCCAGCGAAGGGATCCACAACAAGCGGCATCTGCTGCTGGGCAACGGCTTCAGCATCGCGTGCCGACCCGACTGCTTCAACTATGGGGCGCTGCTCGAAGAGGCTGACTTCAGCGGGCTCAGCGTTGAGGCTCAGGCACTCTTCGCCTCGGTTGAGACCTCGGACTTCGAGGCGGTGATCGCCACGCTGCTCGCGGCCGAGAAGATCGTCGGGCTTTACGCGATTGCGGACCCGGACCTGTCTGCGCGTCTTCGTACAGATGCCGACTGTCTGCGGGATGCGTTGGCCGACGTCCTCGCGAGCACCCATCCCGACAACGTGGGTTCGATCGAGGAGTGGGAGTATCAAAGTGCTCGTGGTTTCCTCCAGCATTTTGGCCATATCTTCACCCTGAACTACGACCTGCTTCTCTACTGGGCGCTGATCCAGGACCTGGAGCCAGCCATCACCAACGATGACGGTTTCCGGGCTGACGAGAACGACCCTGACGCCGTCTACGTGGTCTGGAACCACTTCCAGCCGTACGACCAGAACGTCTACTACCTTCACGGCGGGCTGCACCTCTTCGACGGCGGCTCCTATCTGAAGAAGGTCACGTGGAAGCGGACGGGCGTCCCAATCGTTGACCAGATTCGGGCTGCGCTGGACGAGGGTGAGTATCCGCTTGTGGTGACCGAAGGCACCACCGAGGAGAAGCTCCGCAAGGTCCAGCACCATGCCTATATGGCCCGCGGCCTGCGGAGCCTGGTGAGCTGTCAGGGCTCGCTTTTCGTGTACGGACACTCGCTCGCTGGAAATGACGCGCATATCCTCCGCGGGATCTCCAAAGGGAAGTTCAAAGCGCTGTTCGTCAGCCTCTACGGCGATCCCGCGTCCAACGAGAACCGTCTTATCCGGGAGCGGGCCGCGCTGCTTGCGGCCGATCGCCCTCGAACCCGCCCTCTTGAGGTCTTCTTCTACGACGCCGCTACGGCTCACGTGTGGGATGGTGCGCCAGAGCCAGAACGACGAGAGGCGTAGTCGGTGCCCAGTGGGATATCTGCGTATATACTACGCGAATGAAGATCGTCAAGGTTCGCCGAGTCGGCAACAGCAACGTGGTCTCGATCCCGCGGGAGTTCGAAGCGCAGGGGTTTGTCCCGGGCTCGTCTGTGTTGGTCGAGGAGCTGCCGGGGGGAGAGCTGCGGATCACGCGGACCGATCAGGTGCGTGAGCGGATTCGGGACGTGGGTCGGCGCATCGTCGGCGAGCATGCCGAGGCGCTTCAGATTCTGGCCGATCACGATCCGGACGCTCCGGCTTCCAGGTCGTAGCTCGTGGTGGACGAGCCGGAGGGCTTGGGCCTGATCTACCTCGAGATTGATGACGTTCTGGAAATGTACGGGGCGATCATCGGGAGCACCGCTGGACAGGCGGCAGATCACCTGCGTGACCGTCCGGGCCTTGAGAGCGCTCTCGGCCGACCGGCGATGCACGCGCACTATGAGGGTGCGGACCTCGCCCTGCAGGCCGCCGTGCTGGCTCACGGCATCGCCGAGGGGCAGTTGTTCATCGATGGCAACAAGCGTGCGGCGCTTGTCGCGATGCTCACGTTCCTCGAGATCAACGGTGCCCGGGTCGACGCTCCCGACTCGGAGCTTGCCGACTGGATCCTCAGCCTCAGCGCGGGCGCGACGCCCGAGGAGCTGGCCGAGCGGGTGCGGAAGGCGGAACTGCCCGACGCCTGACAGGCGCGTCACGGCGCTCCATCTAGGCCTGCGAGCGCAGGCCCGCTCACGCCCGCACCTCCACTCGTGCCAATCCCGCCCCGAACCCCCGTCGCTCCCGCTCCCAGTCGCGTCAACACCTCGCCTTCCGGGCGGGGTGTTTTTCGTTGTGGGGACAGGCCGGACGGAGCAGTTCGCGGCCCCCGTGCGCCTCCTTCCCGTCGAGCCGTACATCACGACCGCCCAGCGGGCGTGATGTACGGCTCGGGCGCGGATCCAGAACGCCATATCGAGGTCATCCCATCTCACGTGTCGGGCGGGCTGGCCGCGCCCCACCATCCGGCCGAGCCTCATCCTCCGGCTCCGCCGCTGAGCACCGTCAGCGGCGCTCGCCGAAACGGCCGTCGCCGGACCGCAGCAGCCCGTCGACGCCCCGCCGGAACGTCTCGGCGGCGACGGCGGAATCGCCGAGGTGGCCGCCGACCATCGCACCGTCGCGGAGCATCACGAAGTGCTCGGCGGCGGGGCCGGGACTTCCGTGGCCGGCGGCGACGAACGCGTCGCGAACGACGCCCAGGAACCAGCCGCGGTGCGCCGCGACGGCCTGGCGGATCGGACCGTCGCCGTCCTCGAACTCCGAGGCGGCGTTGATGAACGCGCATCCACGAAAGCCGGGTTGCCCGAGCTGCGCCGCGATGTCCTCCCCGATGGCCTTCAGCACGTCCGCCGACTCGTGCGCGGCCGCGAGCGTCACCTGGCGAGCCTCGATCGCGTCATGCACCTTCTGCAGGTAGGCGAGCACGAGGTCCTGCTTGCTCGGGAAGTGCCGGTAGAACGTCGCTCGGGTCACGGACGCGTCGGAGACGATCCGATCGACCCCCACCGTGTTGATCCCCTCGGCATAGAAGATCTGCGTCGCCGTCGTCAGCAGCCGCTCCCGCGCCTCGGAGACCTTCGCCGGTGGAAGCGTCGCGATCGTCGTCATCGTCACGACCATAACAGGGAGAACGTTCGTTCTTGACGTGGGCGTCGGGCCGTGATCTACTTGCGACCAAGTGAGAGAACGAACGTTCTCTCTTGTCCTAGTCACGAGGAGCTCCCCATGTCTGCATCTGTCTTGCCGCCTTTGTCGTCCCCACTGAAAGAGCAGGAGGCCGCCGGCCTCGACCGCATCACGCGCCGGATCGCCGTGGTGCGGGCCGCCATCGCGCTCGTCTGGGCCGCGGCGCTGGCGGTGGCGGTCGGCGACGACGTCCCGACGACCGCGTCGGACGTGACGACAGCGGTGGCGGTCCTCCTCAGCGCGTATCCCCTCATCGATGTGGTGTCGTCACTCGTGGAAGCGGCCGCTCGGACGGGCCGCTCGGCGAACGTCCTCAAGATCAACGCTGCCGTCAGCGCGGTGGCGGCGATCGGCTTGACCGCCGCGACCTTCGCCGGCGACGCCGGCGCCGCGCTCGCCGTCTTCGGCGCGTGGGCGATCGTGTCCGGCGCCATGCAGCTCGCCCGCGCACTGCGTCAACGCCGCACCGGGAACCGCCAGTGGCAGATGATCGTCAGCGGCGCGATCTCGAGCGTGGCCGGCCTGACCTTCGTCGCCGCGTCGAGCAAACAGGACGCTGATTTCTCGGTGCTGGCCGGCTACGCGGCGTTCGGCGCCGTGCTCTACCTCGTGTGGGCCGTCCGGGCGAGGAGGGTCGGTGCGCGTTGACCCGTTGGCTGCCCTGCCGAGGCGTACATCACGCCCGTTGGGCGGACGTGATGTACGGGTCGGTCTTCTTCGTGCGGTGACTCGGTGGCGCGGGA
>Ga0247758_1000508_pt1 | contig 34369 bp, 41 predicted proteins | sample UWRJL156409C4_FD_180950 | JGI IMG/M metagenome (GOLD analysis project Ga0247758, IMG submission 180950) | Plant litter microbial communities from Arlington Agricultural Research Station in Wisconsin, United States - UWRJ-L156-409C-4 | ecosystem: Environmental > Terrestrial > Plant litter >...
TGCCAGCCCAGGTAGCGCACGAGCTCGTCGTCGGTGAGCACGGCTCGCTCGCGTTTGTCGGTCGCGACCTTCGGCACCTTCACGCGCGCAACCGGGTTCTCGCTGATCACCTCGTCCTGCCAGAGGAGCGCGAAGATGAGGTTCATGACGCGGCGCAGGTGCACGAGAGACTTGCGGCTCTTGCCGTCATCCTTGCCCGCGTTCAACACCTCGCGAATGTGCGAACTGCCCACGTCGGTCACCGCGAGCTTTCCAATGTGCGGCGCGACGTGCTTGCGAAAGCGGATCGGGTCGTTCACCACGTCGCGCACCTCGCCAACGCGTTCCTTGAAGATTCGCTCTGCAGCTTCAGTGACTGTCTCGGCACGCTTCGCCACTTCGGCGAGTTGCTCGAGCGGTGTCTCATTGGCCTCGCGCTCTTTGATAAGCCGCACGAGTTTGCGACGCGCCACGGCTTTGTTGTCGGTGCCGAGATCGAACCACTTGCGTACGCTCACCGTTTCGACTGTCACAGTCAGGCGCGCGTGCCATGACTTACCGCGGAACTCGAGCGTGCCCTTGCGCGGTCGCCCGCCTGCGTGCTTCGGTGTGTCAGTCATTTTCGATCCTTGATGCGAGCCTTCACCGCCGCGATCTGCGCACGAAGGTCCCGAGCCTTTGGGTGGTCGCCATGGCCAAGCTTCTCGAGCTTTCGTAGCGTCGCATTCAGCGGCGCCATGATCCGATTCACGAGTTGGCGTGCGTAACTCTGCGCACTTCGCGGTTTGCTCATCGTTGTCCCGCAAGCGTGCAAGCGGTGCCCACGCCGTTGATCAGAATTAGGTACCCGAGCGCAACAAGCGCCAGCCAGTGTGTCGTGCTCGTGACCATCGTGCCTTCCAACAAGACGACGAAGCCGACCGACTTGAAAGCGCTCTCAAAGGCCAGGCGCGCCCAGTGAAAAACCGTCACCGCGGAGTACGCGAGCCCACCAGTGACAAGTGCCCACGAGCGCTCGTGGCCGGTGAATGGCCCCGACTCGCCGTGCGCGACCACGTACACCGCGAGCGGCACGAAGCCGCCGAGCAGCAGTCCGACGAACGCCGCGAGGCGGTTGCCCCGCGCGCAGGCTCGACGCACTTGCGCGACAACTCCGAGCGGGCGAGGTGCTCTGTCGATGGTCGGTAGCCGCTTCGGTTTCATGCGAGGCATCGGCGCGAAGTTCAGTTCTGCCTGAGCGCTCATCGGTTGCCCTCTTCGACAGGCGGTTTGTGATCAACGTGGCCGACCATAGTATTGGTCTCCCAACGCGTTCGCCAAATCTCCAAGTTCGCGTCGAGCAGGCACTCCAGAAGGTGATCGCTGACCACATCCTCATGAGCTGTCGCGAGTAAAGATCCCAGGTGGTCGCTGAGCTTCGCCAAGTGGTCGCGAACGACCGAGAGCTCGTCGTGCGGATTGCGGCTCATTGCGCAGCCTCACGTCCTGCCAACTCGGCGAGCGTCTCGTTATGCTCACGTGCGAGCTCGAGTCGTAGTCGAACGCCCTGGACGACGAACATCAGCAAAGGTTTGTCGGCGAGCTTCAGGTCAGGATCGAGCAGGCACTCCACAGCTTCGAGTTCGATGCAGGCTTGAGAGATAGAGTGGTCCAAGACCTGCTCAGGAGTCGGACTCTCTGCACCGACTCCAAGCATCTCGAGCGTCTTCCGCGCGAGAGACTGAACCAACAAACCTCGGTGCTCGGGCTTCACGACGCCACAGCCTTCCCGTCGCGACCGAAGCGTTCGCGGTAATCAGCCAACGTCAATGCGAGATCGAGGCGGAGTTGCGCACGCTGGAACACCATGCCTTCTGGTGCGCCGAGTCCCGACTCCGAGGCGTCGCCAATCAGTTCAAAGTCATCTTTGGCGCATCGAATCGCCTCGCGCAGGATGTCGTTCGGCGACGGGTTTCCGATGCCCTCATTCTGGAAGGCGAGTTCGACGGCGTCGGCCAGCTTCCGCAATGCGACGACCTCGTTCAGCACCTTGAGCGCTTCGACCCGAGCATCGGCTGCGCTCTTGAGCTCGTTTTCAACGTCTTTCGGCGTTGGCTTCTTGTCTGCCGCGCGCCTCTTCGCTACACTTTTCATGTCTGAATCCCTTCCAGGTTTTTGGACCGTGCCCCGAGCTGTTAGCGCAGCGTCGGGGTTTTCCGTTTTTAGCGTTTGGTTTTCTTCTTCATGCTCTTCGGTCGATCAGCAATGGTTGCTGCGTGCTGCTTCCGGATAAGTTGCCGCACAACGTTGGCGCGTGACTCGCCTGTCTCGTCGGCCAGCTCAGCGAGCATCTGAACCTCGGACGGGCTCAGCCGGATGATGAAAGTCTCGGTTTTTGCATCAGGCGCCATGCGTGTTCTGATGTATATCGGTTGTGTTACACTTGCGCAAGGTATCTTTTGTGCCGAGCCGAGAGATCGCCGAAATCATTGAGCAATGCAACTGGATGTCGAGCTTGGCACTTTCTGATATCTTTTAAGGTTCGGCCCGACCTCAATTTCGGATGTACGAACTATTCCACCTGGAACAGTTCCGCTCGCTAAGAGTAGTCAGGTGACCACCGTCCGCGGCTCTCTTCCACCGTGCTACCTTTGACGAATGCAAAGATTCACAACCGCGATCGAGAGCGCACTGGTTAATTCGAATTGGTACGCTGCGCTTATGGTGGCCCTGACGTTGCCGGACATCGCGGCCAAGATCGATTCTCCCAAGGCGAAATCCGGGCCGAGATATGCTGCTTGGGTCGAGACGTACCTCACGCCCAAGTACTACAGACCGGCCGGGCACGTGACGCCTGAGCACACGTTTTTGTCTGGCGACGACTGCTATGCGTTGCGATGTGCGTTCCTGCACGAAGGAGGTGACGAGACCGCCCATCACCCCGCAAGCAAAACGCTTGAGCGGTTCCAGTTCCTCGGCGGCGGATTCATTCATTGCAACCAAGCCGACAAGAAGTTGCAGCTCGAAGTCGGAGCGTTCTGCCGAGACATCTGCGCTGCGGTCGAGACATGGTTGACTTCCATTCCCACGACGGACAGAGCACGCCTCGACCGACTGAAGAATCTCGCGACGATTCAGACAAGCGGTCCGTGCATTATGATCTGACCAACCCGCTAGTTCCGCGCGTCGGCTTTCCGAATTGCAACAAGGAAAGCGTCCGCCACGCGCCGAAGCACCGCGGCGCCGGTCATCGCAGTGAGAACGTCTTGCTGTTCCGCACCCTGGAAAAATATATCGATTAGTCCGCTCATGTACTCAACCATGGCGGGTTGTTCCGCAACCCCGTCGAAGCGGTCCGCCTTCATCGCTTCCAGCACATCGGATTTGTAGATCATCGTGGACTCCTCCCGTGTGGGGCAACACGCGGACCAGGCAGCGGGGGCGCGGCTGGTGCGGGCTGATTGACGACGTGAACTTTGAGTACACCAGCGTCGAGCAGACCAGCGGTCACACCAGTCGCCAGCTGTGATGGATCGATCGACTGGTTCGACGCTGCACTAGCGGTGCCACCCGCGCCACCCGCACCGCCCGCACCGCCGGGCGCCAGCTTACCTAGCATCCGTGCTTCCCAAGTCTCTTTGGACATGGGCTTCGCCATCGGTTCGGTGAGCGTCCGATATGCGCCCTGGGCGTATTCGCCAGCGATCGCGCCGCCCTTGTCGGCGAGGTAGCCGAGTGGTCCACCGCTCATAAAGCCCGCCGCGTCTTGAGCGGCCTGTCCCCAGCTCCACTCGCCTTTCGCTCTACCAGGCGTAAGAACGTCCGTAGCGCGCGACTTTACGCCCACGGCCTGTCCGAGTTCGTCGGATGCGCCCCAGGCGGCCGAGAGCCCAGCAATCGCTAACGTTGCAGACCCGATTGTCGCGCTGGCTTGGCCAATGTTGATCCCACCCGATGTGATGGCGCGTTCGATAGCTGCTCGAAACGCGGATTCGAGTCCAGCTCGAGCAATCGACGCGGTGATCGCGGCAACGATAGCCTGCCCGGGGTTTCTTGTCGCCCAGGTCACTAGTCCCGCAAATGCATTCGCGACCTTCAGTGCAGGTTCCGCCATTCCTTCGAGCGCGGGCAGGAGTTCGCCGGCCATCTTCGCGGTCACGTCGTCGAGCTTATTCTGGAACTTCTGTGCTTTCGTCGCGACCTCCTGATCTCGTCGCGCGTTGGCAGCGTCGAGCTTGCTCTGGATGTTCGCGCTCTGCATGAATCCCGCGAGCAGCTTGTCTACGGCAGCAACGCCCTTCGCTCCTCCGCCAGCGGAGTTGAACTCCTTCGCAAGCGCCATAACCGGCTTCGCGCCGATCGAGCTCATGAACATCTTCTTGAGAGCCTCCGGGTTTCCCCCAGTCTTCAGCAGTGCGTCTTTGATGATCGAAATCGGGTCCCTGATTTGCCCTTTCTCCGTGCTGCTAAACACATCGACGCCATGTGCCTTGAATTGCTTGATGCGAGCGCCAGTGGTGAACTGGTCCGTCATTCGGGCGACGGCAGTTGCGGCCTCGGCCGGGCTGGAAGCGCCACCGCTTTGTCGAGCCAGCTGCGCGAGCGCGCCGAGCTTCACCATGTTCTGGGCCGCGTCGCCCTCGTACCGCCCAGCGCCAGAGGCAATGCGCGCCATGCCAGAGCGCGCGAGATCCTTCATCTCGATCGCGCCCTTCGCGCCTTGGATGGTCATCGCGTCCAGCACACCGACCAGAGCTTTGGCTTTGTCCTTCACGGGTCCGAGGTTCATTGCGACCTCGCCCGCCGCGCTCAGCATGTCTTGGAGCGAACTGCCACTCGCCGCGGCACGTTCAGCCAATTGAGGTAGAACGTCCGTACCGAGTTTCATGTCGCCGGTACGGTCAGCGAATGCACCGAGCGCTGATGCCGCGTCGCCGCGGTCGAACCCGTACTTGTCTGCCGAGCCCTTGACCGCGCCCTCAAGTTCTCCGTGCGAGACGCTCTGCCCGTTGAGGCCTGCTTGGTTTTGCAGGCGCGCGAGCTGCATGCTCAGGGCCACGTTGCGCGAGACCGACGAGCCAACACTGAAGTCCACCCCAGCGCCGCGCAGCATGTCGCTGGCCGTGCGCCTAGCGCTGCCGATGATTCCTGACGGCGGCGGAAACAGGAAGCGCACCGCGCGGTGCGAGGTGCGCTCGGCGAAGTTGCGCCGAGTGCGAACCTCCTCGCGCTGCTGAGACTTGATGCTCTGCTCGCGCTCTCGAACCTGCTTTTTGAACTCCCGGACGATCGCCTGGGAAGTCTCTCGTTCGTCCTTAAGCCGCGCCCGGTTGGTCGCGGCCGCATCCTTCAGGATGGCCCTGTTGGCGGCAGCCTCGGCCTTGATCTTCTCCTGTGCTGAGCGTTTCCACTCGCGATCCTGCAGGCGCGCGTAGTTGTTGAGCGCCCGCATCTGCGCGGACCACGCCTTGTCGGTCTGGCGAGCAGAAGCTTCGGCCTGCTTGCCGATGTTGGCTAGCGAGCTGCCAAGTGCACCTGAGCCGGCGCCGCCGAAGGTGCGGTTGATGTTGTCGCGCGCACGCAATGCGCGCTTCTCGACGTTTCCGAATACCGCGTCGACAGAGCGGTCCTGGATCGCGCCGATCCGGATTCTGATCTCGCCGTTTGCCATTTCAATCCTTACTTACGCCGCTTGGTAGTAGCGAATCACGGTGCCGGGCTGGATCTGGAGCGGGTCGGGCAAGATGTTGAGTTGCATGATCTCGCCGCCGCGCGTGTAGTCGCCGTAGATGGCTGCCGACACCTGGCCGACGCTCATAGTGAACAGCACTTCGTATTCTCGAAGTAGTCTGTTCCGGTTGAGTATGTCGTCGTTCACGTCCAACACAGCCAGCCGAAGTCGGTCGAGCGCCTCTCGTACTTGCCAGAATTCCGGATCACCGAGACTCTTCACGGTCGAATCAGCGTGCTTGAGCAGCGCCGTGAGGCTCTCTATCTTGGCGGCGGCCAGGTGGCTGTAGAGCTGCGCTTGGTCGATGAGGCCGAACACTTCGTTCGTTACATCATCGATTTTCGACCACAGACTCTGCCCCTCATCGAACCGATCGACCATGATCGCGAAATCCTTACCCGCGTCCTGGATGTTGGCAGTACGGACCTTGAGGCCATCGAAGATGCGTTTCGCATCTTCTGGGTCCTCCATAAAATTGATGGTGGTGAGCACACCGCTGCGGTTCGTGTTCCGACACTCCTCGTCCCATTCGGTGGCGAAGGCCGGAAATGTGCCTAAGTGGGGAACGTGCAACGGTGCCGTCGTCCCAATCTCAAAGTTGCTGTGCAATCCGAATGTCAACTCCTGCAGCATCTTGTCGTAGGGCGGTTCGAACTGCCCCGAGTTGGCCTCGTACGTGACCGAGACCTCGTACAGAGAGCGCCCAAGCTTCTCCGGTGCACCACCACTCACGTGCGGGTACTCGTGCACGTGTTTTCTGTACGCGCCTTTGACCTTGTAGGACTTGTAAGGGATCTTGATGCCCGAAAAGCTAAAGGACATGAAGCTGTCAAAGGGAGCGGGCATTGGCGTCCTCTCTTGCCGCGATCTCGGCTTCGATTCTCGAGAGCGTTGCGTGGATAGCGCGCTGGTGCTGGGCGACGCGGTGCTGATGGCGTGCCTTGACCTCCGGTCGAGCTGCGGCGAGGCGCTCTTGAGCGTCTGCCAAGCCGACTTTTTGCGCTTCGAGGAGACGCCAGAGCGGCGCGCGGGCGTTGAATCGTTGTTTTGACAATTCCATCGGTGTTTAGGTCCTGTGGAAGGCGCCGCCGACGGGCTGCCACCTGCCGGCGATGCGCTGCACGTCGGTCCAGATTTGGCCGCCGATGCTCCAATTTAGGATGGTGATCTCCGACCCATCGACAGAGCGTTTCAGGGTGATAGGTCGGTCGGCGTTGTCATCTTCTCGATGGAAACAGATCTTCTTTCTGTTCACCGCACCCACCTCATCGAGGTAGTAAGTGCGCGGAGCGGTGATGCTGCCCTGCGCGATGTACACGCAGTCAACCGTGCTTACGCTGTACGTTGAGTCCGCGTTCGCGCCGAAGACGTTCCGCCCAACGATTGCCCCAGCGCCGCTCAGCGTGAGATCACCTCGAACGACGGTTGCCCCGTCGAGGTAGGTGTCTTTGTGGTGCCGAACCTCACCGTAGAAGTGCGCTTCCCCACCAACGGCCAAGCTACCGTTGAGGTTAGCTACCGAGTCAGGACCCGCGTAGAGACTTTCGGTAACCTGAACACTTACGACCTCGATGAAGGCCGCGGTCATTGTCCCGTTGACGCTTAGCGTCGTGCCGGAATCGAAGGTGGTAACCGTCGGCGAAAAGAACCTGGTGTTGGTGTAGACCTCGATGCCGCCCGAGTTGAACCGAGTCAGTCCCCAGAAGACCGCCGGTGCGACGCTCTCGAAGTGCCCGGTCGGTTTGACACTGAGTGTCCCGTTGACTTCGAGCGCGCCCGCGGTGTCGACCGTGTTCGTGCCAACGAGATTGCAGAGCGTCATGCCGGAACCGCTGACGATGACCGGAGAGCTGGGCGCGTAGGTGCCTCCGCCGTCGAAGTTAGGAGCTTTGAACAGCTTGGAATCGATATCGGCGAGTTCGCTGCTGAGGAGGCACGTGAATGGTTTCCACACCCCGTCCGGGCGTGTCCAACTGAAGTTCATTTCATACCTTGCTCAACCCACAGGGGTTGTTGGTGAAATTGAAAGAGCGCTGCGCCCGCGCCCGTCTCTCGTTGCTCACCTGCCGCGGCAGCTTCACGCGGCGGGAATCCAGAAAGACGGGCGCGAGCTCGCGCTGCCCTTGTTCGGGTCGCTCAAGTCGGAAGCTGAGGTATCAAGCAGCCTCCGACTCACTCGCCGCGGCAGGGACTTCCCCGCGACACCGTTCGCGTCCGCGAAACGGTCGACTCTTTGCGACTGGCCGCACATCACTCCCCGGACCGCGACTCAAAAACGGAGGTGATGCGAGGTGGTCGACTTCCCACCTTGGCCGGGAACTACCGGCCTCGACGCTAGTCTAGTTGAGCGCGCTACGCCTCCAACGGAGGCATCAGCGGCACGCCAAGTTTTTCCATTTCAGCGCGGCAAGACTCTGCCTGCTCCTTGCGCCCGGCATTCACGATGCCGACGCCCCTTGCGACTGCCTGCAGGTATGCGCTGATCGTCGCGCGTTGCTCGTCAGGGTCGAAGGGCCACGGCTTGCCGAGCGCTCGGGCTGCGTGGTGCCGGAAGTTTGAGATCAGGAATCGATTGTCAGGGTGGTAGAGCGCTGCCATAGCGACCGAAGGCGATGTTTTGATCTCGCGCCGCACGCCGTCGGGAACCTTCAAGCAGGTCGACAAATCCCATTGCGCGGTCATCTTCACCGCAGGCGTTACGGTGTCCGCGTAGCCGAGCGCCTTCGCTTCGTTCGCGGTCATCCAGGTCTCATCGGCCATGGCCGTCAAAACAGATGCGAGCGGTTGCCGCGTGCGAGCTGCGTAAATAGCCGCGATGTTCTGTCGTGTTTTCTCGACGAGATCGCCAGCACGTCGGAAATCCTTTGCCCCGCCGGCAACACGGATCATCGGATCATGAACCATGAGCATGGAGTTGCTGGGCATGATGATTTCGTGCCCGACCATTGCGATAACGGAAGCCATGCTGGCAGCAAGACCGTCGACGGTGACGACCTTGCGTGCCGAATGCGCGGCAAGCACGTTGTGAATTGCCATTCCCTCGAAAACGTCTCCCCCGCTGCTGTTGATCGAGACGTTGATCACCTTCGCCGACTTCGCGCCGGACACGCGCGCCAAGACGTCCTTGGCTCGCACGCCGTCGGAGAAGAGTCCGCCGCCGATCGTGTCGTAGATGTGAAGATCGAGAGATTCGGCAGTCTGCTGAAGCGAGCAGACCAAACCTGCAATGTGACTCATGGGTTCCTTACTGGGCGACGCCGACGACGGAGATGTCGAACTCGCCCGTGCTGTCCGTTGGAAGGTTGTTGGAGACGTTGCCCGCAGCCCCTGCCCATCGGACGCGCGCGAAGAGGTCGAACCCGCCCAGGGACAGGCGCTGCACGCTATTCCCTGGCCAAGCTTGCGAGCCGGCCACGACTCCGCTGCGAAACGTCCTCGTGTAGATCTCGAACCATGGCCCGGTCGCCGACGCACCCGAGTCGATGCTGAGGGTCAACCACGGTTGCTTGCCATGGTTGCACTTGACCGTCGCGTCGAGGCGCATCACGCCTGCGGCGCTGACGTCGACCGCCGCGCCCGTGCCCGTATCAGCTTTCGCGCCAGCAGCGAGCAAAGTTACCGCAGCCATCAGACTAGCCCTTTCGGCAGCAGCCCCATCGCGGTTAGGCGTGCGCGAGTATCGCCAGGGCTCAGTCCCTCGGTTGTCATCGCGTCCACTGCGACCTTGAGGGCCATGGCGCCTTTGATCTTCTCGAGCAGGTCATCGAGCGTTTGCGCTGTCGGAAACAAGCCCCACATCTTGGCGAGGAAGTCGCGCTGCTCGAGCCGCTGCGACACTGCACTCTCCAGTTCGGAAACTCCGCCCTGCGGGGCAGACAGGCTCGTCAAGACATCGGTAATTGCGGGGCTGTTCATTGGGCGTCTCCGTACAAAGAATTATTGATCTCTAAGACGAACCGGCGTTCTTGCTCGGATCCGTTCGTGCTGAAGCACCTGAGAGAAATCGGCAGCGCGCCGCTGTACGAGGTTGGCACGGGCGCGATGCTGTTCACGAGGTCGTCCAGCGTCACCGTTGGATAAACGTTCGGTGCGCCGAGCGTCTGGGCCAGGTTGCGTGCGCGGCCGCGCAGCTGGTTGGACTCGGCGACTGCCTCCGATAGGTCCAACAACGCGCCTCGCAAGTCTCGACGCGCGTTCGCTGTAATGTCGGCGATCCGCTGCTTTCGGTTCGCAAACTCGGTGGGCTTCAGCCGTTCGTCGAGCTTGGCAAGCTCCTCAGTTTTGAGCTCACGATCAGCTTCGGCGAAGAGCGCCAGGTGCGCCTCGCGAAATTCCTCGGCCACCGCGCGCCGGTTCGACGCGATCAGCGTCGTTGACTGGATTCGGATCGTTGCGGCGTCCGCTTCATCCAACGTGAGAGCCTTTTTGCTCGCCGCCTGCGCCGCGTGGACAGCTTGCTCGGCGGCGCGTGACTCGCCCTCGAGCTCCTCAAGCCGAGAGCGCGCAGCTCGAGCTCGACCCTGCAGTGTGTCTTGTTCAACTATTTTCAATGCGGAATTTCCCATGTCTCTGTCTCCTGTAGATGAGTAACTCACCACCCTGTACCCGGGCGCTGATAGCTCCAGTTTCCGTAAACGTCGCGTTGCGGGTACGAGCCGCTGTTCATCCGAATCGCCCACTCGACTCCATCGTCGACCGCACCGACACTCGCGAAGTAAAGGGCGAGCACGCACGCACTGGCCAAGTCGCCGTGTGTTCCGCCGCGGCGCGGCGACTTGATCGAAAGACCGCCGCCGGCCCCTGGCGTGCTTGTGATTTTCGCCAGCTGATCGCGCAAGCCCGACATCGCCTCGGGCATCTTGATTGCGCCAGCGCGAAACAGATCACGAACGCGGACGTGGGTCTCCGTCTTGCCAAGCTGACCTGGCGGACAAGGGATGAGCGAGAAGCCTGGTGGAAGCAGTGACCCCGCTGCAGGCAGCAAGTGATGGTCGGCCAAGATCTGAGTGGTGCCGTGGCGTCCAGCCATCTCCGCGAACTCCCGAGTGATCGTTGCCAAGTCGAGCGGCGCGCCCTTGCGCGGGCGTCGCTCAAGCGTCTCGACAATTTGCAGCTCAAGGCCAGCCGCGCGGTCGAAGCGATGAACGACGACCAGGGCGGCAGCGTCGACGTAGAGCGCTAGGTCACCACCTGCGAAGGCATAAGCACCCGGTTGCGGGCTCACACGCACGCTAAGTGCAGGGTCAATCGAGAGACGCAACGAGTCGGCGTCGAAGAAGAAGCCTGTGCCAGCGGCTGCGAACTCGGCGTCGAATTCGCGTCTGCAGTTCTCTGGGTCACGGGCTCGCTCTCGCTCGACGATCCCGCGGGTGCGGGCGTCGTCACGCATGAGCAGCGTCGGGCAATGCGCCGCAACGCAGGTCGCCGGCTGCCCGTGGTTCGCGTCGAAGAGCTCCCAGACGAGCCCGGAGCCTTCAGCCCAGGGCGTCGACTCGAGGATGAGCTGACCGCCCTCGAGCACGCGCGGGAGGATGGCCTGATAGACCTCGGCGTCGTTGACGGCAAAGTCACGGTCCCGAAAGAACGCGGCTTCAGTCATCATCGCGGCCACGATGGACCGACCGCGCACAGCCGAGCCGCCCTTCGTTGCGGGCAGTACTTCGAAGGTCACCTCGCGCCCGTCCTGCCTGCGCACCGTCGCCGACTCCGAGGACTCGGCCACCAGGAGCGGGGCAAGCGCTGGGTGCGCCTTGAGCGCGCCGATCACGTAGCGCAGAGCCTGGCGGGGCAACCGAGTGTCAGGGCCGACGAGCAGCACGAAGGCCGCTTCGCCAGCAGCCAGCGAGCCCAGGTCCAGAGTCAGGGCAAGATGCAGGGTCCTGAGCGCCGCGAGCCAAGTGCCACCGATGCGGGCGCCCTTGAGCCAGAGCACAACCGTGCGGAGCTCGGCCGGCACACTCTCGACGTCGCCGAACAGCCGGCGGGCCACGTGACGGTCGACGCCGCGGAAGCTGGACGGTTGGACGCCATCGCAGCACACCGACACCAACACACGTTGGGCGCGCGTAAGCTTGATGCCGAGCGCCCGGACGAAGTCCAGGAAGAGCGCGACCTTCACGGGCTCTCCTCGTCGGACTCGGCCGGATCGTCCTCGCCGTCGTGACGCACGGGCGCGGGCTGAACGAGCCAGGGAGCCGCCTGCGGGCCACGCCGCTTCGGCTCGACGGCCTTGGCGAACGCGAGAGCGCAGGTCATGGCGCGCTCGGCTCGGTTCTCACAGCGGTGGGCCGCTTCGATGAGCTCCAGGCCCCGCGGCGTGGCAAACCCGGCCAGCGCCGCCTGAGCTCGGTAATGGTTGGCCAGGGCATCGTTCACCGCCGCTCCAAGCAGCCGCGGGGCCACGACGAGCGAGCGCTGGCCGAGAGAGCGCCTAGCAGCCCCGTAAAGCGCGAGCGCTGTGGTGACGACCTCGCGTGACTCCTGCGGCGGCAGAGCGCCGCCAGCGGCCGCCTGGACGGCGTCGCGGATGGCTCGCAGGTCCTTGGTAAGCTCGCGGTGCGCGCCGTGCTCCCGTGCGGCGTCGTTACGGTGCGTAAACCTGCCGTCACGGTCGTGGTTACGGGACCGATCGGCTTCCGTTTCCACCGTTTCCAGATCGGTGGTCCGGGTGCGCGTCACGTACGCCCCGTCGTGGCTTTGCTCGATGGTCGGTGTGGTCATTGGTTGGTGGCGCACAGCAGGGGCAAGGCGCGCGCGACTCGAATGCTCCGCTACGTCCGACAACGCCGAAAACACGCAGGAAATGGGGTCTGGACGAAACTGCGCGAGACGTAACTCGCCGCGCAGAGGTTGCTGATGGCTGAAAGCAAGCCGCGTCTCGAGTCAGTGCGTCGGCCTGTCGAGCCGAAGGTCTCAGCGTGCGGCGTCGGTCTCGTGAGCATCGCGCGCGCTCGTGCGCGGGTATGTGCCTGGGCGGGCGCGTGTGCGGGCGCGGGCCCGCCAGCGCGCATTTCCGGGATCTGCTGGCTCTTTGACTCCGGGGGGCCCGATGGCTGGCGCTTTGCCTACAGCGATGGCATCGGCGATGACGAGATGGCCGTCTCGTACCCCTAAAGACAGGCCACGAAGCGCTGCGGGTCTCGAGAGAGCGGCGGTGACGTCTCGCGTCAGATCCTACGGGAAGGGCGTTCTGGCTTAACGCGCGCCGCAGCTTGCGTTGCTGCCATCGGGATTGGGGTCGGAGGACCAACCCCAATCCCTCGGCCAGCGAACGAGGTCCGCGGGCTCTGATTTCTGAGATTCACCAGAACGAAGATTGATCGACGGGTGAGAGACGGGCGAGCTCCTGCGAGCCTGGCTCGAAAGCCGGTACCAAGCGAGCGGAGCGGAGCGCGGTCAGTGCCTGCGTCGTCGGGAGCGTCTTGTCGCCTCGTCGACCAGCACGTCCCAGGACAGCTGACCCAGCGCGGCAGGACTGTGTAGCCCGGGTCCTGTCTCGTTGGCCGCAGTGCACGGTGGCGCCTCAGGCTTGGTCGCCGATGATCGATCACGACGATCGTCGGAAGACTGTGTTCCGTTTGAGCCCTCGAAATGTTCCGTTTGAGCCTCGTCATCCTCGCCGACCTCAAACGGAACACTGGCTTCCGTTTGAGGCTCCTCGGCGATGGGGACTAGGGTCCACTTGTCGCTGCTACGGCCGGTCCCGTCTGGTCTCCCTTGGCGCTGGCGGGTGATCCGGACTGGCGTTGCGCCGCCGCGGTCAAGCGCTTCGAGCTCGGTGAAGTACTTGCGGAGCGTCTTGTCGCTGACCCCCATTGCCTTGGCGATGTGCGGCTGGCCGTGGTAGCCGGTCCCGGTCCTCGAGTCGGCAAGCAGCGCGAGCGTCAACAGCAGGTGCCTAAGATGTGGTGGCAGCCTGCTCTTGCAGACAGCGTGGCTGATCTGCAGCGTGTACGATCTCTCACCCGGCACGAACCCCACCGCGCCCGCGCTCGAGCAGCTCCAGCCTGGCCTCGTCAACCTCGAGCGAGTCAAGCTCCGCGACGGTCAGCCTGGAGCGCCGTGCGCGCTGCAGCCGATCCTCGGATGCCACGCGAGCCGGATGCGCCAGGTCACATGTGCAGGACCACCCGGCTAGGTGACAGGTCGGACAAACGTTGACGTCGGTCACCGGCCACCCCGGAGAGCTGCCATCACGGCGGCGGGCTCGAACTTGTAGACGTCACCGACTTTGACCGATGGCACCGCGCCTTCGGTGCGTAGCCGATGGAGAGTCGTACGTGATATGCCCAGCCTCAGCGCCATTTGGTCGCCTCCGAGAAGCTCAGGCGCGGGCTGCTTGCCGAGCTCGAATTCGGCCAAAGCTTCGACGACGGCGTCGCGCATGAGGTCCCGCAGCTCGGCGCGGGTTAGCGTCACGCTTGGGGCGCTATCGGTTGGGCTCAGCACCTTGGCGGATTGCGGGCGCAGCTCCGCGTCCGCGGCGAGTTGTCGCGATTTCATCGGTTAGATTTTCTGCGCCCAACGCAACAGTGTAACGTTGGATGCGCCAGGAAAAAGCTCCGACGCCTTTCGGCCATCGGAGCGCGGATCGGCGGCTAAGCCGCGGTGTGCTCTGAAGCGCGGGTGCGCGCCTCTCGGATCGCTGCAACGGTTGTGGGAACGACGTTCAGGCCCGCGATGACATTGGCGAGCGCAGCTCGACTGACGCCAACGGCCTTCGCCGCGCGCAGCAGGCCGACACGCTCAGCCAGGGCAGCAGCCCACTCACGGTCAATCGCGTCAGCCTTGCGGCCTCGCGGCGTGAACTCGATTCGGTCCGACATCGGAGGACTCCCTCTCGCACAAGAGCTAGAGCTGCATGCGCCTTTTAGAGATGTAACACTAATTGCGGTCCCGGTGCGGCTCTGGTGCGGCCTCGGCTGCGTCATTTGAGCCTCGCTTTCCCGATAGAGCGAAGCAAAACTGCATAATTTTGTTCGAGTTCTTCGATACGCCGGGTGAGATCGCGCAGCTTCGATCCGTGCCCATTTACTCGGCGCTCTAAACCACGATGGCGCTCGTGTAGGTTCTCGACGTCGCGCTCAAGTTTGGATGCGCTGGCCACGTTGTCGGGCAGCAATGTTTCGAGCGCCGTGGTGCTCACGTACCACCGGGTGCCAACCTTCTTCTTTAGGTGGATGCTATTGCGTCGCTCGGTACGCGGGACGAGCCGGCGGACGAACTCGAGCTGGCGCTTGCGCGCCTTGCCGACCAGCTTCGCGCCTTGCACGGGGTCAGCGAGAAGACGTTCGAGCAATTGCGGCAGGGAGAGCCATCGGTGCGGGCGTGGCTTGCTTGTTGCTGGTGGCATCGGTTCTTCTTCCCCAGCTACTCGGGCAATCGCCGAGGAACTAGACCCACATATTTGACCATACCCGCCTGGACCTTCAGCGCGGGCTGAACCTGGGCTCTCCAACGGGGGCGCTGGCGCACGATCGGCCTGAAAAGACGCTGCGTCAGAGTATTGCCTGCGCCTTTCTGCCCTAGCGCCTCGTTCGTCGGCGTTTCATTCGACTCCGACGAGCTGGCATCAGCAACTAACTGTGCGGGATGATTGCCCGAAGCAACATCGGAGCCGCTCTCATAACCCGAAGGTCGGAGGTTCAAATCCTCCCCGCGCAACTACCGAAGTACCACGAGGACTGTGGCCCCCGACTGGGGGCCAGGTCCAACGCCGGATCGACGAGAGCGACCAGCGGCAGGAATCGACCTTCCGCAACATAGTGGCCCTCGGCGACTGGCATGACGACGATGCGACCGTCGACGAAATAGCGCCGTAGCGCTTCGCGAACCTCAAGCGGGTGCGCGCCGAACAAGCGCTTCAGCCCGACGGCGCGCGCGGCGACCTCCGCGGGAGTCGGAAGTGAAATCGGGACGCCGCCACGCGTCTCAAGTGAGGCAACCGCCGCCTTCTCCGTGCGCGCCTGCGCGTGCAAGTCGCGCAAGGCAGCCACCACATACTCGGAGTTGTCACCGTCTGAGAGGAACCGAATCAGCGCGGCGATACGCTGCTCCGTGCGCGCCAGGCTCGCCCGTCGTTCGGCCAGCTCCCGCGTGGCGCTGCGGCTGCTCTCACCAAGAAATTCGGCAATCCGTTTGCGCAGGTATTCGAGTGCGTCAGGCGTGCTGAACTTCTCTTGGAGCGCAGCGAAGATGCGGGTCCGCGCAAGTTCTTCCTTGACCCCACGTGAATTCGAGCAGGTGCGACGCTTCTTGTAGTCACCGCATTTGTAGTACGCGGCCGATGTTCCCCTAGTCACCACCATCGGCGCACCGCAACACCCGCAATACAGCAAGCCGCTTAACGGATAGTTCGTGCTCCGTCCAGGCGCGGTCGACACAGAACGCTTGCCCGTGTAGCGAGCCCGCACGGCAGCCGCGCGCGTTCGCACCGCTTCCCATGTCGCGGCGTCGATGATTCGCCGCTCGGGATATTCGCGCCGAATCACCTGAGACGCCTCGCCTTCGCGAGGGCGGCGCGCGTTGGTACCGGGCACCTTCACCCACTGCCGTTTCTTGAACGTGGATACGCCGATGTACGCTTCGTTTCGCAACATCTCGCGAATGGTCCCCGCTATCCAACCCTTGCGACGGTGGCGCGTCTTCGCGCGCGGCGTCGGCACGGCCTCGAGGTTCAGCATGTGCGCGATTGCCGTGAAGGACTTCCCCTTCAGATACTCATCGAAGATACGCCGAACGGTGCGCGCACCGTCCTCGTCAATTTCGACACGATGGCCAATGACCCGATCGTGTTCATCGCGCGCTGGCACGCTGCGGTATCCGAGCGGGAGGCCGCCAGTGGAAAAGCCGGCGCGTGCTCGCCCCTCAAGTCCGCGCCGCGTCTTATCTGAGAGCTCTTCGAGATACATGTCGCTAAGCAGTGACTTGATCGTGAACGTGAGCTTGGCTTCCTTGCCGGACGTATCGACACCGTCCGCGACACCGACGAGCGCGACGTTCAGGTATCGCAACTCTCGGAATAGGTGCGCGGCGTCAGCCTGGTCGCGAGTGACGCGCGACATGTCTTCGACAACGATTGCGTCCACCCTCCGAGGGCGCCGCCGGACAAGCTCCATCAGATGTTCGAACCCGTCACGAACAAGGCTGGCGCCACTCTTCGCGGCGTCGGAGAAAACGTACTCGTCTGAAACTTTACCTCCAAGCTGTTCGACGTACTCCTTGCATCGACGCACCTGGTCTTCAATCGACGCGGGCCGCTGCAGGTCACTTGAGTAGCGCGCGTAGACAGCAACGTTCATTCCTGAAAAACTACGCATCGCCATGGTCGGCCGATTTCTCCTCGTCCAGGTCGTGGCCGCAAGCGGGAACGGGAAACGCTCCATGTTCCGCGGGCTTCGCTTCCCGCAGGGCATCCTCGACTGCGAGCCTGGCGACGAAGTCCAGAAATGCAAGCTCCTCAGCCGAAAGGCTGGAGGGCGTCGCGCCGGTTGCCCGACGCACACTCACGCGGGGACCTCCGCCTCGCGCCCGCGCTCGACCCACGTTCCACGCAAGCGAGAGTATCTGCCGAGGTCGGAGATTCGCAATTCGCGAAACAAACCAACTAGACAAGCTGAACACCATTCGCCGTCTGCGTTTAGCGGCAGGCAGATCGAGCCACTCAACCATTCATCCCCGTTGGGATTTCTCAAGACATCACTGGCCATGGTTTTCCGATCGCGTCGCAGCTTCGGCGCGCACTCGACGCACACTCAAGGGAAGGTCGGTGCCACACTCGCAACGCCGCGCCTCGCTTTCGGCGCGCGCCATGAAGCCTTTAGATGCCTGCGTGACACGCCGACCGTCGAGCGCCTTGTAGACTTCAGCGTAGAGGCGAGCGTCGAGCTTGTGCCCGTCCGACGTGATGTCCTTGGTGAGATACTTTATCAGCTCCCGAGCGCCGCCGTCCGCGTCGACGATCTTCCGAATGTCGACGACGAGCGGGTCGTCCGCCTTTAACTGACAGCCCGCGCTAGCAAGCGCCAACCGCCACCATTCCCGAAGCAACTGCCGCGGCAGAAACGGACAGAAGAGCCAGACATGCACGTGCGGATGCCCGAGTTGATCGCCTCCGGGAGTCCATTCGAAAACTCGAAACCACTCGGCCGACTTGATTGCACGCTCACGAAAGTAGGTGTTCATTTGCTTCAGAAATGACGGCCAAGCGTTGAGTACGCGCTCGATACGTCGAGCGATTGAGTCACCCAGAATGTGAGGCGCCGTTAAAGTCAGAAATTTTTCTCCGAAGGGCCCCTTTGGTCGCAACGGAAAGAGCAGACCTCGGCGGCTCGCATGTAGCAGGACATGCGCGCGGGCACGGCTAAACACTGCCCTCTTTATCTGCGCGATTCTTCCGCGGCACTTTACGCAAAGAATTCCGACTCGGCACCCAGTTGGGCGCTCGTGCATCTTTCGGCACGCCGTGCACGTGAGCTGGAGAACCTCAGCGCCGCACTCGCTCACTCGAGCGACACGCTCGCGCTGGCCGCGCGCGCGACTCTCGTACCAGCGCAGCGCATCCCTCACGCGGACCTCGCTCCAAAGCTGGCTACGCAACTCCCACTTGCGAAGCTCACCGCGTTTGGAAAGGGTGCGCGCACGCCGCTCGCGGTGCTCGCGCGTAAGATCACCAATTTCCTGAAGCCAGCTCGCGCTGTTCACTGAACGCACCTCGGCTGAGTCAGGCGACTTATGCCAAAAGTATCTAGGAAAGAGAGACCGCTGCGCGGTCTAAGCGAAGACGCTTGCGCTGCGCGCTCTTCAGTCGCGCACAGGGGGCTACGCCCCCTCGCTCGCTCCGCGAGCCTCACCCCCGACCCCCCCGGCGCGACTCCCGTCTCCCACGAGGCGGTCGGCCCGACTTGAGGCGCGCGGCGTGACGAGCTTGAGCCCGCGGTCGACGTATCGCCGGCCGGAGGGGTCCCTGTGGTTCGTGAGGCCACGGGCTCAAGCTCGCTATGTCCGCGCATCATCCCCGCCCTCCGTCGCCAAACCGCGTTCCGCGTCGGACAGAAATTTTTGCAGCGTCCCGAGGCGGACCATGACGCGGCGACCGGGTTTCAAGCTCGATAGCTTTCCTGTCGCGATCCAGTGACGGACAGTGGCGATCGAAGTCCGCGCATATTCGGCGACCTCGGGAATCAGCAGCAATTGCTGGTCGGCACTGACTGGCGCTTGCACACCCCAGCCATACAGAAAGCGTCAGCCAAACCCCAAAGGAGGAATAGGGGTACCCCTATTTCTCCGAACTCTCGGCTTCCGCAAGCCGCTTCCGGGTGCGGTCCCTGACCTGCTGAGGGGTGCCAACATTCCACCCCATCACGTATGCAATCTCCTCGAGCGAGTGCCCCGCTTCTTTCAACCGCAATGCCTGTGCGTTCAACACCGCGGCCCGCTCGCTCAGAGGCAGACCGAGCGTGCTCGGAAACGCCGTGAACGTTCTCGCCGAAAGGTGATGCCGACGCAAATCCTCGACCGAAGCGAGCGCCTTCGCCGTGGCTTGCTCGGCGGCACCGAGATCTGCGAGCACCGCGAGTTGCCCACCCCCCAGCATCGCTGGTCGCACGTGCCCGTATTGCTCCGCGCGCTTTTCCGTGGCGGACCGCCAATATTCGAGCGCTCGATGCAGCTTGACTCCGGCGGCCCTCAGCGCCTCGTCGGCCTGCTTCTCTGCCACGCATGCTTCCGCCTGCACTCGCTCCCTTTGGCGCGCCGCCGTGATTTCCGGGTTCGACCCATCTTCTGGTTGAAGCAGTGAACTCGGCGGCGTGTCGCGCGTCGCATCGTCGTGCCTGGCAATCCCGAAGTGAGCAAGCGGAGGTAGAAATCCTTCGGCGTTCACGAAAGCGTACGAGTGCAGGCGTTCGAGGCCAAGATTCGCCGGCGGCTCCTCGGTTGGGGAATTGCCCTCAAGCAACCAGAGCGCGCGCAGCGCCATCGCCGAATCTTCGTCCGCAAAATTGGTTTCGCGTTTGGTCATTCGGGATCGGCAAACACAATAAACCATCGTGAGCCGTCCGCACGCTGGTAGGGCAAAACAACGAGTGCTGACGCCTGGCCGGCCCCCGCTGCGTGTTGGACTGGGTGCCACGGCCGTGTCAGGCTGCTTGGCGCAAGCAAGGTGGTAAGCGTGGGCGAAGATGCGAGCAACGAAAGCGCTGGGATCCAGGGTGCGGCATCGCAAAGCGGGGCACCGACCGACGCGGCAGTGCCATGCGGCAAGCTACTCAAGCGCACGCAAGCGGCGCGCATCCTTGGTGTGAGCAAGAGCACTTTGCGGCGAATGGAGGGCGACGCCCTGACCCCCGTAGTCGGGCCAGGAAACGTCCATCTATTCCATCAGGAGCAGATTCACTCGATGGTCGTGACCCGCCGATCCGCGGTCGGCACTCGAGCAAACGGTGATGTCGCGGCCGATGCGTTCGAACTCTTCGATGACGGCGTCCACCCGGTCGACGTCGTGAAAAAACTCCGTATTGGGCCCGAGGTGATTGAAAATCTGCACCAGCACTGGTGCAGATTGCGCGGCCTGGTCACGCTCACGGAGGCCGGAACCGCAGCCCTTCACCGGATGCTATGCGACCAAGAAGCCGCGAGACAGCCCATGAACGAGGCTGAGCTTTTGGCGGAAGTGAAGAAGTGGGTCACGGAAGTCAGCACTCGCCATTGTGAGCAGTGTCGTCGCGAGCACGCGACGTTCTGTCGAACGTGTGCAAGAACTTGGGGGCTCCGCGCTGCGAGGCTTCAGACGGCGGAGAAAGCCGCTCGCCGGCTCTGACCATCGTCTCTCACAATCAATGGCGCCGAAAAATCGGGGCGTAGTAGCGGCTCAGAAAAGCCGTGGGGCCGCTCGATGGTAACAAGCGCTCCAACAAGAAGGAGTCGGAAGCGCTACCTGCAAGTCCCGCGACCAAACCCCTTTCCCCGGTATAAAGCCGAGGGCGGTAGTAACGAGGAAGCGGAATGACTTGCCCGTAGTGCCTGTCAAAAACGTACCAATACGCGCTCGGACCGCACTCAACTTCTCCGCGACCTCCGAATCAGGGACGTCGTCGATTCGGCGAATCCAGGCGCGAAATTCGACGAGCTCGCTAGATTCCCTTGCTCGCAAGCAACGTTGATTCGCGCGCCGGGCACGATGTCCGGAAGGCCAGCGAGCGTCACTACGCGACGGAATGGCCGCTCCTCGCGCCCTGGCGCGGAATCGCGCAACAGAAAATCGAGCTTCTGCTCGATCAGACCACTCTCTTCATCCAAAAATCCCGAAAGGGCGTTGAAGAACTGCATTTCCCCAAGCCGCTGATTCAAGCCACCAACAGCGAGCGCGGCTCGTTCCAGGACCTTATGCTCCTCGCCTTCGTCGCAACCGCAAAGATGTCGCAGATTCGATTCGAGTTGAAACTGTTCCTTTGAGACCGCGTGAACGGCGAGAACCACCTGCTCGGGAAGAATGCTCGCGCTCAGCAACGACCTTGCGGCCTGAGCAACTGCGTTTCCGGCAACGCCTCGCTTTGCGAGGTCGTTCGGAATTGCCAGCGCCGCGTTGGTGCCGATGCTCTCTGGCGCATCGGGAACGAACGACTCCAGATAGGCTTGCTTTAGCTTTATTTCGTTCTTCAGCGATATTCCGGCCTCGGCGACATTCTTGAAGCACGCGGAAACGTAGTCGCGCTGATTCGCAGCTCGAATCGTGACAACACGATGCAATCCAGCCGGCCGCGGGAACTGGCCCAAGGTGAACGCTTGCAGACGAACCTTCATCGCCCCGCTCTGCAAGAGGGTGAGCAGCCCTTCGAAACCAAAGGCGTTGACGAGCGCTCGAGTTTCTAGCAGCCGTATCGACTCGAGAATGTAGGTATCGAAAAGAAGTATGCGAAGCACGAGAGCCCCAATGTCGACATCAATGCGCGCATCATTGTCTTCGTCGTCCGGCAGGGTCGCGCATGGCGCAATAAGTCGACCACGTATGTCCATCAATAACCTCCAGGCAGTTGGACCGCCAAACCTAACAGTGTTCTGGGTCGACCTGAAGGTAGCCACGCCTGTACCGATGAAACCGCGGCGCCTTCGACGTCGGGCGACTCCATTCGGCTCACAGGGCCAAGAAACGATGGCAGTCCTCGGCCCGTGCCAATCGCAGATATTGGCCATTCTAACGACACGAGGCGCAATACCGGGGCAAGCTAGAGCGAAGGCGCAAAACGCCGACGCTCGCAAACATAGGTTTCGGCTGTCATCTGCATCTGGACCAGATCGATGGAATTTCGCACCCCGCGCCGATCTTCCGATCGAGAGGGCACTCGCCCATGCAACGACAGGCCTAGTCACTCACTGGATACACGGCTAGTCTTATTGACTGCCGCGTCTTCACGCGGAGCACTTACAGTGACGAACGGAACGAGAGATGCCGCGATTCGATAGCCTCGGCTACACGCCCTCTGAAACGCGCCGCATCTTGCGAGACCGACTTCGCCGCAACCTGTCGACCTCGCGAAACGAACGCGCTTTGCAACGAGCTGCTTTCTCGCTAACGGACGAGTCCGCTCTGAAGCTGCTTCTTGATGTGGAAATCCGCTTCGAAGGTGACGTAGCAACTGCCCGTGCAAACTATGAGGCGCTGCGGCTTGTCCACCCCGGCGCACCAGAATTCGACCAACTAGTAGCTTCCGGTCTGGTTCGCGTGGTGTTGGGACGCCTCTACTCGGGGTTGGACACGACCCGAACGCTGGCACACGCAAACGACGACCTTCGCGCGGCACTTGGTCCCGTTTTGGAACGACGTCATCGTCGCCAATTTCTGGTTGGCCCGATCGCGCTGCATGATCCAGGGCTGAGCGCGACGGTCACCACAATGCAGAGCAGTCCCGACGATGTTCATCATCTCGACTGCGCGGCTCCGGAATGGGTAGCGGCGCGCCTCTGGGAGCGGTTACCGAAGACCCTGGCACCGGTCGATCGCCTCCGACGTTGGCTCGATCTCTGCGACTTGTTGCCGGATTCCAGCTTTGCGCCGACAAGAGTCTGGAGTTCCACGGACGCGGAGGAATTTCGCGACGCCGCCCTCAGCATGCTTGGCTCCGAAGCCGCGATCATCGGGTGGACGGAAGAGCGTGAGCGCCTAATCGCTCGTCTGGCGGTTGCTTGGGATCGCCCTGCGTCGGAAGTCGAGCGGCGTGTTCATCCCGCACCAATCGCGCTCGTCGATCGGTACCTCTGGTTGCGCAGCCCGGAGCACGGCAGGGACGACTACGAAGCGTGGGGGGTCATTTGGCGACTCGCAGATTTCCTCCTGCGCGACGCACAGGAAGTCGACGGCTCAGCGGCGCCCCACCCGGTCGCGTACAAGCTGCTAGGTCTAGCGATTGATCGACCGGAACTGGTGACGTTCATCGGGCTCTGGACAAGACAGAGGCCAGCGGTCCTTGCCGACCTCCTTTTGGATCCGAGTTTTTCGGCGCTAGCCTGCCTGCTCATCGCAGAATGGTCACTAGGCGGAGGAGCGTGGGACCGTGACTTGACCGCCCGTGACGACCGCGCCGCGCGATTGGTTGCGTTTACCGACGCAGTGGCCGTGTCGTGTCACTTTCTGGCAGCAGGTTCCGTGGCGCCGCAGGAATTCTCTGCGCTTCTTTCCTGGATGCACGGAAAAGTCAACCAGCGGCACTACGTGACCGGCGAACGCCAACTTGACGAGCGGATGCTGCTCGCGGTGCGTTCTGAACTTGTCGTGCAATCGGAGAAAACCCTCCGTGCCGTTGCGGAAGCATGTGTCGCAGCAAGCGAGGGCGTCGAGTCACCGTCGTTTGCAGCAGCGCTAGACGTTGTCGCGCTCGGCTTGCTCGCTGATGTGATCCCTCCGGAGCCCGTCGTCACGCGATACATCGGTTCTGTGAGGGATGGGCGGGCCGGATCGGGCCAAAGCCTGGACGCTTCGGCCGCGCGTGCACTCGTGCAGTTGGCAAGGCGCACGAGCTCGGAGCTCTGGGCCGAATTTTTGTCGCCGCTGAATGTGCTCCCGCGTCTCGCAAAAGCGGACGAAGCCGGAGCGAACCCATACACGATTTCGGATGAGATTGCGCGTTCGATTCGAACACACGTTCGGACACTGTCCCGAGCCGTTGCTGCATGGGAGGAGCCCCCTCCCCCCGATTTGGTCCGCGCTCTAGTCCGCACGGTCCGAACAGGCGCGTTAACCCACGCCGAGAAGGGGCGTGTGGGGGCATTCTCGGCGCGCTTCGAACATCAGCCATTCGGTGAGCTGGGGGCGCAACCTATTGCTGTCGATCTTGGCGCCGCACTCACCGCGCTTGAGGATAGCAACCGAGATGAATTGTTGCGGGCGATCCTCGAGACCGACGAGCCGCTTATGCTGGCGCAACTGGTCGCGGCGACTCCTCATTCCTTGCGAGATCGCATCCGCAACAGGATCAACGATCTCAGTCCATCTGATGCGGGGGACATCACGACATTGCCAGAGCTACAAGGACGAATCGAAAACTTGATTTCGGCGGGCGCGCTAGATGCCGCCGCCAAGTTCATGGACGTCGAGCGCGACTTGCGGACTTGGGGCAGAGTCCGAGGGCGCGAGCTTGTGCGACTAACAGCAGACATGAAGCTTCGGCTATTGCGGCGTGACTTCGAGGCGATCGCAAATGCAACGGCGCCATCTGGGCTTGAGCAAAGTGAATCGTCCGAAGCGGAGGAGATCATCGATTTCTACAGAGGGCTTGCGCAGCTCGAAAACCCACAAGGGAATCTCGACCTCGCCGAAACGCTCTTTCAGCAGCTTGAGCGGCGTCGGCCCGATATCGTTGCGTACAGCGTGAATCTCCTCGGGGTAAGAGCAAGCCGGATGCTTGCGGGAAACCTATTCGGTCGTCTTCGCGGAGTAGAGGCAGCGGGGGCTCGCGGTGCGATCGCCGATGCGAATGCAACAATGACTCGCTGGCGCGGAGCGAACGACTCCGACCTCGCGCTCCATCAGTGCAACATAGCACTTCTGCTTCTCGCGACGGGGCAACCAGAGCGCGCTTACGCCATGTTGGATGGGCTGGGCAATGCCGCAATTGAAGACCGCATCGCAGCCTACTCAGCCGTCGCGCTTGCACGAATGGGACGCGGGGCGGACGCCGTGGGCGCGCTTGATCGAGCGGAACGGCTCTTTGGAGATTCCGAAATTCTGCGGGCTGCCCGAGCACAGATTTTACGAGCGGCACCGCTCGACGCAAGAGCTAGCGCCGCCACGACCGATGACGCAGTTACCCGCGTGAAAGCGGCGTTGGGCGATCTTTCCCTTATGGACCCATCTCGTCAGGCCGCGGTTTTCCACAGCGGGCCCGATGCCGATGAGTTTATCGTGGCACATGTGCGGGCCGCTGCTGCAAGCGTTATTGCGCTTGTACCGATGATGAAGGTCGTCGAACTTGATTCATGCGAAGACGATCTCACCGCTGTGGTGCGAGCCGTTCTTAGTCAACGATTTGAGGTGCTTCACTGGTCTTGGGCGGACCAATCAAAAGGGGGCTTCACTGACAAGGGAAACCCCGGGGAACGCGACCTTGTGCTTCGGAAAGACGACATCGTTCTCGCGGTGCTCGAAGCCGTGGTTTGCGACCGACCGATAACGCACGAGTGGGCAAAAAGCGAACTCGCCAGCCACTTCCAGAAGCTGTTGGGCTACGCTACTTGCCGGTTGTTCTTTCACATCACGTACTCGTATGTCGCGGATCCGGGCGCCGTCCTCAACGAGCTGCGGCGACAAGCGGAATTGGAGGCACCGGCTGGATTCACGTTCCGGTCTCGTCGGGACATTACGCTCTCCGATTCGAGGCCCACGGGATTCGTCGCAACGTATGGATATTCGCTCGGCCAGGTGAAGGTGGTATTTCTTCTGATGGACATGGGGCAACGCTCGCAACGCGGCGCGGCCAAGATGGCAGCAAGCAACAATCCACGAACCAAGAAAAAGAGCCCGTGAGGAGCGCCGTTCCCGATCCGTCGTGAAAGCCGGACCGAATGTACCCGAGCCTGCTCGAATCTGATGTTCCCCGAGCATCGACGCTCGAAGAGAACTATCGCTTCCTAACGAAACTCACGTGCGTGACCGGGGAGATACTCTCCGTCGCCGCCCTAACACTCGACGAAGTCCATGGCGGCGGGCTCGTGGGTACGACGAACGACGCCGCGCAAGACCGCAAATAGTGCGCGCTCAGCACCTCGCGCGTAAGACAAAAAAAGGGGCGTCCCTAACGCATGCCATGCTGTTCGCCTCCGCGTCGTCCACAACCTACCTGTAGAAGCCGCGCGACGCCTCGCCTCCAGCCACCACTTGCGTTGGTGCATTGCGGATCGGACCACGGCGTGGTCAAGATCACGTATGGGAAAGTCCGACCCGAACAAGGAGATTTCTGACACCGAGTTGCTGGAAGCGATCGAAGCCAGCGGCTACCCTCTAGAGCTCTCGTTGTATCAAGAATTTCAGGCGGCTGGGATGGACCCAACGCTCGGCGCTCGACTCCGATCACGATCCCCGGGGAGCGAACAATCCACTCACGAAATAGATCTGATGGTCCGCGTTCATCACGCGGAAGCGCACCCGGAGGGCGGCTATGCGTCAAGCCTTTTGCTGACTGGTTTGATCGATGCGAAGAAGCTCCATGCGCCCGCCCGATTCATCGGCCTCGTTGGTGAACAGCCGACAACTCACGAGTTTCGAGTGTCTCGGAGCTACTTCTCGGGTTGCCCTTCATTCCGCGTCCTTTCAGATCGTGCCGAGAATTACTCTGACTTGTTCATCGGTGAAGGCGGCTTATCGCGTGGGTTTGACCCCCTGAATGATGGAAAGTTCTGCGTGCATTGGGGAATTGCCAAGCGCGACGGGAACGGCGTCGCGACGGTCCGTGGCGACGGAAGCAAGGAGTCCAACACGCCAAGCGCGTTCAAGGAAGAACGGTACTGGCAATCCATGGCGAATCTGGTTGCATGCACCGTCTGGCACGAACGAGAAGGAAGCCGGTTCATGGAGTCAGCAGACTTGGACGCGGGGCCGATGCCAAGGATCGACCTGTGCTTTCCGACCTTGATTGTCGACACACCCAGCCTGGAGATTTACGATCCCTCAACAAAGAAGCTCGAGCATGTCGACTGGTTCATTCTGCGAACGAGTTTCGAGGTCGAAGGCGAAGTTCATACGAGACTGATCGACATTGTTACGACGGCCGGCGTTCCGGCGATGGTGAAGCGTTACAAAGACGCGGCAGCACTGATGCTGGAAGCCGCCGATAGAAATGGCCCCGCACTTAGAGGCGTCGGGCTTGCGCATCGAATGAGGGCTGCGGACGCGCGTAAGCAGAGGCCCAAAGGCGCACCCAGATCCTAGGGCCCACACGGCGGCAAGAAGTGGCTATGCCGCAAACTCGACGCGAATCGTCGAGAAAACCTCGTGGTACAACGGTAATATCGCCCCCGCGCAACAACCTGAAAAGCCCCGGCAAAACGGGGCTTTTCGCTTTTGTCTGCTTGAGATTTCCAGGGGTGCTTACCGCCAAGCGCTGCCTTAATTCATCCCAAGTTTCGATTACGACGATCAGTCGCTGACTTCCTGCTGTCGCATCGTCCTACGCCACGCCGAGATAGCGGCGACGCCAGCCAGCCGAGGGCACCGACCAGCGCAGCGAACGAGACGAGGTCCTCGCCACCTGAACTGGCACCGACGACAGGAATGCTGCACGAGTGGCCCTTCGAACCGCCACCTGCACTCGTGGCACCAACGCCGGCGTGACCGGCGCTCGCACCTGACACACCACTTGCGCCCCCGGAGCGGGTGCCACCGTCGCTCGCGCCTGCATCTCCCCCAGCTTCGCCACCGGCACTGATCTCGCTTCCGCCATCGCCGCCGCCCAACGCATCGTCTCCACCACCCGCGCCGCTGGCGACTGCTCCGCCGTTGCCTATGTTACCGGCCGCGGCCTCCACCGCGCCTGCAAATCCGCCTCCGCCAGTGGCGCCTACAGTTCCACCGCGGCCTCCCGCTCCGCCGCTGCCACCGCTACCTGCAGTTCCATCGCCACCGGTGTTGCCGCCCACTGTGGCGCCACCGTCTGCGGCGCCGCCCACAGTGGCGCCTACACTGCCGCCACTGCCGCCGTCTGTGGCGCCACCGGTGTTGCCGCCTACAGTGCCGCCGATGCCGCCGTTCGTGGCGCCACCGGTGCTGCCGCCCACAGTGCCGCCGATGCCGCCGTTCGTGGCGCCGCCTGTGTTGCCGCCCACAGTGCCACCGCTGCCGCCGTCTGTGGCGCCGCCGGTGTTGCCGCCCACCATGCCACCGCCGCCGCCTGCGGCGCCGCTCGTCGCCGAGCACGCGCTTGCCACGCAGAAACCGCCTTCGCATTGGCTTGCGTTGCTACACGGCACCCCGTCCGCGAACGGCGTGGAGCCCAGTAGGCGCGCGCGCACACGATACGAGTACTCACTGGGCAGAAAGCGCGTGTAACCGACCAGGCTACGACCTGCCTCGCCGACCGCGAGGGTTACCTTCGACGTTTGGTCCAAGTCGCTGGCGATCAGAAAAGGTTCTGCGTCAGCCGGGGTGAGGCTTTCGGAAAAGCGACGGCCACGCAAACTCGCAAGGGGGCTGCGTGCTCCACCTTCGCCATCGGTCCACACGACCCAGTTGTAGCTCCCATCCCAACCAAGCGCGACGCGACGGGTGACGACTCCGATCTGCGGGAACGGCTGAGTCGCCACCAGAACGCCGCCCGGATCGAGCAATGCGAGCGTGCTGGAAAGCCGCGCAATGTGCAGCTGCTCCGTGCTTCCAGCCACGCTTGCCCAGGCGAGCAAGAAGTGATCGCCCGAGGCGATCACTTCTATGCCACCGTCTGCGGTATGCCCGCCATACTCCGGGACATCCGGCGAGCTGAAATGGAACAGGTCTTTCGGTGAGCTGTCGAGCAACTCGAGGCCAGCAGTGACGCGTGCACCGTAGACGATGCGTTCGCCGGGATCCCCAGCGTCGGTCCAGAGCAGCGCGTAGCTGCCTGCGTTGAATGCAAGCACGGGCGCGGTAGGAGCCTTTGCGTTGCCATCCCCAATGTCAACGACGTTCGACCACGTCCCATCGCTGGCCAACTGTAGGAATGCGGCGTTACCGAATGCCACGGCCAAGTGCACACCGTCCGTGCCGACGCCCCACTCGCTGCCTGTATACGAGTACCAGTGTGGCGGGATGGGGTTCACCACCGGCGGGTCGGCCGTGGACACCGTGACACCGTGATCGACATTCCATAAGACCGCCGACCAGGCAGGAGTGGCGGTGACCAGCGCGTCCGCGTAGCCTTGGTCAGCCCGAGTCAGCTGGAGGCTCGCAGGATCGAGCACCGCGCCGGTTGACGACACGCGTTGCGCAAGGAGCTGAGCGCCGAAAGAGCCTGAATAACCAAGCCCGTTGGGGACGCCTTCCGTCCAACTCGCCAGGTAGCGCGGTCCAATGGCAGCAAAGAACGGCATGAACTGCTCGTGCGGCTTCGAAATCAGTGCTGCAGGTGGATCGTCAATCGCGTGCAATGCTTCATCGAAACGCACGCCTTGCGCGTTACTGGTAAGTAGCAAGTGCTTTCCGTCCGTGGACGCGGCGACCGACGAACTGATCGAATCGTTCCAAAGAAGACCGCTCGGCAGCGGCTGTGTCACGTCGGGAATGGCAGGATTCGAGCTTGGATAAACCAGCTGCATGATGCCGCCCACACCGCCGGGCAGACGCGTGATGGCGAAATGATCATTCAGGACCAGCGGTGTAGCGAGGCGATCGTCGGGAGTTCCCGCGGAGTGAGGCGACCCTGCCAAGTAGCGCTCGGCAGCAAACGTGAAGGTGTGATCGCTGGCTTCTGTCACCGTTCGATAGCTGAAGTCGTTTCCGACGCCTGTTCGCGCTTGGCCGATTAGCGCGAGGAATGTGTTGCCACTCACGACCAGGCCCTCTGGTCTGCTCCAATTCAAACCATTGGCAACCGCGGGCTCGGCGATTGTGATCGGGGGTCGTACCTCACCGGCGGGTGTGATCGGAAACCCCAAGAGCTGTTTTCCCAAAACAGATGGCGGGTAAGCGGTCGTGAAAAATCCGTAGAGCACCAAGTAATCAATGCCATTGAACGCGACTTGGCCCCCGTACGGCGTGTACACTGGGGACGCTTTGGGTGGCGACCCAAACGACTCCGGTGTGGCGATTGTCAGTGACTTGAGAACCCCACCCGCGAGATCGAGCAAGAGCCCGTTCCCACAGGGATAGGTGAGCAACACTGAGCTGCCCCCGCGTGCCAGGCCAGCAACACCGTCGTTTCTGACACACACAGGTGGCAACTCGACGGGAACGCCCAAATCACCGTCGTGCCCTAATGTTACGACGTGGTCCGTCCAAGTGCCGTTCTCGTTCGTTTCTGTGTAGACGACAAGCCAGGCGTTTCCGACATCGACGGCGCGTGCAGGATTCGTCGTCCCGTATGGTTGCGTCGCGAGGGGAATCCGGGCCAGGATCGTTGGGACGCCGGTCAGTCCATCCCAGTGCACGAATACCAGCTCCCCCAAGCGGTACGTCGGCACGTTCCCCGCGACAATTGGGTACAACCACCGCGGTGACGCGTGAAGCACGTTGTAGGTCAACAGATACCCCCCCGCGGAGCTGACAGCGATGTTCAACAAGGTCGCATCAGGGTCGAAATCTGGGGCCGCGCGATCGATCGGAAAGTCCGCTGAGATCTGGGGCGGTAGCGTGAGCTGCCCTCGAGTCTCCGCGACCTGTTCCGACTTGGAAGCGCTGCTCATCCCACAGCTGGAAAGCGCCAGGCAAACACCCAAAGTTAACCATCGATGTTGCTGCATCAGGATCCGAGCTCCCCCGTGTGGTCTTGCCTAGGTTGCATTGTCCTCCTCTCGTTCGCCCAAGCCAAGCGCAGAAGTCTGGAGCCCAGCATTGCCAAACCGCAACGGACCTGGTGGCAACGACGTCCTCTAGTAGTTCTGGTCGGCCCCCGGGCGTTCAGAAATGCGTTCAAACTGGTCTAGGTTGGCGACGGGGATGACCTTGATCACGCTCGAGCCGCCACGCCAAGGCTGCGGCGGCGCGCGGCGTTCTCGCGTGACCATCAGCAGAATGACTACGTGACTAGAGCGACTCTTGCGGGGCGACACTTGCCAGATCGGCGACAAGCCGAAAAGCAGTGCGCCAGATTTCGGGCATCACCGCTTGGATCGGTACCGCGAACGTCGTTGGCCACGTGTACTTGCTCTCCCGTGCGGCCGGCGAAACTCTATGTTTCTCTGCCAGACTTGGAAGAGCCTCGTCGCGTGTCTCGAATGGAGGACACCACGGGACTATCGACCTTCAGCGTCAACGTCACCCTGGATGGTTGCGTCCACCACCAGCAGGGAATCGGCGACGACGAGACACACGCCTTCTTCACCCGCCTCACGAACGAGCGCGGGGCGATGCTGTGGGTCCGCGTAACCTACGAGATGCTGGAGAGCTACTGGCCGGCGCTCGTCCGCGGCGACGAGGAAGCCCGCGGAGCAACAGCCACCACATCGTCTGCGACCTGCGCACTGGGCGTGCAGAAGCTGAAGGACGCGACCCCGGCCGCGTGCTCCTCCGCCATGCGCACTGCCGGCGCGGCACCGATTTAGAGCAACCTGATCGCTCCCAGCTCTCGGACCAGCGCGTCGTCCGGAGCCTTCTCGCCGAGCCCGGCCTCCCCCCTGGATTTGTCGCCTGGCGCAAGGCCTTAAGCCACGAGGGGCCGTTCGAACCCCAATGATATCGCGGTATACAGCCAGCGTTGCGCCCCCGCGCAACAAGCTGAAAAGGCCCTGAGAAATCGGGGCCTTTTTACTCTTAGTTTGGCGGCCTCCGAGGCGCTTGAAGCGCTCGTTGCCGCCACGTTGCCGTCGAACGCAGGAAGTGTGACGTCGCGCGCACGCGGCGGGCGCGGCCCGGTCCATGCAAAACTCGAAGAAAGCGCCACATCACGTGCGAGTTTCGCGAGGTGTCGATGGCGCGCGGCCTCGGCCGCAGCCTTCGCCTTCTTCGAACGTGCGGCTTCTGCTTTCTCACGCTGCACGCCGGCACCTGCGCGCAGCTCTGCGACGGTGCGGCGCTTGCCCGCGCGTGTGCTTCCGACCGTCGTGCGGAACGCTCGCAGTAGCTCGCCACCGAGGGCAAGACCGGGATCCTCTGCGGCGCGATTCAACCAAGCGTCCTTGTCCCTAATTGCGAGGCCCATCGGCGAAACGGCGCGGCTTCGTCCGTCGGAGCGGCGCTCCCGCTGGCAGCCGCCGCGACTAGATCGATGTCGATGCGCAAGAATTCGACCATTGCCTCCTGCGCCGCGGTCAGCTCGGCGAGCCCCGCCGGCACCGGTGGCTCGACAGCATCGTCGCCCATTTCTTCCGAATGTACTGCGAGCAACCATGCAAGGTAGGCGGGACGCAGGTCGCCGTGCATCAACTCGGCGCGCAGCGGAGACAGCGCGGCGAGCGAGCCCTGACTTTGTTCGTCGTACTCGGCATCCTCGGTCTCGCTCGTGAGGTCGAGCACCACGTGTTCACCCGCGCTTGTGAGGCGTGTCGCGTGGCCGCCAGCGAAGTACGGCTTCATCGACTTCATGTCGACCCGAACCTTCGGCACACGCAGCATCAGCCGATGCGTGCCCCAACTCGAGAAGTACAGGTGCGCGTCGAAGTAGCGTTCGATGAGCTTCGCCGGGTCGGCTTTGAGGTCGCCCCACTGGTACTCGTTCCGAAAGCGCGTCGGTGAGATCTCTGCGCGCGAGGAAATCGCGCGCAGGTCTTTCATCTGCTTCACTGTCAGCGACCGTTCGAGCGCGACGAATTCGCAGCACTGATACTCACTCATCGCTGCGCGCTCTGGTCTGCGGTTGCCATCGGGGCGATGGTCTCTCCTATCCCGCGCGCCCGTTCAGTTGCTAGGATTTTCAGACAAGGTAGCTCGCGCTTGGATCGATTGGGATCGAAGTCCGTCGACGTTTTCTACCGAAATGAGGAACCCTTTGCGACTCGTCGCACTGGATCGTATTCTTCGAAAATGGCCAAACCGGTGCTGCCTGTCGCAGAAATTCTGCGCATCGCCCAGTCGCACGGGGCACGCACGGTACGGGTCTTCGGTTCTCGAGCGCGCGGGGATGCCCGCGATGACAGCGATCTCGATCTGCTCGTTGGCCTCGAGCCCGGACGCAGCTTGCTCGACATCGTAGCCATTAAACAAGACCTGGAAGACCTGCTGGGCTATCCGGTGGACGTCGTTACCGAGGGCGGGCTCTCCCCCTATCTGCGAGAGCGCATTCTCGCGGAAGCACTCCCGCTGACGGCATGAACGCCCCGAGCCAGATCGCGTACCTTCAGCACATACGCGACGCGCTTCTCTCAGTCCAGGAATATACAGCCACGGGTAGGGACGGCTTCTTCGGCTCCAAGATGGTCCAGGATGCCGTTGTGAGGAACCTCGAGATCATTGGTGAAGCGGTCAAGGCGCTCGCACCCGAAACGCGAATGCAAGCGCCGACGGTTCCGTGGCGCCGGATTGCCGGCATGCGCGACCAGCTGATTCACCATTATTTCGGTGTGGATCTCGAGGTAGTTTGGCGCGTGGTCGAGGTCGAGATCGGCCCGCTGCTCGCGGTCATCCAGCGGCTGATCGTGGAATTCAGCAACGGCCCCAGCTAGCGCCCGATTCGCCGAGCAGCGTGGATACGCCGCGTCATTGCTGGTCAAAGCTTGTCGACACATTGATGGCGTGACGCGATCCTGATCGCCTCTTCGTGCAAACCGATCCACCCTCGCTGTTGCTTCCGCGCTGAGCACCCTTCGGGCGCCTTGCCCGCGCCGAGCCCGTTGACCTGACGTTGCCACGCCGATCAGAACCGAAGTGATATCGCATGCCCATGATGCTGCGAGGACGACGATTTCCGCGTCTCGTTCACTACTTACGAATGATTCTCGTTCGTTGCGATGTCGCTCCGAATAGCCCGATTTTCGCCTCATAACCCGAAGGTCGGAGGTTCAAGTCCTCCCCTCCCAACAAGACGAAAAGGCCCTGAGAAATCGGGGCCTTTTTACTTTTGTGGTTTGGCGGCGCTGGGCGCGCTTGCGCCGCCCGTTGGCGCCTGGTTGACGTGAGCCCGCGCCGCCAGCTCGTGCGGCTCCCTTCCCGGCTTCAGCCCTGCCATCAACCGCCGTTGCGCGCCGGCGCCCAGATGCGCGTATCTGGGAGTGCTCTGCTCGGACTTGTGGCCCCAATGGCGGCGATCGCGTCGCGCAACTCAGGCTGCGCGACGCGATCGCTCTCCCTTCAGTGAATCACCGAAGACACCAGCGTGGGAGGAAAGGTAGGGCCGGTCTTGTTCGCACAGAAGCCGAAGTTGATGGTTTGCTTCGAGGGAATGTTGCCGTTGTACCCGAGGTTGGTCGCCGTGTAGAGCGAGCCGCTGTTCGCATAGTTGGCGCCCCACTGCGTATACAGGCTGGATTGATGGACATCGAACTGGACCGTCCACGAGTTGCTCGGAAATGCCGTGTAATTCGTGACGTTCACTTGGGCGCACCAGCCACTGTCCCACTCGCTGGTGAGCG
>Ga0247758_1000509_pt1 | contig 34251 bp, 19 predicted proteins | sample UWRJL156409C4_FD_180950 | JGI IMG/M metagenome (GOLD analysis project Ga0247758, IMG submission 180950) | Plant litter microbial communities from Arlington Agricultural Research Station in Wisconsin, United States - UWRJ-L156-409C-4 | ecosystem: Environmental > Terrestrial > Plant litter >...
GCGTTTCAACCGCCATCTTTACACAAAATACTGACTGCACAAAGAAACTCTGCCTCAGCGTCATAGTACTCAAATTCATCACCTCAAAATCCTCCGGGAAAAACTCCATCTCCGTGAAAGCATACGCATCAACCCACGGCGCGTCATCATCTCCCCGGAACGAGAACACCCACATCCGCTGAGACCGATCGGTATGCCCCGGGAGAGCAGTGTACGTAAGTTTGAACCGCGTAGTTCCAATACCAGCTGTCTCCTCCCCCGAGACAAGAGGGAGCGGTTTCGTCGGGCCATTCGCGCCAAACCCCACGTCCACGAGATATTTCACGTTGTCGATGGTCACAATATTGACCATGTGGCTCCAACCCGCATAACCATTTCCGGGACGACCGGTGGTAGCGAAACTCACGCGGCCGCCGACGGGTGTGACAGTGAACCCGAGAGAGCGCAGGACGGTCCCAAAGAAGGTGTTGTTCTCCATGCAGTAGCCGCCGCAATGACGGTCAACGACCTTGGCGAAAAGGTCATTGTGGGCGAGGGAGAGGGTGTGGGTGGGGGAGTAGTGAAGCGAGAGGCTCTCGAAAGGCACGGCGCTGAGTTGCCGGGTCATGAGCGAGCGGAGGAGGGGCAGCGTGGTGCCATTGCCGTGACCGGGCGCGGGCAGGGGTTGGGCGGGCCAACCAATGTGCTGGAAATAGCGGTGGATTTGATCGGCGGTGTATGTTGCCATGGTCGGATACCTAGCGTGGCTGTTAGAGCGGGAAGAAAAGAAACAAGAAAATCTACTTTATGTTGTACTCGAGTATGCTGCGGGGTTTGTGAGATCAATTGTCGACATTGCGACCAGCGCTAAAAATGCGTGAATTAACGTGGCGTTGGGTCGTCGTGGGTGCAGCGTGGAGTCCAGGTGGAGACGTGGACGCCCTCGCACCCCGCAACGGTGGCGCCGTGTCGGGCGGTCCATCGGCCCGTGCCAGGTCCCATCATCCGTCAACGGCCTGGTCCGTCCGCCACCGTTGGGACGCGATTAGTGGGGTTCAAGAATGTTGTACAAACTTCTAGCTTACAAACATATCAGTTGCACACAAGACGCTGTGCTACAGGGTACAATAGATGAAGGTTCGTTTGCCACTACAATTTTAGCCCCCGCAAAGGGTTCGATCTATCTCATCGTTGGTGGGAGGCCACGCCATCGCTTTGATTGAGTGAGAGGGATCAGGAGTGAGATAGGAAGAGCGCTATAATTGCCCAGACGTATTGTAAGCTATTTCAAGTGGTATGCCACTAGATAGGTATGCTCATTGCTGAGATCCGGCGTCTTGGTACACCTCGGGAAGAAGCTCTCAATCTCGCGATACGACAGATGCGAGAATGACAGGCGGCAAATTTCAGGGTTTCTCTGCTTTCTTCGTCTTGGCGGGGATTTACGCCCAGACTCCCGGAAAGTCTGAGAGTACATCCACATACAGCAGCTTAGTAATCTTGTGGCCTCGCGGGTGAGGTTTCTATTTGAAGCCATTGGCCTGATCCCCTTTGTGTCCTGGCAATTCCAACTTTTGAGTTCAAATTGGGTAACGGTCGCGGGGTGCCGGAGACGATTCTCCAACATCTGCACACCACATGCAGTGATGCATTGCTACCAGCCCATGTGATATCGAGTTCTAGATGTCGGTAGTTCGTAGTGCCGTTTCTTCTACCACATGCTATGGGCGTCTTCACGCCGTTCATCCTCCCGTGGTCGTTTGAAGGTAAATGGAACGCGCCAGTTTCGTTGTAAGTAAGACGTTAGTCATCTGCAGGTTCAATATTAGGTGCCCGGGAATTACACCCCCCACCGCGGGTCCCGCCGCAGCACTATACGCGCCTGGCGGCAGTAAACCTTGGGTGCACCTCGCAAGCGCTGATCGCAGCGTCCCAGTACCCCGGGAAGATATCGGTGCTTGGGCCGCCTAAATGACCACAATCGCGCGACTCAGGCAGGGAGGAGCAGCACTATGGCAAAACCGACCAGGCAAAAAGAGGCGCGAATTTCGAAAGTGGTCCTGATGTCGCACTGGCCAAGCCTATAGGCCTGCTGGGCCACCTGGGCATGCTGGGGCATTTGGCGCGCAAATGAGGAATACCCCGGCGCATGCACCCGAAGGATCACTATCGACCCCAACAGTGGGGATGCGCGCTGGGCGGCCGTTCTTGGAGGTCGCAGGTGCTGTTTCCCCCCATTATGCCGAGCTGGGCGCGCTGGGGAAGGAACGGTGGCCACTCGGAGATCTCCCACGTGTTGGCGGACGCGCGAATAAGACCCGCGGTTGCCCTTCCCCTCACACAGTGTTTCACTTGCTCAGTGTTCCGTTCGAAGTAGGAAACTGGTTGGAAACTTCTCGTCGTTATCCCGCGTGTTGTTTTCCGGCAGTTGCAGTTACTTAACTGCGTCCATTCGTTGGCTATCTTGCCCTTGTCGCTCATTAGCATCTCATTTTTACCATGGCTGTCATAAAGATCGCCGGCGCACTGCTGGCCGCAGCATCGCTTGCTCTTGCCGCCCCTTCGCCGCCGCTGCCGACCAGCATCGCCACGTCGGAGCGCATTGTCGATGTCGCCGTTGTCGGTGCCGGCGCCAGCGGTGCCTACGCCGCTATCCGCCTCAAGGAGGACTTTGGCAAGACCATTGCCGTGATCGAGAAGGGCGCCAAGCTGGTACGCTGCCAAACACTTCATTTTATTTTCTTTTTCTTTTTGCATCATGGCTAAAACCTCCAGGGCGGCCATGTGTCGACCTTCGACGACCCCGTCGCCGGCCGCGCCTTCGACTTCGGCGTACAGTCGTACAACGACTACGGCCCGGCAAAGAACTTCTTCGCCCGGCTGGGAATATCGCACTCGGCGGCGCCGCGCGTGCCGCTGACGACGACCTACGTCGACTTCAAGACGGGCGACCCGGTGCCGTTCGTGCCCGTCTCGTTCCCGGACATGGTCCCGGCGCTTTCTAAGTTCCTCGAGGTCACCGAGCCCTTCGAGAATTTCCTCCTGCCCGGCTACTTCAACTTCCCCACGCCGGGCAACATCCCCGAGGACCTGCTACTGCCGTTCGGCGAGTTCGTCGACAAGTACAACATCTCCAAGGCCGTCAATCTCGTGTTCGAGATCACCGGCATGGGCACGGGCGACATCAAGAACCGCCTGACCATGTACGTGCTGTCGGCGTTTGGCCCGCCCATGATCCGCACCTTCCTCGGCGACGGCGAGATCTTCACGCCCAACTCGCGCCGCAACATCGAGGTCTACGAGAAGATCCAGGCCCGCCTCACCGACCAGCTCCTCCTCGGCTCCACCGTCGTCCAGGCGACGCGCAGCAACACCGGCCACATCCTGTGGGTCAAGGACCACTCGACCGGCGTCATCACCCTCGTCCGCGCCGCCAAGTTGCTCATGGCCATCGAGCCCACCAAGGCCAACCTCGAGCCCTTTAAGCCCGACCCGGAGGAGAAGGCCGTCTTTGACAAGTTCAACTACCAGGTCGTGCACGCCGGCATCGTCACCCACGCGCAGCTCCCCGTGGACGGCTCCATCGTGAATATCCCCGCCGCCGGCGCCCCGGCCAACTACATCGAGCTGCCCAAGCCCAACTTCAACTCGCGCTTCGACTACATGGGCGCCGGCAACAACTGGCGCGTGCTCATGGTCGGCGATGACAAGTTCGACAAATGCAAGGCCCAGTCTCTCGTCAAGAAGAACTTCCGCGACATGCGCGCCAAGGGCACGCTTCCCGCCGGTGGCCCCGTCGACATCGAGATCAAGGCCTGGGCCGAGCACGGCGCCATGCACATGCACTTCCCCGCCAAGGAGGTCCGCGAGGGCTTCATCCAGCGGTTGTATGCGCTGCAGGGCCGCACCCAGACCTGGTGGACCGGAGGTGCCTTTAGCCACCAGTTCCAGGCTGTTGTGTGGGCTTTCGACGATGTGCTGCTGAGCAATATGGGCTTGTAAGTACGTCTGAGCGTGAGCATTGTAGCGAGATCAATGTCACAGGGTGTCTGCACTTCAGTAAATAGTATACTACCTACCAAAATAATTAATGTCAACCTCATCTGTGTATATACTACATGGTTTTGGAACTTTGGTAGACGCTTCAATATCTTGACGTGCGAGAAGTGAACTTTGGAATTGACGCCTCTGTCTCGGCTTTGATCTTGGATTGGGGTCAAATCTCATCACTACTGCACACTGCAGGTACAGCACGCTGAGTTTTGCTTAGGGCAGGCCAATTGATGTAACGTCGGCTGATGGCAAGGCATCCTATTGGTGCGCATACAGCGCGCGGAATATTGACCTCTCTTGCATGCCAATGTTGTCTTTTGCATATGGGCAAAGGATTGCCAATGTTTTCAGTCCCTCTTGGCGTCTTGGCCGAGTGCCGAGCCGTGCGGGTTGATCAACGCCCCATGACGAGACACTGCAGTCACTGTGCCTGCAAGCCACATCCCCAGAAATAAAAAGATCCTGGAGAGGGAGGGCGCCACCCGCACAGACTGCACACCAGGCTCAGACGGACGCCCTCTCATTCTGGGTGTTCGCCTGTCACCGAGAACGAAATTTTGCGGAAAATAAGGGGGACCCCGTTGTTTGGTCTAATACAGAGCTGATAAATCGAAATAAAAAGAAACCTGGAAGGCACCTAGAATGCCCATCCCTTCACCGTGAGAAAGGAATGTGCCTGCTTGGAAAATACGTACACCATGTTTGGGGCAACGTCAAACCAACTGTGATCAGAATTCGAGGATGGAAGTTGAGTCCGGCAGTTTGGACGCAAGTGAGAGAGACTCGCAGTGACACTTGACTAAAAGTGGTGAAGCGCCGGTCCACGAACGTCCACTAACTTCGATTTTCTTTTTTGGACACAATTCGCCTGTAAAGTTCATCTCAAGTGCTCCACCGCCTGTCCCTCTGGCAATGACAGCGCCGCCCCAAACAATACCAAGGCGCACTTGACACCAAACGAACTTGCGAACACGAAAATGTCATCAGGGCATTCCTTCAGCTAGCCAACAGCGGCCTAAGCACCAACGCTGGCCAGCTAATTCGTAATAGTTATCCTTACACAGCGCTTCCCCTCACAATAAACCTCATAGGTAGGTACGTACTCTAATACTAACACAGCAACCGACGAAGTCTCGCTAATACGGTCCACGACCCCGTTCCCCGGGTCAGGTCCCTCCCCTCCCCTCCCTCACAACGCCACCACTGCCCCTCTCCGCCCCCACGAGCCAGACACCATGACAAAGTAACCCATCTCCAATTTTCGACTTTTCACACTCCGGTCAGCCCAGCTCAGCTCTTGACCCCAAACTCGGTCGCCACCACAATCCCCCTCCCGCTCTGCCGCTGCTGATACTGCTGCTCGCCCAGAATCCTCTCGCTGCTACTCGCATCATCCCCCTTGTAATAACCCCGTCCGCCCTGCACCACCGCCCCATTCGCCGGGTACAGCACATCCCCGCCCGCACTGCCCTTCCGCTGCTGCCCCTGCGCGCCCATCACGGGAAACATCTCGCTATCCCTCTGCCCCCTCGTCCCTGCCGCAGGGGACACCTTGCCGCTGCCGCCATTGGCGCTCTCGAGCTCGTAGCCATCTAAATCATCCATGTTGGTATTCGCATCGCCCTTGCCGCGCGTGCGCGATGTTTGACCGTCGCGCGTGCCGAGACGTTCGTGGCCGTCGTTCTTGCGCTTCCCGAAGGAGGAGGAGCCCCAGGTGTGCAGAGTTGAGGGGCCGGATTTGTTTTGGCCGGAGTTTCCGGTCGAGCCGAGCTTGAGGATGCGGTTGACGAGGGGCTTGAGGGTCGCGGCGCAGGCGGCGATGATGCCTAGGTTGAGTTGGAGGCTGGGGCGGTGTTAGTAGGTGTCAAGTGGTAAGGCACAGGGTGGTTCTTGGGTGTGGTGAAAGTGCACGGTGATTTGGCATGTTTTTCTGAGGTGGGGTGGAAAGGGGCAAAAAGGCGAAAAGGGGGGGGACTCACAATCCAAACACCTGGACGTTAAAGTCAAAGGTCCTGTCAGGGTTTCCGGCATATGCAATTTGGACAATGGCCTTGGCGAGGCCCATGCCGACAGCAAAGTAGCCCAGACTGAGAATGGCCACCAGGTAGATCCTCGTCTTGCGCGGCATCTGCAGGGTCCAGATGATGGGGACGGGGTACGTGGCGAAGAGTACGTCGGTCGCAATGTTGAAGCTGGTGTTGACGAGGGCAAACTCGATGAACATGGCGAAGGGGTAGCAGTCCTGCTTGAGGCTCAGGTCCCAGTACGCGGCCATGATCTTGCAGTTGAAGAAGAAGCTGCACAGGCCGACGATCGAGTAGCACACGACAATGCCCATGGTCGACCAGATGGCGATGTTGTACCACTTGTGCGTGCTGAGCCGCAGAAGCCCGAAGCCAATCGACAGCTTGAGGAAGGCCAGCGCGAGGATGGCGCTGATGATAGACTGCCAGAAGCTTACGTGCATGAACTCCTTGTATTGGGCCGGCGTTTGGGACCACGCGTGCCTCCCGAGGCCCGAACTGCCCATCAGCACGAACGTTATCCAACCCCCCAAGGCGCATAACTGCGAGGTGTGTTAATTGGGTCCGTGATTTTGTAAGACGGGGACAGGAACGTACTGCCGCCACCACGATGCAGAAATCATCTTTCCCGAAGGCCTTGACGACAAAGACGCGCGCGTAGACTCGAAGGGCCACAAACGCCAGGGCGATGACGTGGAATGTGGTGGTGATGCCGAGAATGCGAGGCAGGTGGGTCTCGTGGGCTAGGTATTCCGGCGGCGGCGGTGGCGGACGGCCAGACATGGTGAAGATGTTCAAGTTTTCTTCTCCTGTTCCCCAGAAACCAGATAACGATCGGCTGGCTAGGCGATCGATGGCGAAGCTTGTTGGGATGCTTGGGGGTCGTACCAGACGGGCTCTCGGATTCTGCGGGGGATACCAGGGCGTTTAAGACATGTTGGTCGTGTCGTCGACTCAGATCTCGGACCCTGCTCTCAGGCCGTCGGCGCGGGATGGAAAATAGAAAATAGAAGGACCAAAAGCAAAAGTCGGGGTGGAAGGTCTTGGATCTGCAGAGTCGGGTTCATCACGACAATACCCCTTGCTCCAGCAGCGTCGCCTCTGAGATTCCGCAGGATGCACATGATGGATGGGCGTGCTCCCTTGCCGGGCCACATGGCTTGGCAGTGTCGTGCTCTAACCGATCCGGATTTCAGATGTTTCGCTACCGGCTATGGCCCGTCCGTCATCGTCTTGCTGAGTGCGTTGTCGTCGACTCAATGCCTCGTTGCAATGTCGCTTTATAAATCGGATTTGCATCGTCGCCATTGCCACTGCCATTGCCACTGCCGCAGCTGGTACCGACATCCAAACTTCTTCTTGTCGTTTTAGTGCCGGTACCCGATAGCGTAGGTCAGGGCACGCCGTCTGTGGTTTCTGTTCCCGCGGCCCTAGTCCGAGCGGGCCGCCACGGCGTTAGGACGAGCGCTGAGGTGCCCCCCGTGCCCATTGCCTGCCCACGCTTCTCGAAGCCGCCTCATTTCACCACAATGCCCAGGACTGTGGTTCAGCCGCCAAGCCACACCGCACTGCAGCCGGCCATGTCGGTGCACCGCACTGGCCTCGAAACATCAGCAGCGTCAGTTGGTTGTCTACTGCTGATCTGTTGCATTGTGCAGTGTGCGGTGTGCAGTGTGCGCATTGTGCAGAGAGATCGATCATCTTCTGGGTAGGTGCTGCTTGCCGTACTTCCCGCCTCTGTGTTACGCAATTCTGCTAGCGTCGCATTGAACGACACCGTCGCGGTTGCGTCACCCCTGTTTTGCTGGTGCTGCGGAGATTTGTGAAAAGTCATCCATTCTAGGGGAACTCTTGCGATGCTTCCGTGCGAGAAAGACAGGGCCAAAAGGTAAAGCAGCTAGCCCGTACGGATGATTTAGGGGCTCCCAAGTTTCCTCCTTCCCCGCGTTCGGGTTAGCCGTGCTTGGGTGCGGAACTTGATTTCAGAGGCTGCGATTGTTCCTTCCAGGTCCATGACAGGGAGCAGATAGCCCAGACGGAGGGGGTGATTGGTCCCATTGATCAGATCTCCCGGCCCTCGCACGGTTCGCGCCTACTGAGAATTGGAATGCCTCCTCCCCTATTTGTTGACAGTGTTGCCTGTTCGTGCATATCCAACGAAAACAAATGATTACCACCAAAAGGAGCATTGATCAGGGTACTTTCCCCAGATTCCCCAGTCTCCCAGCCTCTAGCAGCACGAGATTGTGGTTGGACGCCAAGATACGCTCGGTTCGCCTTCAAAATGGACATTGACTCGGCCCGTGGACCCCCAGGTCTCCAGTGGCTCCCGCTGTTTTAACAAAACACTAGCAAACACGCCAGCTCCGGCCCGCGCTGTGTGGTATTCCCCGGCCGTTAGCAACCACGCAAAGATGGATGAGCCGGCGCGAGGCCGTGCGACTTTTAGATCCCGCCGTATCCATTCGGATTTTTGGGGCGGAAACAAGGGGCCCAACGTTTCCTGGTTTGACGTAGGGTTTCTTGTTGATTACGCGGCTCTTTCTCCCCAATTTTTCAGCCTCAACTCCACGTCAAAAATAGACGCGACAGTGTTCCCCAGACTGCTACAAGCATCACCCCCGCACCTCTCTCCCCAGAGAAAAGAGAAAAAAATCGGATGAACAGCTTAGGGCGCGCTGGGGTCCAGCGTGTCTGACCGCGCTTGGCACTGCTAGCACCAACGAGCCAACGGAGTGCAGGCAATTCTGCAGTGGCCAAGGAAGGCCAAGCAGCACTACAGCGCGCGACAGACCCAAATAAATGCTTGGTGATGGAGGTTGCGACCGTGAACACTTGGCTCTCTCATTTCTCTCCCTGCCCGATCCAATGCCCAGCACTTGGCAAGCTCGTGTGGAGGCGCGCCAATCACATTACATGAAACACTGGGGAGATCTTCACCGGCCTCCAAGGTTGATAATGACGATTCAGTGTGGTTTTTTCTCTGGTCCACCCCCCATGTGATTCCGGCGATGTGGTGGCTCCCTTATCGATTTCCCTGAAGGAATGGAAGCATCTGCTTTCACATCTCGGGTTCGGGGTTAGACCCTCTTGGCGTACCCTACAGCGCAACCCAGGCATGCGCACTTGTGCCGACGGAAGGGGTGATGATCGGCGAGCGGTCCTTCAAATAGAACACATTGACCTCCTCCTCGTCGGGTCCTGCGCTCCTTCGGACTCGAACACTGCATGATTTTGGAGCCGGTGACTGAGGCGGACGGGAAGGGACTCATCACGTTGTGTGGCCTTTGGGTCAATGCGATGATTTCCAATGTCATCTGTCTCGCGCACTCGCAATGCATGGACTCCATGTTATCAATACTGGACGCCCTCTCTTCTGGTCCAAAATCTGAACAGTAACCATCCGCGGTGTTTGATGGCGGGATAGAAACATTGAACCGAAAGTAGCATTAGATACCGCGTTCAAACCCCACATCCCTATTCTGTGGCTTGACCACTCACCTCAAGTAGGCGGTGGGTTGAAGTACGAAATAGAGAGAACGATGTCCCTTGGGCGTCCTCCTCTCGATGCGTTGTCGGCAACGTGAGACTCTGAAAGTGTTGAGGGAATTTCCCATCGGTAAATCAGACATCTCCATGTTTTGACCGGTAGTTCTGGGAATAGTCGTCCGGTTTGGCCTTGCAACATGATGGAAGTGTCTGTGGTGACGGCGTGCACCGAGACCGGAAAGAGCAGAGGTCTGGCGAGAGGCAAAGCTCAGTTGCGTTACATGGTTTCGAATTCGAGCTGAGGGTACTGAAAGTGTGTGGTGGGGTCAGAGGAAGACCACTGAGGGAAGAAGGCCAATGAATGTAAGTAGAAGATAGAGGAGAAGAAAGCAATGACTGGATTTCAGGTGAGTCGGATTCGCTCTTGTATTTGCGCCACCTGAGCAAATGCACTGAAGCTGTTGCACAGGCCAACCCTAGTTGTATTAGTGTGTCTAGTCAGAAGGACGAATAGCCTCCTGATCCGTCCCGTCCGGTTAAAGGGGCTGCAGTGCAGTGTAGTAAGACTCTAGCAGCACGACATGATCGCACCCTCAAGGCACACTACCCGACCATTCAGATGATGCCGTGCCTTGCAATTTGCCATCAAATAGACTAGCGTTTGTTGGTATCTCGTGAAAAGGCCCGTCTTCCATCACCAAACAAGCTACAAAAGTACTGGAGTCTACGCCTCGCCAGGGGTTGAACCGTGACATGGTGTGCGAACGCATTAAGGGGGCTTACTGTGGATTCGGGCTGAGGGCCGTCGATCCGGGCGATCGCCGCAGGTCCAGTGGTTCAGAGGTCCACAAATGGATCCAAATCTGATCTCGAAAACTCTTAACTTCCACGAGTCGGCAAGATAATGCAGCAGACCGAGCAGCGCTTCAGACTCATACTATTTGGTGGTATCCCCAAATAACTCCATGACTGCATCTTGAGCCCAGGTTGTCGTGCATCGTCCTTTTGCATCGTCTCGCTTTCGCCGGCCCGGTTCCCGGGACTTTTGCTTCCTTTAGGTGCCTGGCGTGCTGCTGTGCCGCAGGCGGGTGTGGCACTGCAAATTATGCGATTTGGGGTGAATCCTTTGACACGATTCTGTGCCGTAAACTAAAGACTTTAGCTCACTTGCAAGGCTGACACGACCGTCCCATGCACGCGGTGAGCTCTCGGATTGGATGGAATTGGTAAACGACATCGGCCCGGGGCGACGATCCCCAGACATTGGTACGCTGACGCCTAGACACGACGGGACCAAATACGCGAGCCACCTGAACCAGGTCACTGGATTCCCTACTCGCTGCTGATCGTCACTGATTGGAAGAAACTTGCGGGATTCCTGGTCTGTACGCAGCTACAGATTAGGAAAGGTCTTGTGGATGTAGACATCCGGAGTCAACCTTGCGGGCTTGGAATACGTAGTACATATAGAAAGACTTCTCCCATCTCAAGGCAATAGTTCCATCTTCACCAACCGCAATTCTGCACCGCCAGACCTCAGTCTCTCAACATGAAGTTCCTTCAACTCACCACGCTGGCCAGTGTCGCTCTGGCACTCCCTTCGGACCTCTCATCCCGCCAAACATGCACCTCTCCCAAGCTCCGCAAGTCGTGGAGCAAAGCAACGACGGCGGAGAAGACGGCCTACCTCAACGCCGCCGTCTGCGTCACCAAGAAGGCCTCCAAGCTCGGGATCAACGCCAATGCAAAGTTGCACGATGACTTTGCCTATGTGCACGCCGTCCTGTCCCGAAGCCCCCAGAAGAGTGAGCGGTCCTTTCCAATCTTGCCTTTGGGAAACCCCCTGAAAACTCCGAACTTATACTTACACGCCAATCTAGTCCACCAATTCGCAGGCTTCCTGCCCTGGCACCGCTTCTTCGTGCACGTGTACGAAAACGCGCTGAAGGACTGCGGATACACTGGCACGGCCATGTACTGGGACTGGGTAGCCGACTCGGCGGCACCGCAGAACTCGGCAGTGTGGGATGCTGTCACTGGCTTTGGCGGCAACGGTGTCAGCGACGGCACCAATGGACCCCGGAAGCGCGTGACCAATGGCCCCTTCAAGGACTACAAGCCGCAGTACTGGAACGACGAGGTGAGCTCGCATTGGTTGAGCCGCGACTGGATGCCGGCCGATGCGGAAAACAGTGGTATTGCTATCAATGGCGATGACTACACTGCTGCGAAGGTGGCCGAGGCGACGGCGCTGACGAGCTACGACGCCTTCCGGGCCAAGCTCGAGGACGGTCCGCATGCTGCTGTACACTTGGGTGTTGGCGGTGGCGGCCGTGGGCTGGGCGACATGGGCACTCAGAACGCATCCCCGAATGGTACGTCAAAACCGCCTTTTCCATCCCCTGAATATGGAAGAGAGAGATGATGCTGACACTCGCGCCCAACAGACCCGTTATTCTTCCTCCATCACACCCAAGTTGACAGGCTGTGGTGGATCTGGCAGCAGCAGAACCCGTCGGCCCGCACTTTCGCTTACGAAGGCACCCACAACACGGACAGTGGTAGCGGTGGCGCGGCCGTCACGCTAAATGACGTCTTGCCTATGGGCGGGCTGGCTGCAGATGGCATTGTCAGGGACTACATGGACGTTAAGGGCGGAAAGCTGTGCTATACTTATTAGAACCCATGGAGAACTTCAGCGACAACCTCGGCATCATTGGGCGCCAGCTACTGGGTCTGGAAGCCGCTGTAAAAGGCGACACAAATCGCTTCCCCAACCTCAAGACCGTCACTGTGCTCGCTTCATCCCGCATCCCGGACGACCACCACGAGCGAAATATTGCACCGAGCCATACCTACAATCCAGTTGGCGACCTCACAGATGATAGTGGATTGGACCAAGACGGAGAACTCAAGGATGAGGAGTTTGTCAGGCTCGAGACAGTCGCCTGCTTATGGGCCAGACGTCATCCTGGCTTCGAGGTTGTCTTTGATACTAGCCGTGCGTGACTGGTTTACCTTGTGCCATAGGAGTATGAGGTTCTTTATTCGCCCTCGGACTTTAAGTGATTTCATCTATGTGGCAACCGGCGTGACACCACCGGTATGGTGTTGGAACGCGGAAGATCCGAGCAGGTACCTGTAGTCGCATCCAACACTTGTACCTACGATCTCTCTTTGGTCGAGGAAGGGTTAATTAGGAGCATTACATTCCTTTTTTTTCACTCTGCTTTAGATTCCGGGTATTGCCCTGGGCTCGGTCAGTTTCCATATTTTCGTTTCAACCTCGTCATCTGCTTCCATTCTATTCTTTTGCTTTATCAACATCGGTAGGGTTTCTCCACACATTTGCTGATTACAATATCGGCTCTTCAGCTCAATCCACACTAGCAAGTTTCAATGGACGCCACACATGTCGCCCGTGAAAGGCTGGATTCGAGTACCTGCCCCTGTGCCCAGACTGATACGTCTTCAGAAATCCCCGAGAGATCTGCAAGCATATAGCTCAAGCCGGAATATCCATCAGCGAGCTGCTTGAGAACGTCGTCAACACGGTACCGGCTGATGAGGTCTGAATATGGACCTCACAGAATCTTGATGGAGCAGGCTCCGGAGGGAGCGTGATTGGCCTGTTGTGCGTGCAAATGCAGCGCAGATGCACTAAAGATTGGCCAAACCAGCAGGGGGACGCTAAATCTGTTCTCCCCTACCCTCCTTTTCACCGCGATTACCTATGACGGAACACTCCGCATGGCCCACACCCGATTCCCCGCACCCGACAAGCGCCTAGCACACACATCTCCGTGGAGGCCTGTAAGCGAAGCTTCTTTCTCCGAGCATTCTTTGGCCGTGCGTTTCCGCCAGCATGAAAGTTATTACTCAGCGCCTTCCTCAACGAGCCCCTGTCCGTCTTTGATGCGTGCCCTTTCTCAACACTTTACCATGCCAATTCGCGTGACTAATTCCGAATTTGATCCGTCGCGGATTGGAGACACTGCAATGCCGCGGAGCACTTGGTTTCACAGCAACCGGGTAATACCTTTTTCCTCAATGCGCTCCATCGGATTTCACGATGCACTTCGAAGACAATCTCAACGTCGATGCAGAGGGCTTTGTAATGCTGTCGCTGTGTGACGATTGACCATTCGGGGATATCACAACATTTTTGAGCGATGGTTTCCTTTGATCGAGCAAGTATATAGGGTGGCTTTCGGACGAGCATCACCAGAAACAAAAATTTCGAAATCATCGTCAACTTCTTCATCGAGTTCCAGCATCTCCAGCTTCAACTATCGCTCCAAACCATTCACCTTCAAAATCATCCCTAGCCTGTCTGAACATTTATCATCGCTGCATCAGCACACACTCTAAGTATTTCACTTTGATCTCTCCGACTCCAAAACACCAACATCAGCAATGGCCCCAAAGATCGTCACCGTCATCGGCGCCACCGGCGCCCAGGGCAAGGGCGTCGTCGCGGCCTTCATCTCAAACCCCGCCTACAAAGTCCGCGCCATTACCCGCAACACCACTGGCGCCGCTGCCCTCGCGCTCGTCGCCTCCGGCGCCGAAGTCGTCCAAGCCGACATTGAATCCCCCGCTTCCCTCTCCGCCGCCTTCGCCGGCTCCTCCATCATCTTCGGCGTGACCAACTTCTTCGAGCCCTTCGCCGCCCACCAATCCCCCACCAAGGCCATGGACATTGAGCTGCAGCAGGGCATCAACATCGCCAACGCCGCGGCCGCCGTGCCTGAGCTCGAACACTATATTTGGAGCACGCTGCCTAACGGTATGGCGATTTCCAACGGGAAATACCTCGTCCCACATTTCGAAGCCAAGAATAAGATTGATGCGTACATTCGCACACAGCTCCCTGCGTTGCTAGAGAAGACGACGTTTCTGTGGATTACGTGGTACCATTCCAACTATGGGTTTCCCATGTTTAAGCCGTATTTCATCGAGACGGCGGGGAAGTACATCCAGTTGGCGAATTACGCGCCGGAGACACCGATTGTGACGATTGGAGATGTCAGTGTGAATATTGCGCCGTTTGTCAAGGCGATTGTCGCGCAGCCGGAGAAGACGACAAAGGGCAAAATTGTGCTAGGGGCGACGGAGACGAGGGGCGCCAACGAGATGTTGCAGACTTGGGCGGGCATCAAGGGCGTGCAGGCGCAGATGGTGGGAGTGGATTCCAAGACGTTTTATGAGGTTTGGCCGCTGTGGGCTGAGGAGATGGGCATCATGATGGAGCTTTGGGAGGAGTATGGGGAGAAGAGCTGGACGGATAAGGAAGCGGAGATTGTCACGGCTAAGGAGCTGGGGATTGAGGGGCAGTTCCAGAGTTTGGAAGAGGGGTTTAAGACTTTGGAGATTTGAGCAGAAGGGGATGAGGTTGAAGTGTAGTGATAGATTTAGATTAGACTTTGGATAGACATTTATTTTAGATCAAGGCACACGGTTATTGTTTGAAACGTTGAGATTGGTTTGTGATGCCTTAGTTGTGGAGGGTTGCTAAAGCAATCACACCCAGAAAATTGTCGTTCCGCATCCAATTGCTCCTTGTTGCCGGTATAATGGAAACACCACAAAAAATGACTGGCAGCTCACCACAGAATAACACGATGCAGTCACCAATAAACACCTACCAATATTCCCACCTAGCCAACAACTCACCCGCGTCCTTCACCTCCTTCCAGATCAAAATCCGAGCGCGCCCGCTTTGAGCTGCACATGACGATTATCACTCAATCCTGCACCAAAGCGGCTACGTTTTCCAGTCGACCTCTCAGCTGCGCCTCGAGCCTTGTCATTATTTGCCTTCGTGTCTATACGATGGGAATGAAAATCTCGGAGAGTGACGGCGCGAGCGGCAAAGTGTCGGATCGACCTGCTGCACCTTCCCAAGTGAAAAGGAAGCCCTTCACCAGAACGGATGACAGTGACGGAGATGACTTGTCATTTAATAAACGACTGCGGAAACAAGGCCAGCCTCGGCCTGAGTCTTTCCTGGCATGCCCGTTCTAGAAGAAAATCAATTTGGTGGCGTGGCGTAACCTCCCGGTTGGTTGTTCATCAAGTGGTCTGTGCCCGTGCTAACAATTACAACGCCATGTGCTCAAAGTGCGACAAAACACTTTCATCACGCCGAGTTACAACAACTTATCAACATCGTAGTGCGAATAGAGTGTGCTGAGATCCGCCACAATATTTTGTCGCAAGGAGATAGTTCTGCTGGTCGTTTTTGGCGCCTGAAGGCAGCCTGAGTAATAAGCCCAAATTCTTGATAGGGACGTCGGTGCGGTATGCTCTTCGGATCGGAATAACCTATACCCAAGAGTTGAAACGCTTCCCCGCTTTGAATATCTCACGATGTCAGGTATCCTTCGTTTTACGTCACGAAATTGTTGTATGTCTTAGGGCGCAAAGAACGTGTTGAACTAGCCATTTCTTCTTGAAAACGTCATGCACAGGGCCGTGGCCAGGTCTATCTTCTTCATCTTTTTCTGGACTGCTGTTGCACTTATTCTGTTCGCCGGCATACGATACCGGCACATTGGGTGAGTGCTTCCCATTTTCGCCACTGGCTCGGGTTGGATCCCTTTTGACGGCAAGACACAGTCATGCCCACGGTTATCCCCACAAAGCGCGATGTTTGAACCAGCACCTGACAGACGGACTGGGCTCTTGTCAATTTCGATGCCCAGGCGGTTCTTGCGAGGCTAAGGAAATATGCGACAAGCACGGCTGTGTTTCAAAGTTTGAGTGCGATTGCAACAAGAAACCGGCGGTCCCTATCTATTCGAAGTGGTGCTCCCACAACAAGGTCTTTTCTGTCGGGGGCATCTGCTCGGACGAATGCGCTTACGGCACCTGCGTCACCAATAGATACTTCTTCTGTTCTGCGCCTTCTTGTTGGAACAAATACCGATGCGATTGCGATAAGAAACCGCGGATCATAGGGTGCTTTCACGGGCAAGAGTATTCAAGGTTTGACAAATGCGACATACACTGTGATGGAGGATCTTGTGAAGCCAACTACGATGAGTGTTCGGAGCTCGGCTGTATGCTCCAGTTCAAGTGTAACTGCAATCCGAAGTCGAAATATGAGGGAATTTGATCAGCTCTGGCAGGGGCGTAGGATACAATTCTAGCTATGATATTCTATTCAAGTTAACTTGGAATATCTGGTGCTTTGTTGCTAAGGTACCTCGCAGTAATTACTCAACGGTGAAGAGAAAGGCCTTGAAGTCAATGGCACCACTCCATCGAATCTTGCTCTGCCAGAAGCCGCCCTTCCCAGACATATTTGCTGATGACTCAGACTCGCAGCCAATACGGCTGCCTCAGAATTTGAAGGAGATCATCCATGATGCTCTCCGAGAGGGGGATTCTTACATTGGAGCGCGAGCGGCTGATTCATCGCCGTCGATCGGCTCAAAGCCGCTGTATCCAAACCCGATACTAATATTTGCGTTGCAGTTCAAGCGGCTGCTCTGGTTCGTTTGGCGCTTGACCTCTCCGTTAAACTCGCTGATCTGTCGGGTGCAGGGGTTGTCTTGCTCCTTGTCTGCGGCCCAACATGGATACTAGGACGCCGTTGTCCTCCGCTGTTCTGCATCCTGAACTCAAATGAGTGGTGGTCAACTTCCGGCGCCTTGGCGATGAGGAGCGTCTCGGGCTCCGTGGCTGCCAGAACATCCTGAACATCCCTGTCCGGCATGGGGCCATGGTAGAGCATAAGAGTGAGCCCGATGATAATAATGCACGTCGTGATTCCGCATGCGAGACCGTACGGAATGATTAATCCAAGTCTAGTGTAGCCGTATCGATTAACTTGGTCCCAGATTGTGACGTCTCTTTGGACTGTTCGTCTGCAGTTTGTACCACACGTCAGTCCGTTTATCCCGATGCGACAGAAACCTGAAATGACTGAAAAACTAACGTCAAAAGATCATTGTGCAACAAGCTGACCGTCATATTGAAACTCATCTCCTCAATGAGTTCATTCAATATTCTCCCCCCGGCAAGCTTGATATCCTGCAGCCTTTGCTTGTCCAGGGCGTCCTCACCCACACGGCAAGTGTCTGGCTCTTCATTCAAGTCAAAATACAAATTTAAATCAGAACTACCTAGGAGGACGTTGTGTTGGATTGGGGATTGTATCATCCCGAACTGCCTTGTCTTCTCAGTGTTTTCCAGACTGACCTCCTTGTACCAGGCGAAAGAGCCGGTTACTTGATCGGCAAGGGCCCAGAAGAAAGCGGAATAGGCGCGCTGGGCCATATTGGAGACAGCTGGAAACTCATCCATTGGATAGGGAACTGGGTCCATAGAAATCGGGGTGGCGGTGCCTGTGATGTTTTGGAAACTGTGATCCCAGTGCAGATCAATCGAATAGTGTCTGTAGCTATTGCAGCCTGGTTCAGAGAAGTTGTATCGGTAGTACGTAAGCCAGATCTCGTTCGTGGCGTTGATTGGGGCCTGGTATCGAACAGTATCCAAGGGGGTTAGGTTCCCTTGGTCGTCGTAGGAAGGAACAAAAGCGTAGTAGGCAGTTTTATTTCGCTTGGCGCCTCTTGCCATGTGGCTCATTTGCTGCTCGAATATGAATTCAATGGGGAACATGGGTCCCTGGTCTGCATAAGTGCATCTGATCGTAGGTCCGTAGAAGTTGATGGTATACGACGAAACATTTGCTGGGGGTTTGATGGCTAGCATCTGCCCGGCTGAGGCGCCTGTTGTAAGGAGAGTCACAATGGTTCTGGGTCCATTGAAGTCTTTGGTGACGTCGTTTTTAGTTTCAGGGAAATCACCCTGATAATCTGGTGAATACGAATAGTTGTGGCCAAACGATCCGTTGGCTATAGTGAGGTAGGGGACCGATAGGGCTTTGGTCTCTATTTCGATGTCCTCGTACACAAACAGGGTGCCTGGGGTGAAGAATCCAGGCAAGATCAGCAGCCTTACCAAGCAAAGTCAGCATCATCAGTGCGAAAAGGGGGGATGATGAGCTCACCAGCCAAATAGGGCAACGATATACCCAGCTGTGAAATTTCGGAACATGGAATAGCAAAATAGCCACCAAATGGATCTATCGGCACTAAAAATATTGTTCAGTGTTGTCATTGTCAACGGTGCTCCTGGTTTCCTGCGTCTGGATGTGCCCAATGCTTGAAGCCACACCGGACGCCCAAAAGAACAGAAGCAGAATGAGGGGTTTCCAGTAATGGCGCGCTTTGGGTGTGGTGATCTGAAATTCCCCGGCAGAGGGCGTCGCGCTGGCTTCAGTGGGCCTGGGTTCGACTTTGGGGGATTCTGGCCACTGAGATAGCGACTGCACAGTGACCTCAGGTCTCGCACTCCTCTCGACCTCCATCTTGGGCTGGGAAGCGCCCGAGGCTGAGGGTGCGGGTGGCGATGGTTGATGAATAGCATCCTATTCGCGGATTTGTAAAAGTGAAAAGGCTCTAGCCTTGACAGAGGAGTTAGACTGACCTTTTTAATATTTTCCAGGGCTCAAGGCAGGCGGAACTGTGACCCCGCTGATAAAAAGGCTGGTCTGCATAGCAGCCCACCAATTTAATAAGATTACACACCATCCCCCTCGGAAGCGAGCAACGCTTGGAACGAATCAGGGGACAACGCCAATGCACGTGCTGACCACTTGCCAAGGAATTCAGGGGTGATTGTGAAGATGGATAAGGAATCGTTGAACCTGGAATTCCTGATAATAGCTCTACGAAAAGGCCCTCAAGTGTCACAAAGAGACTGTGCCGACGTCTAAAAGAAAATAAAGTGTGGGTTTTGACCAAAACTCTACTGCGATGTCTGGACGGCCAGAGAAAAACTTGCCTCAACTGGGAAGCAGACGTCTTGGCATTGTGTAGTGACTGGAGCCGATGCTTTAGTGCGACTGAACCAAAGATTGGGAAAGCGTCACCGGGTCACGTGGTACGGAGGGTTTGATGGCACAAAGGAAGATTGATTGATTGCGGCTAAAAACGGGCGAGGCAGCGCCCCTATAAGAGGGTGCGCGAGCCTGCAGGAAAGAAACGACTACGTACAAACCCATGGCAACTGTAGTCGAGGCAGCCCAGAACTGCGACCCCTCGCTCAGTCTGGCTCAGTCTGGCTCAGGCCAAGGCGGCAACCGCTCAGTTCCGAAGAAGGAAAGGGAAATTCATGGTGTCGATTTTAGGGTCGTGAACATTTTGTTACGGCAGTCAGTAACCTAAATCTCGGAATAGGCTTGTGAGCCATACCTGGCTGTAGCTCAATTTCAGCCAAGAGCCGAAACCACGGGAGGTTTGCTGTCAGGCCTTCGCCCAAACTAGAGCCAAAGTCAAAATCGATGAAGTCGAAATTCACGAGGCCGGGAGAGATTGGTGTCAGGCCGACTCCAGGCGATGAAGGCGCAGAGTAGAAACGACTGCTGGAGGACTGACCCGACTCCACCGTGGGACCAAGTGGCATGGGGATGACCGTCAGTTGGGCTATAATGAGATCGCTTGTTGTCGCCATGTCCATGGCAGCACTTGAGCCAGACTCCATGTCCATGTCGGCCGCCGTCGACCACTCCCACAACGGACCGGGGGTCGGTGATAGAGCACTCTGAGAGGGTAGTGGGACTGTCTCCGTAGCAGTAACGGGCCTGGATCCTGCTTGATCAGACTCTTGGGAGCTGGGAGGGCGCGGCGAGGCTGCTTCCACAGCGAGGGCTGGCGGTGTTTGCACCGAAAGTCTGTCATTTGGTCGGTCGCGCTGTCTGTTCTCTTCATAGTATCTCTCGTCAGTAGCCTGCTACTGACCTAAGGCACCTCAACGGCGCAATGTTTGCCTGGGACTCACGATGTGACACCCTTTTGGTCACCCAGCCCCCGTTGCAGCCCGGACCCGAGCAGTCCCGCGGTTGACACGGTCTTGGGGAAGTGGCTTGCCGTGGAGGAGCCAAATGGATTGCTTGCCGATGGCGTCTCGGTTTCGTGTTTCTTCTTCGATGTAGACCCACTCGTCTTCTTTGACGTTCTTGAGACGAGGAAAGCGATATTTGTACTGTCTCTCGCTGCGGTACTCAGCTCGGAATGCGAATTGGCACGTGGAGGAGGGAACCTACCTTGCCGTAAAGCCATGTTTTTCGCTCATCTCGGTCGCGACTTCGCGCAGCGTCTTGTTTTTAGGGATGAAAAGGTCGCGGATCTCATCTTCATGTGCCGCCCAGTCCAAGGGGGCGGCTCTTTCGTCTTCTGTGGGCATTGCTGGGATTGTGATACCGAAATTCTGGATTGTGCGTGGCGCTTGTTGCTCCGGGTAGTGATAGTGAAAAAGACTTGCGGAGCTTGAGAATTTAGCAGCAAGGCTCTGAGGGATGCAGGGTTTTGTCGCGACGACTTGTGGCTGTCTTGGGCGTGCCTGCCGTTTCTGCATCCCCGATTCCCGGGGCCAGCCAATGAGCTGTCATGTTCCAAAAGGACAATCGTCGGCTCAGCTCGGCGTGGCAGTGCCGCGAGCCTGCCTCAGTTGCTTGGCTCGCACAGGGCGTATGAAGGTCATCGCAGCCCGCTCATTTCCAGGCACCGGGCGGGCGATGGTTTGGTCATCGTGTGGGGCTAAAATTGCAGTGTTCAGCTGCTGGAAACGTGGTCCCAGCTACACAAACCGAAGTCGGGCGGCAGGCCCACACGAGATGGGGTTAGCGGCAGATGGGGCCCGAGGGTCAATCGTGCATGACTTTGGCTTATCGATAAGCAACTTCGAAGGTTGGAACAATTTGACTCACCTGCAGCCAGCAAATCCGGAGTTGCTCCCTTGCTGCCCCAAAAATCCAAAAGAACAACTGCGTAGGTAAGCAAGTGAAGTGGCAGGGGATCGTCAGCATCCAAAAGGACAACCAGAATTAGAAAATACGCTGCACCGTCTTTTCGATGATTTGCTTAAAGTCAGAAACAACAAGTCCTGCCTGATGTATAAAGCCAGACAAGATGCCTCCAAACGTGAATTTTGGAATAACACACACCACACCCACTCCTGTCTCTGCCCATTTCCATTGAACAAGCTACGTGATAGCCATCTATATACGCCCTACTTGAGTTATTTGCCCACCGGCTTCACCAAGCTTCCAACATGCCATTGCCACATTCGTGTTCTTCAACGGCGGCTCAGACCTCTGAGTCTTCTCCCTCAACCGTCAAAGCGTAAGTATTAGCCTTATCGAGCATTTCAATTGCCTCATATCGAACGGCCTTCACGTAAGACCCCAGCTCTAACACTGTTGCCCGTTTCTTCAGCAATACCGTGGGAACCATCACACCGACACAAGGAGAACGCCCCGAACCTGGCTTAAGCGGCAAGAGCCGGCAGTCTAAGCGTGGCGATTCCTCCTTTGCATTGATGCAGTGGGTTTGCAACGTCACCGATGTGCCCGTCAACGAGCGACTCCAAAACCCGGCTGCAAGTTCTGCCCAATAACGACCCGAATTGTTACCCACCTCACCAAGGCAAAGTCAGGTACCAAACCCTGGCGCAATCAGGTGGGATTAGGGGAGAAGATCATCGTAGTTCGTGTTATGAGATCATGTATTTCAGAGTGATCAGGTAACCGTTTTTGCGAGCCTCAGTGACATCCAGGCAGAAGCTTACTGGGATCATCGCAGGTAGGTTAGCAGGATCACGGGCCAATGTTCCTTCTGCCCAGGTATTAGATATTACCACTCCCGGGACCGAATCCAAACCCAACTTCTTCCGTCGTGTACTCCCGTGCCCATTCAGTCCCTTTTCCCTGTCATCGACTGACCACCGTGGTCCTCCAACACCAATGCTTCCACAAGGCCCTCAAAGTCTGTCTCGCGTACCCCTCGCCGCAGAACCTCTTGCCGAATGATCTTAGCCTTCTCTAGACACTTCTCGGCATCTTTCCCCTGGTCTTGGTGTGACAACAGCATGGCAGCCCTATCCAAGAGCACAGCCTTTGCCAGCTGCTCGCCATCCGACCCGGTGCCCCGTAGTTCCACTACCGCTTGGATATGTGGTAGGTACCGGCTGTACTTGGCTGGGTCCTCGTGGCTGTTGAACGGGACCGCCAGCAGCATGACAATGATCGCATCTCTTTCGAACTTGGGCTTCTCGCCTCGGTCCTCGAGCCAGGCCTGTGTCAGCGCCTGCTCGATCCGGTGCACGTCATACTCTCTGTCTTGGTCTTCCTGAATGTGGCCCCATTGCATCAGCACTCCGAGAGCACCTCTTAGTGCCACCTCTCCTCCCCGTCGGTATTCCCGCCGCTTCTTGCTATAAATGGATAAAAGGTCCCGGGGAATATCCTGCCGGTCGAATAGGCTCATCAGCGACAGTAAATCGGCCGCGAATGGATTGCGGTGCTGAATGTGCTTGAACGAGCGCTGAAACATTTCGACCGTTTCTTTGGACGCCGTTGGGTCTCTGCCGTGCGTGTTGACCTCCTCGCCCAGCACCCGTTTCAGAGCATGACCGCCCTGCGAGCCTTCTTCGTTCAGGTAGCTAAGAAGCTCGCCGATTCGCATCCTATTCCTTTGGATATAGGCCGCAGCCTGAACCAATGTGAATGGCAAACAGCCGAGCCGAATCGCGAGACTTCGCAGGTCACCATCACTGCTCCTCGACTCATCCTTGAGCCGTTTGCGAAGCAGTTTGAGCGATTCGTCTGGAGTCATCTTCTGCACTTCGATGCCTGACGATTCGGTCAAGTCGATGCCTACCTCCCTGTCACCGGTAGTGATGAGAATAGCACCGTGGGCGCAATTTGGAAGATAGTCCCCGACGTTCTCCTCGCCGCGAGGGTTGGGCACACTGCCACGGTTCTTCGTTCCTGGCCCGGAGGGGTGGAAGAGCTCGGCGTCATCGGCGTTGTCTATGATCATCAGCCACTGACCCGAGGCTTCGCTCTCCAGCCATCTCTTCACCAGCAGCAAAACGTCGGCTGTGGGATCTTCGTAGTATCCGGGAATCCTGCAAATTTCCGCAATCTCGGTGAATGCTTGCCGAAATCGTTGTGCATTGCTCGCGTGGACCCAGAAGATGGATGCCTTTGCTTTTGGGTGTTGCCACAGCCAATTCGCATAAGCTAGAGCTATTTGAGTTTTGCTTTCCATGTGATATCAGTACCAACCACGCAACTGGTGAGGTGGGCAAACAGATTGCCAGAGATGAACTCACCCAACGCCAGGTCGGCCATGAAGTGCGACTCGCCGGTGAAATCTGCCTTCTTGAAATTTGTCGGGATCGAACTCGCTTTGCAGTTTCTTCAAGATTTCCTCGCGGCCGGAAAAGTGCTCGTTTTCTCGGTAAGGGGTAACAACTGCGGCATCGGTCAGAAGGGACTCTGGGGATGGCACCAGTAGGGAAGGTGAAAAGGGGCTACCCACACCAAGGTCCCGTGGCCGAACGGGTAGCGGCCCAGTAGTCTAGAATGGCCCTTGTACATGCTGCCGCCGTGGCGGCCGCATAAGGTTGGAATGACTTGAGCTTATGACTGTCGGCGTAGTCACTGGCACCTTTGATTACTAGACAAGGCAAGTTACGCCACACACCGGCACCCTCCATCTCGAAGGCGACGACTTGTAGCTCCTTGGACAGCTTGTCGCGTTGTGTTCCGAGCATCATCACTGTGTCACCTGACGCCACCGCACCAAAATGAATAAGTGGCCGTGGTCTCTGGGTTTGTTGCTCGAGACGATGGCGTGGTATGAGCTTGGAGGTATCACAGGATGTGCTGCAGGTCGCGTTTTCGTTGGCGTGATCGTATGTTTCTTCAAACAGCATGTCTTCACTCGCCCCCGGATATATCGCTGTCAGTCGGTCCTCGTCCATGTGACCCATCATCGCTTCCCTCAGACCTGCGTCGGTCTTAAGTTTGGCAAGAAGGGATGAGATACTTTCTGGAGGGGGGCCTAATGCGTCTTTTAGCCCGTCCTTCATCTTGAAGCCGTCAGACTTGAGTCTTCCCAGATCGTGTTGGATGACACTAGTGCTGATGATAATATCTCCAAGCACGATCTCCTGCTTGACCCCGCCGGGAGCACTGACGAAAGGGACGGCGCCACAGACGCCTGCCACGATGGCGAGGTTGATTTTAGGGAAGCTCCGCTTGCAGTCGTTGACGGCATCAGTGGCCCTGACTTTGCCCGCCCCCGGCGGGTGCACAACAACCACGAAGTGACCGCCCATAATCCCACAAGTGTAAGCATTACGGTCGCCGTCGGCTTTGTGGTATGGCAGGCCTTCGTCGAGCCGCTGGTCAAAGTGGGCTGCAACGGCCTCTGCTTCGACTGGGAGAGCACAAATGATGGCAACCCGGAATTCGGAATTTGGCGGACGTCTATAGGTGCTGTCCCTCCGAACGGCCGTCATTACATGTCTTGGCGTGGCGCCAACAGTGGCCCTGCTTGCAGAGAGCCCAGATGCCACGAGAGGGTGCTCAGTCGTGACGGTAGCTTCGATTTCTCTGACCCAACGCTGAAGTTGGCCCGACACTAATGTAAACCCCGGGTCTTCCTTGGCGGCAAACTTGGTCATGTTCATGTGATCGGCGTAGATTCCCGTGGATGAGTGACCTCGGAGAGTGGCAGACCATTCCGGCACAACCGGCTGTCACAATGGGCGGCGTTAGCCACAAGCCCAAATCTTCAAAGGCTCGACATAGGAACTTCGGAAATACCTTGCTGGCGCCTTTGGGGGCGAGCTCCTCGTAAAAGCAAGCGATATCTATCGGTTGTGATCTTTGCCGGCTGGGCGCTCTCATCATGGTGTGAAACTCGTACCGAATGCGGTCAAGTACCTCAGAGTCGACCCTGAGGGCCCCGAGAACGTCTGTGTTGGTCTGTCTTAAAACGCCAATAAGCCAAGCCAGCCACCCAGCTGGTTGGGCGAGTCCAGCCCCGCGGTGTGGTGTGCCGAGAAAAGCGATACCTCGCGTCGATCGGAAGATATCCATGAGGTGGGAATCTGACGGGTTCCTCGACTTGACGAGAGCCTGCTGCACTGTAAGTGGCTATCCTGGACACTTGATGCTGGGCAAGCAGATACGCACATCCATGCATACAATGCCGCCTAAGCTGTGACAGACAAATATGATCGGTGGTCTGTTCTGGTGAGATCGTCAGCATCACGCATTCTGCAGACTGCAAGAGCCTAAGTACCTCATCGCCTTTGTCCCTGAAAGTCGTGAGAGATGCCAACAAGTTCGACGCGTGGCTTCCGATCCGATTTTGCGACACCCTAGAACCCCAGCCCCATCTTGCCACAAATGCGTCGTAACCAAACGTGAGAACTCGCACGTTCGGGAGTTCGGCAGGAAGAAGCGTTTTGGGCCATGGCTCGGGCGCGTCGCGGGCGGTCCATGTCTTCTCCCGGTCCCCGGTGAGGCCGTGGACAAAGACGATGTCGGCGACTACTGGGCGGCCGTGGTCAGGGCTGTAGAGCAGCTTGATGCCCGAGGGGAACGCCTTCAAGCCGGCCCGGGCACTCTCCGCAATGTTGGCGATGGAATAACCGACCGAACCCCACTGGCGCAAAGGTGACTTCAAAACCTGCAATACTCCGATGTGCCAGTGGCCAATCCCCGCTGGGCGCATCATACCGACAGGCTTGTGTCTGAGGGTCTGCGCCACTCCGCGCATGCTTTGGCGCATTTTTTTGGGTCGCTGCTGAGGGCTCCGGGGGACGAAGGTCTCGGCGCACACATGTTGGTCTTTATTAGGCAGCCGGGGTGGGAAAAACGTGAAGGTCGTGCATGTTTGTGCGACATGATGGGTGGGCGGGCGACGAATTGCTGAGCCCAGCGCGCTGCAGAGCTGGATGTGTCATTGCTGAACGGAAAGGAAAGCGCGGCCCCCGTGGCGGCCGTTCAGTGGACAACGCGCAACCCTGATAACCAATCGCAATGCGTTCCCACACCCCTCATGTACCTTATCAACTGCAAGCCTCGGGTCGACACTGCCTGCTCGACGTGGCATGACCATGACCAATGCAACCGGGCGTTCAGCAAAACAGCGGGCCCCGCTTGCGATCTGCCAGTGCTGCCCAATGGATTCCGTCGGGTGGCAGCTCATTTGCCGATCGTCTCTCGCTCTTTTGAACTGGCATCAATTCAAACCGATGATGTCGTCCTAGCTTGAATCTCGTCAGTTCCCTTCAGCGAGGCCTTCACGCCTTCACGATTGAACTGGGATAGGAAGGATGGAACACCTCCTTCACGTGCTCCAGCCTTACCATGATTCTGACAGGGAGGAGGTACAGTGGGTGATCAATGAGCAGGCAGTTACACCCGAGAGCTTAAGCAAGGTTGTATGTTGAGCAAACACGCTCCAACCGCGCCCACCCAGCTCATACTTTTACACCTAGATTTCCAGCTTGCCGCAATGTTGCTACGCGTAAGATATTAGCAGAATAGCCTACAATAACAAAATGGAACCCCGTGCTAATGTTCCCAGGTTCTTGCACAAACGCGACTATACGTCAAAGTCAACAGATCGGGAGCGGATACTTGACCATTTCGGCGTGCCCAGATTTGTCGCCAACAGGACATGCACTGAAATCAACGGGTTCTTTGGCCACCAGGCCACTTTATCAAGCTGTTGTAAGCGCTCGGTCTGCCACGGTTAGCAGTGTGTGTGTCCATGATCACTAACTCCCCCATTCAGCCACATGGTTCAGATGTCTGTTTAAAATGATTCGCAAGGTCGACCGTGACGCAAACGAAGATGGACCCGAGTACGTGCCTGACGGCAAAAAGGGTTATACGTGGTTTGAGATGAGCGTCTTCACGCGCTGGAATGATCCTGGTGGATGCCAAGTCCTCTGCATCGATGCTCCGCCTGATTTTCCCACCGAGTTGCGTGCGGCTCTGGCGCGGCGGAAGGTGCCATTTAACACTCACGATCCGTTTGCCATGCATGCTGACCTGTGGGACCGCATTGTTGTGTATTATGACATCTCAGTGTGGCGGGTACGGGACCCCGTCAGGCTGCTGGAGAAGGTATGTTTACCACTGGGAGCTTTAAAGCACATCGTCACCTCACCGCTGACAACCGTCTTTACAACTCTAGACAGGGCCAACCTCACGAGAAGTCTTTCAACCCGCCCGCAACTTCACACGCCATGCAATCCACGTATCCGAGGTCTTGGAGTCGGCAGTTGCAACCGCCGTGGAAATGCGTCGGTGCCAGGCAGAGACCTCGGAGATTCTTGCCCATAAGTTGGAGAATCCGTATCAACGACAGGTAGACGGCTACACCATGTTTCAGATCTCGCTGCTAAGAAACCTTAAACTCCGGTCTGATTCTAACAAAACGCGGTTGGATGACATGGTACACAATGTGAGATGGACCCCATGCCCTTTAACACTCCAGCAAAGCTAAACAGTCCCAATATCCTCAGGCGTTCAACAACCTCTCAATGCAAGACAACAACATGATTAGATCCATAACAGTCGTCACGTTGTTATGTCTCCCAACATCTCTCATTTCGGTAGGTTCACCCATATCTGCACAATCCCCGACAAAATATAGGCCATCACTAGCATCACAGTGATCTTACGGGCTGACTCAACTATCCGGACATAATTAGTCCATCTTCAGTACTACATTTTTCTCGTACGGCGAAAAGAGCTGGGAGGTCTCAGACCAGCTGTGGATTTACTGGGCCACGGTCATCCCAGTCACCATTGCCATTTTCCTCACCTGGGGGCTGTGGTACAGAAAAGGGGACTCGATGGTCAAATGGTTTCGGGCACTCGCAAAACGCTATTGGAAGAATCGTGATGGCTCCAGGGATGTTGAAAGCTAGAACTAGATAACTAGTACTACCCAAGGCGCATTGGCCAACAATCTACCACGGGATCACGATGCTATCAAACACTTCCCTCAACAAGTCATACCTCGACACGCCCGACACAACAGAATGCCAGTCTGCCCTGTCCAACCCTGCAACATGCGCCGCCAGAACATCCCCAACCGCCACTCGTCCATAATTCTCGTTTCCTCCAACGTATCCAAGCTCCAGCGCATGCTCAAAATACAATATCGGCACGGTAACCCCCCTCGACACACCAACAACCGCCTTCCCCGTCGTCGCATTGTACACCATCACCACGCCATAGTCCACAGGGCTGCTGCACCCATCACCCGCCCTGGGTCGCTGAATAAAATTCTCAATAGACGCCGCCATCACCGTACCAATTCCCATTTCGCGAATGACAGAACCTTTGGAATCTACAAGACCCTGCAACGCCTTATCAATACGGTTGCGCGCGCCCTGCACCCCCGCTTCGAGGCCATACGGCTGCTCGCCGACGTCGGACTCGGCGGGGACGGTTATGTAGGAGATTGTGCTGACGCCCGGCGGCTTCTGCTTCTCAAACACTTCTGTCAGGATGCGCGTCTTGTGCTTGTTGGCAGTGGGGATGACGAGGAGGATGCCATTGCCGTGTTTGGGGAAGACGCGCTTGGGAATTTCGGGGACGGGGGTTGCATGTGGGCTTTCAAATGGGTGTGGAGCGGGGATGACGGTTTCGGTGCTTTGGAGGGCTGCGATGCTGGTTCTGAGGGCGTTGGTTGTGATCTTGCGCATCATAATTGTCGATGCGCAGTGCAGTGGCGGGGCGGGGGTTTTGGGCAGCAACTGAGGTTTGCCGGGCTTTGGGTCTCGGGCGGGGGATAGGTACGAGAACTTCCAGGTTGCCAGCTGCTCATGTGCCATGCGGGGATAGTAGCTTCCGATTGGGCCGGCGAAGTTGACTGGACATCATGTTTGCCTGGAAGTTAGTGCCGCTCGCAAAGGCATCGATGCGCATCTCCCCCACCAATCAGTTCAAGTCGCTCTCCAAATTTTTGGATCCCTTCAGATGCCCATTTCAGACTTGGGGGAGGTAAGCCGCTTTTTGTTTGCGTCATGAGATCATGGATTTCAGAGTGCTGGAACATCCCTTTCTTATCTACCTAGTAAAGCGTCCCGGGACAAAGCTCCTGGGACGAGAGATACCCCCAAGCCGGAGCGGACACACTTCGTCGCGCGGACCGGCGCCTGGCACGGCGCCACGCTCGGGGCGCTGACGCTAGGCGACTTCAAGGCGCGCAAAGAGCCCTTTGCCCAGCTGCTTTCGCAGAACGCGTCGCGCGTGTCGGCCTGCAGCACGTACCGCGGCCTGAGAACGGGCGAGGACGATGAGGCGTATGTGCGGCGTTTGGCGGAGGAGCTTGATGATGAGTTTCAGAGGGTTGGGTCGCAGAGGGTGTGTGCGTTTGTTGCGGAGACGGTTGGGGGGAGTGTGAGTTTTTGCTTGCCCCTTATATACAAGTGCCTACCTACTTGGAAATGTGGGTTGGTGTGCTAATAACATGGTAGTCTAGGCAAGCGGCTGCGCCATGCCGGTCAAGGGCTACTTCCGGGCCATGAAAGCCGTATGCGAGAAGTACGGGGCGCTGCTGATCCTCGACGAGGTCATGTGCGGCATGGGTCGGACGGGGATGCTGCACGCGTGGGAGCACGGCGACGTGGATGTGGTGCCGGACCTGGCCGTGGTCGGCAAGGGGCTCGGGGCCGGATACGTACCCATCTCGGCCGTGATGGTGAACGCGCGCCTGGTCGACGCATTCCAGGCCTCGGGTAAGGGCTTCGCGCACGGCCAGACGTACATGGCGCATCCGCAGGCCGCCGCTGCCGGACTGGCCGTGCAGCGCGCCATCCGCAACGACAACCTGCTTGAGAATGTGCGAGCTATGGGCGCCGTGCTGGAGCGCACGCTCAAGGCCACCCTGCTGCCGCACCCGCATGTCGGCGACATCCGCGGCTGCGGCCTGTTTTGGGCCGTCGAGTTCGTCGTCGACAAGCAGTCCAAGACGCCCTTCCCCGAGAGCCTGGAGCTGCACGCCAAGATGCACGCCCGCGGCATGGCAAAGGGCTACGAGATTGCCCTCTTCAACGCCAACGGCGCCTGCGACGGCTATACCGGCGACCACTTCCTCATCTGCCCGCCCTTTATTGTCACCGAGGATGACGTAAACGAGATTGCGGCCCGCACGACGAGGGTGGTCGAGGACACGTTTGACGAGCTGGTGAACTCGGTGGCCTGGGAAAAGGTCGTTCTGGAGATGGAGGTTGTGAACAACAGCAAGCCAGTGGTCGATGTTGCTGTCGGGGAATCCGAACTTGTGACTGTTGAGTAAGTACCTAGAAACCTAGATACCTTACCTAGAAAGATACCTAGATAAGGTGGGTGCCTACCCACGCAGGTAGTAAAATCTAATGGTCGTCGTTGCCGCTGTCACTAGTTTAGCTTCGGTGCCTGAGTACCAATGGGGAGGAATGCATAAACGTACTGATTTCTGATGGCGGCGAAGAACGGACTCCCAGGTCGAACCGCCGTGGGCCTCCTCGACTCGCAGGTGGAGGCGCCTCGGTCGCTGGAGGAAGGCCAATGGTCGTGAGTCGAAGGCCTTGAGCTTGTCGATCAACTCCCGCTCGTCGAAGCCGGCGGCAAGCTCAAGACAGACCGAAATGAAGCCCTCGGCCAACACCTCAACGCGATTCGGATTCTTGCATCGCCAAGACATTCCAAGACGGTTCGGGCATGCGTTCCAACGTTGGGTGGACTTCGAGAAATCCCAGGCATCTCAGGCTGCCCCCCTAAAACAGCCCCGCAAAAAGCTGCCACTCTAATTAGAGCCTGGATGCAAGAGGCAAAGTCGCCGATAGTTTCCAGTGCTGCCGCCGAGATGACATTTCGCGCATCCTCAGAAACATGACTCTGAGCGCGCCCGTAGCGGCTCGAACTGATTGGGTCCTTCGAGTCGGACGATTGCTGAAAATGGATGAGTTGGGTGTCGAGGCGGACGGGCGCGACGTGACCCGTTGAGCTGAGAAGACTCAAGGCAGCCATGCGCGCTTGTGTCTTTCTGCGCGTTGATGCCCATGGCGGGGCCGAAGGGCTGGGAAGGAGATGAATGCCTCAAAGCAGAGTTTGGTCAACTGGTGACACGAGCCCTCGCAACCATTTCAGCAGCGAGAAGAACCACCACAAGGTTTTCGGTCGCTCTCCCTCCCTTGACATTTCGCAGGCAAGGCCGGCAAAGCCACACGCCATCGGGGAGTTCATTGCCAGTGCCAATGGTGCTCGCGCGGCCGCTTGCCAGATGGCGGCCCGAGATCTGAAGTGTCGGCCTTGCAGAGCGCTGATTGGAGAGGTTGCGATCGCCAATCGTGTCGGGTGCCGCTGTGAGTGCTGGCGCGACTTCTCGACAACCCCGCTTCACTGATCAGTTCGGACACTACATGGCATCGCCGCGCTCAATCGATGACCGATGTGGCCGCAATTGCAGACGGCACAATACACAGGAGTTGCGCGAGGTTCCCTTCCTCATCAAACCATCGCGACCATACGGCCCCTCCACATATCAAAAATTCAACTGATTGATGTGTATGGCGAGCAGGTGCCTCCATACGCCATTTTGTCACACACATGGGGCGCAGACGAGGTAACGCTTCAGGACCTCCGCGAGCTCAGTCGCCAGCACAGCCATTAGGATGACGACGGGTCGCTCTTTGCATGGCACAGCGACGAGCAGGGCGACGACTCGGACGGCAACAACAGCAACTACACCCAGCCGTCGGCCGGTTCGTTGTCGAGTCGCATGTGGGGCCTCCTTGCCCAGTCACCAGATGAGTTACGGAACACCGGAGACATCAATTACGCGATGCCGCTTAACTTCGCAGGAACCCCGGCCACCATCACGAGCAGGGGCTCCGAGTCGACCTACACCTCAGGGAGTGCCATAACCTTGCGGGTGCCGACTATGCCGTCACACTGGGCTGCGAAAAGGTCGTGGATGGCCACCGGGTAGCACCTGTGCTCTATCGTCGGCTCTGGGGTCAAGGCAACCAATTTGCCCGGGTCTTTGCTGGGAAGCGATCGTTTGAGCGTGCTGATACGGAGCCTAAGAACCAGGGATTCTCCAAAACTGTCTTTGTCCGACAGAAGCCATCGTCAGCTCTTCCGTTAATCCGCATCTCACAAGAAAAGGACGCGTTTCCGGACATGCCTGCCAACGCCCACACGGTACAGTGGAGCATCACCGATGTGTTTCCCAAGGCCCTGTGGGACGAGAGATCACAGGCACTCCAAACTAGGGACTTTCAAGTTGGCGCCACCATTGGCGTGTTTCGTGCGGAGGTAGAAACCGCTCCGGATTCAAATTTGCACCTGATGGATGTTGCTGTCGGCATGCACACTAACAACCAGCGGTCGTGCAGGAGCTGGCGCTACATAATGCCTACCGAAAATAACTATGCAGCGGGTGTGAAAGGCCCATACCGGCGTTGGCAATTAGTGAGTTTGGAACAGCCTTTTCACCGCCCTAATATCGACACCACGAACTTCCCATTCCTTCTTCGGGACCGAGTAGTTGCCGCCTTGGTCTGAGCCAAATTGAACCAGACTGAGCGAGGACCCAGTTTTGGGACCTGCCACCACCACCATCGGCTAGCCGCGCTTTTCTTCACTCCAACGGCAGCAGAGAAAAAGCCTACAATTTTATCACGTTGATGAAGTATTGCTATAGGCCTTTTCCAGTGTCTCTGAGGCCCGTTGCTCCCAGGTCAAATCGTTCATTTTCCTTGAATAAAAATCTAGGTAGTATTGTAGCTACATCTTTCACAGAAGTTTAATGATGCACTGATAGTGCGGCATGGATCACAGCGCCTACGCCGGCGTCACTGCCGGGTGCTTCTGCACCGGCACCCCCGCGGGAGGGAACTCGTCGTAGCGGAAACGGCCAGCTGATCCACTCCCAGGACGTACGCTAACACCGCCCTGAAAATGTACCCTGGCTACATACATCAGCCCTATGCCAAAGATGCTCATTATCTACGGCTCCGCGGATACGGTTATCCCACCCGCAGAATGTCAACGAAGATGGCCAAACAATAGGCCGGCGTGTTAGTGATTACATACGGCTCTCAAGAAACTCTCCCCCGGAGACCCATCATCGGAATACACCAAGTACGTCTACGGCCCGAACCTGGTCGAGGTTTTATGGTACCGGAGTGAGCTATAACGTCCCTTTCAACGGTAACTACCCAGGATCTAGAGTGATTCAGGATCACTGGGAGTGATGTCCCAGTTGCTACTACGAGTGTCCAGGGACCGACGACGACGACGTTGGTGACTTCGGCTACCTCGAGGACTAGTTCAGTGGCCGTGACGACTACGACTGCTCCTGCCCCGGGCGAATGCACTACTGCGAGGTGGGGGCATTGTGGTGGGATTGGGTAGAGTGGGTACACGTTTTAGAAATATCCGAGAGTTGAGATTACAAAATATTGTTTATTTCTTTGATCTGCTGTGGTAGCTAAGGCTCTTGCAGCTTAGAGTACCTACAATTAGCCTCTAACCCCGTCAAAACATCATCGACAAGCACAAGTATTCAGCTAGAAGCCATGGTATCCACCAGCCGGAACGCCTTGGTTCATGGTATTCGCCGCCAGAGTGTAGGTTGGCAACTTTGTAGGCCAGTTCGGTCCAAAGGTCTTCAGGACGGCCTGCATGTCTGCTGAGGAAGGGGATTTTCCAGCGCCCACTCTCAGTCGGTTTAAAGCTTGTAGAAAGGCTTACCTAATCATGCAACGACCTAACTTTGCAACGGGTTTCCCACCAAAAACCCCACTTTTCAATAGCTCCTAT
>Ga0247758_1000510_pt1 | contig 34229 bp, 38 predicted proteins | sample UWRJL156409C4_FD_180950 | JGI IMG/M metagenome (GOLD analysis project Ga0247758, IMG submission 180950) | Plant litter microbial communities from Arlington Agricultural Research Station in Wisconsin, United States - UWRJ-L156-409C-4 | ecosystem: Environmental > Terrestrial > Plant litter >...
GCAAACATTGCGTCCGTGAAGTTTTTTTTCTCCTTCCCTCTGCTGACAGATATATCGGGACCCTAGCTTCTCGACTGGATCAAAGTCTCCAAGTTTGATATAATGACTGTCGTTGGCAGTACTTCGTCTAGCCCTATAAACGATGATGACTTGTGAATGGGAATTCGGTTTGGCTCCCAGTCGAACCTCTACCCATCATCCGAGATAGTTCAGCAATTCCTATACGGACACATGAGTCGGTTGGCTTTCAGGATCTACCATCGTGCTTGTGTATTTAGTGGTAGAAGGGCCATCCCACGCTTTCCAGACCGTTGTGCCAAGAACGCTAGATAGGATTGAACTTATGTGATATGCGCTCTTTTCCCACCCCCGCGAACCTCAAGGTACGGTGAAACTGGCCTCCTCGTCACCTGACTCAGAAATATCATCGTTCGGAGCTTCTCACTTTGGAGCACGTACATTTATGACTCTAGCTCATGGTTACGCTACCATGGGCCATCGTGCAGCATCAGCCCTATATTCATCAATGGGATCTTATTTCAAGGCAATGTATGGGTCTACTGGCACTCCCTAGACGGCATAATCTTCAACTCGTGCAATTTTCAATGCCCTTCTGCGCAGAACCAGGAGGGTCCCTCGCCCAACGAGAGGTGAGTGATGCCGTCAGGGCGAACCAACCGTATAGCTAAACCAGCTGACTCCCACTGAAACAAAAACAGCCTACAAGCAAAAATACACCGATGACGGCACCCGCAACCTGCTCTGCGCGCGCATCTCCGAGTGGCCCGCGCTCGGCTGGGCTGACCAGGACGGCGTCTACCTTAATCGCGGGAGTTTGCTGGTTGGGTTTACCATCGCGGGGCTGGTCTACGGGGGGGTGCACATGCTGGCGTGTGGGTCGCCGTTTTTGACGACGGCGGAGAAGGTGCTGTGGCGGGGGTCGTCGGTGGTGCTGCTGCTGTCTGGGTTTTTGTTGGTGTTGAGCAAGTGTATGTGTAATGACGGGGGTTTTTTGTGCTTGTTGGTAGGGGGGACCGTGTATGCGTTGTTGATGCTGTTGGCCGTGTTTTATGTCGTCGCGAGGGTGTGCTTGGTCGTGGAGTGCTTTGCGGAGCTGGGGCATAAGCCGCAGCAAGTATTTGAGATACCGAGGTGGACGGCTTATTGGCCGCATATTACGTAGGGAGGTCGAATATGCCTAGGTGTGGAAGGGAGGGAGTTTATTTAGACTTATCCTCTATCTTGATCCGCTCTTCTCAACTACCATCAATCTCAAACCTTCCAACCCCTCCGAGGCTCCTCACAACCAGGCTCCCAGACGGAAAACAAATCCCCTTCCTCTTCTCCTCGGTCCACTCCCCCATTTCACGATAATTCCAATCCACCCTCGGCTCCTCGAGACACCCCTAGCCATCCTTACACTTCCCCTTTTCCTTCCCTCCGCAAGTCAAAACACCCGCCATACAACGTCCAGTTAAAATCGCGTCTCAGTTTAGCGAAAATGATGCAGGCTGCGCACGCAAATGGGGCGGTGACGCAAGTCGCGGTTTCGCGCACATTGGACTCGGACCCTTCTGCGGTGCTTGATGGTAGATGGATGTGATTGGTTGGTTTCGGTGGCAAGGGCGATGTGGGGCGGGAAGTACAATACAACCTCTGAATGATTGTTAGGGTTTTTTTTTTTTTGAAAAATCCCAATGACCCTTTAGAAGGGGCACTGGGCGCGTTTGCCTCTTTCCTAGGAAACATAGAGTCGATCGTGGATCACGACATCGAACCTTTTCAGCCATATGCTGAGACCACGAAGGGAGACTTGATAGCTGCGATGATCGGAGACCTCTCGCTCAGATCTCTCGACATAGGTGTCCCGCCCTGCGCAATGCTTAGTGTCACCCTAGGTATGGTGACTGAGAGGGACTGGAGGCAGCAAATAGCGCTCGGCGAATTTTTGTCCGACGCCCAGGAGGTTCATACTAAGGCAAACAGATCAGCAGAGTGGTGGGCGGTCGACGGGATCGAGCCACTGTGGAAGACGCTGCTAGGAGGGAATCGCTCGGGCAATGACACCGATAGGTTACCCGATGGGGAAGCGCAACGTCGATTTGATCTCTTGACAGGGGTCAAGGCAATAGGTTTGGCGGCGGAGCCCCTGACCCCACCACAGAGAGAGACTCAGGCACAGTCACTGCCTAGTGACATCAGGGATACTATTACGCCGGACGTTAGGGAAGCGAAGTTAAGCCTGTATTCGACTGAGCATGGCATCTGTAGGCTATGTACGTCGGGCGCCCGGCTGGGTGATAAACTCGCGGTTATGTTTCGGGGCTACGGAGAGGAAGTGGCTATGGTTCTAAGGGAGTACGGCATGGACAACATATACGTCAACAAAAACACTTATTCGATTGTGAGCATCGCGTCGGTGCCACCGAATTGGGAGGATTTACTCAGGGCACAGGGGCTGTTTGGCAAGCCGACGTTTGTCGTCATCAAGTAAGAGGGGCAATACTGTATCCGCCGAAGTCCCAGCTCCCCCTATGTGTCCGGTTAAAGGAGTCCTGGCTATTCTAACGTTAGTGCACCTTAAACACCTTGACGTATAGTTAGCGATTGATTGTAACGCCAGGTACGCTGTGGGCTGGCAAGGGGTCTCTGGGTAAACAAGATATGTGAGGTGGGTAGATGTGTGAACACATGGATATTGAAGCCTGCCCCCTCCTCCCCCTTCCTCTCCTAGGTCTAGTGACAGTCTGCTTTATCCTTCCTCAATGGCCTAAGCCTTATTTAACCCCCAGCCTGTGCTTGTATCAAGCTAACCCGAGCCGCGGGGCTGAGGATGGCGCCAAAACTGGGCCCTTGTAACTCCACAGTCATTTTAGACCGTGGTAACTATAGCCGAGGCAGCCCAGAACAGTGACCCCTTCGCTCAGTCTTACTCAGCCTAAGGCAGCAACTGCTTAGTTCTGAAGAAGAAAAGGGAAATTCGTGGTGTCGATTTTAGGGTTGTGAAATGAGTATTTCTACATAAAGCTCCAAAAGTCCGGCTTGTCGGATTACGTAAAATCCAAGACTACCTATCAAGCTGCTTCAAATTGCCTTACTACATCAAGACAACCTCCTGGCACGAATGAAAGAACATCAACAAGCTGAGCTAAACAAAGGGGGGGGACATTGTGAAAGCTCAACATCAGATAATCTCCTCCATGGGCTCTGGCACAACCATTCCAGGACGTGGGGGGGCCCTGCCGGCACGAACATCGACGCCTGATACCCACGAACCGTCAGGCATGAAGTAACCAAAATGGCAAGAGCATGTGATGCTCAGAAGCTCGTCCTTTTTGGCCGGGTCAGGAGCATTTGGGCTTGGTTCTGGCTGTGGCTGTGGCGGCCCACATGCTGATGAGCCCCGCTGGCGATTATTTTCGCAATCAGAGATGCCCGCGCCATTTGGCTGGTCACCGATGAGGGTTCCGTCCAGTGACTCGACCAATGTCAGAAAAGAACTCATGGATGCTTCAAAGTAGGAGGAAACACGTACAGTGTATAAGTTCATTGTGATGGACGACTTCAAGTTTCAGGGCGGCACTGTGGTTCGATTCTGGACTGTAGAACGGGGTGTGCGAGGCTTCTGGTCTGGGGAGGGGGGAAACTGCGGTCAACAGGTATCCAACCTCGGGTTGGGTAGTTAGTTATTATATCTCACCGCGAGTTCAAGTTGTTGCCTCGCACACCACCACAACCAGAGGCGTCAAATGGATGGATGTCGTTTCACCATCGAGCATTTTCCCGTTTTCTTTAGCCGGGTGATGCTAAATTTGGTTCCCGAGCGGAGACATTGATACAGGGACCACACCATAACGACTTTCATCGTTTCCGTCGATAGGACAGTTCCTTGTTTCTCACCTTTGGGAGTATTGCAATTTTCCATCATTTGCCGACCTTGAATGCAAGTTTAGGTGCTTTAGCAACCACCTTTTTGAATCCCACCAATCAGGACTTTTATGCCGGTTCCAGCGGTAACGATAAAATCCCGGATTGGATCCCTCAACAACCCCCAACGACAGCCTTGCTCTTCCGTCTCGGTGTGCTGTTTTTTTCCCAAGGCCAATGATTTTGAGGGATTTCAGGAAGGCAACCAATCCGAGCACTTGGCAGGCCACCACTTCTTCTTTTGGATTCAAGGCTTTCCACGTTGCCAAGGTATTGCTCCGCTGCGGCTCTTCGGTAGTATGTCGGATGCATTGCGGTCCAGGGCTTTGCAAAGCGCCGATCTGCCCTCGTGTCGACTTCAGACCGTCACTAACCAGAAAACCCAGCGTGTCGGGTTGCCTTGACCCGCCGTCACCGGCGCTTGAGTCCCGTTGTTGCTCCTGCACCGGTGCAAGTTCCCTAGCTCAAAGCCTCGCTACAGAAGCTGTGTGAGTGTTAGCGATGTGAAAGAACAATCCCAATCGGGCGCGGACGGGTTCACCTCCAGGTACCCAAGGCGTGCCCCAGCTCATTGCCCTCTCCCGATCCGCTCGGGCTGCGTCACCAAGCTATTCACCGCCAAAGGGCGCGGAAAAGTTTTCATGTTCGATTGTGCATATCTGGTAAGATTTGACATAGCATCGGGGTAATATATGGCGGTGACTCCTAGGGTTGATGGTATGTGCATCTGAGCGACGCCAAATTGCTTTTGACTCTCATGTTCAAATTTTAGATTCATCAATAGGGATATCACACAACGCCGAGCTTGAGATCAGGAATGTCTACCACCATCCTTCCTGCCGCAACAGCACCGCCTGACATTAGCACGAGACGCTGCTGGGACCTCGCAGTTAAGGTAGGTGCACCCGGTAAATCCGGAAGCCAATCACAGTGGCTCTCACTCACCACCCTCAATGCCCTCCAGATCGAGCGCATCCCGCACAGTATCATCTCTGTCTGTACTGACATGGCCGTTTGCAGATTTTCAACACCGAACTGACCAAAGATCCGAGTAAAATCCTACACAGCGACAAACTCAACACCCTTTTGCCACATTGCTCCTTTTCCGAACTTATTTGCGCAGCTAGGGACACTGCTGCAGGCCGCGTCAGGGAGAGATCGAAGTTCAGGGCCCACATGGATGCATTTCTGACCGTCATGTCCCGATATGCTGTTGTCATCGACGTCATGGCTCAGCATTCGCCCTACATCACCGCATTGGTATGGGGAGCGCTTCGGCTCTTGATCATGGTGGGTGAATCTCTATCCAAACCCCGAAATCGATATTTCGCATGTATTGCCACCCACCCATGGATCTATTTGCCTGTCCCCGGTCCAACCCCAACCGCGGCTTGGCAGACCACCCAGCAACAACCCGTCCCTCCATCTTGGGGAGTTCTTGCATGAACCTATGACAACGACGAGATTTTTCTTGGGTTCCATTCGTTTACTTACGTTGCTACCTCGCCTTCTGCATGTTGCACAGTTGCTAACGACGAGACATGCAGACAGCGGCAAAGGAAATTGAGCTTTCCGAGCAAATCGGAAACGCCGTTGTTTTCATTGCAGGAGAGGTTGGGAGGTGGGAACAATACCTCCACCTTCACGCTGCATCGCCTCGGGTGCGCGGCATAATTGCAAGATTGTATGCCCACATGATCAGTTTCTCCGTCCGGTCAGCTCGGCTGGAGGAGACACAAGGGCTTGGTATGAATATCCACTCGAACCCGGTCATGGTGCCCAACGTGGGAAAAAACTAACACAAAATAGCCCAGTACCTCAGAGCTGCGACAGGGGACTCGGCGCAACAAAAGATTCTGAACATTTTGTCTACCATGAAGGAGTTGTCAACCTCGCTCGAGCGGGAGACTCGGCTCGCCTGCCAACAAGTACAGATGGAAGAGGCCGGGGAGCAAAGGCTCTTCAGAAGGGGTTGGTGTCACCGCTCAGACAATACGAAGCGTAGAACAAGCTGACTTGGACGGCCAGAGACACACACTATACAGGATCAGATTCTCAAAATGACAAAAACGCGTCAACTGTTAGACTGGCTGGCCCCAGCAAGACCTCCCCCTATCTCACCGGTGCGCTGGGAGGAAGGTACCTGCCAATGGATTTCTCGCCACACAGTGTACAGAAATTGGGAGGAACATGGATGCCCGAGCCCCCTGTGGATCAGCGGAATACCAGGTGAGCCTTTTCTCCGTTCTATCCAGTCACTCCCACCTCGCACATGAGCCGCTGATTCCTAATACAGGCTGCGGCAAGACGGTAATTGCCAGCTATCTGGACCAGAATGCTCCCACAAGACTTGTCTTTTCCCACAGCTATGCATTGTCTGGTAGCCAGGAGCACCCGGCAAAGCTGTCTTTGGCCGCATCGGTTCTGGGACAAGTTCTGGAGGCCGAGGTCCAAGGGGCAGCCGCCAGCCTCCAACCTCTTACTGAACAGTTCACATCGTGCCTGCGATGCCATCCCAGCCGGTTGTTGGACCAGCTAGTTTCAACCCTTGCCGCAATACCAGAAGATTTCACTTTGCTAGTTGATGGGCTTGACGAGTGCCGAGATGCAGAAGACCTTCACGCGACTTTGCAACACCTCGCAGAGCTTAGTGCAGCATCGAGAAACGCCCGTGTCGTCCTCGTTTCCCGGTACAAGGAGGATTTCAGGGCGTTGCTTCATGATGCATTCCATCTCCCCATCGACCAGAGGGTGGTGGCATCTGACATCACCCGTTTCATCCACAAGGAAATCGATCGAAATCCAAAGCTGGTGCCGTTGCGCCACGATATCTTCAACAAGGTCGAGACGGAGGCTCAAGGCATGTTCCTGTGGGCGAGGATGATGATTGACTACATCAAGACAGCTGGAACCCCTCGAAGGCAACGAGAGAGACTCAAAGCTTTCCCCATCGGATTGAGCGCCGCCTACGGCCGATATCTCACCGAAAAGGGGGCTGAGCTGGAGGAACACCAACTTCGTCTCCGGCGAAACATATTCTCCCTTCTCATCGCAGCGGAACGACCTCTTTCCATAGACGAAATCGCAACAGCCGTCGCTTTGAGGCCGGCCAAAGAACTCAGCACGGACGATATTCTCCTGCAGCCCGAAAAGGACATCATGGAAATATGCTGGCCGCTCGTCCAGGCCCAAGACGGCCAACTTCGGCTCATCCACGCTTCCGTTCGGGAGTTTCTTCTATCAAATCCCCCAGCAGCAGGGGTTCCCAAGACCAGCCTTCGCATTACGCTCGGTGATGCGCACAAATACATGGCTCGGGTATGTCTGAACCAGCTCAGCCAACCCCGCTTCGCAAGCGTCGAAAACATCGCCAGTCTCCTGCTCACCAACGTGTGCCCCGAGCTTCAACCCAACACTTCCACCAGCCCCATAGCCCCGAGGAGCACGCTCTACGAATACGCCTGCCTACACTGGCACCACCACGTCTCTTCCTCACCCGTAGATATATCTCTCGCGGACCAAGTGAATCACTTCCTCCACAGCAGCACGTCATTCATCTCCTGGGCCGAAACCCGCTTCCAACTCCGCCCCGGCAACGACCTCTCCCCCGTGCTATGGGCCCGCGCGGCGTTGCTAGCCTGGCAAGCGCTCGGCGGGCCCTCGATTCGCACCCGCATCCTGCTCGACGACTTTTTTACCGCACCGTACGAGCAAGCCCTCCAGAAAATTCACTCCCTCCCTCCCCATCCCCATCTCCCAGACACCACCACCACGACCACCACCATGCATATCCTCCTCCTCCACCGCCTCGGCCTCTTCCTCAACCTCGCCTCCTCCCAGCTCGAAAAGCGATTCTCCATCGCCAAACAAGTCGCCTCCGGCGCCGAAGCCACCCTCGGCCCCCACCACCCCTTCACCCTGCGCAGCCTCTCCGCGCTCGGCCTCGAGATGATCAACCGCCACCAATTCTCCGCCGCCGAAACCCTCCTGCACCACACCTACACAACCCAGCTCGCCTCGGGCCTCCTCCCGGAGTGCTACATCACCCTGTCCTACTGCGCGCTCGCCATGTACCACCAGCTCAAACTCCCCACTTCCACCCGCCTCCACGAAGACGCCTGCGCGGGATTACTCCACACGCTCGGGCCCGCGAGCAAGAAGTACGCCAAGGGGATGCTCTTCCTCGCGTGGGCGCTCGAAGCCCAAGGCGCGCTCGACCGCGCGCTCGACATGTACGAGATGATATGGAAGCAATGGGCCGCAACCTACACGCCCGACGAGCCGCTGGGGATGATGGCGCAGGCGGGGCTGGTCACGGCAAGTCGCAAGAAGGGATGTTTCGGCGAGGCGATGCGGCACGGGGCGGAGGTGCTTGCGAATAGGCAGCGCGCGTATGGGGGCGGGAATCGCGTGACCGTGGATATTGCGCTGAATATGGCGATAGTGTGTCGGGAGGCGGGCGGGCGCGACCAAGCGAGGGCGTATTTGGATCTTGCAGTGGCAGGGCTGGAGGGGATTGGAGGGGATGGGGATGGAGATGGGGAGGACGTGGGTGATGCGGAATCGCGCTTTGTTAGGGTTTGTCTTGCTAGACGGATCGAGGCTTCGCTTCTGGTTGCTGGTGGCGGGGGGGATGGGGAGGGAGAGAGGGGCCGTGCCGTCGGGATATTGCGGGATGTGATGCGCGGCGCAAAGGTGAACGCGGTGGTTGATAATAGGGAGCTTCTGTTGGTGCGGCTGGAGCTGGCGGAGCTTTTGAGGCGCGAGGGGAAGACGGACGAGGCACTTGAGTGTTTCGCGGGCCTTGTCACCCCCTTGGTGGACGAGGGCATTGCCGGGTGTTTGGGGCAAAAATCTCATTCGACAATGCTGGAGGTTGCGGAGATGGCTCTCAGGTCTATCATGGATAATGATCTTGATAGCGCGCACGCGACTCTGGCGGCAGATGGGCTGTGTTGGGAAAGAGACAGTGCCTACTGGATTCCAGAGGGCGGGCCGTTTGCTGGTATTTGAGAATTTGGGGGAGGTCAGCACGTCAAGGGTCTTGGGCAGGGGATAGGTAGCAAATGAAATTTTCCTATTGCTGGGTATTACTAGGTAGGTAGGTATCCTTGTGGTCTCTGGACAAAGGGCGTGTTTTTCTGCTCCGTTCGATAGTGTATGAACCCTCACTTTGCTTGGGTACCCTGCATCTTTTGCTGTTTGCCGGAACCTTCGTCCAGCGCAGTCAGATGCCCATCTCCGGAAACGGCACCGTCGTATCCTTGCCAATCTCAAACTGAGCCGTCCCGTACTTCATAGACCACCAATCCACATCCATGGTCCCGATAGGCACCGCCTGCAGCCCCTCACCGCCAACCCCCTGCTCGATGTTGAATGCCCATCCCCCACACCCCAACAACTCCAAGGACGGAAACCCACCAGCATATTCTCTTGCTTCAAATGCAGCACAATAGCGAAGGAATCGACCGGCTACAGTCATTGCGAACCGATGAAATGCATGGCTTCCATAGGAAGACTCATCAGCATACAACACCGCAACGATCCGCTTCCAGACAACATGAAGACAGGAATGTATTTCAGGTTCTGGAGCGACGAGCTCTCCAATCAATAGGGTTCTGAGCCGCCACAGCTTCGAGACCTGCTTCCATAGGGCATCGTGGTCGGAGACAAGCGGGTACTCCACCGAAACCACCAAGTGCTCCAGGGAGGTTATAATAGTGGCGGTGCGTTCAATCAGCTACATAGCCTCTTGGGGACTGACTTTATACTGTACAGATGCATTGCCCAAAGGTCTCTCGTCATCATAGTCTGGCCCCTGAAACATCAAATTGAGACAGCACATATTGGGAAAGACGGAGTCAGTGGACAGAAACTGGTGAAAGCAGCGGATGGCGGTGGCGCTTCGAAAGACGACGGTGAGCTTTTGCAGCCCAAAATGCTGCAGCCCGAGGAATTCCAAGACCAGACTGTTGGTGAATCTGTTCCACCCGCGTCCCCAGAACTACAAGTCTTCAAGCGACGGCCATGGCAGACAGGTGTGAAATTCTTTTTGCACGGCGGTCCAGTCTTCTGGGGAGAACACAAGTCGACGGATAGGTGAGCGTGACAGGGACTGCATGAGCTCCAAGCTTACCTTGACGCCCAAGAAGGCCAAATTGTGGAGGCAAGGGAAGGATGGAGGTAGATGGCCGGGGGAGGATAACTTTATTCGCCGCGTATCCTTTGGTGGTGAGTACAGAAACAGCGACTCGAGGGTCGGCGCGCACCGCCGCAGAAGCGCCGCGAAGAACGAGTGGTTTGACGTTCTGTTTCTGTCACTGCCAAAGAATCTGATGGAGAGTGTCGTCAGGGACATTTCTGGAGGCAGTAACGAAGGCTGTGGTGGCTCATCCCGGTTCATTATCCACATCAGTCCCACTTCACGGGATGGAGAGTGGAGGTGGATGTCTCGCAACAATTGGGCACCATCGCGGTCTGCACCTCCCACCACCTGCGCCATGATTCCGTCGAGATTGGGCAAATGTTGTATAAATGAGGCCAGTGGAGTCGGGGAGTCTGAAATAGCCTGTTGACTTCCTCGCCAGGAACAGTTGGAGAGCTCGGCGCGGCGAATATAGACCCCCACGGACTGAAGAATATCCGAGGCCAGCGGAAACCACCACGAGGACTTGTGCCACTACGAAGGCTTAGAAGTGTGCTATGTTTTGTGGGCAAGCCCACCGGTCATCCAAAAGGTGGAATTGAGATTCCTCGGCTCATAAGCACGAAGTTGAAACGTAAGAAGCTGCCGTTTCGTATTTATCTTGACCGAGCTGAACCGGCGGGCGTTTGCAAGGTAGCGGAGATCGCTATTGACGAAGGCAAGTGCTGCGAGGGTCTTGCGGTCGTGGGCAATGTGCGCCATGATTTGGTCGAGCAGCTCATTTGGCAAGCTGAACATGCCAGTGCTTGATTTGCGTGGCCTGCCGTCCAAGATAGCCGATAGGGTGAGGGGCAGCTGGGGGCGAGGCTGCCCGTAGTCGAAGCCGTGTTCTGCATCGAACCATGTTGAGCTTACTGCCATTGCGGTGGTTGGTTCTTACGGTTTTCGGTCAACGAAGCGCGAAGTTGCGGAGATAAAAATGGAAGTGGACTCTGCTGCATTTTGAGCTGGGTACAGCCGTTTTGTGCGCCAGGGAAAGCTTGTTGCGAGTTCATCGTTGCGGCTCTTTGCCCTGGACCATTGAAGGTTTGACTGAAGGTTTGGTTATGCCGACCGAGCAGGGCAAAGTTTTCGTGCGCCGTTGTGGCTTTGGGCCGGACAGATTCCTGTGGGTCAGCAAAGGCAGGCGCAGCCTTGCGTTCCACTTTTCCCTCTCTCCTCTCCCATATTTCTTAACGTCCTCACCCGACACCCGACACCCGCAACGGCCACTGTTCCCGCGCGTTTATTACTCCCTCCCCGCCCTAGGTCGAAGGACTCGCACGAACGCGACGAAGGCAAGCAATGCCGCTTGGGTCCATCGCCTCCTGGGTTGCCCCGAGAGTGTTTTTCCGACAACACCCTTAGTCCGTCGGATTCCTGGTTTGCAGGTGGCCAAATCCTAGCTGATTTCCAGTGCCAAAAGAAAGGTATTCCTGCGCAGTTCTCCGCATCGCGAGATACCCAGCACCCGCGCTGGCTCTCTCCTGCATTCGAATCGAAGCGATCACTATCAGTCGAAAAAGATCGCATTTTAACACCACCAACCCAAACCTCGACCTACCAGATCCGAATACGGCCCCAGCTAGACACGACATCCTACGCACGACATCCTGCGAGCGGCATTCTTTCTGCACACGATATTCCCACGACCCAGGACATTGTCACGTGTCCCTCACAGCAAACATCCTCAAACGATCAATCACGGGCAGACCACACCATCAGTAGAATGGTTCCCCAACTGCCCTCCCTCCCTTCCATCCACTCATTCCCCTCTCTCCCCACCATAACCACCATCACCTCCAAAATATCCAAAATATCCAAAATACCCACCTCCTTCTCCAACAACATCGACGCCCTCCAGCCCGCCCCTGCCACCCCCACAATTAACCCCCACGGCGGCGTCCGCCTCCTCTTCTTCTCCCTCTCCGGCTACACGTTCACCCACGCCCGTGAGACCCTCGCGTTCTGGACGCGTCAGGACAGGATGTTTCCCCAGCGGGGGATCAATCTGCTCCAGCGACTGATGCGGTATCTACCGCCGTCTGGGACAGAGGGAGAGTTGGATGCCTTCTTGATAAAGGAGATCTGGGAGGCGATGGAGCGGGATGCGGAGAGGGGGGCTTTCAGGGGGGTGGGATTCCTGAGGGTTGAGATGGAAGAGGAGGCGGAGTGGGCTGTTGTTGGGGGGTTTGAGGACCAGGCGGGACAAGAGGATGGCAGTGTGGGCGACATTGGGGATGTGTTTGAGGAGGAGGCGTGTGATGGGAAGGAATATTACGATGAGGCATATTTTGAGGAGGAATTGGACGAGGCATTTGGCGAGGACGCATTGGGCGACGACGCATTCAACGAGGAGACATTTGGCGAAGAAGCATTTGGCATGGACGCATATAACGAGGACACATTTGGCAATGACGCATGTCACCAGGACGCGTACCACGAGGGCCCATATCATCAGGACGCACCTCGCCATGACGCATATCACCAGAACACATACCACCAGAATTATCACCAGGACGCATATCACGGGGACGTATCTGACAACCAGGCCCCAAAACAAGTCGCGGCACCCAAGCATTCGAGCTCTTCGGCTTTTGAACCCGACGCGCCGTTTGCGGTGATGGGAGGAATGGGCCTGTTCGGCGATGACCAGAGTGAAGAGGAAGATAAAAATGAGGAAGTAGACGGCCAGGGATACAACGAGAACGGCCCTGATGATGGAGCGGGGGTGACATACCACGGCTACTGCTACAAGGGGGATTATGATGAAGAGGACGCTACATTCATCCCCAGATATGCCTAAGCCAAGCGTAGGCGAAGACTATAGAATAGAAGCAGGAAACTTCCAGTCAGGGGAAAGAATCTCTCTAATGCGTACGAAAACGCGTTGAAGGGCCCTCACATAGTTCGGCACTTGGGTAGTAAGACAAGGCCTCGTTAGATCGCAGGTATTACTCGCATCGTATAAGGCATTCATGGCACTATGATAGGTCTCAATCACATTGGAATATTCACTTGGATAATGCAAGAACTCCCCTGAGAATGTAACGTGGCTTGTGACACCAAACCCCACGGTCAGCCTTGCAGTACGGAGGGATCTAAGGGATCTTCCGCACTATCTTATGGGACCTTCCATTTGGCTCAAGCCTCCGTAGCATCCAAAACAAAAACAGGAGAGACCCCTGTCCCTCACACCATACTAGAAGCCCCCGGATGCTGACCTCCCACTCGCCCAGGGAGTTGAAAGCCGATTCTTCGCTGGCTGTTCGCCACATTTCCCTGTTCGCGTCCAGAACTCCCTACTTCTGAAACAGCAGTCAGAGTATCTAGTTGTAGGTCCGTTTGAACAACTCCATTAGCAACCCGAGTCTCCAGACCTGCAGCCCCTTCAGACTTCGAAGCAGCCTCCCTCTCCGCCTCTTTCTGCCTTTTAGCAGCTAGCTCCTCGGTCTTCTTCCTCCTCCTCGCCTTCTTCACGTCTTCTTTCAGCTGGTTCACCGTGTCGGCGGTTTTGCGCATGAGAGATGCCGAACGGAGGTTGTTGCTGCCGTATTCGAGCCAAACGCCGTAGAGACCGGTCTTGACTGCTATAACTGTCACAGCGTATGTGTATATCGACCATATGAAAGCTCGCACAAAGTCGTGGAAGGCGAAGATCAGCGATATGACCATAATACCGATTGAGATGGGAACTGTGGGGCGAGATTATTATTAAAGTACTTTTATCGTCACCTGAAATTATATGGGAATAGAGGGAAGACGTACACATAAGTCTGAACTGGTCTCTTAACGTCATGGTGTTGTTGTCGTCCGCAAGGTCGACATTGTTCATACCAAATACACTCGACATGAAGGAGAGCGGGAGCTAATTGAAGTTAGGATGTTTCGGTCCGAAAGCCACCCTCAAAGACATTGACCTACAAAAACGATAGTGATGATTGTGAACATCATGATGGATCGGCCTTGGCGGACCGCTTCCTCGGCCTGGTTCACAGACTCCCACGCTTGTACAACGCTTGCCTGTTGTTGTTTCAACGACAGAAGGTCGTTCACCTGTCTCAGAAATTGTAGTTGGTTAGTGACGAGCCCCAATCGTCCATCTCAGGTGGCCCATGTTTCACTCACGCTCTGCGCAGTACTCTTGGCGCTCTCTCTGAGGCCTTCGAGCTCCTCAATTCGATCGCCCACCTCGCAGAGCAGGTCTTGCGACTGCATGCGAAACCAGTCGATGTGGTTCTTCCTCCTGATTTTGTCGCTTCTCCGTGCCCTTTTAGCATCCTTTTTCTTCTGTGCCTCAACAGTCGCGTCGTCATGTTCGGTCCCACTCTGTGATTTGGTAGCCGTTGCTTTGGATCTCGCTCGAGGAGCTGGAACCGTTTCATCCCCAGCCTCGCTATCGTCATCGTCGCCAGTTCGTGCCATGGATTGATCTTCAGAGCCGTGCCTCCACAATCCCTCAGGATCCAAGATATTTTCGACATGCTTACAGAACCTTTTGATGAGTTCCCTTTGCCGGCGAGTTATGTTGATCATGATATCGAGCTCGTCGAGAATGTCCTTGATCTCTCGTTGCAGCTTTCCCTCCGGATGGATATCAAGCAGCGGCACGTGGAGTTCAGATGCCTCGTCATGCTTCGGCTTCTTTCGATACACGTTGGAGGCTTTCTGTGTCCAGTGCCACACGTGTTGAAATGAGATTGTGTGCTTGTTAGTCTAGACAGGATGATTCATGTTAGCCCCCGAAGCGCATCACGCCCTTGTATGCCACTTACCACATCACCAATCGCTTCGGAGAAAATGTCCATGACCTGAGGTTGACTATCCTGCATTGTATATTAGCTTCCTACCTAAGCCCCTGGGATGGGATAGCTTACATGAGTTTTGGTCCGATCGAAGAACGTGTTCGAGCACTCATCAAGGACAATGAGGGCAACATCGAATATCGATCTTATTTGGTTCGTCCGGGCGCTAGCAAGTCTGTTTCTGATCGACTTGTGGATACCGTGCAGATCATACTTGTTATACCCATATCGCCGGGGGAAAGACGTGATGATGGTTTGCTCATCAAGGACCCACATCCACAGCTGATCCACCATGATGAGCTTCGAGATCTTCTTGATTTCGCTTGTGCAGTGCTCGCAGCCCTGCATGTCTGTCTTTGTCCTGGATTTGAAATTAGACAGAAAGCCCATATGAGGGGTGCAAGCAGAGGGGATATTTACCAGTGCCCTGCCCATTGCCAATGCAAGTCGCACTTTTTTTCGTCCCAGGGCCACCATTTGAACCAAGACGCCTTCGTCCCCTTCGGTTTCTTGGGGGAGCTCTGTTCCTGATCCTGCGCCACATCCGTCCCCTGAGAATCATGCTCCTGAACCACAACGCGAAAGTTCTTGAAAGACTCTGTCCAGTCGATTCTTGGTTCGACATTCTTTGGCATAGTATTCTTTGGCACTTGACGAAACTTGTGAGAAAGCTCAAGATTGATGTTGGTGCCTCGATACACAACCTGGTCTCTGTCCCGGGCTTTAGTTGTTTTCAGGGTCCAGTAGTGAGATTGGTCCAAAGTTCTGCGGGGATGAAGCGGGGGATTGTGGTAGAGATACTTCTCAATCATTTGTTTATCCCGGAACGTTGACATTGCCTCGTAGAGCCTGGCAGCATCGATGAGATATTGTCCAAGTGGTCTCTCACTGCTAACGCACAGATGGCCATCCTCTTCGACTATTATTCCACCCGGTCTGAGCTTTGCGACTTGGGGAACGAGGCCGCTAAGAGACCGATGTAGTTTTTGCGTTGAAGGTTTCGCGTTCAAGGCAGTATTCGCATGATCTTCGGGGCCAGCATCGGGGTGCACAATCCGGTTGAAGGTGAAGTTCATCTGTTTTCTCTCCTCCTTGCGCTTTTGTTTGTGTTCCAGGTCGTTCCGTTCTTGTTTCAGCTGTTGTTGACAAGATTGGTCGTCGACCATTTTAGCAACCGTATTTCTCATCCTATCGGTTTCCCAATGCATATATGGCATCTACGACAAAGTGAGTCTGTTAGCGTCCGGGTATCAAATGATGAAAGCTAACTTACAAACAAGACAATGTTATTCGGGTTGTCTTCGATCTCATGTACCGCTATGATTGGGTAGGTCAACCTTCTGTCAGCAACATAGCGATTTTGATGAAAAGACTAACATGAGGATATTCTTTCACAAAGTGGGCGCATGTATCTTGCGTGTACCACACCACTTCGAAGCCCATGCAGCTGGCCTCTCCAGAACTGTGGACGAAGCAACATTTGGGTTTTGGACGTTGGCGGTAGCTCCCTGTGCCAACCGCGGAGTGCGGGATGTTCGTCATCGTAGTATCCGGCAATTGCGGCCTTTGCTGTTGTTAACGTTGGAATGTTGGGGGATGTAAGCAAGAGCATATACCTCTACCCACTTTGTATCACACAAGTCAGCACTCATTCTCTTCTCAAATCGGAGGACGTTGGGATTGCTCACCTCCATGTTATTCGCTGGAATGTGGAGATAACGCATTCTGGCTGGGTCTTTTTCGTCGCAGTTGCTCTTGGACAGAATCTTCCACTCAGCCTCACTATGCCCGGACAGCTTAAACTCATCGTATTCGGACCCCTTAGCATTGGCGCTCTTGAGGAGTAAGTCCACTGAAAGCCGTTGATCGGGGAACTTCCCTTTGAATCGAGGATCTTTGAGGCTTTCCTCAACTGGGACCACTGGTAATTCTTGCATTTTGGGGTCCAGGGACGGTGGATCGACGTTTTGTTGGGCATTTGCGGTCTCCATGGTCGGCTTCGCCCTCCGAGTGTACTGGATGAGATACGCATTGACGTCTCGTTGGAGGTCGTAGTCGGCAATTTCCTCATTCACTCGCCCTCGCACGTCCTTCACCTTTTGTTGAACTTGATCCCGGCCGCTTTCCTTCGTCTCTGACTTCTCCAACGCCATGCCTGTTGGCTTGGCTTCGGCGTTCTTCGCCCCAGCTGCTTTCGACTTCCACTCTTGAACCATTTCTATCCCACTAACGTATTCACCCGATGCCCTCCATCTTTTGCGACTCTCGTTTACATAATCCACGAGACTCCGAGACTTTGGGACGGCTGACTTGTTAGGGTCAACGGTTTGGCCACCGAGTTGACCACGGGGATTGTCGGGTTGCTCGAGGGGAACCTCTTTGGCCAAGGCTCTTCGAAGCACCTCGGTTCGCTTGTACTGGGCTTCAATGGAAACTGCAAGGGCCTGTATGGTTTTCTTCACCGAATCATTTGCCTCCCTTTGCAGCGCTTGTTCATCTGCCGCCGGCTTCGTCAACCTGAGCTTGGAAACCTCATCTTTGATTTGCTGAGTCCAGAACTTGTTCCCTTCATTCAGAAACTCAGCTCGCTCACTGAATTCAAGACAACCCAGAAAATGCTGAAACAGTGAGTCGCGGTCGGCATCTGGATCGTGGGGAAGAGCGGACAGGCAAGTTATGGTCCCGTCGTCGTCCAGAGTGGCTTGCCTCACCCGACCCGATGGCACTGGCTGCGTTGTGCTGGAATATTCGCCGGATGCCCTGGCCGATGGTGGCGGCGACCTAACGACAGAGAAGCGCCTCATGATGTGAAGATTTGGCGGGCAGCAAGCTTGAGTGGTGTCGAGTGCTGCCGTCGACAACAATGGGCGAAGAAGAGAAAGTTAGGGGGAACCGAGAGCCTGCCCGGTTGCTCAGGTGGTGGGCATGTTGCGAAAAAGAACCAAGAGACCGGCAGCCTGATGGCCCAACAAGTCCAAAGTACCGAAGCCTTTATCCATTTGAACACCGATGGCTGGCCGTCATGATCGGGTCCCAATATCGTGTTGGGGGGTGGGTGGGAATTTTGGAGGCCCTACTGCAGATTGAGTGCTGCGGGTTCCAGCCAATAATGGGAACGGAGCACGCCACAATACGCACCCCGAAGTTGGGGTGGGTAGCACCGGAGCCTCGGTGAATCCGTGCACAGAGATGAGGCTCTGCAACTGGGCAGGCTCTGGGCAGGCTCTGGGCGGGGACACTGTTCGGAAGCATGTTTGCATTTCCAGCCTGCCCGACACGGTCCGAAAAGCGCTCACGCCGACTTCGACTTGTCAGAAACGGGATTGCGAGTGTCTCGGGCTCGCGAATAAGGTTGCTGAAGGACTCGAGCCGGGAAAATGTCTTCGGTGTGTTCAAGTCCGCGTCGACTCGTTGCAAATGGCCCAAATGAAGAGGCCCGCGGAAATGGCGGTCGAGGTTGGCGAGCCAAAGCTGAAGCCATTTTGCTGCAGGCTCCCATGTATTGGATCGCGTGCCGCGCCACACCATGCACCGGCAAAAACGAAGGAGGGGGAGAAGGGCAATTGAAGCCGAAGATCTGTTCCCCGCTCTGCCTCAAAGGACTTTCTCGGCCTCTGCTTCTGATGTTGAGCCGCATCTGTCTGGAAAGGGGTCGCTCCTGCCCCCAGCTGCAGCACCTCTGCGTCTGGCCTGCCAATCACTCGCCCCGAGGGATGCATGCGGAACCATTTTGCCTGCCGGTTGCGCATTGCGCATCGTGCGCAACAGCTTTCTCTCCACCTCTCTCCCCGAGTCTCTCTGTCGCAACACGTATTTCGATGTCATACGCCACGTCGAGCCCGCCATTGACATGGTCGAAGTTATTGGTCTCGAGCAAGACCGGTCGGGGGCTCTCCCCATCTGATCCACTGAGCTCTTCCGCCCGCTATCTGTCATCTGTCAACGCGGATTCGCTAACGTTATCCGTCGTGGGGGGTTCGCTGGAAGCACATCGGGAGAGTGCACAGATTTCTTGATATTCCTGCGCCGTCGATCACCCGTGGTTGGCTTTGTCCTGAGCGGCTCCTTGATCACTGATGTCCTCGTTCCTGGCCTCGGAAACTCCCGATGATGGAGTGACGTAATAATTAGCAGCAGTGCCCAAAACAAAGCGTTCGCGGGATTTCTCTCAGGGCGAGACATATCCTGCGCAGCGATTAGAAAAGGGTCGACGACGTCGCCCATGCCGAAAATGGGACGCGCTGATCAGCATGGGGGCTTGCTTTAAGAAAACGCGAGATAGAAAACGGAAGCTGACCTCACCGCATTTCCCGTCGTTCACCTCGGTGAGTAACCCACGCGATCTCGCATGCAGACCCTGCCCGAAGAGATCGAAACTGCCAATACTTATGCCTTTGGAAGTAAAATGTGTCCGAATTGGCTCTGCAACGATTCTCTCAAGGAACCCCTTATCGGAGTCGGGTCTCGATCCGAGCCAGGCCCGAACTTGGGACAATTCGGCGCGGAGATCGAACAAGACTCGGAACTATTGGTAGCGCGAGATCCATCCAAACACCAACGAGCGCCCGGATCTACAAATAGTCTGCCTTTCTTTCAATCCAAAACCCGATCCAACGAGGGCGACGGCAGTTCCAGCCATCGCCCGCGTTATGGCATCATCGCGTCATACATGTGCCGCTAAACAACATCGACTCAATGCTCCTAGAGATAGATACGCAGCGATGTCTTCTGTTGGGCGGAAACATATGTCTGTCAAGGTGCTCAGCTCCAAACAACACGTCAATAATCCCGCCAGATGCCCTCGAGATTTGCACTTAAGCGCGTTGTCGCCGGAGTGAGCGGATCACGCCGTGTGGCTGCAAGTGCCGCATCGACTCCGATACCCCTATTGCGCCCCTGTTCCGGCGCGCGGCAGCCAACACGCGCCGTATCCACGATCTCTAAATCGCAGGCAAGCCTCTCAACAATGGAGAAGATCAAGGTGCGTCAACTGAAGTGAACTGGAGCAAAAGAGCTGTCGATGGCTAAACCTCCCCAGAACTCCCTCGCCGAGAACCTCGGCGGCGCCTTCTCAAAGCTAGGGACCAACCAATTCAGCCTCGACGAATGCCCAGACCTCTCAGGCAAAGTGGCGGTTGTCACCGGTGGGAGCCAAGGAATTGGCTTCGGCGTAGCCTACACCCTTGTTAAGCATAACATCGCTAAGCTTTACATCATCTCTGTTTCCAAGGACGTCATCGATGGGGCCAAGGAGACCATCGCAAAAGCGCTCGGAAGAGACAAGGCGGACCGCATCATTTGGATGCAATGCGATCTCAGCGACTGGCGCCGGACCAAGGAGGTGGCAGAGGCAATTGGGAACGACACAGACCGGCTTGATATCCTGGTCAACAACAGCGGCCGCGGGATCATGAACGCCCAGGTGACCGACTATGGCGTCGATAGACACATGGCCGTGAACCACATGGGCCACGTGGTGCTGACGAGCTACTTGCTGCCGCTGATGAAAAAGACCGCCGATCAGGGGAACATTGTGCGAATTAGCAACCAGTCCAGCAATGCACACAAGGGCGCGCCCACAGACACCAAGTTCGCAAGCGTAGACGAAATAAACCAGGACACTGGTCCGAACGGGCAGTATGGCCGGAGCAAACTGGCGGGTCTTCTCTACACGAGATACTTCGACCGTAACGTCACAAAGAAGGGCCACCCCAACGTGCTCATGAATGCCACCCATCCCGGATTCGTGAGCACAAAACAGAGCACCCAGGACGTCCACAAGCCGTAGGTTGCTGTACCACCGCCCACCAGAATGACTTGGGAAATTGCGAGCTGACATGTTGCGCAGGTATCCCATCCTGGGCTACGGCATGTCGTATGCAATGGAGCCGCTCAAGAAGAGTCAGTTCGAAGGGGCCGTGCCGACCGTGTACGCTGTAACAGTAACGAAGAACTCGGGCCAGTTCATCTGCGCCCCAGCCACCCCCGAGGAAGCGAGCGAAATGGCGCAGAGCGATGAGTTGATGGAGAATCTGATGACGCTGACCAGGGATTTGGTGAGTGAGAAGACAGGAGGAGAGGCGGTTGTGTCTATCTAGGCAATGTCGCGGCGCCAGACTTGGATGGGTTTGGGCCAGGAACAGGAGAGGTTGGGTGGGAAACAGGAGGGGGTTGTGAGAGCTGCTATCCGAGACATGAGAATATCAAGAACCCGTGGACTTGAGTCATCTCATCGCGTGATTGCCGTGCAAATGCGGCGGGTCAAGTCTGGAGGAGGGCAGAAGCAAGGGACGGAACGGCGACATTTGCCACAGCCTGTTCGCCAACCGTTTGCTCAAGCTCAAACGCTCTGGCCGTGCACTCGAAAGTTTGCAGAGATCGGGCGTTCTGAGACATCTTCCAGAACTGCTTCGGAAAGGAAAGCCAGTTTGACTGGGCGAACAGATGATGGCCCAGCAAACGCCGCGGAGAATTTGCGACCACTGAGGGGGCGGGGCAGCTTTGACCGCCAGGTGGTGGAGGAAGAGGAGGGGCGAGATGCGATCGCTTCACGCATGCATGATGCAGCAAGCACGGGAAGTGTGGATTGGCCAGCCTTGACGTTGACAAAGTTGGAACACCGTATGCAAGCACTTTGTCAGACGCGGAGGGTGCGCGATGCGACCGTCGGTTAGCGGTGTGGTTCTCGCGTTGTTTGTCCGCCCTGCATCCCGATTACCGCTGGGCGACGAGTGTTTCTGGGGATTGGAAGGATCAAGGTGGAAGGGACGGCGCGGGAAGGGCTCTTCACCCCCGCGAAACACCGGGGATATTCCGCCAGACGGGGACCGTGACCAGCGCCAGACAGGGAAGCCCTCGTGCTGGTTTGTTTCTTGTTTGCTTCGCTACCAGACATGGGCGAGCAAGGTTGTAAAAACCACCCACACAAGCTATTTTGACTTCAGAAGAGAGGCGAGTGCGTCCGTTCAGCTGGCAGCCATCTGTCTGGAAATCCCGTTGGTTCGCCATTCCGCCTCGGCTCCACTTCGTGCTTTGAGGCAGCACGCCGCAGCGTCAGAGCACCTGGGTGACCCGTAACGTTGCAAAATGACACCGAGTCCTACAAAGAGGGTCATGATCATCGAGTTTCCATACAATTGTGTGGTCAGTCATGATACCCCTCTCGTCCGGTCCGTACTCCGCTCCTGAGTCTCGCCCAGCAGGGAGTCCACGAGGTATCGAGCACAGTGCAAAGTTCAACCGTCGAGCTCAATGGGGATAGGCCGCCCCTATTCTGTCACCGGCGAATTTCAGGTGCCGTGGGACCAGACCACAGAGTGGCCCCAGCACACCCAGCAGAAACCAGGCTGCTCCCTGTTCCCACAACGCTGGGAACAGTGATAGCGATGACGATTGGCTCAACTTCGCCAGCCCCTGTCAACCAAAATGTTAGGGACAGAGGAGGGGTTAATCGAGACCACGCGGTTGGACCGATTGCGCGGCTGTGGGGCGGCCATGAGCGTGTGGCCCCAGAACCCGCTCCCACCCTGGATATCCGCTCCCACCCTCCACTGCCGTCTTTCATTAAAATATGCAGGGGCCACATGGCCGTTCGTTGCTCTGACAAAATCTCCTGCCGTTGAAGGTTTTCTGCCGCGTTGCGGGAAGGTTTGGAGGAAAGTTGTTTAGCGAAAACAAACTTATAGCTCTCGTGAAGCTAATTCGTATTTGGCGTTCAGCTAGCCTTGGTTTCTTGGAGGGGCGCTCCTAATCTCTCGTGGCGTTAAAGGCTGGCTGCAGCTGTCAGCATGTCAGCTCCCGCAATGTGCCCGGGTCTAGCTGAAAAGAGCAGCTGGAAGGGCCCAATTCGGCAGCAACCGTCCCGGAATCGCGTTTTGTGGTCCGCGCTGCGCTAGCGTTACCTTCGCCAGTGTGAGGCACTGGGTCCTGCGCGTCTGCAGCTTTCTCACATGCCCCATTTTTCTTCCGCCTGGGTCACGACCTCCAACCAACCGCGAGCTGCAGTTGACCTTGCTTCTTCCAGGAATCCTTTCGCTGAGATGACCTCCTTTCCTGCGGCACCTTTCCCTTTGGCTAGCAAGATCGCGCACTTCCTGCACCTAACATCTCCGCTCGCCGCCGCCGGTCCCTGTGCTGCCAGTCATTTTTCCTCAGTCACGCATTCCTGAGATTACCGAGACACGGAAGAACATAACACAAACACTCATTTTTCCCACAGCAACTCGCGCCATCAACAATTCCCGCTGGTCGCCTGTGCAACGATTGACAAACGGATCCGGGCGCCGACCATGTTACGCTTGCCGCCATCTCTCACCCCGACGTGATCCAGCATTGCCTCGACAAGAACGTTGTGTACCGCCGATCCACGAACCTCTGCGCCAGAAACCGGGTCGAGAATAACCCCTGGGGTCCGCATGCGATATTTGCTCTGCTAAGGGCGAGCGCGCCTCGAAACCCGAAAATCCTCGAGCTGGTTCGGTAGTGATTCCGTCCTATCGATACTGCTATCCCACCTTCGCGGATCCTCGCAGCGCCCACTTCTCTTCCAACAAGCATCATCCCTCTTGCTGCTGCCTTTGTCCGCCCTCTGATTCAGTTTTCGGCTGGCGACAGCAGGCAAGTCAAGCTCGTCCAATCACCAACTCGCCACACCAGGCGGTTGAGCTGCGACCAGGTAACTCCGCTGTCTGACGTCTATGCTGGGCTCAAACATTGTCGCCGTTTGACTCTGCCCAACATGGAGGGGTCCAGCACTCCAAACCAGCCGATTGACCGCAATCGAGCACCTCCTTTTCCTCGGACGGCATCGCGATCAAGCACGAGCTCAACTCGAACTCGGATGAGCAACAACAGTTCCTCGTCCACCCAGCAACTTCCTTCCCAAGCCCAGCGCCATCCCTACAGCAGAACCAACCGACCTCCGACGCTGGATCGACCGAGATCCCAATTCTCCCGCGAAGCATCAGAGCACTCCAGAGAGTCGCTCCCCAGCATGTCGAGCTACCTACAAGAAAGATTAGAGCGGGAGCGCAAGGCAAACGAGAGCGAGCGCTCGTCGAGCCGCGCAAGCACCGATGTACTCGGAACATCCACCGACCACAGAGGTGTGCAAAGCTCACCGGCACGCAACAATGCCGCCGACGGCCGACGACCAACATCCAGCGGCACCGGCGCCGAACCAGCAAAGAAGAAGGGTCTGGGCTTCAAGGAAATGGAACAGACGCTGTCTACTCTGCACAAGCAAAACTTCGATCTGAAGCTTGAGTTGTTTCACCGGCGTGAGAAGCAAAACGCGCTTGAGGAGCGTGCTGAAACATTGGAGAGAGAGAAGGCAGAAACGGACGAAATGAACGACAAATTGGTTCAGGAATTGGAGAAGCGCGACAAGGCAGTAGAGGAGGCGGTCGAGATGATTGTTCTCTTGGAGGCGCGCGTTGAGCAGCTGATTCGGGAGCGCGAGATGGTTAGGCGAATCGAGCATGACGGGAGATACTACACGAGCGGCGATTCGCCAAGTCCGGAGCTGACGCCTAAGCGGAAGATGCTCGACCTTCCGCCGTTCGATGATCCTAGGGCGCTCAACCGCATGCCGAGTTTCCTTTCCGAGCTGAGTGAGAACACAGCCAACCTTCGAAATGTTTACCTCGGAGTACGTGGCAGTGTTCTCAGTCTCCCGCGGATGGACGAAGACGCCCAAGACGCCGAGCGTCGGGAGCACAACGGGGTGAGTAGCCCCACACTCAGTGTTCTCAGCGAGAGCTCCTTCCAAAGCGTCTACGGCCAGAAGAAGGTCGACGAGCCTTCGCCGTCGGTCGACGGTACGCTGTCCTCGTTGGACGGACCAGCGAGGGATCGTGGCGCCTCGATCGGCGAGTCTATTTTGTCAGCCAAAGCCTCGACACCCAGCAAACCAAGAGGACCATCAACCTCTCGGAGCCCCTACAATGTGGGGCAGTTCCAGAACATTCAAGACATTCTTGAAATGGGCGGCTCGCCCCTCCAGCGTCTGGAAAGACTGGAGATGGCTTTGTCAGCCATGGGAGACGCTTCTCGTCCTCCCACATCAAACCAGGAGAAGGATTGCATGCATCACGTGCGGCAACAACATCCGGTGCCGCAGCCCAAGACAAAACAGGAGAAGAGAGATGCGTTGCAGAAGGTGATGACCGGCCATCTCGGGAGAGAGCATAGCCACGGCCTCCCTCCCACGCCGGACACAATCTCCACGTCCACCCTTCGTCGGTTCAAGAACTCCAACGACACACTCTCGAAGGAGCAAACCCTGGCCCACGAGCGCAGCTACCTTGCCTTGTCTGAGACGACGGCCTCACAGGTCTCCGGTGTGGACGGTGATCGGGACGCGACGCGGGAATCTCGCGGCCAAGCGACTCAGCCAGCCTCAACTACAGCTTTTGACGGGCGGAGGACAATGCCTCTGGACGGATCCGCCGACGGCCCCTTCCCCACACCCACACTCCTGCGGCCTCGCTCGGCAGGAGAAACAACGATCTCCCAAAAGCGTGCCCGAGATAGCTGGGATAGCGACGCCTCTGATGGCGAGTTTGGCGATGACGCAGACTCGATGGCGTCCAGCTACGATCCCTGGCTCCGAGAGAGTTTGAAGCCAGACCGTGTGGATGCTCTTCAACCAGCAAACTCGGCATCTCAAGCAGGCCCAGGCAGACAGCCGGGCCGCATTTCTCCAGATCTTTTCTCCTTCCCGATGAGCTCTGGTGGCTGGGCGGCCGACGCCATGTATGGCTCGCTTGGAGGGACTGGATACATCGGGGCAATGGGGGCAATGGGGCAAAACATGCCCCCTCCGATGGCGGATGCTCTGGACGCTTTAGGCGACTCGTTACCTCCGCCGTTTTTCGGGTCGGGGCTCGCGAACCCATCTGTTGGTTCTAATACGGCGCCTCCTCCGCCGCCGAATCGACGGTCGAGTCTCCACGCTCAGACAGGGTTGACATCTGGAGTGTACAGCTCAGGCAGTAACCCGGCATCGCCGGCGCGCGCGTCTCCTACGAGCTCGAGGGTGAAGAAGAGCCCCACTCGCGGTAACCGAGACCGCAGCAATAGCACCGATTTGCGGCCACCTCCAAATCTTAGAGACTTTGAGATTCGCCAGAATCGGGCGGCCACGGTACCGCCGAAACAGATCCACCTTCCGCCCCCTGTGGCACAAGACACGCAGGCAGCGCCCCAACAAGTACTCCCGAAGCAACGCCATTATCCCCCAACCGCTAGCCAGCCCCCGCGGTCTCGCGGACTCAACAACCTTTTCAGACGGTCCACTGGGTCAGCTGAGCCCCCACAACTTGCCCCTCCAGCCAGCGCGCCACCTACCGAGACAACATTTAAGAACCTGCCCACACCTATGATGGGCCTTCCGTCGTGGGGCAGGCGCGGTTCACTAGTCAATGACGACAGAGACAGTGCAACTCCTCCCCCAATTCTCCGGAGTAAGGGACAGAGAGTTGAATTCGACGAGGGTGGAGGAGTGCCCCTTGAGCCGTATGGCGGAGGTGCGCCAATTGGTATTATTCCGGGTTCTGGAACGAGCGGCAATACCAGCGCCCACGGTGGCGCTCCGACAGGAAATGGCCCCGCTCCTGCGCCGCGTGTCGACGGGAAGCGCAAATGGTTGGGCTTGGGTCGAGTTAGCAGTCTGCGAAACCGCGGGGTCTAGTGGTTCAAGTTTGCGACCGTTGCCTGCTAGGCTGGACGACATTTCTTTTCGTCGGACTAAGATACTCGGCTCGATGTTCAACAAGATCACTGCTGCTCGCTCGCCGAGTCTCTTTCGGGCTGCCTGTTTTCTCGCTGCTGCAGTCGGGTTACTGCGAGTAGGGGTAGCTCTCTGTTTTTATGTTCTTTGCTTTGTTACCTGGGATTTCTTTTCGTTTGGCGGCTGTCTATTTGTTTTGGGCTCGGCGTATTGGCGGGAGGTGAATGGCGCGCGTCGGGCTTTTGCCCCAGAATGGAAGAGATTACCTCAAGGTACACAAGGCGCTGAAAACCGGAAAACCACCGGGACGGAGTTATTGCATTTTTGGGGGTGGAACGAGGCGCTCTGTCACATTTTTGCTGCGCAAGATTGGAAATTGGCTCGTCAATGAGACGGACAGAGGGAGGTAGATGAGGGGAAGAGACGGTGGTCGGTGCTGAGGGAAACCTCCTGGGAGGAAAGAACGCATGTGCGAGCGATCGTGCATGTTGTGGTCGGTAGCACCTGGACCTGGATGATCGGGAGGCAGTTGGGAGGACGTGTATCATTAGCCTGAGAGATCTTGTGACCGATTAGATGCGCAACAAGAAATGGATAGCCACAAGGCCTGGCTATGGAATCACTAGGCTCCTTCCTCAATGTCTGCTGCTATTCTGTGAACACGCAGTTGCGAGTGTATGTATTTGGTGTTGTGTCTCTTAAGCTGCCACGCTCAAGTGTCTGGATCTCTGATGCTGATCGCGGACGGAACTGAACACATCACGCACTGTGCACTGTTCGGAGTGCAAGTCATTATCTGGCCCGTGCCCACCCTCCCGCTGGTTCTGTAGTTCACTGGCTCCACAGTTGACGTCGTCGCGTCTCGACAGGGCATCACGCACGTGTGGAGTTTGACGCGTCATTGAACCCCACAACCATCGCATTCAACCAAGCTCCATCCATTCATTAGCATAGGCATTCTCTACTCTACCTTCCGGATTCCATCCGTATCTACCTGCCCTGTTCCCCCACTTCAAGGCCGTCCTTACACAGAGTAGAGTCCGACTGGTCTTCAGGTTGAGCTGTCGTCTCGGAGCCTTACCAGGCCGAGGACAACAATGGGCAGGGCTGCGGGGATGTGACGCTTCCAAAGCTGAGTATGCCGCTGGCCCTACTGCAGAGCGACAGTGGTCATCTCGAGAGGGAACAAGAATGATTGGTGGCAAACCCTGGGTTGGCTTTATCTCTGTGTCGCTGAAAAGACATCATGTGATTGAACGAGCCTATTGGCTCCTTTTCAGGGGAGGCAACCATAAACCCCTCATTTCCTGAACCAGCGGCTCCGACTTCTGCGAACCTCGCACCAAAACATTTCGGTTGACGCGGACGCTCAGTCATCACATTGCCGGCCGTAGTCCACGTCGCATCGTCACCGTCATGGTAGAACCACTGAGGCAGGGCCCTCCACCGTCAAGTACCGTTCGTCGGCCGAGTGCACCCCGCAAATGCACATCACCCTCGACGCCCTAGCGGCGGCGCTTTTGATGAGGGCTCGCGTACCGACACCAAACCTCCCGTCGATGGCCGCGACTGGAACTCAATGTCCGAAGAGGCCGATAAAAACTTTAGCGCTGGTGATATCCCAACCACGAGCGTCAGCTCTGATGTTACCAAATGTGAGACGTCGAAAATCATCTACGAACCCCTCGATGCCCATACGGCAACGATTCGACTACTGCGCTTGTCTTCAGGGGAGCCGGGCAGCCCCCTGCACGGGACACTGGAGCTTGCCAATCTGAACGACACGCCACAGTACCATGCACTCTCTTATACCTGGGCCGACGATCGCGGGGACGCGTCACTCCGAGAACAAATCTTCATCGGTCAGGAGTGGATCGCCTTCCCGATCACCCCCAACTGCAGCGCCGCTCTCCGTAACCTGCGGAAAGCCGACGAGCATATTCTTTTCTGGGTTGACTCCGTGTGTATCAACCAGGCGGCCGGTGACGAGCGTTCGCACCAGGTCGGCCTCATGGGCCGCATTTATTCGCTCGCTCATTCGGTGCTCATCTACATCGGCGAAGACGCCTACCGGGGAAAGAGGACCGGGGAGAGGACCGTGAGCGCTATAAACATGTGTCTGCTTGACTCATGGAGACCCAATAGCTTGAGTGCCAAGTTAGCCGACTTCAAGGGCTTCTTTGGCCGAGCTTACTTTACACGGCTGTGGATCATCCAGGAGATTGCGCTAGCGAGAGAGGCCTTTGTTGTTTGCGGATCCCGGAGGCTGAACTGGGCGTTGTTTAACATTAAACGCCTGGAAGTTATGGACACGGGTATGAATCGGTGGCTTCCTTCGTGGACGAAGCATATCCTCGGGGGGCCGCGAGATCGCAGTTTTGAAGAGTTTGCGGATCTGCTGGTTGCGACGTCCGCTTGCCAGGCGTCTGATGCTCGAGACAAGGTGTTTGGCTTGCTCGGCCTGTCCACTGAAGCACGAAAACTGGGCTTGATCGCGGATTATTCACTGTCACTGCATCAGACATACATCGGCACGCAGCCCTGCTCATTCAGAATGGGCTTGTTGACATAGTATTTCGTGCAGCGGCTGTCAGCAATAGAGCATTGGAGTTCTGTTCGATTCCAAGCTGGGTCCCTCTCTGGAGCCATTCAACCCTCACCTCACCCCGCTCGGCATTTCAACAGCTTGAGCGCATATCTACATTCAGATACCCTCACAGGAGATCAACATCCGACACTGTGGGTTTCGTCGACTCTGAGGAGCATCTCGACACCGACTTTCTGCCTAAAATTCGACAACTAGGACCCGATAACCTTTGGTTACACACCGAGAATAATTCATGCGAGCATCTGCTTGTAAACTATGAAACGGGCGCTTTAATAGTGAAAGGTTTTGTGGTCGCGGCCCCTGAAAGCTTTGACCGTTTGGGTTCGCCCCAGCAGGCCCCGGCATTGACAGGAAAGCTTATGAGCTCTCTCGGGACGGGGCGACGTCTCCTGGCATTCGCAGGCGACCACCACTTGCTTTCAGGGGACTCCGTCATCGCAGTGCAAGGTTGCCACAGTTTCTTGCATGTTAGGGAGGACCTATCGGGGCGGGCCCCTGAGTCTCAGGTGCGCCAATACCAGCTTCTCGGCCCGTGTATTCTCGCGGTGCTACCTCAATTACATCGGGGTATCAGCTCTACGCCTTACTACTTTGCTTCTCCTCAACACGTCCAGGTCCTTATCCGGTGGGAGTCAGTTTTCGGCTATGGTGCCAGCGTGGACGTCAATGGCAAGGTAGCAGTTGAACGCTTTCTTCGACAAGCTAATCCTTGGTCCAACACTTCCAAAGCCCGAGGTAACGCTCTGGACGAGGCGGGCCGCGAGATTTTGCAACTTAGAGTTGAGTTTTGGAACACGGTGCTGGTGAAAGGAATATCGCAGCTCTTGGCTGGGGGTAAAGTGTCTGACGGTTTGTTTGACCTCTTTGAGAAATTGGAGCATCATGTGGATCTCCTTGAGGAGTGCTTTTCAGTGATGTTGCCTATCCACGATAGCATGGCCAGGGGCGACGACCAAGACACGACTCTTTTCAGGGGCGGCGAGGAGTGTAAGGTTGACCCTAGGGTACGGCTAGAGCGCACGAAAGGCGAGGCGGAGGCCACAATCCACAAAATCCGCGACATCATACAGACCGACCTTGCTATCATCGAACCCCTGGAAGGACTAAGACTCGACGAAAGCGGTTTTGAGCGGCGCAGACCAGGCGAGAAGTACAGGATCAGGATCGATCTCCTTGACACTCTTGACGAGATCGAGGCAAATCCCATGCTTGCAATGCTGGATACAGACCTTATACAGGGACGGATGAGGCAAGAACCGGCTCATCCAGTGCTCTAGGACAAGCAATTAAATCCGGCAAGGCTCTTGCGACGCAGCCAGCTAGGGGACTTGTGCAACTTGATGAAGTATACCATGGCCGAATTGCCCGAGTTACGGGAGATGTGTGACGGTATGGCCCTCCTCCATTGTTTACTCCCAGGCCCACGAGAGCCAAGGGAGGCCATTTTTGTATGACGCGGCTGGTGTTGCAGCCATTGAGTCCGGGAAATCTTGTAATTTATTGGGAGGTTCCCTTCCATTGCATTTAGGTACCTGTCTCTCTGTCTTGGTCCCCCGGATTCTCTCTTCGGCCGGCTGTTTTCTCGGCGGGCTGCTTTCTCGGCGGTGGGGTGAGCGAGTACACAAAACAGTTCGCTGCCATGGTCCCCGGGCTCGTTGAGCTGAAAACTTTTCCCCCTCCCACAAACAGCGTTTCTTCTTCCGCCAGCACGAAACAAAAACATCACAATGGCACCCGCAAAGAACGCTGCCTCTGAGGCTCTCAAGCATGGCAAAAAGCGCAAGCGTGAGCGCGACGACGACCCTAAGCCTATGCCGGTGGGTGCTCCTCGCACAACATTTTTAAGCCTGAACGTCACTGACATAGCTGGGAAAAAGGAATACCCCAGTAAAGACAAGGAAATCCAGCAACTACGAGACCAGCTCCGAGAGCGAGACACCAAGATGGACGACCTGAAGAAGCAGCTTGACTGGGCCTTGTCCCTGGTCTCGCTGCGTGACCAGGTTGACGCGCAGAACCAGACGATCGCTGATATGCAGCGCCAGATCGACGAGTTGAAGGTCGCTGTGGGAGGCGTGGCCGACTGTGAGAAGAGAGTCAGAGACCAGGAAGAGTTTGCTGCGGACTTGCAGGGCCAGGTTTGCGATCACGCGGAGGAGATTGGGAAACTGCAGGGCCAGGTCACCAAGGTCAAGCGGGACCAGCTGGATAAGTTGCTGGGCAAGACTATCAAGGAATTTTTGGGGTGAAGGTAGCAGGATGGCACAGGCAGTCAGTCAAGGCCAGGTAGCTTGGTGGTGGTAGCCATGAGGTCGGTGTCACATTGTGGCCTTTGTCGCTGTCGCAGAGGGTCGCAGGCGCGCTTTGCAAGACCCTCACCCTTGTAGCCCCGACCACTGGAGAGAATCACATCCAATTTTCCCCCGACGTACCTCTGCTGTTTGTTGCCCGTAACTAGGATTTTTACTTTCTCCCTAGCATTTTAGCAGATTCGCTCAATTCTCCGTTGTCATCGACCCCTCGTTTCCACCAACGCGTAAGGCCTCGCCGCCGTCTTGAACAGTCGAGTTAGTTCTGTGCGGTGCCCCGCATCTTTCGACGCGACGTCGCTGATCAGAGCAGGAAGGAACGAGTCGAGAAGGAAGGCCTTTCAATATTCTCCTGCATGACACTATTACCCAACGCCAAGCTCGTCATTGAAGAACGGTTCAGCCGCACCGGAATCTCGGCACATATCCCTACTACCTGCAGCAGAAATTGGGTCTCGGCTTGCGCTGCTGCCCGAAGTCCTTTACGGTCTCGACGATCCACGATGGTACTCCCTCCCACAAGAGCAGTCCCGAAACACATCCGCCGGTAAAGATGGACGGGGCCGCCAGGGTACAGATCGCGCTGAATCGCGGCGTGTGGTTCTGGTGTTTTTGCTGCGTCTACTCTTCAGTGTCGGCACCATTTCGTCTCTTGACGCTCATCTCAACATGCCTGGCCGTTGCTACGCCTGGTCTGTACTTGTTCTTCAGGCCCACCTCGCCGCCTTCCACGACCACGACCTGGACGCGAGCGGAGCTCAAGAAAGAGCAGTATCGTACAGCATCACGGCTTTCGTCGGTTTGGTGCTTTACGGAACGATGCGGCTGCTTTTCTGGACATGGAGTCCTCTCACTGTCGCCCTGGCCGCTTTTGACCTCACCCTGATCTTTAATATTGTCAAAATCGTCGCCGACAGGCTCGGGATCAGCTCAAAGCTCTTATAAAATACGGTTCAAGTGGTGCAGCATGTGACGACCTTCGTCTGGGGCTGGACGGTGGAACGCCCTCCTTCTCAGCATCCTCTCACTCGGTACCCTCTGCTGGTCTTAGGCTATACACTGGGCGACGCTTACTTTTTGGCCGTCCTTGTTTTGTCCACCTCTGCCTTGCGGGCTGCAAGTCACGGGCCCGGCTAAGAGGACTAGTAGGGGGAGTGGCTTCCACTGCGTCGCGGTGGTTAGGTGCGTCCAGCGATGGAGCTTGGGGGGGCTGCCCGACAGAGATGTTTAGTGATAGGGGGCGACGACCGACGGCGAGCGGACTTGCCTGTTTTTACCACATCATCCAGTTCCTGGCCTCCACGCTGCAGCTGGGGAAAATTCGAAGGCAGCGGAACGATTAAGGGCGGAGACTTTAACACTAGCGGAAAAGACGGGTTTTACGATCAAGATGGGCATCTACCTACCTGTACGGAACGCTTTACCCTACCTCTAGGTAATTACCATCCGTTTATTAATCCAACTCACCTCTACAACTCGGTTCCGCTGGCGCAGGGTCCTGTAGCCAGTTCTGAAAGGCACAGTCAATCCAAGCTTTGGGGGCCAATCAAATCCGCCGCCAAGCCGGGCACTGCGTAAAGATTGCCTGTCGGAAAGACGGATAAACCATCACTCCGCGATTTTCCGATACCCCGAGCCCCCCAGCCGGAACGCCGGGTCACAAAACACAAGCGACTTGCTCAGACCGTCTACCTCGAGTAACCTAATAATACCAAGCGAGGGGCTCGCGGCAGCCATCGAGTTGTCTGCATCCCGCCATGTCGGACACAACCTCGGGTAGGTACTCCATTACATTCATTTGGGGCGAAACAGGCCATGCTGACGCCGTCATCAGGCAGCGTCTACTTTTACGCGCCAAACTCGGTCGCCGCCATCACTTTTGCTGCCCTCTTTGCGGCCTCAGGGTTGTTTCATATCGGGCAGTGTTTGTGAGTGTCTTGGTCTATTGTCGGACCTTCTCGGCAGCTGACCTGACTAATGTCTCCCCTCAGTTACTACAAATGCTTCAAGCTCACTGCCCTGCATCCCTTCAGCTGCGCAGTCTTTGCTGCCGGATTCGGGACAAGGGCGTACGGGGCCTTTCACGATGACGACTCCCAAGTTTTTACCGCTAGCATACTGCTGCTCTTCTTAGCCCCGTAAGTAGCATCAGTCCACCGCAGATGCCCGTACGGACATGCATCTACTAACCTACCAGCAGCCCTCTACTCCTGCTCGCCAATTTTCAGGTGCTGGGTCGGCTCTTCCACTTTGTTCCGTACTTCGCCCCCATGCACCCCAACCGGGTGTTCGCCACGTTCGTGTCTCTGACTGTCGTCACCGAGCTCTTGACCGTTGTCGGGATTGCATATCTCGTCAACACCTCTGTCCGCGACACGTTTGTCAGCATGGGCGACTCCCTGACAAAAGCGTCCCTCGCCGCGCAGATCATCATAATTTTTTTCCTTTTAATCTTGACGGGAATCTTTCATCACTGCTGCCGCTCGGGTAGAATCAGCTCGACCTCGGTCGTCCGGCCCTTGGTGGCCTTGTATACCAGCATGGCGCTCCTGCTTGCGAGGACCATCTTCCGCCTGGTTGAGATCTCCAACACTCCGCTGCGGACCGTCGAGAGCGGAGTCCCGGTACCCCTCAGCCCAGTCATCCGCGACGAGTGGTTCGTCTA